>Ga0173480_10000457_pt1 | contig 13579 bp, 15 predicted proteins | sample NitcycUS209509C1_FD_122622 | JGI IMG/M metagenome (GOLD analysis project Ga0173480, IMG submission 122622) | Soil microbial communities from Arlington Agricultural Research Station in Wisconsin, USA - Nitrogen cycling UWRJ-S209-509C-1 (version... | ecosystem: Environmental > Terrestrial > Soil... | reverse complement strand
TGAAGACCCGCGCCACATACGTAGAATGGCTCAGGGCTCAGGGCTAGAGGCAAAAGGCCAGAGGCCAAAGGCCAATAGGAGCCGGCTGGAGGTCGACATGAGTACTCGCACATTCGCATGGCCGGCGCTGGTTGTGCTGGCAGTCCTCGCCTCCGTGCTGGTCCACGCGCAGTCGCCGGCGCGGCCGGCCGCGTCCGCCGAAACCCGCCGTGCCTACGAGCCGCCCCGCACACCCTGGGGCGATCCCGACCTGCAGGGCGATTTCAGCAACAGCGACGAAAGCCTGATTCCGATGGAGCGGCCCGAGGCGCTCACCGGAAAGCGGCTCGAGGACGTCAGCGAGGCGGAGCTCGCCCGCCTCGTGGACGAGCGCAACGCCGCGCGCGACGAGGCCGACCGCCAGCGCTGGGAGCTGCGCAGCCCGCTGCACTGGTTCGAGAACATCAAGCCGAACAACAGCCGCGCCTGGCTGGTGATCGATCCGCCCGACGGCCGCATCCCGCCGCTCACCGCGGAGGCTCGAGCCCGGGCGGCGGCGCGCACCGAGGCCCGCAAGGGCCGGGGCGAGGCCGACTCGTGGGAAGACCGCAGCCTCTACGACCGCTGCATCACGCGCGGCCTGCCCGGCTCGATGATGCCGGCCATCTACGGCAACGCCTACCGCATCGTGCAGGGGCCGGGCATGGTGACCATCACCTACGAGATGGTCAACGAGACGCGTGTCGTCCCGCTCGATGGACGGCCGCACCTCACCGGCTCGATGCGCGCCTACATGGGCGACGGGCGTGGCCGCTTCGAGGGGACGACGCTGGTGATCGAGACGACGAACTTCACCGACCGGACGCCGTACCGCGGATCGAGCGAGCGGCTGCGGCTGGTCGAGCGCTTCACGCCCGTCGACGACGGGCACGTGGAATGGGCGGTGACCTTCGACGATCCCGGCACGTGGGCGCGGCCGTGGACCTTCGCGATGCGCCTCACCAAGGTAGGTGCGGAGGAAGCGCCGTTCGAATACGCCTGTCACGAAGGTAACTACGCGATGCGCAACCTGCTGTCGATCGCCCGGGCGGAGGAAGCCGCCGCCTCGCGCAAGCCATGACCGCAGCGGCACCGCGCCTCGTGCGCAGCATGCTGTTCGTGCCGGCGTCCCGGCCCGACATGATGCCCAAGGCCGCGGCGAGCGCCGCCGACGCCGTGTGCCTCGACCTCGAGGACGCGGTGGTGCCCGCGGAGAAGGCGGCGGCCCGGGCCCATGCCGTCCACGCGCTGCGCACGCTCGACTTCGGCGCCCGCACGCGGATCCTGCGCATCAACGCGGCGGACACGTCCTATGCCTACCGCGATCTCGTGGAGGTGATCGAAGGCGCCGGTGACCGGCTCGATCTGGTCATGCTGCCCAAGGCCGGCGCGGCGCGCGACGTCGTGTTCGTGGACATGCTGCTGTCGCAGATCGAGGCGCATCGCGGGCTCGGCCGTGCCATCGGCATCGAGGCCCAGATCGAGAGTGCGCAGGGCTACGTCAACCTGCGGGAGATCGCCGCGGCGTCGCCGCGGCTCGAGGCCCTCATCTTCGGTCCCGGCGACTACGCGGCGTCGATGCGGATGCCGTCGTCCGGCATCGGCGAGCTCGACGCCCACGACGAGCTCTATCCAGGCCACCGCTGGCACGCGGCGATGCACGGCATCGTCGCGGCGGCGCGGGCCAACGGCCTCCGCTGTCTCGACGGGCCGTACTCGGCATACAAGGACGCCGCCGGCTTCGAGCGCGCCTGCCGCATCGCGCGCGCGATGGGGTTCGACGGGAAGCAGTGCATCCATCCCGGCCAGCTGGAGACTGCGAACGCGTTGTTCTCCCCGAGCGAAGCCGAGATTGCGGCCGCCGCGGCGCTGGTGCGGGCCTTCGAGGCCGCGGTCGCGGCCGGCCACGGCGCCGGCACCCATGACGGCCGCATGATCGACGCGGCCAGCCTGCGAATGGCACGCACGATTCTCGACCGCGCTGGCGCGAGGGCCGCTCGGGCGGCTGGTTGAACTGCGGCGTCAGCCCCGCCGTCTCCCTCATCGTGTCCGTTCCGTCCCCGGTTGTGCGCGTGTCCAGTATCCGCAAGGCCTACGGCCGCGTGGTGGCCGTGGATGACGTGTCGTTCGATGTGCAGCCGGGCGAGATCTTCGGCCTGGTCGGACCGAACGGCGCCGGCAAGACCACGACGATGGAATGCCTCGAAGGATTGCGCGCACCGGACGCCGGCCGCATCTCGGTGCTCGGGCTCGATCCGTTCCGCGACGCGTCCGCGCTGAAAGTCCGCATCGGCGTGCAGCTGCAGGAGGCGCAGCTCCAGAAGCGCATCACGGTGCGGGAGGCGGTCTACTTCTGGGCCTCGCTCTATCCGTCACCGGTGGACCCGGGCCAACTGCTCGACCAGCTCGGCCTCCGCGACAAGCGCAACGCCTGGTTCATGACGCTCTCCGGCGGCCAGAAGCAGCGCCTGTTCATCGCCCTCGCCCTCATCAACGATCCCGAGGTGGTGTTCCTCGACGAGCTCACGACCGGTCTCGACCCGCAGGCCCGGCGCGCGATCTGGGAGCTGGTGCGCGGCATCCGCGCGCGCGGCAAGACCGTCGTGCTCACGACGCACCTGATGGAAGAGGCCGAGCGGCTGTGCGATCGCGTGGCCATCATCGAGCACGGGCGGGTGATCGACGTCGACACGCCGGCCGGCCTGGTGGCGCGCCACTGTCCCGATCGCGCCGTGATCCTCGCCACCGCCGACCTCACCGCGCCCGACCGCTTTCGCGCGCTGGCGGGCGTGGATGCGGTTGACGCCGCGAACGGGTCGATCACGATTCGCGGGCGCACCACCGGTCTGGTGGCCGACGTGATCCAATGCGTGTCGGCCCACCAGATCGCGGTCACCGACTTCCGCACCGTGATGCCGACGCTCGAGGACGTGTTCCTGCGCCTCACCGGGCACTCGATTCGTGACTGACCGGCGAACCGGAGAGCGGAGCTGGCGATGAATGGCCTGTGGCGGCTGACCTGGCTCGAGATCAAGATCTTCATCCGGGAGCCGCTCGGCCTCTTTGGCACGGTGGGCGTCCCGGTCCTGGTGTTTCTCGGCCTGGGCCGCGTGATGCGCGGCGCGGCCACGCCCGCCTCGCCCGAGGAAGCGTTTCTCCGCGCCGGTCTCCCGGTGTTCGCGGCGCTGCTGATGGCGATCAGCGCCGTGGTCTCGCTGGTGACGGTGATCGCCATCTACCGCGAGGGCGGCATCCTGAAACGTCTGCGCGCGACGCCGCTGCGGCCGGCGACGATTCTCGTGGCGCACGTGCTGGTGAAACTGCTGTTCACGGCGCTGACGCTGGCGCTGCTGATTGCCGCCGGCCGGCGCGTCTACGCGCCCGACTCTCCCGCGCAGGTAATCCGCTTTGCCGCGGCGCTGCTGTTCACGACCTGCAGCCTGCTGTCGGTCGGCTTCCTCATCGCCAGCCTGGTCCCGACCGCGCGATTCGCCCAGCCGCTGGCCGGGGTCATCTTCTACCCGATGATCGCCCTGTCCGGCCTGTTCTTCCCGCTCGCCCTGTTGCCGCCCTGGCTGGAAGCGGTCGCGCGGATCTTGCCGCTGACCCACGCGGTGTCGCTGATGCAGGGGATGTGGCGCGGCGATCCGCTGTCGTCCCACCTCTGGGACGCGGGGGTGATCGCGCTCGTGTTTGCCGCGTGCACGGCGCTCTCCGCCCGGGTGTTCCGGTGGGAGTAGCCCGAACAGGTAGCTGCTCGTGTCAGCATCCCTGACGCAACGTCGTGGGCCGGCCCACGTTGAACCAAAACGGGTGAACAGGCGTCTTATGCAGCGTGCACGGCACTAAGCGGGGCGTGTGTCTCCACCGGTCTGCCTCACACGGACGTCGTCACGCCCTCGTCACCCGAACAGAGTCCTGTCAGCCTTGAATGGAGGCTTCGCCATGCGTGTCAAGTTGCTCGCCGCGGCCGTCGGCGTCGGTTTGCTGTCTGCCGCCGTCGCCGCCCAGACGTCCAAGCAGATCCAGATCTTCGCCAGCATCCTCGACGGCAGCGGCGCTCCCGCCACGAAGGTCGAACCTGGCGACCTGCGTCTGATGGAAAACGGCATGGAAGCCAAGGTCACCAAGGTCGAGCCCGTGAACTGGCCGGTCAAGATGCAGATCCTGCTCGACAACGGGATAGGCATCGGCAGCGCCAACATCCAGCAGCTCAAGAGCGGCGTGCAGGGACTGATCGCGGCACTGCCCGAGAACCTCGAGGTGACGCTGGTGTCCACGGCTCCCCAGCCGCGCTTCCTCACCAAGCCCAGCACCGACCGCGCGGCGGTGCAGAAGGGGCTCGATGTGCTGGCGCCCGATGGCGGCGCCGGCCGGTTCGTCGAGAGCCTGAACGAAGCGACGCAGCGCATCGAGCGCGACAAGACCGATTACTTCCCGGTGATCATCAGCGTGGCGACCACGTCGGGCGACCGCGACGTGAGGGACAGCGACGTCGAGCGGATGATGCAGCGCCTCGAGAAGCGCCCGACCACGGTCCACGTGATTCTCTACAACGGTGGCGGGTCGACGACCGGCGGCGCCAACCAGACCAACATCGGCATGAGCGTCACCAAGTTCACCGGCGGCAAGTTCGAGAACGTCAACAGCGCCACGCGCATCGTCTCGTTGCTGACCGAGTTCGGCAAGACGGTGGCGACCTCGGTCGAGCGTCAGAGCCACCTGTTTCGCATTACCGCCGATCGGCCGGCGGGCGCGTCTGGGGACGTCGGTCAGGTGAGCATGGGCGCCAAGTCGCCACTCCAGACCGCCGGGCTGTCGTTCGACGGCCGCATTCGCTGACACGTCGTGGGGGCCGCCGCGATCACCAGCAGCATCACCAGCGCGCTGAACAGCATCGCCATCGCCATCTTGCCGAGGAGGTAGGCCATCGGCGGCATCGGCAGGGCGCTTCAGCCGCAGCAGCCCCAGATCGCGGTCCAGGGCCACGGCCATGCCGAAGGCGAAGAGCGCCGGCCCCATCACGCCGACGATCCCGAACCCCGTGAACGTGCGGACCCGCGCGGCCGGGCTACGATGATGCGGATGAACCCGTGGCTGGCGCTGCCGCTCGACGATTACGAGGGGCACATGGGATCGGCTGCCGTCAACCAGTTGGGACCGCTCGCCGATCTGTTCGGCGACGCGTTGGCGCGGCTGCGCCCCCGGTCGGTGGCCGTGCTCGGCATCGCGGGCGGAAACGGCCTGCACCACCTGGACGGCGCGATCACCACGCGCGTCGTCGGAATCGACGTCAACCCCGGCTACCTCGCGGCGACCCGCCAGCGGTTTCCCGATCTGCGCGGCCTCGAACTGATCTGTGCCGACCTCGAGCACGACGCCATTGAGATCGAACCGGTGTCGCTGGTCCATGCGGCCCTCGTGTTCGAACACGCGGGCACCGGCCGCTGTCTCGACAGCGCCGTATCGCTGGTGGTGCCCGGGGGGCACCTGTCGGTGGTGCTGCAGATTCCGACCGAGGGCCATGCGCCGATCACGCCTTCCGGGTACGCGTCGATCGGGACGCTGGCCGACGACTTCGCGCTCGTCGACCCGCACCGCCTCCGCCGCCTGCTCGCTCAGCAGGACCTGCGCCTGACCCACCAGTCGCGCCTGACGCTCGCGACCGGCAAGGCCTTCTGGTCGGGATACTTCGAACGGAAGTAGACTTCGCCGCGAAATCAGATGTGGGGGCCGCCTTCAGGCGGCCCCGGGGCCGGCTAAAGCTGGCCCCCACGTCAATTCTGCAACGCACTCTCAGGAGGCGACATGCGGCGACTCGTGGTGCTGGCAGGTGTAGTGGTGCTTGGTGTGGCGGCTTGGGGAGCGGGTGCGCTGTCCGCGCAGGCGCCGGCGGCGGCCGGTCAGACGGCGCCGGCGCCGATCAACCCCGCGAACTTCACCGGCCTGGTCACGCCGCACGCGACCACCGACATCCGCACGCTGCGCTACGAGTTCGCCCGCGGCGCACGGACCAACTGGCACAGCCACGCCGGCGGCCAGGTCGTGTTCGTCGAGCGGGGACGCATGCGCACCCAGGAGCGCGGGAAGGCGGTGCAGGAGTTCGGCCCCGGTGGGCTCGTGCGCACCGAAGCGGATGTCGTGCATTGGCACGGGGCGCGGCCCGACGACGGGCTCACGCAGGTGGCATTGAGCTTCGGCGTCACCAACTGGCTGCAGCCGGTCAGCGAGGCGGAGTATTCAGCTCGCTGACCAGGCGCCGTCCACCGGTACCGCCGCGCCCGTGATGTCGCTGGCGTCGGCGCCGCACAGGAACACCATCAGCGCCGCGACCTGATCGGCCGAGATGAAACGGCCGGTCGGCTGCTTGGCAGCGAAGAAGCGCTGTTCGGCGTCCTGACGGCTGATCGCGCCAGCGGCCATCGACGCGCGAATCGCTTCTTCGTGGATGGGCGTTTCCGTGGTGCCGGGGCAGATGGCGTTGCAGGTGATGCCGTGCGCGATCCCCTCGAGCGCCACGGCACGGGTGAGACCGAGCAGCGCGGTCTTGGTCGTGACGTAGCCGATGCGGTTCACCGCGCCCTTCAGGCCATAGATCGACGACACGTTGAGGATGCGGCCCCAGCCGCGGGCCTGCATCATCGGCACCGTGAGCCGAATCAGATGAAACGCGGCCGACAGGTTCACCGCCAGCCCCTCGTCCCACTTCTCGGGGCTGAAGTCCTGGACGGGCGCGGCGTGCCGCACCACGGCGTTGTTGACCAGGATGTCGACGGTGCCGAACGCGGACCGCGCCGTCTCGACGATGCGGTCGATGTCCGCGGGGCGCGAGAGATCGCCGGCCGCGTAGGCGGCGCGGATGCCGTAGCGCGAGGCGAGCTCGACGACCAGCCCTTCGGCGTCGTCGCGGGTGGCGATGCCGCTCAGCACGATGTGACATCCGGCGGCGGCAAAGCGGTGGGCCGCGGCGAGGCCGAGCCCTTGTGTCGATCCGGTGATGAGGGCACAGTGGCCTTCGAGCGCGCGCATAGTTGCGTTATGGTACTGGACGCGCAGCGCGGAGGACACGATGGCGGTGAAACCAGGGTGGACGGGGCGCGTCTACGAAGACTTCACGGTGGGCGACATCTACCAGCACCCGCTGGGGCGCACGGTGCTGCCGGTGGACAACAGCTGGTTCACGCTGCTCACGCAGAACATGAACCCGATCCACTTCGACCACGCCTATGCGGCGCAGACCGAATTCGGGCGCCCGCTCGTGGACTCGACCTTCACGCTCGCGCTGGTGACCGGGCAGTCCACGATCGACCTGTCCTTCAACGTGATGGCCAACCTGGGATGGGACGAAGTACGGCTGCCGAACCCGCTCTTCGAAGGCGACACGGTGTACTCGAAGAGCGAGGTGATCGAGGCGCGGGAGTCGAAGTCGCGCCCCAATGTCGGCATCGTGCGGGTGAAGACGACCGGCGTGAAGCAGGACGGCACCGTGATCATCGAATTCTTCCGGACCTTCATGGTCTACAAACGCGACCACGTGCCGAAGACCGCGCGGACCGTGTTCCCTGAGCCGCGTACCTAGATTCGTACGTGGGGGCCGGCTTCAGCCGGCCCGGCCCAGGGCCGCCTGACCACCTCCACACCGGCGGTCCTGCACACAGAAGAGAGCGGTCACAAAACCGGTAGCGGTGTGTCGCCCTGCCGCCGCCGTGGCCGCGGCCGGCCGCGCACCGGTGTGCTGTTGCCGGCAGAAACACGCGGGTACGGACTGTGCAGCTCAGCTGGCATGCGCAAAGTCGTCGCTGCCATGCCGCCGGAGCCGGGCCCGCGCCCGCACTACTCGATCGCCCCGACCGAGCGGGGTTGGCTCCTGGTCATCCAGGATGGCGACTGCTCGGTGATGCAGGTGTTCCGCACGTCGTCCGCCGCGCGCTGTGCGGTGGACCGCATGATGTCGTTCTTCGACACCATGCGCACGCAGGCCCCCTCCTCGAGAGTCGCCGCGTTCGATTGAGGCGCACATCTCACCCCAGCAACAGGTCCAGTTCCTCGACGTGTGCCGCCCGCAGCGCCGCGGTGGGGCGATCGATGCGTCCGCTCCGCACCAGCCGCGCCAGCGACTCCTCGAGCGTGAACGACCCGAGCTTCCGCGTCGAGGTCATCTCCTGGTGGAGGTTCTGCAGCGTGTTCTTGCGAATGTGCTGACGGGCCCCGTAGCTCACCATCAGCAATTCTCCCGCCGGCACCATCTGCCCGTCGGCCCCACGCAAGAGGCTCTGCGTCAGCACCGCCGACAGCCCCATCGCCAGTTCCTGGCGGATCGTGCTCTGGCGCTCGGGCGGAAACGCGTCGGCGATGCGCGAGACGGCGCCGCCCACGTCTGGCGCGTGCACCGTGGCGATCACGAGGTGGCCGGTCTCGGCCGCCGACACCGCGATGCGGATCGACTCCAGGTCGCGCATCTCGCCGATGACGATCACGTCGGGCGCCTGCCGCAGCGCCGAACGCAACGCCACCGGAAAGCTCTCCGCGTCCACGCCGATTTCGATCTGCTCGACCACGCAGCGTCCGTGCTCGTGCTCGAATTCGACCGGATCCTCGATGGTGATGACATGGCCGTCGCGCCGCCGGTTCAGTTCGGCGACGATCGCGGCCACGGTGGTGGTCTTGCCCGACCCGGTCGGCCCCGAGACCAGCACCAGCCCGCGCGGCAGGTCCACGAGCAGCGAGACGTCGTGGCTGAAGCCGAGCCCGGCGATGGTCGGCAGCGTCGTAGGCAGCGCGCGGATCGCCGCGGCCACGCGCCCGCGCTCGCGGTGCAGGTTCATCCGGAAGCGGCCCAGCCCGGCCAGCGAGAAGGCGAGATCGATCGCCGCGCCCGACTCGAAACCGCTCGAGAGCCGCGGCGGCACGAACCCGGCCGTCGCGGCGGCGATGGCTTCTGAATCCAGGACCTGATCCGAGGCGGGCTGCAGGCGGCCCCGCACACGAATGGTCGGCGGCGCGCCGGCGACGAGGAGCAGATCGCTGCCGCCGGTCTCGCGCACGCGCGCCAGCCAGCCGGTGAGCGGCCCGTCGTGCTCCATGAGCGTGTGTCTCCAGGGCGGTCTGAAGACCGCCCTCTACGTCTTCAATCGAGCGTCAATCGAGGCGGACGACCCAGTCCTCGAGACCGGGGCCCGCGGACGGATAGCGCTGCAGCACGTCCGGATCGTGTCCCGGAATGATGTGGTCGCGGGAATCGGCCAGCCGCTTGATCGTGGCATAGCCCTCGAGCGTTTCGGCCACGCTGTAGCAGACCGGGAACACCCGTCCTTCTTCGATGTGCGAGTAGAGGTGGGTGGCGTCGGCCGCCAGCACCACGTGCCCGCGCCGCGTCGCCACCCGCAGGCACTGCAGCCCCATCGAGTGGCCGCCGATGTGGTGCACCGTGAGGCCGGGGGCGAGCTGTTCGACGCCGTTGTGAAACACCACCCGTTCGTCGAAGACCCGCCGCACCATGGCCGTGACGTCGTCCACCTCGAACGGGATGCGCTGATGCGCGTGACCCATGCAGCGCCCGGTCGCGTACGCCATCTCGCGGTCCTGCAGGTGATAGCGCGCCTGGGGAAACAGCGTGTGATTGCCGCAATGGTCGTAGTGCAGGTGGCTGATCACGACATCGGTGACACTGTCGGGCGGCACGCCGATCGCCGTCAGCCCCTCGCTTACCGGCCGCGTGATCTGCCGCCCGCGCTTGGCGGCCATGGCCGCGTCGAATCCGGTGTCGAGCACCCAGGTCCCGGCGGCGCCTTTGATTACCCAGACGAAGTAGGCGAGCGGCTGGAGGATGTCGTGCGGGTCGCCGAGGATGTAGTTCTCGTGCGCCTTGCGGTCGTGGTGCGCGTAGCGCACCGCATAAATCTCGTGGACGTCCTGCATCATTTGAAGACTCGGCCGCGCGTCTCGGGTCCCATCCAGATCACCATGGCGGCGATGCCCGACAGCACCATGGCTGCGCTCATGGCGTTGACCATGACGAAGCCCTGGTCGGTCAGGAACCCGAGCACGGTCGGCATCGTGGCGCCGATCGCCGCCGCGGCGTGGTAGCAGAAGCCGGGGCCGACGCCGCGCACCTCGGTCGGGAACTGTTCGTTGCTGTAGGCGGGCGCCATGCCCCACACGCCCATGCCGAAGAAGCCCATCGTCAGCGCCCCGATGCCGAGCAACAGCGGCTCGGTCGCGTGCAGATAGAGCGGCAGCGACGCGATGCCGAGGATCACGGTGATGGTGGCCGCGCCACGCCGCCCCAGCCGCCCTTCCGACAGGCGGCCCCACGTGGCCGTGCCAGCGATGGCGCCGAAGTTGAACGCCGCCAGATACGGCAGCACGGGCCGGCCCGCTTCGCGCAGGAACGTGGGATACCAGAAGTTCAACGAGTAGTAGATGCACATGAACGCGCCGATCACCAGCGTGGTGCGAACGGTGACGCCGATCATGTCCGGCTTGAAAATGCGCGGCAGCGAGAGCGCGGGCTCTGGCGGCACCAGCCCCGCCTTGAGCTGGCGCTGACGCTCCAGCCACACCGGGCTCTCGGGCACCTTGCGCCGGATCCACAGCGTGAAGAGCGCCGGCACCACGCACAGCCAGAACATGGCGCGCCAGGCGAGATCGGTGTTGCTGCTGGCGAAGAGCGGGTAGACGAACTGGAACGCGGCCGCGGCCAGGAGGTAGCCCCAGTACCACCCGCCCAGCAGCAGGCCCGACACCAGCCCTCGCAGGCGCGTCGGCCAGTGCTCCAGGACGAGCGGCATGCCCGCCGCCCACTCGCCGCCCATGCCGAGGCCGAAGAGGGCCCGCAGCGCGAACAGCATCGCGTAGGACGTGGAGAACCCGCTCAGGGCCGCGAACAGCGAGAACCACAGCACCGAGACCATCAGCGGGCCTTTGCGGCCCCACTTGTCGGCGGCGGTTCCGGCGACGGTACCGCCGACGAGCCGCATGACCAGCGTCACCGTGCCCAGCGCGCCCGCGAGCGCGTTGTCCACGGTGAAGCTTTTCTGGATGTCGAGGATGATGAACGTCAGGATGTTGAAGTCGAACGAGTCGACGATCCATCCCAGGAACACGGCCCAGAAGGCCCGCCACTGATCGCGGGTGACCTGGCGATACCACGGTCCCTCAGCCGCAGCAACCTCGACGCTGGGCTTTGCGGCCTCGGCGAATGTGCTCACGCAGGAAGCATCTTAAGTCAGGTGGGTCAGGTGGGTCAGGCCTGCCTGACCAGGCAAGTGCGCCTTATACTCCGTGCGGCCCGCGAAAAACACCGCGTGAGGACGTATGCAACGCACTTTCGTTCCACTCGTTTTAATTACGGCCGCTCTGATCGGCGCTCGTGTGGCGGCGCAGCACGGCTACACGCAGGCGCAGGTCGACAACGGCGGCCGGCTCTATCAGGCGAGTTGCGCCACCTGCCACGGCGCGAAGGGCGACACCGTGCGGGGCGCCGCGCTCATGAGCGGCAAGTTCAGCCGGGCAACATCGGACGAGGAATTGGTCAGGATCATCCTCAGCGGCATTCCCGGAACGGCCATGCCTCCCAACCCCTACACCGAGAGCGAGGCCGGCATGATCGTCGCCTACCTCCGCTCGGTGGGGAGCGCCGGCGGGCTGGTCACGAGCGGCGATCCCGTTCGCGGCAAAGCGGCCTTCGATGGCAAGGGGCGCTGCCAGACCTGTCACGGCGCCGGCGGCGCCGGGTCGCGCACGGCCCCGTCGCTGGCCGACGTGGGGGCGGTGCGCACGCCGGTGGAGATCGAGCGGGCGATCGTGGATCCGAGCGCCGAGCTGCATCCCGACTTCCGCGTCGTCCGCGTGGTCACCACGGCGGGCGAGACGGTGACCGGGCGGCTCCTCAACCAGACCACCTTCTCGATCCAACTCCTCGACTCGAACGAACGCCTGCGCGGCCTGCAGATGTCGGAGCTGCGCGAGTCGGCGATTCTGACCACGTCGCCGATGCCGGCCGCGAAGGGCACGCTGAGCGCGGCCGACGTGGCCGACCTCGTCGCGTATCTCTCGACCCTGGTGGGGAAGCGATGACCGGGCGGCTTTCGGGCAATCTGAAGATCGCCCGCTACATCGTGCTGGCTGCGATGGTGGGCGTGGCCGTGGCCGGGGTGAACGCCCAGGTATCGTTCGACCGCATTCTCAAGGCGGCCGCCGAGCCCGAGAACTGGCTCACCTATTCCGGCGGGCTGGCGGGCCAGCGCCACAGCGGGCTCACGCAGATCACGCCGGCCAACGTGCGGAACCTCGAGCTGCAGTGGGCGTTCCAGGCGCTGTCGCTGGAAAAGTTCGAGGCCACGCCGCTGGTGGTGGACGGCGTGCTCTACACCGTGCAGCCGCCCAACGACATCGTCGCGATCGACCCGGTGTCGGGCCGCACCTTCTGGACCTACGCCTACAAGCCGTCGCCGCAGGCGCGCCCCTGCTGCGGGCGCGTGAACCGCGGCGTGGCCATCCTCGGCGAGACGTTGTTCATGGGCACGATCGACGGCCGCATGGTCGCCGTGGACAGCAAGAGCGGCCGCGAGCTGTGGAACGTGGCGGTGGGCGGCGCCCGGCCGGAGGCCGGTTACACCATTACGGTGGCGCCGCTGGTGGTGAAGGACAAAATCATCGCCGGCCCGGCGGGCGGCGACTTCGGCGTGCGCGGCTTCATCGCCGCCTTCGACCCGAAGACCGGCAAGGAGCTGTGGCGCTTCGACAACGTGCCCGGCCCGGGCGAGCCCGGACACGAGAGCTGGAGCGGCGACTCGTGGCGCCGCGGCGGCAGCGCGATCTGGACCACCGGTTCGTACGATCCCGAGCTGAACCTGACCTACTGGGGCACCGGCAACCCTGGCCCCGACTTCACCGGCGACGATCGACTGGGCGACAACCTCTATAGCAACTCGGTCGTCGCGCTGGACCCCGACACCGGCAAGTTGAAGTGGCACTTCCAGTTCACGCCGCACGACGAGTACGACTTCGACGCGACGCAGGTGCCGGTGCTCGCCGACATCCAGTACCAGGGGCGGCTGCGCAAGGTGATGCTGTGGGCCAACCGCAACGGCTTCTGGTACGTGCTCGATCGTGCGACGGGTGAGTACCTGTCGGGCCAGCCGTTCACGAAGGTGACGTGGGCGGCGGGGCTGGATGCGAAAGGCCGGCCGCAGGGCGTGCAGCGCCCCACACCGGAGGGGATCCGTCTCTCCCCGCACTTCGCCGGCGCCACCAACTGGTATTCGCCGTCGTACAGCCCGCGCACCGGTCTCTTCTACGTGCCCGCGTGGATGGACAGCTCCGCCGTCCACGCGCGGCGGCCCGCCGAGTACGTCGAGGGCCGTGCCTTCCTCGGCGCGTTTCCCACCGGCACCGCGCTCAGCATCAACGGCACGCAGGTGAACCGCCGCCGGCCGGACGAAGGCTACGGGGCCGTGCTGGCGCTCGACCCGAAGACCGGCCAGAAGAAGTGGGAGTTCGCCATGACGGACGTCACCGATGCCGGCGTGCTCACCACGGCGTCGGACCTGCTGTTCTC
>Ga0173480_10000456_pt1 | contig 13584 bp, 12 predicted proteins | sample NitcycUS209509C1_FD_122622 | JGI IMG/M metagenome (GOLD analysis project Ga0173480, IMG submission 122622) | Soil microbial communities from Arlington Agricultural Research Station in Wisconsin, USA - Nitrogen cycling UWRJ-S209-509C-1 (version... | ecosystem: Environmental > Terrestrial > Soil... | reverse complement strand
GTCGTAGACGCCGAGGTCGGCAATCGAGAGCGCGCCATCGGCCGTGAACAGGTCGGTGACGTCGTCCCACATCTTCCGGTCCATGTAGTAGCCGTAGGCGTTCTGCAGGTTACGGACCTTGTCCTCTTCGTTCATGGCCACGATGCGCTGCTCGAGCGCGGTCAGCGCCGTGGCCGGATTCATCTTGGGATCGACCGGTGGCATCGCCGACGCCGGGAGATCGGGAACGGGGATGCCGGTCTCATCCGGCGTGAAGTGGTACGGGACGATCTTCTGGTCCTCGTCGACGTTGCGCCAACCGGTGGTATACGGGCCCGCGAAGATCGGGTTGTAACGCATCCGCGAGATCTTCCACACGCCGCCCTCGCGCACGTACTCGTTCTCGAAGATGCCGCCCGCCCAATCGGCTTTCATGCCGTGCTGTCCGGTCATGGAGAATTCCCACCACCGCCCCTTCGCGCTCTGGCCATCGGCCGAGACGTTGACGAGCGGGCGCAGCGCCATTTGCGTGTGCAGGCCGCCCGGCTTCAGGCCGTGCGTGCCCTCGCCGAACCTGGTGAGGAAGTACTTCTCGATCGCCTGGCGACCTTGCTCGTTGTCGTTGCCGTACGACAGCTGGGCGTTGTCGGCGAACAGCGCCGCCATGTCGGTCCACAACCCGAACTGCGAGTACTGCGCGTACGTTTCCTGGAGCCGCTTGACAGCTCGCACCGATTCGGCGCGCTCCACGTTCTGCGCCAGCCGGGTCACGCGCGCGGCCGTGCTCATGCTCGGACTGTCTCCGGCGACGACGACCTGGAGGGCGCCGAGCGCCACGAGCAGCGCAACTCCGCTGGATAGAGGACGTCGTACCGGAAACAGCTGTCTCATCGTGGTCTCTCGGAAGGATCCAAGGTTGCCTGCCCGGCGCAATTGTCCGGGGCGTCCGGGAAGGCCGTCAATCCCTCTTCCGGGTCGAACCTAGTCCGCGGCGAAGCAGTAGAAGAGTCCGTCGCCAAGGGAGGCGCGCAATGCCGCCTGCGAGCACCCGCGAGTCGGATGGGCAGAATTCCAGGAATCGCCTCGGCCTCCGCCGCTGCGGTTGTGATGCCCCACCATGGCTCGTCCATCGCCATGGCTCGTCCAACCTCGACATGTCGCATCGCCGCCCGTGACGAGGGTGCCATCGGGATTGCTGCCGGTGAGGATGTCGTGTCTCGCGGGAGCCACGCGCGCGCCGGCCTCGGTGAGCACCGTATCCGCCGTGAGATTGGCGCCCTCACCGTGGAGTTCCTCGACGCGTGCCGCGATCTCCACTCCGTGCGCGTTGATCCACGGACCCCGGCCGATCCGGTCTCGCGCGTGGACCGCTGGCGTGCCGGCCGATGGTGGTGCGCTGAGATAGGCACGCCACGATCGATCACCGCGTCCGACGGCCGTGGCACGCTGAAGGCAGATCGCATCCGCGCCGTCGAGGCCGGCCAGATTGCCGCCGAAGCCGCGCCCGGTACTGGTCACGAAGAACGACATCCTGGACGAGATCGCCGGCGCGTCCTGCGCCGCCGCCGGAACCACGGAGAGCACGGCGGCCAGAATGAAGACCCGGAAGACGGGCACGGGCAAGTGGCGACTCGCCCTCACCCAGCTGCTACCGTGGAGCCGCACCCGGGGTGGACGCACCGGCAGCGCCCGCCGTCGCGGCCGGGGCCGTCAAGTCGTTGAAGGCTTGCCGGCTTCTAATCTTCCAAGCGCCGTTCTCGCGCACGAGGGTGTCCTCGTAACGGCCGGCCACCTGGATGCCGGGCCCGCGCGCCGCGGACACGAATGCCCACCGCGAGGACGCGGTGGCCGTGTCGCCAGTGACGCGGATCTCGAAGCTCGACATGATGTGATAGGTGGAACCGAAGCCGATCGGCCGGGCCGTCGCGTTTCCCTGGCCGCCGCCAATCCGGCTCGTCATGAAGTCGTAGATCGCCTGCGGTCCGCCGGTCACTTTGCCGAGGCCGCCAGACCAGGATCCATCCTTGGAGAACAGGCTGGCGTAGGCCTTGAAGTCGCGGGAGTCCAACGCGTGGCCGTACGCGATCAGCACGTCGCCTATCGCTTCCTTGTCCTCGAGCATCTTGAGCCGCGCCGCAAGGGCCTCGATACTGCGCGCCTCTTGCGCCCACGCCGCGGGTGCGAGCACGGTGACGACGAGAGCCGAGACGACAAGCAGGCCGGTGCGTCTGGTGACCAATAGCTGGCGCATGGTGTGGCTCCTCTCGATCCCACGAACGTGAGCGACGCGGCAGGGAGCCGCTTCGCTACGGCTCCTCAGGGCGCCCGGTTCGCCTCCGGCGCGTCGGGCGGCTGCTGATAACCATTCTTATCGAACCGCAGATCGGGCCGTATCCCGCAGGGTACGCAATCGGGTTGGTAGAGCTCGGGGACGCGGCCGCTCACCGGGTTGGTATAGCCGAACCACATCGGCTTGATGCTCGGCCATTGCACCGTGTCCGGTTTTGCGCCGAGGTCTTCGGCCGTGACGTCGAGCCGAGAGGCGCGGCTGGGGGCGCTGGCCCGCGGGCGCGCGTTGGGATCGGGCGGGGCCGGGTCCTTCGACTTGGCCCAGATGCCGTCCTTGAAGCCGACAGGCCTGATGTACTGCCCATCCACCGTCAGGTCCCAGATCCGCCAGACGCCGTCCTCGAGCACATAGCCGTCGTGATAGGTGCTGGCCAGAACGGAGGCGGCGAAGAAGTCGCCGGCCTTCCCCACCGTCTTGCCGGTGCGGGGCTGGAACAGGCGCATGCGCCCCGTCGCGGATCGGCCGTCGTCTGAGATCAACACGACCGGCTGGATCAGCCAGTGATAGGAGATGCCCTGCCGTGTCGTGGGTGGTTCGCTCTGCACCCGCGCTTTGAGATTGCTCGCGCGCGTCACGTAATAGCCCGTGCGCCCGCCCTTGAAACCCTTCGTCGCCAGGACGCCAATGAAGCCGGCCGGGTGTTCGTCGTCGAGGAAGTGGCCGTAGGCGGCAGACACGTTCATGACACCGTCAAACGCCGCCGAGCGGGCAAGCCGCCGCCTGGCCTCCGCGAGGGTGACGGAGGCGGCTTCGCTCTTGGCGATCGCACCGGTGAGCGCGCTCGCCGCGACCATCCTGGCATCGCCCGCAGGCAGGACCTGTTTTCCGGTCACGGGATGAGGGCCGAGGAACGCGGGCATCTCCACGCCGGCGACAATCCGGCTCTTGCCCCAACCCTCGAACACGTCGGCCTTCATCAGCGGGAACCGGCGCAACTCGCGGACCTTCCACACGCCGCCTTCCTTCACGAAACGGTTTCTGAAGGTGGCGACTTCCCACCAGCCCTTCTCCTGGTCCGCTTCGCCCAGCATGCCGAGTTCGATCCCACGCGCCCACGCCTCATTGCCACCGGGCGCGATCTCGACGGTGACGTCGAACTGGACGCGGTCGTTGAGCTGTCCGTGCCGGAGGCCGGCCGGGCCCATCGTCTCGAGCCAGCGGCGGACGCCCGCCTTGTCGCGCCAGGCGCCCTGCGCGCCTACTTCGACGACGCCGTCGTCGGCAAACAGATCGACGACGTCGTCCCACATCTTGCGGTCCTGGTAGAAACCGTAGGCCGACTGGAGATTGCGGATGCGGTCCTCGTCATTGAGGCGGTCGACCCGCTTCTGGAGCGCGGCGAGCGTCACGCCATTCTCGAGTGCGCTGCTCTTGGGTGCCGCGCCGATGACGGGCGGGATCGGAATGCCGGCCGAATCTGCGGTGTAGTGGCGTGGAACCACCGGCAGGTTGCCGCCACCCCAATTGGTCCAGCCGGTGTCGTAGGAGCCGTCGAACTCGGGATAGTAGTGGGCCTCTGCGATCTTCCAGACGCCGCCCTGGCGGACATATTCATTCTCGAACACGCCGCCTTCGACCCGCGCCTGCCCGCCCGCGCCGTGGAAGGTCCACGCCTCCCAGCGCACCTTGGCGCTGTTGCCGTCGGGCGAGAGGTTCGCTACCGGCGCGTCGATCATCATCGTCGACAGACCATCGGCCTTGAGGCCCTCGTAGCCGCCGCCGTAGCGCGTGCGCAGAAACGCGGCGATTGCGGCGGGCCCCTTGGCGGCCTGCTCCGGCATGATCAGGCCGTCGAAGACGAGGCGACCGTCTGGTGCGAACAGCGCGCCGACCTCATTCCACAGGCCGGCCTGCGCGTAGTGGGCATAGGTGCGCTGAAGGTTCAGCACCGCCCGCAGGCTTTCGGTGCGGTCGACCTCGCGCGCGAAATCGTCAAGCGCGTTATCGGCACGGGCTGGCATCGCCACCGCGAGCAGGAGCACGGCCCAAAGCGGCGTCGCCCTGCGAGCGATGACGGCAAGCGTGTGCGTGGCACGGCGGCGAAACGGCATTGCGACTCCTCGATTGCCTGGCCGATGACCGAGGGTGGTCTCGATTGGAACGGCCTGTGCGCTGCGCGTCGGGCAACGGCCGCGGCGCACCGATCTGATCTATCGCCCGACTGACCGCTTGCGTGTTCTCGCCAACTGACCAACCGCACCAGCGCCCAACAGGAGTAGCGTCGAAGGCTCCGGCACAGCGACAGGAACACCGGCCACGGCGAACGCGACGTTGGCGTTGAGTGTGTAACTGCCAAAACTCACACCACCGTCGAGTGAATCGGCTTTCAGATTCTGGGGACCCACACTCGCCTGCCGCCACCAGGTCTCGCTCGTTGGTGTCGCGGCGAGAACTGCGAGCCAGTACTCCGTGTTCGCGTTGAGCGTGATCCCGCTGATTCCGCTGATCGTTTGGGAGGGCTGAATCGTGCTGCTGCCAAACACGCCGGGGAGATTCGTCAACGTCCAAGAGGCGATTTCGGTGGCCGGAAATCCGCCAGCGCTCTCAGTGAGCTTCACGATCGCTGATGGCGAACCTTCGAGGCCGAGCAGAATCTCGGTCAGGTCCCAGCTCGAGGCACCAGTGTTGAAGGGGGTTGCCGCCGCCAGATTGCCGACACTCGCGCCGCGAGCGGCGATGATCGCGCTACCTGCGAAGCCGGCGCCAATGTTGCTGGTGATCACATCCGAACTCGCCGTGACGGGAATGGCCAGGACGAGGAACACGAGTCCGAAGCGTTTCAGCATGATTGACGTCCCCTTGCGCGAGGCGGCTCGAACCCGACTGGCAGCCGGGTCACATGGGAGCGGATTCTACATCAGCGCCGCCACAGGCGAGACCAGGCAAGGCATGAACCTCACGCGCGCTCGTCGCGGGAGACTGCCACGACTGATGCTCAGCAGTCGCGGCTCGCCGGACCGATTGGGCTTGACGGACGCCACTTCGAAAGGCGGCCCGGCGCTGTCAGCGCTGAGCGACTGCGCTCCGGCCACGTAGGTTCTCGAGACGTGAAGACTCGCGAGCGCGACGATGGCGCCGACAGTCACGGTCGTCAGAGACGTTTTCATTGCCTGCTCTTTTGGCTTGGTCAGTACTCAGTCGAAGGGCCGGTCTCTGCACCGAGTCCACGACCAGCACTTCGACGGGGCCGCGCCCAGAGTCCAGCTTCAGACCGAGCTGCTCTCGAAGTGCCGTGAGGCGCTTGGCGTCCCCGAAACCAGCACGCCCACGAGTCGCGCGCGGACGACTCTCGCCTCTGCAGGCGCAGGGCACGCGCTGCATGCGAGCTGCGCGCGAAGACGGGGGCAGCCATCGTCCGCAGGGCGATGGCTACCCCCCCATTCGCCGCGTTGCGGCTATCGAAGCTTACCCTCGGGGCAGGCGACGACTGCCGCGCCGGCGGTAGGCAGACAGCAGTGACAGCCCTCCAGCCAGCATGGCGAATGTGGAAGGTTCCGGCACGCTGGTCGACGCCGGCCCGTCACGGGGGTCCGGCGCGAAGTCATAGATAGGGGTGGACGAATTAAACGACAGTGCAGTCTGGACCGCTGCAATGAAATCGAGCGCGCCATCCTCAGCGCCAAACAAGGAGCGTGCGAACGAGTATTGGACCCGGTCGGCAAGGAAGGACACTGGAGCCGATGCATTGGGTCCCGCGCCAAACTGGTTCAGAGACGCCGTTCCGGTGTCGCCGAGATAGTTCTGACTGACCACAAGCTCGACACCGATACCATTCCAGGAGCCGCCGGGTGCGAAGGTTGCGCTGTTCTGGTCTAAATCTACGTTGAACACTGATCTGGTCGTGGCTGGATTCAGAGTCCCGGGGGCAAACTGCATCGTGAACGTGATCCAGAGATCGTCGGCCACGATGCTGGCGGCGACAATGTCAGATTCGCCGAGACTGTCTCCAACGACATCTGCCACAGAACCGGAGTAGATGGCACCCGCTGCCGCGTCGTGCGGTACTGAAAGCATCAACAGCATGGCCAAGGGCGCAAGGTGAAGTTGTTTCATTAGCTCTCCTGAAAAAGCGACCGACGGGCCTCGACTGGCCCGTGAAGCTGATAGCGCGACGGCGGGGTGCAAGTCGCGTTCCGGAGCTATGAAAAGAGGATCGGCTTCTAGTCCTTGTGGATTCAGCGCGATGCGCTCCTGAGGCAGCGGTACGCGACGTCGCGAAGTTGGATACCGAGGCTCCTTTTGTCTTCTCTCGCGGCGATCGGCATAGCCCTCAGTGGCCCGATTCGGTTCGACCCAGATTTGGGGCGCGGACGCGATCACTCCAGTGGCGTGGCTAGACCGTCTTGGAAAGCCTTCCGGTCAATGTCTCGAGAACCGCCGTCACGAACATGGCAGCCAGGCCCGCGAACATCCACAGCGTGACGTCGGCGCTTCGCGAGACGAAAGAGTGACCGAGTTCCGCTTCAATTGGCCCAGTCCAGCCGAAGCGGAACCAGCCGAGAGGCACCACCACCATCACTCCCAAGCTAACGACTCCTTGCAAGGTTCGACAGCAGCCAACGCCGATCATCCTCAGCATCCGTCCCGGCACCGATATAGCCGACGAACCCACCGCAGGCGCTGCAATGGCACGAGCCACAGGCACGAGGGGCTCAAGAGGCGTGCTGCTGCGCTGGGTCACTGGCCGAGGCTCGGGCAGCCTGGCGGGCTGGCTGTTCGCTTGCTCGCTTTGGAAGCACGCCCCGAGGTAGTCGCCCTGTTCTGATCCTTCGAGACTTGACCAGTGGCGACTGTCTGTCAGGCCGTAGTCGTCCTCGACCTGCGAAAGGGTCTCGTTTCGCTTTGCCACGTCCGCCACCTCGAGCAAGGAATTCACGCCCGCATCCACAGCCAGGCAAACCCTACGGTGGCGACTGTCACCACGGCGATCGCGGCTACCCAGGCGCGGGTGTAGCGGTCTAAGCGCTTCTCACGCTGGTGTGCTTCCCACGTCCGGTGCGTAGTTGGGTCCGTGCGGGGCCGGGGCGCCGGGACAGACCGCACGGCGGCCCTGGTATCGCGAGCAGATGAAGTCAGGTCCACACACAGGAAGGTGCGAACCGTGCGATCTTCGGCTCAGAAGGCTAACAGCCGAGGTGAGAATCCGGCCGCGCGCGCCGTTTCCACGCGGGCTTACGCGAACGCAACCGCGATAAGGCTTGGAGACTCGGTCGCTGCGGGCGCCGCGACTCGGTTGAACCAGGACTGGCACGCGGCTAGACTGCCGACCGATGATCGCAGCCAATTGGTCTGACGCTACAGTCCGGGAAATCTCTCGATGACACGCAACCAGCGATTCCGCGCGCTGTTTCGGCCCGGCAAGCCGTTTGTCTGCATGGGGGCGTTCGATGCCATCACGGCCAAGTTGGCCGAAGCCGGCGGCGCACAAGCCATCTTCGTCAGCGGCTTCGTAGCCTGCGGCGTCGAAGCTGGCGAGCCCGACATGGGTGCGCTGTCGCAGCGCGACATGTTCGAGCATGTCCGTCGCGTGTGCCGTGCGACGAGCCTGCCCGTTTTCGCCGATGCCGACACCGGCTACGGCGGTATGCTGGACGCTCAGCGCACCATCCGGCTATGGGAGGAGGCAGGCGCCTCGTGCCTGCACCTGGAAGATCAAGCTCTGCCCAAGAAGTGCGGCCACTTCGCGGGCAAACAACTCGTATCGCAGCAGGAGATGGTGCAAAAGCTCAAGGCCATGGCCGAGGCCCGGCGGGATCCGGACTTCTTCATCGTCGCCCGAACCGACGCGATTGCCGTCAACGGCCTGGAAGACGCGATCGCTCGCCTCACCGCCTATGCCGCCGCCGGTGCGGATGGCCTCTACGCCGACGCCGTGGAGAGCGTCGAGCAGATGCGCGAGCTGAGCCACCGCCTCGAGCCGCTGCGCAAGCCGCTTCTGTTCAATATGGTCACGTCGGGCAAGAGCCCCACTCTGTCGCTGAAAGAAGTCGGCGAACTCGGGTTCGCTTTCGCGCTGTGCCCGGTGGAGCCGCTTCTGGCCATGCACAAGGCCGTCAAAGACATGATCGACACCTTCTACGCTGCCGGCTGCGACACGAGGGCCATCAAGGACCGCCTGACGCCATTCGCTGAGTACAACGAGTTCGTTGGACTGACGGAAGCGATGGCCCGCGAAGCGCATTTCACGCGCGTCTGAACTTCGGAGCCCACATGCATGACACTCCCGCGGGTACAGTCGAAGTCCGTCACGAGGACGGGATCGCGATCCTGACCCTGTCCCGGCCCGCTGCCAACAACAGGATCACGCGGCAGATGGCCGAAGCCGGCGTGGCCGCGCTGGAGGCGGTACGCCGCGACCGTAGCATCACCGGCTGCGTGCTCACCGGCGATGGGGACGTGTTCTGCACCGGCGGCGACTATCGAGGCGCCGGCAGCAGCAGCGCGGGCCGGCTGGAGTTCGCCCGCGCGCACAACGATTTGGCCCAGGCAACATCCCGACTCGGCAAGCCGCTGGTCGCCGCAATCAATGGCGACGCCCATGCGGGCGGCTTCAGCTTGATCGCTCTGTGCGACCTCGCGGTGTGCGCCGAAGACGCGACGCTCGGCTTGCCCGAGGCGGCGCACGGGCTGTTTCCGCTACTCGCACTCGCAATCGTCAAGGACAGCTTGCCGCAGAAGGTATTCTTCGACCTTGTCTATCGAGCCCGGTTACTGAACGCGAGCGAAGCCCGGTCGCTGCACCTGGTCAACGAGGTCGTGCCGAGGCCGCGGGTGCTGGAGCGTGCGATCGAACTGGCGGCCTCCACACGCCATGCCAATCCAGACATCATCAGTATCGGCCGTGATCTGTACTACGACACGCGCTGCGCAACCCCTCACGATGCCAACGAGCGAGCACGCTTTGCGCTGGTGGCTGCACTCAAGGCGCTGGACGAGTCTCCGGCGTAGAACCCAGGGTCACAACCAATGATTCAGACAACCCAGGGTGGTTCGGCGCCGGAGTCCGTGCGTCGCGTCGCCATCGCCAGCATGGTCGGTACCTCTATCGAGTGGTACGACTTCTTCATTTTCGGGACGGCGTCGGCGCTGGTATTCGGACGGCTGTTCTTCCCGACCTTCTCCGAGTTGGCGGGGACGCTCGCCGCGTTCGCCTCGTTTGCGGTCGGGTTCGTCGCGCGGCCGGTCGGCGGACTGGTCTTCGGCCACATCGGCGACCGGAGCGGGCGGAAGACCACGCTCGTGATCACGTTGACGATGATGGGCCTGGCCACCTTCGCGATGGGGCTGATGCCCAGCTATGCGGTGATAGGCGCGTGGGCGCCGATTCTCATGGTCGTGCTGCGCTTCGTCCAAGGCATGGCGGTCGGCGGCGAGTGGGGCGGCGCGGTGCTCATGGCCACGGAGCACGCCGGCGCCGGGCGGCGCGGCTTCTTCGGCAGCTTCGCGCAGATGGGCAGCGCCGTCGGCGGGTTGATGGCCACAGGCATTTTTCTGGTGATGCAGCAGCTACCGGAGGAAGACTTCGTGTCGTGGGGCTGGCGCGTGCCGTTCCTCTTCAGCATCGTGCTGGTGTTCGTCGGCCTGTTCATCCGGCTGCGGATCATGGAATCACCGGTCTTTGCGAAGATGAAAGAAGCCCGCGGAGTCGTGAAGGTGCCCGTGGTGGAGTTGCTGCAAACCCAGGCCCGCAACGTGCTGCTGGCCGCCGGACTGTACTTGGCGCATGGCGTGCTGTTCTACGCGATGACCGTCTACACGCTGGCCTACACGACGAGCGTCTACGGCCTGGCGCAGAACACTTACCTGATCGGCGTAACAGCGGCAGGCGCGGTGCAGCTGATCACGATCCCGTTCCTGGGTGGCCTGTCGGACAAGCTGGGCCGGCGCGCGGTGATCATGTTCGGAACGCTGTTCATCATCGGGTTCGCGGTCCCGCTCAATTTCATGATCACGTCCCAGGTCCCGATGCTGGCGTGGCTCGCGGTGATCATCGGCATCTGCGTCGGCCACAACGCCGTGTACGCGCCAACGGCCGCACTGTATTCGGAAATGTTCCCGGCGCACGTCCGCTACAGCGGCACCTCTTTGGGTTACCAGCTCGGCGGTGCCATCGCCGGGTTCGTCCCGCTGGTCGCCGCTTCCCTGGTGGGCGCCGCAGGCGGCGCCTACTGGCCGATCCCTGCGCTGATCGCGGGTGCCGGAGTAATCGGCTTCGTCTGCATTCTGCTGGTGCGTCCGGCCCACGCGGCTTAACGCCGCATTCCTTGAGGCCATGCGGAAGGTTGCGGGACTCGGCACGGTTCGCAGCGTGAACACCCTTGTGGCCGCGCTCGAATCTCCCGGCAGGCCTCTCCTCTGTCCTATTGGAACCACGACCGCGCCGTTCTCAGATCAGTGTTTCAACGACTCGCTGATTTGCAGGCCGAGGGTCAGTGCGCCGTGTGCCGGCGGTACCACGACTCCCGACGCGGCGAGCTCGCGCCACACGTCAAAGTTCAGGTCGCTCTTGAGCCTCCCAGCAGACGTCAGGTGTTCGGTACTCCACACCTGCATCTGAAATCGAAGCGCTGCCAGCCCAGCTTCGACAAACTCTACCTGCGGTTCCGGTTCGCGCAACACGTCAGGATGCCGCACAGCGGCGGCGAGCAGGACGCGGCGTACGAGCTCCGGGTCTGATGCGTGTGATACGTGGAACGACACGACATAGGCGGTCAGCTTGCCCGGTCGGCTCCAGTTCGTGACGCGCTCTGAAATGAATTGGGAGTTGGGGACGATGATCGCGACGCTGTCGTCGGTGACGAGTGTCGTGGCGCGGGCGGCGATCTCCTTCACTTCGCCAACAGCGCCGGCGATCTCGATCCGATCTCCGATCTTGATGGGCCGCTCGAACAAGATGATGAGCCCGCTGAAAAAGTTGCTCATGATGTTCTGCAGACCGAACCCGAGTCCGACGCCTATGGCACCCACGAGCACATTCAAGGACGTCAGATTGATCCCAGCGCTCTGCAAGATCACGAGAGTTCCGAGCGTGACGGCCCCGTAGCGCACGATGGTGCCGAGCGCTTCCCTCATGCCGACGTCGAAGCCTCTGCTCGCCAGGACTTTGTCGACAAACCAGCGCGTCACGCGACTTGTGAGCCAGACCAGGGCTGAAATCAGTGTGATGACGATGATGAGCTTGAGCGGTGTGAACTCGCTGCCAGCGATGCCCCGGTTCAGGAAGGCCCCGACCTTGTTCAACAGATCAAGAAAAGGTTGCATACGACAGCCATCTCGCTCGCATGGTGATGCTCCTCAGTATGCACGCCGGCGGCCAGGGGCTGTCTGACTGACGCTGAGCTTCAGTTGAACTCAATGCAGCTGGTGTCGAAGAGCCGGCTCGGGTCGAGCTGTTCGGCTCGGCCGTTGTGTTCGGTTCCGTAACGTCTGCGACGTAGTCTTTGTGGACTACGACCTGTCTCGGACCGTCTCCGAGAATCGATACAATCGGGCATGCGAGCGGGTCTGATCTTTGCGTTCTCTCTGTACGCGTCGATCTGCATTGCCCAAACGTACCCGACAATTCAGAAGGCGGTGTCCCGCGCCGACGTGAAAGCGGCGATGGCTCATCTCGAAACCGCCAGAGCAGAAACCCTCGCCCTGTGGAAAAAGCTTGCTCTAACTAGCGCGCCTTCCGGCCATGAGGATGAGCGCGCCGCGATCGTGATGGCAGAGCTGAAGCGCCTGGGCTACGCAGATGTCTACCGCGATATCGCCGGGAACGTCATCTCTGCGCCAGTGACAAAGGGCTCCCCGGTAATCGTCTTCATCGCGCACCTGGATACCGTCGTGCAACCAGGCGTGAAGGTCACGGTCACAGAAGGTACCAATGAAAAAGGGCACGCAGTTTGGACGGGGCCCGGAGTCGGCGATGACACCAGCGGCGTGGTTGCGCTACTACGCGTGGCGGAGGCGCTCCAGCGTACGAAAATCACGATGTCGAATGTCCGCTGGGTTTTTTCCGTGAATGAAGAAGGCGGCGGAACGAGCGTGGGTATACGTCAATTCCTGACCGACCACAACGCGGAAACGGCGGCATTCATCAGCACCGACGGCAGCCCCATCGACGAATTGGGTGCCGTCGCCGACAACGGCGTCGGCGGATACCAACTGCGCCCCATCTTCACGGGACCAGGCGTGCACACCATCGAGTCCTATGGCACACCGAGCACGACGCGCGCCGTGGCGCTCGCCATCGAGCGCATCTATCGGATCGATCTTCCCCAGATGCCGCTGGAAAAGCGCAGCTGGCTGAATATCGGAACGATCAAGGCGGGCACGGTCGGGAACGCGATGGCCAAGACCGCGGAGTTCACCGTGGACTTACGGTCCAACGACGCGGTCACCGGTCGCGGGTTACAGAAGCAGGTCGTCGCCATCCTGGAGCAGGCAGCGAAGGAAGTCGGCGTCAAGGTCGACCTGCGGAACATCAGTCAGCGCGATCCCATCTTCCTGAACACGCCCGAGCAGAAACGCCTGATCGAGACACTGTGGGCAAGCTATCGCGCCATCGACATCACGCCGAAGAAAGGCACGATAGGCTCCAGCGACTTCGTCCTCGGACTCATGCAAGGCGTGCCGTCGGCCGGCATCGGACTGACAAACATCCGCCGGATGCATAGCCCGGAAGAGGAAGCAGAGATCGATCCGTTGTTCACAGGGATGAAGCAAGTGCTGCTGGCAGCCGTGGCGCTCAGCCAGCACTGAGTCGGGAGTTGGCACAAGGCTCTGGCGACAAAGGCTGACGTCGAAGTGAATACGTGCGCCGGACTTGGCTGATTGCGGTAGGAAGTAAAAGAGCCCCCGGGCACAGCCCGGGGGCTCTGGTTCATGCGGCAGGGACCAGCTTACCGGCTGACCTGGACGCTGGTTCCACCACCAGGGGCGCCGGTGCCGGGGTCACCGGCGGACACAACCTTGACCCAGAGCGAATCCTGGCCCTTGTAGAACGACGTGGCGCTGGCGTGGCGTAGCGCATCCAGGCTGTCCTGCGGCGTACCCGAAGCTGCAGTGGTGAATCCCGGCAGCTCGAAGATCACCCACGAGCCGCGATCCATTTCCGTCAGGGTGAGGGGCACTGACGGCCTTTCGGTTGCCACCTTGATCTCGGTACCGGCTCGTACGTTGGTGCCCCCGGTTACGGTGAACTCCTTGCCATTGCGGCTGAGTACGACTGGCGGCTGAGGAGGTCCAGCAGGAGCGCCGAATCGACCACC
>Ga0173480_10000455_pt1 | contig 13597 bp, 8 predicted proteins | sample NitcycUS209509C1_FD_122622 | JGI IMG/M metagenome (GOLD analysis project Ga0173480, IMG submission 122622) | Soil microbial communities from Arlington Agricultural Research Station in Wisconsin, USA - Nitrogen cycling UWRJ-S209-509C-1 (version... | ecosystem: Environmental > Terrestrial > Soil >... | reverse complement strand
GACGACTCGCCGATCAGGTTCTTGTCGCCGACCGAGTACTTCCAGCGCTGCTTGCCGGTGGCCAGATCGAGCGCGAACAGCTCGCCGTCGCCGCCGCCGACGTAGACCACGCCGTCGACGATGGCGGCCGAGGATTCCACGACTTCACCGGCTCTGAAGGTCCACAGCGTCTTGAGCGTGGCCGGTGGCGTCGCGGCGGAGACGCCGGTGAGGGCGGGCGTGCCGCGGAACTGCCGCCAGATGTCAGCGGGCGACGCAATGGGGGACGCGGCGGGGGCAGGGGCCGGTTGCTGCGCCGACGCCGCGGTTCCGCAGACCACGGCGCCGAGCGCGCCGTTCAGCAGCTTCAGCGCCGAGCGGCGGTTCATCGTTCCTACTTTGTTGCGAGCGCGAACAGCTGGCTGCGGTTGTTCAAGTAGATCGTGCCGTTGGCGGGCACAATCGTGCCGTAGACGGCGCTCCCCATGTTCATCTCCCCGAGCACTTCCTTCTTGCGCCCGTGCATCATCACGACGACGTCTCCGTCTTCGTCGCCGAGGTAGACGCGGCCGTCGACGACGAAGGGGGAGCCCCAGACGGCCGCGAACACGTCGTGGTTCCAGAGCTCCTCGCCCGTCTTCGCGTCGATGCAGTGGAGAAAGCCGCTGAAGTCGGCGATGTAGACCAGGCCGTCAACCACCGCCGGCGTCCCGATCGTCCGGCGGATCTTGCTGAAGTGCCAGAGCCGGCCCGTGGTTGTGATGTCGCCGCGCTTGGTGCCGTCGATCGCATACATGTGGCCGACGCCTTCGCCGTGCTCGGGGTCCTGTCCGTTGGCGATGTAGACGACGTTGTCGGCGACGACCGGCGTCGAGATCAGCTCGTTGCGCGTGCGTGGCCAGACCGCATCCTTCGGGTTGGTGTCGAACTCCCAGAGCTTCTTGCCCGTGTTCGCCTCGTAGCCGCGGATCCAGCCGTCGCCTTGCGCGGAGACGACCTGCAGGACACCGCCGATCGTGCCGACGGTGGGCGCCGACCACTGACCGTGCAGGATGCGCTCTCCGACCGAGTTGTCCTCCCACACGAGCTTTCCGGTGTTCTTGTCGATGGCGATGATCGAAGGCGCGCGCGGCGAGGGAATGTTGACGTGGCTCTCGTCCTGTCCGTTCGAGGTGCTGACGAAGACCAGGTTGCCCGACGAGACGGGCGATGAGTTGGCGAGGTTGTGCGGATAGGCGCCGACTTCCTCGATCATGTCGAACGTCCAGAGCACGTCGGCGTCGAACTGCCCGGTGAGCTTCTCGTCCTTGAAGGGGCCGTCGTTCTCGTTGTCGCGGAACCCCTGGATATCGAGACAGATCAGCACGGCGCGGTTGCTGACGTAATAGAGCTTGTCGCCCTCGACCAGCGGCGAGCTGGCCACGCCCTGGAACGGCCAGTCGTTGGCCCGGCCCGCTTCCAGCTTCGGGTGCGTCTGCTGCCACAGGAACTCGCCGTTGGACTCGCGGAAGGCCATGAGCACGCCGCGGTCGCCGCCCTGGTTCTTGTCGCGAACGAGCTCGTTGTTGGTGCCGACGAACACCATCCCGCCGGCGACGACCGGGTTGCCGTAGCTCTGGGACCCGAGGTCGGCCACCCACTTCACGTTCTTCTTGGTCTTGACGTCCCAGGTGGCCGGCAGGCCCTTCATGGCCGACACCATGTTGCGGTCCGGTGTGCCGCCCCACATCGGCCAATCCTTGCCGCCACTCGGCGGGTCGGAGGCGATCAAGGCGGCGCCGAGGCCGAAGGCGAGCGTGAGGGCGGCGAAGGCGCGAACGCGGGAGAAGTGTTTCATCATGGCTGATTCTGGTAGAGCGACAGGTTGTCGATGTAAGTGCCGAACTGCGCGTCGATGAAGAACCCGGGCGCTCCCTCGCGGTTGCCGATCGGATCGGTCTTGTCGATCATCCAGGCTGCCGGTTCGGCTTCGCCGACTGGCCATGCCTTGCCGCGGGCGCGGACCTCTCCGTTCGCCAGGTTCTCCACGCGCAGCTTCAGCCGATACCAGGTATCCGGCTTCCACGCGAACGGGGCCGACATCGTCCGTGTCGTCTCCGGCTCCCACGGCTCGAGCTTGAGCCGCTGCGCGTTGCCGTAGAGCACCAGCGAATAGCGCTGGGCGGTGATGCCGACGTCGCCCTGCTGCCGCCGCCGCAGCGGCGTCCGGACGTCGGCTTCCATCGTGTAGTTCGACCAGTTGGTGGGGCCGATGAACACGCGGGCGCGTTTGAAGAGCGTTTCGAGCGGCTTCTTCTCGAGCACCTTCTGGCCGTCGACGGTCGTGACGGCCAGCTGCGCCCCAGTCGTATTCACCCACCCTGCCGGCACCGTGCCGTCGGCGTACGAATCGAAGCCTTCTTTCCACGGCAGCGGGCGCACGACGCGCGCCCGCGCGCTGCCCTTGAGAGCGCCGACGGTGGCGGTGATCGAGCCGGCCTGTTCCACCGGGTCGGACGCGATCGTGACGCTGTTGTTGGCCGCGGTCCCTTTGAGACCGTCGAGCGTCCAGGTCGCGCCGGTCTCCTCCTTGAGGAACCGTCCCTTGTCGTCGAACAGCCGGACCCGGAGCTTCACCGTCTGGCCGGGCGTGAGCGCGAGCTCGGTGGGCGAGACCTGCAGGTGCGCCGGAGCGCCGGTGCCGGCCTGGGCCGGTTCGTCGATGGCGAACCCGGTGACGGGCTTGGCCTGGCGGGGGCCGATGGCGTAGATCGCGTCGCTCGACACGAAAAAGACCCGGCCGCGCGAGACGGCGGCGCCGCCAAGAATGTGTTCAGGAGTGCCCTCCGACCCGCAGCAGCTGGCCACGCTGTTGGGCAGCTCCACCTGGCTCAGGATCTCACCGCGGTCGGCGTGCGGGCGGACGATGAAGAACTTGCCCTGGTCGGTGCCGACATAGAGCTTGCCGTCCGCCAGGATTGGCGGCGCCTTCTGCGCCGTGCTCAGCTGCAGCGTCCACAGTTCCTTGCCGCTCGCGGTGTCGAAGGCACGCAGCGTCGAGCTGTTGTCGATCTGATAGAGGCGCGTGCCGTCGACGATCGGCGACGAGTAGTTCAGCTCCATCCCCTGCAGCGCCCACGCCGCGCTCTTGATCTCGCCGGTCTGCGAGCCGTCGATCGCGGCGAGGAGCCCGAGCGTGTTGCCGGTCAGGTTCTCGTCACCGTGCGACACGAACACGGTGCTGCCGCTGACGGCGACCCCGGTGTTGATGGCCCGCTTGGACAGGGTGTAGCTCCAGACCTTCTCCCCGGTCTGCGGCCTGATCGCGTACACCGCGCCGTCGCCGAGCCCGACGATGAGGAGGCGCTGGCCGTTGATGGTGGCGATGAGCGGCGCCGCGTAGGCCGTGTCGTAGGGCCGGCCGCCCGGATTGGCGACGTAGACCACCTCGCCCGTGCGCTTGTCCAGCGCGATCAGACGGTGCGCGCGGGCCGCGTGCTGGCCCCAGTTCGACACCGCGGCGCTGACGATCACCAGATCGCCGTCGACGAGCGGCGACATGGTCCGGCCGCCGTGGGTCGTGAAGGCGGCGAACTCCTCGCCGAACGATCGGGTCCAGAGGAGCTTCCCGTCGCGGCTCAGCGCGATGACCTGTGCGCCGCCGCTGAGTGCGTAGACGTTGCCCGTGTCCGGATCGGCCGCGGGCGACGCCCAGGCGATCCGATGCGACGGCACGTCGCTCTGGAAGAGGGTGATCTTGTAGTCCCACACCGCCTTGCCGGTATCGGCGTCGAGCGCCAGGACCTGCTCCTGCAGCCTCGCGCCGCTCCCGATCGGGCGCTGCACGTAGACACGATTGCCCATCACGATCGGCGCCGAGCGGCCGCCGCCGGGGACGCGCCAGAGGAAGTTCTGGCCGTTGAGTTGCCACTGCTCGACGAGGCCGGTCTCGCGCGACACGCCGTCGCGGTTCGGCCCCCTCTGCTCGGGCCAGTCGCCGCCCGCCACCTTTCTTTGACTGGGCGCATCGCCAGCGGCGACGCGCGGTGGCCCCTGCGCCGAGAGCGATGCGCCGACGGCCAGCGCAAGTGCAACGAACAGAAGGGACTTTCGCAACATATGTCCTCTGAAATACGGCCGCGCCGGATGGCGTATTTACGACCGAGAGAGTCTATCCTAGCCCTCAGTCATGCGGATGAGACGCCATCAGATGCACCGTCCAGTCGCCGTTTCGCTCGCGCTTGTGCTCGCGGTTGGCCTGTCAGCAGCCGTAATCGCCCAGACTCCCGCTGCGGACTGGCCGCAGTGGCGCGGGCTCGATCGCACCGGCCTCTCGAAGGAGACGGGCCTGCTCAAGCAGTGGCCCACGTCGGGCCCCGCGGTCGCCTGGACGGCCTCGGGACTCGGCGAAGGCTACGGTTCGGTGGCCGTGAGCGGCGATCGCGTGTTCGTCCAGGGCGCGCGCGACCGCGCCAGCGTCGTGTCGAGCCTCAATCGCGCCGACGGAAAAGTCGTCTGGACCAAGGTGATCGGCGGCCGCCGCGACAACGACCGCGGCAACGGGCCCCGCAGCACGCCCACGGTCGATGGCGATCGGGTGTACGTGCTCACCGAGAACGGCGACCTCGTCTGCCTGCGGGTCGCCGATGGTGCGCGGGTGTGGCAGCGCAACATCCTCCAGGACTTCGGGGCGTCGAACATCAGCTGGCTGATCAGCGAGTCGCCGCTGGTCGATGGCAGCCGCGTCGTCGTCACGCCGGGGGGATCCAGCGGCGGCATGGTTGCGCTGGACAAGATGAGCGGCAAGACCATCTGGGCGAGCCGGGACCTGGGCGATGAGGCCGGCTACGCATCGCCGATCGTGGCCGACGTGCACGGCGTGCGGACCTACATGACGCTCACTTCGGGAGCTGGCGTCGGCGTCCGCGCCTCCGACGGCAAGCTGATGTGGCGCTATGCGGCGGCGGCGAATCGCACCGCCAACGCGACCACACCGATCTACGCCGACAACAAGGTGTTCTACTCGTCCGCCTACGGCACGGGCGGCGCGTTGGTCGGCCTGCGCGCCGCGAGCGAAGAGATTCGCGCGCAGGAGGTCTACTTCACGCGCGACATGCAGAACCATCACGGCGGCATCGTGCTGGTGGACGGCTATCTCTACGGCTACAACAACTCGGTGTTGACCTGCCTCGAGTGGGCGACCGGCAAGATGATGTGGCGCGACCGCAGCGTCGGCAAGGGCGCCGTCTCCTTCGCCGATGGGCACCTCTACATCCTGGGCGAGAACAACGTCGTCGGGCTCGTCGAGGCGACGCCTGCCGGCTATCGGGAAAAAGGGCGGTTCACGATCCGCGACCAGGGGTGGCCGAGCTGGTCGCATCCCGCGATCGCCGGGGGCCGGCTCTACATCCGCAATCAGGGCACGCTCACGACGTACAACATCCGTGCGAGCTGATGGCCCTCGTTCATCGTCGGGCCGGCTGAAGCCGGCCCCCACGTACTCTGGAGGTTCGATGCGCCGCATCATGATCGGTATCCTGCTCGTCGTGGCCGGGGGGGCCGCCAGCCAGGCGCAGCGCCCATCAACCGACTGGACCCAGTGGCGGGGTCCCAATCGTGACGGCACGATCGCCGCATTCACTCCGCCGGCGGCGTGGCCCGATGCGCTCGTCCAGCGATGGAAGGTCGAAATCGGCACCGGCTACGCCACGCCGATCGTCGTCGGCGACCGCGTCTACCAGTTCTCGCGCATCGGCGAGGACGAGACGATGACCGCCTTCGACGCGGCGTCGGGCAAGCAGTTGTGGCGGGGCAGCTACCCGGCGCCGTTCACGATGATGAGCGCCACGGTCCAGCACGGTCCCGGTCCCAAGTCGACGCCGGTCTTCTTCAACAACCGGCTGTACTCGATTGGGATGACGGGCGTGGTGACGGCGTGGGACGCGGCCAGCGGCAAGCCGGTGTGGCAGAAGCCCGGCGATCCGAAGAACGTGCCGACGTTCACGACGCACGCGTTTTCGCCGGTGGTGGATCGGGGCTTGGTGATCTTCCATCTCGGCGGCCACAACAACGGCGCCATCACCGCGTTCGACGCCAACGACGGGTCGCAGAAGTGGAGCTGGAGCGGCGACGGCCCCGGGTACGGCTCGCCGGTTGTCGTCACGGTGGATGGCACGCGGCAGATGGTGACGATCACGCAGGGGAAAGTCGTTGGCCTCGACACCGCCAGCGGTGCCTTGCTCTGGGAGCGGCCGTTCAAGAGCAACAACGACACCAATTCCGTGACTCCCGTCGCCGCCGGGTCGACAGTGGTCGTGTCGGGCAACGGCGGACCGTCGGTGGCCTTCTCCATCGGCCGCAAGGGCGGGCAGTGGGCCACGGAGCTGCTGTGGGAGAACGCCGACATCCCGGCTCGCTTCAACGATCCGGTGGTCACCGGCGATCTCCTGATTGGGATGGCGCAGCGCAATACGGGGCAGTACTTCGGGGTCGACATGAAGACCGGGAAGACGCTGTGGACCTCCGAGCCGCGTCAAGGCGCCAAGAGCGCCCTCCAGCGCGCCGGCAACCTGATCTTCATCCTCGAGAACGACGGTGAGCTGGTGGTGGCCCGCGAGAGCAAGACCGCCTTCGACGTCGTCAAGCGCTACAAGGTTGCCGAGGCGGAGACGTGGTCGCAGCCGGCCATCTCCGGGAACCGGATCTTCGTCAAGGACGTATCGACCTTGACGCTGTGGACGCTGAACCAGTAGCCGGGGCTCGGGCCCGCGTCGCGGCACAACCACTCAAGAGGAGCGAGGACCCATCGTGAACCGTTTCGTCATCCGAGCCGCTGCGGCCGCGGCGGCGCTGTTTCCCACCGTCGCCACGGCACAGTCGCCGGTCCCCAGCATTACGCTGCCGCCAGTCGTCGTCACCGCGCAGAAGGAGCCGGCCGACCTGCAGCGGCTGCCCCTCAGCGCGACCGGCGTGCTCGAGGAGACGATCCTCGGCGCCGGCATCCGTATCGCGTCCGACGCCGCGCTGCTGGCGCCGAACGTCCACTTCACGCAGTTCAGCGCGCGGAAGCTGAGCACCGTACGGATGCGCGGCATCGGGTCGAGCCCGGGCAACCCGGGGGTGACGACGTTCATCGACGGCGTACCGCAGCTCAACGACAACACGAGCAGCATCGATCTGCTGAACGTCGAGCGCATCGAGTTCGTGCGCGGACCGCAAAGCGCGCTGTTCGGGCGCAATACCCTGGGCGGCCTCGTCAACATCGTCACCGAGCGGCCGTCGCTCGCGCGGTGGAGCGGCAGCTTCGTGGCGCCGTTCGGCAACTACGGGTCGACGGACCTGCGCGGAACGGCGGGCGGCCCGCTCGGCGACAAGGTGGCAGTGGGCTTTTCGCTGGGACACAGCGAGCGTGAAGGGTTCACCACCAACGCGGTGACGGGCAACGATCTCGACTTCCGATCGGGCACGACCTTCAAGGCCCAGGCGCTGTTCACGCCGCGTTCCGACTGGGAGGCGCGCGTCATCGTCTCCGGTGAGCGGGCGCGGGACGGCGATTACGCGCTCAACGATCTGGGGGCGCTGCGGAACAGCCCGTTCCAGGCGGCCCGCGACTTCGAGGGCCATACCGATCGGGACGTGGTGTCCACGACCGTGCTGGTGCGGCATGAAGGGCCGCGCGTGACGTTGTCGTCCACGACCGGCGTCGTGAACTGGCAGACCGAGGACTTGACCGATCTCGACTACACGCCGCTGCCGCTCATCACCCGCGAGAACGCCGAAGAAGCGATGCAGTTCACGCAGGAGGTGCGTCTGGCGTCGGCGGCCAACGCGCCCGTGCGGCTCTCGGACGGCGCGGCGCTGCGCTGGCAGTCCGGCGTGTTCTTCTTCACGCAGAACTACGATCAGCTGGCCGTCAACACGTTCTCGCCGTTCGTGCTGTCGCCGCTCGTGCCGTTTTACATCAGGCAGACGTCCCCGCAGGCGGCGCTCGAGGACCTCGGCGTCGGCGTCTACGGCCAGGGCACGCTGACGTTCGGGGAGAAGCTCGACCTGACGCTCGGCGCGCGCCTCGATCACGAGCAGAAGGACGCGCAGATGGACACCTTCCTCTCGCTGGCGATCGCGCCGCCGGCCAGCGTGACCGCCGACCGGAGCTTTACGAGCGTGTCACCCCAGCTGGCCGTGGCGTATCGCCCGCAGTCGAGCCAGACGCTTTACGCGACGGTCGGCCGCGGGTTCAAGGCCGGCGGCTTCAATCCATCTTCACCGCCCGGCAGCGAGTCCTACGGCGAGGAACACACCTGGAACCTCGAGGGCGGCGTCAAGACGGGGTGGGCCGGCGGCCGCGTCACCACCAACGCCTCCGCCTTCCTGATCGACTGGGACGACCTGCAGCTGAACCTGCCGAACCTGTCGGTGCCAGGACAGTTCTACATCGCCAACGTCGGCGCCGCGAGCAGCGCCGGCCTCGAGCTCGAGGTGAACGCCCGCGCCCATCCGCGCCTGGACGTGTTCGGGACGCTGGGTTACACGCACGCTCGTTTCGGTGACGGCGCGATCTCCAGCGGCGTCGACGTGTCTGACAACGACATCCCGAACACGCCCGAATACACGGCCTCGCTCGGCGCGCAGTTCAACCACGCCGTCGCCGCCGCCGTCTCGCTATACGGACGCGGCGAAATCGGCTTCTCCGGCGCCTTTCGCTACGACGACCTCAATCGCGAGGGTCAGGACGCGTACTCGCTGGCCAACTTCCGGGCCGGCGTCCGCGGCCGATACGTCTTCGGCGAGGTCTGGGTCCGCAACGCGTTCGGCACCGACTACATCCCGGTCGCGTTCGCCTACGGCGCGCTGGCGCCGTCGGGGTTCGTCGGCGAGATGGGTGCGCCGCGAACCTTCGGCGTCAGTGGAGGGGTGACCTTCTAGCGGAGCTGTCGTGGGGGCCGCCTTCAGGCGGCCCCCACGTCAGGGTGCCAGCCGCCGCACGAGCGGGGTGGTCGCCATGGTCAAGACGATCGCCATGACGACCATCATCGTGAAGAGCGTCGGCGTGATGACCCCGAGATCGAGCCCGACGTTGAGCACGACCAGCTGCATCAGGCCGCGGGTGTTCATCAGCACGCCGAGGGCCGTGCCCGTGCGCCAGGTCATGCCGACGATTCGCGCCGCCGCCAGGGTGCCGCCCACTTTCCCCAGTGTGGCGACGACGATGATCAGGGCACAGGCGATCCAGCCATCCCAGCCGGGGACGAGGCCGATCTCGGTCCGCATGCCGGCAAACGCGAAGAACGCCGGCAGCAGCAGCACGAGGACGAGACTCTCGAGGCGGTTCGTCAGCGCTTGCGCCAGCCGGCTGTCGTGCGGAATGACGGCGCCGAACAGGAACGCGCCGAACAGTGCGTGGATACCGATCGCTTCGGTCACGAGCGCGGATATCAGCAGCCCGACGATGCCCACGGCGACGTAGCCGTCGCTCCATTCTCCCTCCGCGGCACCGATCAGGCGGCCCAGCACTGGCCGCACGACGATGAACATCACCGCAATGAACAGGATGGTGAGGGCGACGACCGTCAGTGCAGACCCGGCGCTGGCCTGCACCACGCCGACGACGAGCGCGAGCAGACACCACGCGGTGACGTCATCGACCGCAGCGCAGGCGAGCGCGACGGCGCCAAGCGGCGTCCGCGTCATGCCGAGTTCCGACAAGATGCGCGCCAACACGGGAAAGGCCGTGATCGACATCGTGATGCCGATGAACAACGCGAAGCTCGTGAACGGGACGTCGGCGCTCGAGAACCGCGGATAGAGGAACAGTGCCAGGGCGCTACCCAGCACGAACGGCACGACGATGCTCGCGTGTGACGTGGCGACAGTGGCGTGCACCTGCCCTCGCAGCAGGTCGGGATTGAGCTCGACGCCGACCAGGAACATGTACAGCACGACCCCGAGCTGGGCGACGATGCCGAGATAGGGCATGGCCGACGGCGCCAGAACCAACTGATAGGCGGCCGGAGAGATCGCGCCGAGCAGCGACGGCCCGAGCAAGACACCGGCAATGACCTCGCCGATCACGGGCGGCTGGCCGATCGCCTGGAACGCTCTGCGCAGCACGCGGCCCACGATGACGATGGCCGTGAGCGCGATGAGGAGATGCGCGAGCGCGTCCGGCGCCGGACCTGGCATCGCTGGCGCCGTCAGAGTCGGGGCGATGGGTTGGGGAGCCGCCAGTCCGGATCCGTAGGCTCGAATCAGCAGGAACAGAAGCGCGGCGGCGGCAATCGTCGCAGCGTAGGCCGCGGCGGCCCATGGCGCACGAAACGGTGTCGCGCGCGCTCGCATGGCATCCAACATTCCCCATTAGCATATGCGGCGGAACCAAACCCTTCTCAACCCCTACGGGTGGAAACCCACTGTTCGCTGGGTCGAGATCACGGGTGCGCCGATCCGCTATCATCGCGGCGATGAAACCAGCCGACTCGATCCTCTTCAGTGGCGGCGCCCCGGGTGCCGAGGCGCGATTCGGCGACTGCGCCGAGCGTCATGGCGTCGAAGAAGTGAATTTCACGTTCGATGGTCACCGGATCGAGCGCCATCGCGGCGTGCGCGTCCTCAACCACGAGGAACTGGTGGCGGGTGACGTCAGCCTGGCATACGTGTCACGGCTGATGAACCGGCGCTATACGGAAGGTCCGACCCTGCGGAAGATCCTGCAGACGCTCTGGTACCAGGTGAACAACGGTCAGGAGATCTACGTGATCGGTGCGATTCAGGACGACCAGACGGTCCGCGGCGGCACCGGGTGGGGCGCGGAATTCGCCAAGCTGTGCAACAAGCCGCTGTATGTCTTCGATCAGGACAAGAACAGCTGGTTCGTGTGGACCGGCGACCTGTGGACGCCAGCGGGTGAGACCGAACCGGTGATCACCCACCCGCACTTCACTGGCACCGGTACGCGAACGCTCACTGAGAACGGAGCGCGTGCCATCGAAGCCCTCTTCGACCGCAGCTTCGCGTAGTCGCCGGGAGACGGAACCAATCGCGTAGCGCCCACGTAAGCTCACCTGTGGCCGCGAGCGGCCACCGCGATCCAGGAGCCTGCGTGGCGCTCGACTCACTCTCGCAAGACATCCGCTACGCCATCCGGACCCTGCGGCGGGCGCCGCTGTTCGCGGCGACGGTCGTGGCCACCATGGGGTTGGGCCTCGGCCTGCTGGCCTCCGCCTTCACCATCCTCAACGCCTACCTGCTCAAGCCGATCGATCTGCCCGAGCCGCACGCGCTGTACTCCCTGAGCTGGGACACCGAGACGACGCGCCGCCAGCGGTTCACCCTGGCCGACTATCAGGCGTTGCAACCGGAGGCACGCCGTTTCGCGACAGTGGCGGCCGCGCACGACGTCACGTTCATGCAGGACGCCGTGTCCGTCGGCGGCCTGCTCGTGACAGGTAACTACTTCGAGCTGCTCGGCGCCCGGGCCTCACTCGGGCGACTGCTGCGGCCGGACGACGCGGTCGCTCGCGGCGGCCGGGCAGTGGTTGTGCTCTCGAACAATGCGTGGCGTTCCCGGTACGGTTCGGATCCAGGCATCCTTGGCCGACAAATCCAGCTCGGACGTCAGCGCTTCGAGGTCGTCGGCGTCACAGAGCCGCATTCGAACCTTGCCCGCCAGGAATTCGTGAGCTTCTGGGCGCCGCTGACGATGGCGGGTGCGTTTGCCGGAACCGATCCGTGGGCGCAGCCAGACGAGCCATCGCTCGCGATCGTCGGGCGCCTGCGGCAGGACGCGACCGCCACGTCGGTGCGTGCGTGGCTCGACGTTTGGCTCCGTCAGCGCTATCTCCGGACCTCGGCGGCGGCGCCGGTGGCCGTGCGCGTGGAGTCGCTCGCCACCCGCCTCGTCCTCGACGGGGCGACGCTGACCATGTTCGTGTTCATCATGTCGGCGTTCGGCCTGGTTCTCCTGGTCGCCTCCGCGAACGTCACGAACCTGATGCTGGCGCGCGCGCTGACACGACAGCCGGAAATCGCCGTCCGCCTGGCGCTTGGCGCGAGCCGGTGGCGCGTGGCGCGGCAGTTGATCGTGGAAAGCCTGGTGCTGGCGCTTCCGGCGGCGGCGGCGGGGCTCGCCCTCAGCATGGTCACGGCCCGCCTGTTTCCCGCCGTCATCCTCGCCACCTGGCCTGCGAGCGTGGTGCCGCTCGACAACATCCTCGTGCCGCTCGATTCCGACTGGCGCGTGATGGCGTTTCTCGCCGCGGCGTCGATTCTGTCCGCCGTCCTGATTACGCTCGCACCGGCGGCGCGGCTCGCGGGCCTGCGCCTGTCTCAGGCGTCGCGCGGTCAAGCGTCGTCCGATGCGCGCGGGTCTCGCCTGCGTTCGGGGCTGGTGGCCATGCAGATCGGCGCCTGCGTCCTGTTTCTCGTGGCCGCCGTCGGCTTGCTCGACGAGACGTCGCGTCTCGCGAACCCGCAGCTCAATCTCAGTTACGAGCGGGTGGCGACGATCAACATCGATCCGACGGTGCGAGACGCCGTTGCGACGCGCCTGGCATCCGACGCGAGGGTCGAGCAGGTCGCCGCGTCCTGGAAGCCTCCGCTGATGGGATCGCTGCCCACGACCCTGGTGACGGCGTCGGGCACTCGCATCGCGCAGAGCGCCGGCTACACCGCCGTGTCGCCCGAGTATTTCACGATGTTCGACATTCAGATCGTACGCGGCCGCGCGTTTACGCCCGCCGAAGCCGCTGCGGGATCTGCGGTAGCGATCGTCAGCGAAGCGACGGCGGTGGCCTTGTGGCCCGGGCTCGATCCGCTGGGGCAGACGCTCGACCTCGCCGCCATTCCCGAAGGCCGTTCCGGCCGGCGCCTGCATGATCGTGTGCGCGTGATTGGCGTCACGGAAGACGTGGCCACCGGCACGATCCTCGACGGGATTGATCCCACCTGTGTCTATTTCCCGACGGACATGCGAGCCCCGACGGACGTGTCGTTGCTCGTTCGTAGCCGTACCGCCGACGTTGAGGGCCTGCGGCCGGCGGTGGCGGCCGCCGTGAAGGCGGTGGCGCCGGAGGCGACGTTTCAGGTGTTCTCGATGCGGACGGCCGTGGGCGCCGGCGCCTGGATCTTTCGTGCCTTCTCGGTGACGGCATCGATCCTCGGCATCGTCGGCCTGCTCTTCGCGTACTCCGGGACGCACGCCGTTGTCTCGTTCCTGGTGGCCCAGCGGACCCGCGAGTTCGGTGTCCGCATGGCGCTCGGTGCCACTGCCTGGCAGAGCGTCCGGGGGATGCTGGTCCAGACGTCCCGCACCGCCTTCATCGGCCTGGCCGCCGGGTTGGCGGTCGCGGGCGGCCTGGTCCGTCTGTTCAGTGCGTCGGCCGCCATGATGCCGGACTTCGGTGCCCGTCCGTTCGTGGTCGGCGCCGCGATCGTGCTCGTCGCAACGGCGGTGGCCGCGATGTGGCCGCTGCGCAACGCCGCACGGATCGATCCTGCGCAGGCGCTTCGAACAGAGTGAGGTCTCGCGACCGCGACCTAGTCTAGCAGCCCGTGGTGGAAGTCCCGCTGCATTCGACGGGCGATGCATCCCGACTGGCTGCGTTGCTCCTCATTCAAATACTCCCGGTATTCTCAATCGTCG
>Ga0173480_10000454_pt1 | contig 13600 bp, 10 predicted proteins | sample NitcycUS209509C1_FD_122622 | JGI IMG/M metagenome (GOLD analysis project Ga0173480, IMG submission 122622) | Soil microbial communities from Arlington Agricultural Research Station in Wisconsin, USA - Nitrogen cycling UWRJ-S209-509C-1 (version... | ecosystem: Environmental > Terrestrial > Soil... | reverse complement strand
TACATTGAACCACCGATAAAATCAGCCCTAAAGTCAAACCCTTTATAATTTAAGTTAAACCCAAAGCCAAAACCCAATGGTGGGACACCCTGCCCGTTTCCGCCGCCATTTATCTGGTAGGTCTCCCTAGTTTGGTCAAGAGCATTTATAAAACCATCACCATTTACATCTTTCAGTATAAAATCGCCGGGTTTCACGGTCACGTTACCTTTGGAATCCTGGTCAACACCGTGTTTTTGTATTTGCTCCCAACTTTCAAATTGTCCCAAAGCTGTGTATTGAAATGCTCCGCCATTTAATCTGCCTTCGCTATTACCGCGAAATAGGGCATAGTCACTACCAAATAACTGGCCGTAACGGAAACCAGTTACACTTCTGCCATAGCTAAAGCTAGCGTTAAAGCCATAACTTAGGCCGCCGCCTGTGCGGTCACGCCATGCAATGCTACCATCAACACCGCGGTTTTTATCGCTGTTTAGGTTTTCGTCACCCGGCGCAAAACCTACTAAATCTGGTAAGGCTACCCCTGGAGTTTCTTGGATACCTTTCCGGATCTTTTCAAAATAATCTAAAGTGATACTTAGGCGGTTATTTAACAAGCTCAGGTCAATACCAACATCATAGTTGTGGCTTTTTCCCCAGCTTAGCGACTCGGAAGCAGGGTTTCTTACCTGTGCCCCGGTAATTACAGTACCGTTTAGTACTCCTGAGCCTTGAGAATAATTATAACCCACGAGGTAACTGTAGTCGGTATTAGTGTTGAAAGGTATAATACCGTATGATGCCCTGACCTTAAAATCGTTAAAAAAGCTTAGGATTTTGCTGTTTCCCCAGAAATCTTCCTGGGAGATACGATAAGCAACTGACCCGCCGGGGAAGAATCCCCATCTACGATCAGGATGATAAAACCGTGAACCGTCATAACGTCCATGAAACTCAATAATGTATTTTCCTGCGTAGTCATAATTTAGATTTATTATATAACCCTGGGTTATTGTATTGGTACTAATTTCATCATTAAAAGCGTTAACGAAAGAGAGAGAAGTATTTGGTAAATAAGGAATATTATTAGCCGGCGGAACACCCTGCACCCTTATAGATGGCGCATAATTCATCTGGGATTGTTCAGTGGCGACTGCTTTGATATTGTGTTGGCCGAACGACTTTTGATACTCCAACTGAAATTGGAGTGAACTGTTGTCAGTATTTGTAAAAACGTGATCAATACTACGTGTTTGCGCATATGGATCTGGTGCAATATTGCCTGTTGAATCAATGACATAAAATTGAGGTGATGTACGGCGCGAATCGAACTGGTCATTCAGGAATGAGTAGTTGGCCAGTACACGTCCCTTAAGGCCCTTAACAATGTCTACTTCTATCGAACCGTTTATTGAAACATTTCTCCTGGTGGTTGATTCTACTCCTGCTAACTCAGGGTCTACAAAACCATAGCTGTATCCGAAATTAGAAGGAGATGTAATTGCAGGGTACAAAGGGTTGCCCTTAACATACGGCCCTGCCTCTGGATAAGTATACGGTGCCACTGTTACTGTCGTCCCATTTGGCCCCGGTACCTTCAATGGTCCCGGTAAGATCGGCAAATTACGATAGGGCGCTTCGGCTTGCCAGTCAAAATCACCGCCTTCAACATTGGTATTTGATTGTTTTGACCAGTATCCGTTCATTTGCACACCAAATCGAACACGCCTGCTAATATTAGCATTAAAATTGGCTTGTAGATTGTGGCGTTTAAAACCATCACCAAAGTCGCGCAAGGCTACACCTTGACTTAAGGTAGATCCACTAATATAATAGTCTGTATTGTCCGTTCCGCCCGAAACAGAAAGCTTTGCCTGGTATTGTGGCGCACTTTGATATATATATTTATACCAATCAAATCCTTCATAACCCGGTTCGCCGTTCATTACTTTTTGATAGATTTCCGGGGTTATAGTTCTGGGGAAGCTTTGTCTACCGTCACCGTAAGTCTCGGTTTGTACTATACCCCTGACATAACTTTTTACATCGCCCGGCTTATTAAAATTAGCATACGTTTGCGTACCATAATAGCCATCGAAGGCCAGAGTAGGCTTTTGGCCGCGTTTACCTTTTTTAGTTACTACAACTATTACACCGTTTTCCGCGCCAAAACCGTAAATAGCACCCGTGCCGTCTTTTAAAATGTTTACTGATTCAATATCATTATAGTCCAGGGCATTAAAGGCATCTATGTTACGTATTGTACCATCAATAACAACAAGCGGGTCGCCACCAAAGTTACGTACACGAATTACTGGTGTAGTGCCCGGCCTGCCGCTAGTTTGCCTAAAGTTTAGACCCCCAACTTTACCTACTAATGCACCTGCAGCTGAAGTTTGCTTTGAGTGTGCCAGTTCTTCGCCGCCAATGGTTGAAACTGCCCCGGAAAGTGTAGCCTTCCTTTGGGTTAAACCAAAACCGGTAACAACAACCTCATCTAAGTTGGTGGTTACTTTTGATAGCTTTATATTAACCACGGTTTTACCTTCTAAGGGTACTTGCTGTGCTGTATAGCCCGTAAATGTTACTACCAGAACCGAACTGGCGCTTGGTACTCCTATTGAAAATTTACCTGTGCCGTCAACGGTCGCAGAATTATCTCCGCCTTGCACTTTTACCGTGGCGCCTACAAGAGTTTCGCCACTTGAAACATCTGTTACTTGCCCTGATACCCTAAGCGGCGCATTTTGCGAGTAAGCCTTGCTGTGAAACAGGGTGATCGCTATAAAAAGCGATACCGCTATTTTTAATGTCGATGTTTTCCCGAATAATCCCGGGAATGCAACATACTTGTTTGTAAAAAAAATCATAATTTAAAAAGGTTAATGGTTATTTCAATTTTCGCACTATGGCGATCCTCCTAACTGCAGAAGCATTTACTTCAAGATGTGTCGACCATATATGAATTTTGATTAGTTAATTAAACGGTTCGTTAAGTCCGGCAAAGACATACGGTCATTGTAAACGCTTTCAGGCCGTAGCCCCTTAGGATTTATAAATTTTGTAAAAGGTTTCCCTTGTGGAATTGTTTCTTAAGTTGTATAGGAATGCTTATGTGGATTCTCGTCCTCTTCCGTTTAGTATATTACTGAAGTGATTAGGTTTGCAAAACATTATCTTTCTTGATACCTGGAAAGAAGCGTAACACTGAAAAGAAGGGAAAAGCAGTAGTAGTTTTGTAGTTCATACAGCAATTTTTTTGAAATAAAAGAAATACAATCGTGAAAGGAAATTATTAAAATTTCTTTAACAAAAAAACTTTTTTTCAATCGATGTAAAGAATAGGGGTTTAAACTAATAAATTGTCATTCACATTAAAAAGAGGATTAATCTCTATTATATATAATGCCGCACAAAAAATATAGGTTAACGATTAATGAAGGAATAGAGGATCTAATGTTAGCCCGAAAAAAAGATAAGTAAAAACTCTGGCAAGCAATTCGACAGAAATGGCTACCCAAGAAGGAATAAGGATTGAGGAAAATAACGGCAAGACAATAAAAAAGGCCAATTATTGTGGCCACCTAATCAGCAATCCTATAAATGAAAAAACCCGCAACATATTGACAAATATATTACAGGTCGTTCACACTGAGAAAATGGCTGTAGGGGGAGGAGTCGAACCTCCACGGAGCAATTAGGTACAAGGCAGCGCTTGGTGGTCAACCCCTGTCGGAACAAACCGGCTATACCCTGACTTTATATTGTGATCTCCACCCTCGAGACAAGAGGGCATGTCTGCCTAAGGTTTCATCACCCCACAGTGTTCACATAAAGAATAATCAATGAGCTTTAACTCACACAAATGTATAAATTATCACTTTACCTACAAAATTTTTCAACAAAACTCCAAAAACTTTAGACAAAATCTATTAATTTAGACTTTATTTAGATTTTATTTAAAAACTGTCTACCGTATGTCCTCATCTTTGAATATTGACAAATTAGACCTCCAGATTATTCAACACCTGATGCAGGATGCTAATATTTCCTATGCTGATCTTGGTAAAAAATTGTTTGTGTCTGCAGGTACAGTGCATGTACGCATTAAAAAACTCCAGGACAATGGAATTGTAAGCGGCACCCGGATGCATGTAGATTTAAAAAAGCTTGGGTATGATGTAATTGCCTTTATTGGTATTTACCTGGAGAAAAGTTCTTTGTATGATGCAGTAGCAAAAGACCTCGCTAAAATTCCGGAGATTGTCCGCATGAATTATACTACAGGCAATTACAGCATTTTTGCTGAGATTGTTTGCCGTGACATTGCCCAATTAAGAAAAGTATTGCATGATGATTTGCAAAAAATAAAAGGCATCGAGCGAACCGAAACATTTATTTCTCTTGAAGAAAGTTTACACCGTAATGTACAGGTGACAACGGAATAATAATTAAAGTTTACCCCGAACATTTAATGCATCTCTTAACCCATTACCCAACAAATTAAAAGAAAGAACCAACAGCATAATGGCAAATCCGGGTGCTAATGCAAGCATAGGATTTTGAGTAATAATGAAGTTATAATTCTCCCTAATCATGAGCCCCCAACTGGGTTGCGGCGGCTGCACTCCAATACCTAAAAAACTTAATCCTGCTTCTATTACTATGGCTGATGCAAAATTGGATGCTGCGATTACCAGAACAGGTCCCATAATGTTTGGTAGAATATGCTTGAAGATGATTCTGAAATTGGAAAAGCCCAAAACTTTTGCAGCCTCAACATATTGCAATTCTTTAGCTGCCATTACCTGGCCACGAACCAAACGTGCCACGTTAACCCACATGGTTAAACCGACGGCAATAAATACCTGCCAAAATCCTTTGCCTAAAAGCAGGGTAATGGCAAACACAATCAGTAATGTCGGGATGCTCCAGATTACATTTATCATCCACATAATAATATCATCTGTTCTGCCTTTAAAATAGCCCGCCACTGCTCCTAAGATAATTCCGATTGTAAGCGAAATAAGAACGGTTATTAATCCAACACTTAAACTGATTCTCGTGCCAATAATTAACCTGCTTAAAATATCGCGACCAAATTTATCACTGCCCAATAAAAATTTCTGAGTAAAAACGGGATGGGGTGCCAGGGATAATTTTGAATAACTGATTCTTTCGGTTAAACCTTCGTCAATATATTTTTCAGCAATTATACTATCCTTATTTTCTTTCCAACTTTGGATGGGTATATATTCAACCTGGTCTCTTTTTCCATTGATGGCCTGTTCCAAAAAATTCGCCGTTCGCTGAGGCCGTATCACTAATAAGAAAGATTGCCTGAATCCTGGCTTCTCTCCTCCTATTTCTAAAATAATTCTGTTAGCATAAGGAGAATTATCGGGTGCAATAAAATAACAAAACAAAGCAATGATGACAGAAATAACAATCATGACCAGCCCAAAAACTCCTCCTTTGTTTTTTCTAAAACGCCGCCATAATACCTGTCTGAACGGAGAAGCCTTAATCATAAAAGAAAGATAATCATTTTGTTTTTCGACCCTTCCATTCGTAAGTTCCTAGTTGACTAACCAATCCAATTATAACGGTATAAGCAATGTGCAAAGGTTGGAGGAAAGGAAAATAGAATATCAATTTTTGCTCTTTGTAAAATTTTGCTACAGAATAAATAAATGGTATTTCAATGGCAATTTTTCCCAGGGTGTACAGAACAAAAACCCACCAATAATAACCTTCAACAATTGCAGCGATCAATAAAATAAAAAACAAACAATTGAATAGGTAAACAAATAAAAGCACCAGGGTTATTCTCCAATCTTTATAATAAGTTGCCTTACTTGACCATCGTATTCGCTGCTGAAAAAACTTTTTCCAGGTGGGCATTGGCTCTGTTTCTACAATAACTTTCTCATTCTTTACGTAATGAATTTTCTGAGGGTGCTTTTTCCAGATTTTATACATCAATAACATGTCATCCCCGGAGGCCAATTTATCGATACCTGAAAATCCATCTGCCTCAAAAAACGCAGAACGTAAATAAGCCAGGTTGGCGCCATTACACATTGTATGTACATTGGCTGTTACACTTGCCGCAGTTATTCCCTGGAGCATCATAAAATCAAGCGACTGAAAAATGCTGAGTAAAGAAGGATCGCTTTTCAGTTTGACAGGCGCCACAATGAAGGCCGATTGGTTTTTTTGATGAAAGGAAGAAATGCATTGTAACCATTCTTTTTGCGGAACACAATCAGCATCGGTAATAACTATTAATTGTCCTTTTGCTTTTTGAACACCGGCTTCAATGGCTTTCTTTTTTGAAGATTGTTCAGCATTTGTGTTTGGTTGAATCAAATGGACCTGTGTACTCAAGAAAGATTGTACGGCGGCCTGCGTATTATCGGTTGAAAAGTCATCAACGACAATTATTTCAAAAAGCTTTTCAGGGTAAGTTTGTTTTTTCAGTGCTTCCATTAATCGGGGGAGTTTTTCTTCTTCGTTCCTAGCTGCTATTATTATCGAAATGGATATAGCAGAATCTGCGTCTATCGAAAACTTTTTTACGTTAAGCCAATAATAAAAATAATAGAAGATGAGAAGTGCATATAACAACAAAAAGACCGTAGTTATAACAAGAAGCATTACGTCAAAACTACTACCTATTAAATTTTACCAAGGGTATTTTTAAGTATCAAAAATATAGCTATCTTTAAATAGTTGCACAAACAACTATATGCCAAACAACCAATTTAAAAAAGGCGAATTATACAGCTTTATAACAGGTAAGGCATCTACTGCTATAGCCAGGCGGCTACAAAAGAAATTTAATACCTCTGCCTTAAATCTTACAATAGAGCAGTGGAGCGTGCTATATCATTTATGGAAAGAAGATGGTAAGAGCCAGCAGGAATTGTGCAATGCTACTTTTCGCGATAAGCCAAGCATAACTAGATTAGTAGATAATCTTGAAAAGATAGGTTTAGTTAAAAGAGTAGCCTCAGAAAACGACCGGAGGATTAATAAAGTTCATCTTACAAAGCAAGCACTAAAACTCCAGGAAGAAACAATGGCCCTTGCGGAGGAAACATTGAATGAAGCCTTGGCCGGTGTTTCTCCTGAACATATAAACCTCTGTAAAGAGGTGTTGCAAAAAGTATATGATAATTTAAAACAACCACTATAAAACAAATTATATGACTACAGAAACTAAAGTAGTATTGAAAGGTGGCGAATGGCTGATAAAAGACAGTGATACTGCAGACAGTTTTAGCCCTGAAGATTTCTCGGATGAGCAAAAAATGATCCGTGATATGTGCAGCCAATATCTAAAATCAGAAGTAATTCCTTTATTGGACCGTATTGATAACCTGGAACCTGGCCTTATGCGTTCCTTAGTGCAAAAAGCCGGTGAACAAGGAATGCTCTCAGTTTCCTTCCCTGAAGAATATGGTGGGCTAGGCAAGGACTTTGTAACATCTACTATTATTAACGATTACCTGGGGGCCGGACATTCGTTTTCTGTTGCTATTTCAGCACATACAGGAATTGGAACTCTTCCTATTTTATACTTTGGCACTGAAGAACAAAAACAAAAATATATTCCTAAGTTAATTAATGGAGAATGGGTTGGAGCCTATGGTTTAACCGAACCCAATAGTGGTAGCGATGCATTAAGTGCTAAAACATCAGCCCGTTTAAGCGATGATGGAAAACATTATCTTTTAAATGGACAGAAATGTTGGATAACTAATGGTGGCTTTGCAGATGTGTTTACTGTGTTTGCAAAAGTTGATGGCGAAAAATTTTCTGCATTTATTGTAGAAAAAGGTTTTGAGGGATTTACACAGGGGCCTGAAGAACATAAAATGGGCATTAAAGGTTCGTCAACTGTGCAATTATATTTCCAGGATTGTAAAGTTCCGGTAGAAAATTTGTTAGGCGAAATTGGAAAGGGTCATAAAATCGCCTTCAATATTTTAAATATTGGCCGTTTAAAATTGTGTGCTGCTACATTAGGTGGTGCTAAATATGCCATTGCAGATTCAATACAATATGCGATAACAAGAGAACAGTTTAAAACTGCAATAGCCAACTTTGGTGCAATAAAACATAAGCTGGCTGAAATGGCCATCAAGGTTTTCGCAGGTGAAAGTGCATTATACCGTACAGCAAAGTGGATTGACGATAAAGAACACGAATTATTAACGACTGGAAAACCTTTTAATGAAGCTTTGCTTGGTGGCGCTGAAGAATACGCCATTGAATGCGCCATATTGAAAGTATTCGGCAGTGAAGCATTGAGTTACGTGGTAGACGAAGGCGTACAAATTCACGGGGGCAACGGCTTTAGTGCAGAATACAATATTTCCCGTGCATACCGCGATAGCCGCATCAACCGCATTTTCGAGGGCACTAATGAAATCAACCGTTTACTTATTGTCGACATGACTTTAAAAAGAGCCTTGCAAGGACGACTCAATATAATGAGTGCCGCAATGAGTGTTCAGCAGGAATTAATGAGTATACCGGATTTTGGCAATGAAGAAGAAACACCATTTGCGGAGGAGAAAAAGCTGGTAAACAATTTTAAGAAAACCATACTTCTGACCGCAGGCGCTGCTGCTCAAAAACTAATGATGAAGCTGGAAAAAGAACAGGAAGTATTAATGCATATTGCTGATATGGCTATAGAAGCATTTATTGCAGAAAGCTTTTTACTTCGGGTAATGAAGTTATCTCAACAAAATGCAGACAGTTCTATCTACAAGGATATGCTTAGCTGTTATCTGTATGATGCTGCAGACCGCATTTTGAAAAGCGGCAAAGATGCTGTCAATGCTTTTGCTGAAGGCGATGAACAAAGGATGATTTTAATGGGTTTAAGACGATTTACAAAAGCACAACCTTTTAATAGTAAAGAAGCACGACGCAGAATTGCTGATGTAATGATTGAAAGAAATGCTTATCCGTTTTAGGAATAACGGTTATGAAAGAATACGTTTAATTCTCTACGCGTAGTCTGAACTTCTTTTATTTCCCGTAAACGCTTCTTTACCCAAATAAGCCCGGCAGACATTAAAACCGAAAATATAATAGAGGCAACGTAATAAATAATAAATACATCGCCTTTGTTAGAGCTATCCTGCACATAAACATAGGCGAAAAGATATACGAGAAAATAGCAACCATAGGCAAATAATATAGAGGTAATCATTAAGGTTTTACCTACCCCTTTCCCTTGCACAATTGTATTTTTTATGTTAGTTATGAATAAATACAAACTATAACAAAGCACCAATATTATACCGGGGCCCATTATTAATTTCGAACTAACAGGATGAAGTTGATGTTGAAAAACTATGATAAGTTCATAAGCAACAAAGGCCATGATGCTGGTGACAATTACACGCTGCTTCCATTTTTCAGGACAGAACATCAACATAACGGTTAATATAAGAGGCACGTCTAAATAATTATTAATAACTCCAAAATCCCTCTGGGTTTCTTTATTCACTACAATAATGTCAACCGACATAAGTGCAGATGTCATTACCAATAAAAAGTAAACTACCAACGCTAATAAACTTATATTAATTAATAGCCTCGAGGATAAAATAATCAAAGCGGGCAGAAGAAATGCAATCGCTGATAATATACCGAGGATGGTATTTAGGTTCATAGAATCGGGTTTTTAGGATACGGACGGACCTCATGGTCACTATTTTCAACTGTTAAAGTAGTAGCCATTTCTTTAATAACATAGGGCTGAAATAAAATCAGGTACTAGCACTTTTAGCCCCCGTATTATTACTAATTAGCGCGGAACGCAATTGTACTTTAGAGAATACCTCTTTTAAACGGTAAGTGCAAAACCTTAGCAATTATTGCAGGTCGGGTGAGTTAAATGTATCACCTTGGTTCATATCACCGGTTTGGAACCCTTTTTTAAACCAATACATTCTTTGTTGAGACGTACCATGGGTAAATGATTCAGGAACTACATAGCCTTGCGATTGCTTTTGTAAACGGTCGTCCCCAATAGCATTTGCTGCCGTAAGAGCTTCCTCAATATCTCCTTCTTCAAGAATTTGTTTTGTTTTTTGAGCATGATGTGCCCATACTCCGGCAAGAAAGTCTGCCTGCAATTCTAACATCACCGAATATTTGTTGTATTCGCCTTCGCTGACCTGTTGACGCTTTTGCTGTACCTGATCTGAAATGCCTAAAAGATTTTGAACATGATGGCCTACCTCATGCGCAATTACATAAGCCATAGCAAAATCCCCTGGTGCCTGAAAGCGACTTTGCAAATCTTCGTAAAACGAAAGATCTATGTACACTTTTCGATCTCCCGGACAATAAAAAGGCCCTGTGGCAGAACTGGCTGTGCCGCAAGCAGATTGTGTTAAGCCGCTAAAAAGCACTAAGGGCGGTTCCTCATAATTTTTCCCTCCTTTCTGAAATAAAGTATTCCAAACATCTTCTGTATCCTGCAACACTACTCCTACAAATTGCGCACGTTGATCATCTGCGGCTTGTTGTTCCGCACTGGCCGGTGCATTTTGATTGGGTAATTGTTGCGGCAATTGAGAAGCATCGCCACCAAGCAAAAAATTTAGTACCAACGCAATTACTCCTAAAATACCACCACCAACTGCTACCTGTCCGCCGGACATGCCACGACGGTCTTCTACGTTTGTGCTGCCTTTTCTACCCTGCCAAAGCATAATTTTTGTTTAATAGTGATTATATAAAAAAAGTGTGCCCGATTTGTAAAGACCACAAGCGATGCAATTGCAACGATCTCCTTATTCATAATTGCCTGTAGAGTATTGCCTATTTTTGCGCTCTATGAAGTTATCTAATCTTGCAGAAACACTGATTGGTTCTGAAATAATTAAACTGGGCGGCGAAATAAAAGAAAGAATTAGAAGAGGTGAACGGATTTATAATTACACAATAGGCGATTTTGATCCATTAATTTTCCCCATACCTAAAGAGTTGGAAGATGGCATCGTTGAAGCTTATCGCCAGCATTTTACAAATTACCCAGCTGCAGAAGGCAATGTTGATCTACGGGAGAGCATTGCTTTGTTTTTAAAAGACTATCAAAACTTACACTATAACCTGGATGAAATTTTAGTGGCTTCTGGCGGAAGGCCATTGATATACGCGATCTACCGTACCATCTGTGATAGAGGGGAAAAAATACTTTACGCCGTGCCCTCCTGGAACAATAATCATTATACTCATTTTATAAAAGGGGAGCATGTAGTGATTGAAGCAAAAGCAGAAAATAATTTTATGCCTGTTGCAGCAGATATTAAGCCCCATATCGATGGTGTGGTGCTCATGGCACTTTGCTCACCACAAAATCCAACTGGAACAACTTTTAGTAAAGTAGGTCTGACAGATATATGCGATATGGTAATTGAAGAAAATAAAAAGAGAGAAGGCAAAAAACTTTATGTGCTCTATGATCAAATGTATGGACACTTAACTTATGGTAAGATCAAACACTATGACCCTGTTTCTTTACGGCCCGAAATGCGGCAATACACTATCTATGTAGATGCTATTAGTAAGGCGTTTGCAGCAACCGGAGTGCGGGTAGGATGGAGTACAGGCCCCGCACATGTGATTGGAAAAATGAAGGCTATCTTATCTCATATTGGGGCATGGGCACCTATGGCAGAGCAAAAAGCAGTCGCCAAATATTTACAAAATAAGGACGCTATCGAAAGTTACTTAGCGCATTTCAAAAATGAAGTAGAAAAAAGATTACGTAAAATTTATGAAGGCCTGATTCTCTTAAAAAAAGAAGGCTTCGATGTCGATGCTGTAGCACCGGAAGCAGCAATTTATCTCACAATAAAAATAAACTTAAGCGGGAAAAAATTACCTGATGGCAGTTTACTTAATAACCAGCCAGAGGTTACGTCCTATATTTTGCAAACTGCAGGTTTAGCTGTAGTTCCTTTTTATGCTTTTGGTGCCGACAACAGTTCACCCTGGTATAGGTTAAGTGTAGGCACTTGCAAGGAAGAAGAAATTGATGAGATGCTAGAGAAGCTAAAAAAAGCCCTGAAACAGCTTTCCTAATTTTTATTGATCAGAAAATGAAAAGGTTTCAACTCTTCCCTAGATATGGCTTTTAAAATAGCCTTTACTTTTTGGGTAATTTTATTTCGCTTCACTAATTCATGCGCGTGGCAAAAAATTTCGGCGCACTCAACGCTTAATAAAATTTTATTCAGGCAATCAACTGCTTCATCCAGGGATTGCTGTGTGGAATTGGTTCTGACAAGCACTAGTAAGTCGCGGTCTTTCATTATTAAATGGTTTATTATCTAATACCTTTTAAGCTTGGACATCCGCAATTACTTCCTTTGTTAGTTCCGGAATAATAATTCCTGTTACAACTGGAGAATAAAAAAGTTGCAGTGGCAAGCAGAATAACGTAAATAGATCTTTTCATAAATATGGTTTCCTAAATTAAACTATTTTATAAAGAAATTATTATCAAATTTGGCTAAGTGGATAAAAAAAAAGTTGAAAACATAAAAATAAACGTCAAAAAGACGGTTTTGGTCGCTCCGCTGGATTGGGGCCTGGGCCATGCTACAAGGTGCATTCCAATCATTTATGGCCTATTAAAAGAAGGGCATAAAGTATTAGTTGCCGCAGAAGGCCCTATAAAAATCCTACTCCAACAAGAATTTCAAGATATTGAGTATTTACCCTTAAAAGGATATGGAATAAACTACAATAAAACCCAATCTAGCCTCTCATTTAAAATAATACTACAGATTCCAAAAATTCTAAAAGCAATATCATTTGAGAGACGATGGTTGAAGGAAATAATAATAAAAAATAAAATAGACATTGTTATCTCCGACAACCGATTTGGTCTACACAACAAAAAGGTGTTCTCTATTTTTATTACCCACCAATTATTAATTAAAAGTTCTTATTTGCAAGAATGGCTTCAAAAATTAAACTACCAACTCATTAGCAAATTCAATGAATGTTGGGTGCCAGACTTCAGCACTATCCCTGGTCTTGCTGGTGAACTGTCACACCCTAAAAAAATTCCTGCTATTCCAGTACGTTACATCGGCTGGCTTTCACGTTTTAAAAAATCAGAAGAAAAAGAAGAGAAACATTTATTAGTTCTTCTTTCAGGACCTGAACCCCAGAGAACTATTTTAGAAAAAAAAATAGTGGTGCAGTTGGAAAAATATCTTCAACCCGTGTTAATAGTCAGAGGTCTGCCGGGCAATAAAAGTTCCCTTGAGACAAAATCAAATGTGAATTACATAAACCATTTGCCATCCAAAGAATTAGAAGAAGTCATTTTGCATGCCACGTTTGTTATAGCACGAAGCGGCTATAGCTCGGTGATGGATTTATTAAAATTGAAAAAGAAAGCCATCTTTATTCCAACTCCCGGACAGACGGAACAAGAATACTTGTCACAGCATCTGTTGAAACAAAAATTAGCTTATTATATCAACCAGGAAACTTTTGATTTGGAAACAACATTGAAAGCGGCTGGCTCTTTTCCTTATACTTGTTTTCACGAGGACGCCAACCCCCC
>Ga0173480_10000449_pt1 | contig 13628 bp, 11 predicted proteins | sample NitcycUS209509C1_FD_122622 | JGI IMG/M metagenome (GOLD analysis project Ga0173480, IMG submission 122622) | Soil microbial communities from Arlington Agricultural Research Station in Wisconsin, USA - Nitrogen cycling UWRJ-S209-509C-1 (version... | ecosystem: Environmental > Terrestrial > Soil... | reverse complement strand
TCGCTCGACAACACCGAGACCAGGCGCTGCGGTTCGAGCGACTGCAGATGCGCGGCCAGAAGGCCATCAACGGTCGGGCCCGCCGCGAACGGCAGCATCACGAACGCGAACAGCACTGCCGCCAGCGCAGAGACACCGAGCCCCGTGAACGCGCCAAACCAGAACGGGCGCGTGCGGATCGTGGCGCCGAGCGTGGGCTTTGCGGGGACGGTCTTTGCCGTGACGGGCTTGGCAGGAGCGGCCTGAGCGGCGGCCACCTCTTCGGCGTCGAGGGCCGCGAAGATGTGCGCGCGCAGCGCGGCCGGCGCGCGCACCTGCGGGACATTCTTCAGCGCGGCGCGCGTCTGCCTGAGTTCGGCCAGCAATGCGCGGCAGCCTGGGCAATGCGGCAGGTGCTGCTCGATCGAAGCGGCATCTTCGGGCGCCAGTTCGGCATCGAAGTACGCCTGCACGCGCAGGGCTTCAGCGCAGGTCATGCGGTCTCCTTGAGCGTGCGTTGCCATTCCTGCCTGAGCGCCGCGCGCGCCCGGGCCAGGCGCGACATCACCGTGCCGATCGGAATGCTCGCGACGGTCGCGATGTCGCGGTAATCGAGTTCTTCGAGTTCCCGCAGAACCAGCACTTCGCGGTACTGTTCGGGTAACGCGGCCAGCAACCGTTCGACTGCGCGCTGGTCGTCGCGCCGCAGGGCTTCGAGTTCGGGGCCGGCGTCCGGCGCGACGAGATCCACGCCTTCGTCTTCTCCGGGCAGCGGGTCCGACGCGTGGCGGCGCTGCTGCGTGAGCGCCGTGGAATGGCAATTGCGCACGATCGCGAAAAGCCAAGCGCGTGGGTCGGCGCCGCGGAACGCGCCGAACCCGCGAAACGCACGCAGCATCGCGTCCTGGACCACGTCGTCCGCGTGCCCCGGGGCAGAACTCAACCAGCGCGCGAAGCGATACGCCGCATCCAGGTGCGGGAGCACCTGGGCCTCGAATCGGCGGCGCTCGTCACTCATCGACGGGCCTCATGGGTAAGTAGACTCGCCGAGGGCAGATTTTATTCCCTGGAGTGCTGAAGAGTCGTACCGGGCACTCTTATTAATGCCCTCGGGCCACAGCCACGTGCGCCATTCTGATAGGGTCGCCCGTCCATGAATTCGTTTTCACGTCGTTTCCTCATTGCGGCGGTCGGCTGGATTGTGGGAGGGGCGGCCATCGCCGAAGAAGCATTGGAAGAAGTGGTCGTGAGCGCCCGGAAGCGCTCCGAGAAGGCACAGGACGTTCCGATTTCCCTGAGCGAGATCAGCGGCGACGAGCTGCGCGAGCGCGGCCTCGTCCGCGTTCAGGAAATCCTGCGCACGATGCCCAATGTCAGCACCGACATCCTGCAGCCGCGGAACGCGAGCCTGTCGATCCGCGGCATCGGTCGCAACCCCGCAAACGATGCGTTGGAGTCGAGCGTCGGCGTGTTCCTCGATGGCGTGTATCTCGGGCGACCGGGCATGGCGATCACCGATCTCGTCGACATCGAGCGCATCGAAGTGCTTCGCGGGCCGCAGGGCGCGTTGTTCGGCAAGAACGCGACGGCGGGTGTGCTCAACATCATGACAACGCGGCCCACTCACGAATCCAGCGGATGGCTGGAAGTCAGCGCAGGAGATTTCGACCTGCGCGAAGTGCGGGGCGCCGCATCCGGCCGCCTGGGGTCTTCGCCGCTCGCGTTTCGCCTGAGTGGCTTCGCGACCGGGCGCGACGGCTACATCCACGACACCACGCGTGACGAGTGGCTGGGCGAGCTGCAGCGCGCGGGTGCGCGCGCACAGCTCGCGTGGGAGCCCAGCGCGTCGACGTCACTGCGTCTCATCGCCGATTACAGCTCCCACGATGAAACGGGGCCGGGCTACCAGCTCGTGGATCCCAACCTGTACCGCGTCGACGGCACGTTGCGGACTAACAACCTCGTGGCGCGGTCCGAGCGCTTCGGCTATGTGCCGGACTTTCCGGGCGACGCGCGTCGTAACGACGCCGACGCCGAACAACGCGTCGTCGCCCAGAATGCGGGCGCTGCGTTGCTCGCCGACTGGAAGATCGGTGAGTTCCGCCTGAGCTCCATCACCGGCTGGCGCAAGTTCAGCTATCTGCCGGAGAACGACGGCGACTACTCGGCGCTGGACGTGCTGTCTTCGATCGGTGTGGACGTGCATTCCCGGCAGCTGAGCGAAGAACTGCGGCTCGCCTCGCCCCAGGACGGCAAGTTCCAGTACCTGGCGGGGCTGCAGTTTTTCGAGCAGCACGTGCAGGGCAACACGTTCGCCGTGTATGGATCCCAGGCCAGCGAATACATATTCTCCGGGCTGTCCGCGAGCGCGCTCGATGGATACCAGGTCGACACGCTTGCCGATCCGGAAACGCAAAGCTACTCGGTCTTCGGACAGACGTACTGGTGGCCCCGCGCCGATCTCGAGATTGCGGCGGGCGTGCGCTGGACCGCCGAAAAAAAGGCCGCGACGGTGGAGCAAACCACCAGCGACGCCGCGATGAACGCCGCCGCGACCGCTTTCTTCGATCCGGCAGCGCTGCAGGCGCGGCAACGGCTTGGATCGGCCCAGTTCTTCTCGGTCAAGTCGCACGAGGACTTCGTCTCGGGTTCGCTCAGCGTGACCTGGCATTTCCGCGAGGACATGAACGCCTATCTATCGGCAGCACGCGGCGCGAAGTCGGGCGGAGTCAACGCGGCGATTTTGCCGACCGGCGCCGACCTCACGGTCGATCCCGAAATTGCGCTGGGCTTCGAAGCGGGCCTCAAGTCCCAATGGCTCGCGGACCGGCTGCAGTTCAACATCAGCGCATTCCACACGACCATCGACGGTTACCAGGCATCGATCCGCGATCGGGTCATTGGCGCAACCTACCTCGCCAACGCGGGGAAGGTGCGTACGGTCGGCGCCGAGACCGAGGTGATCTACCGGCCGGTGGCGCGCATCACGCTCGCGGCTGGCGTCGGCTACAACGATGCACGGTATGAGTCCTTCCGGAATGCGGCCTGCCCGCCGGAACTCGACAACCAGGCGAGCTGCGACTACTCGGGACAACGCGTGGCCGGAGCGCCGCCACTCACGATCAATGGTTCGATCGCGTACGAGGCGCCGATCGCGGATACGCAATACCGATTCCGCACGCTGGTCGACTTTTCCCACGCCGATGGATTTCGCGCGGAGCTGTCACGGTCCACGTGGATCGCGGAACGCGATCTCGTGAACCTGCGCGCGGGCATCGGCACGGCTGACGACAGCCGTGAACTCACCGTCTGGGTGAACAACCTGCTCGACGAGTCTTACTACTCGGGCATGGCGGTGGTAGGCCCTGCCGGCACGGGCGTCGCGCTGGGCTTGCCAGGGCCACCTCGCACTGTCGGTCTCTCTCTCAACCTGCGTTACTGATGAACAAGATCACCGTACTCGCGTCTGTCATCGCGTCTGGCTCACTGCTGTTGGCAGTGATGTATGGATGTGTTTGGCTCCTCGATCGCAAGGCACGTGCCGCGCTTGCTTTCGCGTTCGAGGCGCTTTCGATCGTCCTCTCGGTATTCATCGAACTCGCGATGATGCACGCCACTTCACCCGAGGAATTGGGGAGATGGATCGCGTGGAACCAGGTGCCGGTCTTCCTTCGCACGGCCTCGCTGGTTGCATTCATTTATTTCTACTTTGGAACCGGCAGACCGTGGTTGATGGCTCTCACGGTCGGAAGCCGCTTCATCATCATGGTGGCCGGTTTCATCTTCGAACCGAACTTCAACTTCAGCCGCATCGACAGCATTGCCCATACGGAGTTCCTGGGGCAGCAGGTGACCGTGATTGGCAGCGCGGTGACCAGTCCCAACCAGGTGTTCGCAACGATCTCCGCGTACCTCGTGCTGGTGTTTGTCGCGGATGCGTGCGTCAGCCTGTGGCGGCAGGGCACGAGCGATGCGAAGCGCAAAGTGGTCGTGATCGGCGGCGCCACGTTTCTCTCGTGGGCGGCGGGCGCCACTTACGCGCAGATCATGGTGTACCAGGGCGCCCGGCTGCCGGTGATGCTGTCGCCACCCTATCTATTCATGCTCGCGGCCATGACGTATGAAATGAGCCGCGACATGCTGCGCGCATCGAGACTCGCGCGGGAGTTGCGAGCCAGCGAGTCGCGTCTCGACATGGCGGCGTCCGCCGCCGGGCTCGCCGTGTGGAACTGGGATGTGAGATCGAATCGCGTCTGGATCAGCGATCGAGCGCGCGTGTTGTTCGGGCTCTCCGAGCGCGAGCCGTTCGAGATCGAGCACATGGTCTCCAGGATCGATCCCAAGGATGCCGAGAACGTGGTGCGCACCTGGCGCGTGGCGGTTGCGAGTGGTGTCGAAGCAGAGATGCAATTCCGCGTCCGCCGTCCGGAGGGCGGTACGGTGTGGCTCCTGGCGCGCGGCCGTTCGGAACTGGATGCCGCGGGCAAGCTGGTGTCCGCCCAGGGCGTACTGCTCGATGTGACGGAGCAGCAGCGCCAGCGCGAGGAAATCGACGAGCTTCGACGTGAGCTCGCACACGCAGGCAGGGTGTCGGTCCTCGGGACGCTTTCATCGTCGCTGACTCACGAGCTCGGTCAACCGCTCGCCGCCATCCTGCTCAACGCCGAGACGGGCGAACTGCTGCTCGACAGGCCGAATCCGGACCTCAAGGAGCTGCGGCACATCCTGGCCGACATCTCGCGCGACGACAGGCGCGCCGGCGAGGTCATCGACGGACTGCGCAAGTTCCTGAAGAGCCGCGAGCTCGAATTCGACAAGATTCTCGTGGGCGCGCTGGTCCAGGACGTCGCCACGCTCCTTCGTTCGGATGCGATCGTTCGCAACATCCAGCTCGACTGCGCGAGCGATCCCGTGCTGCCGAGCCTGCGCGGCGACAAGGTGCACCTCTCGCAGGTGCTCATCAACCTGCTCATGAATGCCATGGACGCCGTCGCCGATCAGCCCGCCGGACGACGGAGTGTGAGCCTGCGTGTGGCCTCCGACGGTGAAGGACACATCGAGTTCCTGGTGCGCGATTCCGGACCGGGCATCGATGCTGCGGCCTTGCCGCGGATCTTCGACCCGTTCTTCACGACCAAGCCCTCGGGCATGGGCATGGGTTTGTCCGTGTCGCGCAGCATCGTCCTGGCTCACCGCGGGAAACTCTGGGCGGAGAACTCACCCGACGGCGGCGCGATTTTCACCGTCCGGCTGCCGACCGCCGCCTGAGTCATATGTCGCGTCGCCGGCTGGCCGTCGGGCGTTGCTAACCTTTTGAGGGGTGTACCGTCCAAGTACCGTGCTTACCCTTCTCAAATCCTGGGTCCGGCCCGACGCCTTCCAGGCCGTGCTCACCGAACGCAGCGGCCGCTGGTACAACGCCTGCCTCCGGATCACGCGCGATGCCGACCTGGCCGCCGATGCCGTGCAGGACGCTCTGCTCAAGGCCTGGGACCGCCGCGACGATTTCCGCGGAGAAGCCGCGCTCGATTCCTGGATTCATCGCATCGCGCTGAACGCGGCCATCGATCTCACGCGCCGCCGCAAGAGGCGCGCAGAAGAGGAGCTGGAAGACGACCGCTTCGAGGCTGCGCCATCGGAATCACCCGAGTCCGAGTATGCGCAGGAAGCCCTGGGTCGGGACCTCGGCACGGCGCTGCAACGCCTGTCGACCATGGAACGCCAGGTCTTCCTGCTCAAACACATCGAAGGCTGGCGTCTCGACGAAATCGCCGAAAGCCTTCAAACCACCATCAACGGCGTGAAGCACGCGTTGTTCCGCGCGGTGCGCAAGCTGCGTGTCGATCTCCACGTCTGGCGAGGCGAATCATGATTTCCGATGACGACCTCCTTCTTTATTACTACCGCGACGGACTCGACGCGACGGAGCGCGCGCGCATCGGCGCCGCGCTGGCCGAGCAACCCGAGCTGGCGCGTCGGCTTCACGCACTCGTGGCGCGCCTCGATGCGACCACGGCCCTGCCCGAAGTTCCCGTGCCTGCAGCGACGCAACAGCGTTGGCATGCTGCCCTCGCGGCGGCCACCAGCGAACGCCGCGTCGAGTCTCCTCGTCGGGGATTCTTCGCCCAACCGAAATGGCAGGCCTTTGCTGCCGCGGCGGCAGTCGCGGTGATCGCGCTCGTCTTCGGCGTGCAGAAGCTGGTGACGCCGCCGGTATCGACGCCGGGCCCCGAGCTGGTGATGAGCCACGCGTCCGCCTATGAAAACGGATTGAAGGTGCATCTCGCGAGCACCGAGCGGCGCCTCGCCTCGCTCAACGAGGCGACGCCCGAGGAACGCGCGCGGCTCGTCGAGACGATCATCGGTCAGAACCGCATCTACGCGCTCGCGGCCGAACGCGCCGGTGAACCGGAGCTCGCGCGGGTCCTTCGCGCCTTCACTCCGATTCTCGAGAGCGTCGCCGATGGCCGTGGCCAGACGGCAGGCAGCGTCGCACAACTCGGCTTCGAACTACGAGTCATGCAGGCACGGCTCAAGGCCGATGCCGCCACCCCTGCCAAGACCCTTTGATTTCGAGGAATCCACTCATGCGAAATTTCCTGAAGCCCTTGCTAACTACCCTGGTTGCGCTGACGGTCGTCGGCCTGGCGCACGCACAGGCCCCCACGCCCGACGAGGAACTCGCGCTGGCGGCACTCGAAGGCCTCATGGCGCAGCCCAGCGAGCGCGCGTTGCCCATCATCAAGAAGGTGCTGGCCGGTTCGCAGACGACGCTGGTCAAGCAGCGCGCGCTGTTCGTCCTCAGCCAGATGGATTCGCCCGAAGCCCAGCAGATCCTCGTGCAGACCACCCGCTCGACAGATCCCGCGATGCGCGCCGAGGCCATCCGCAGCATCGGTATCGGCGGAAACTCGAAGTCGCTCGATGCGCTGCTGGATGTCTACAAGTCCGGCGACGGTGCCGTGAAGCAGGACGTGCTGCAGGCCTGGCTCATCGCCGGGCGCAAGGATGCGGTGTACCAGGCGGCGGTAAGTGCCAAGTCCGAGGAGGAGGCGCGTAACGCGATCCACATTCTCGGCGCCATGGGTGCCACGGAAGAGTTGCGCAAACTCGGCAGCCAGCCGAACGCGTCGCCGGGATTGCTCGAGGCCTATGCGATCAGCGGCGATCTCGAGAGCTTGCGAAAGCTCGCCACGGGCGCCGGGGATCGCTCCGTGCGCATCGAGGCGGTACGCCGCATCGGCATCATTCAAGGTGAGGGTGCACGGACCGCTCTGCAGGAGATCTACGCCAGCAATACGGATCCGGAATTCAAGGAAGCGGCGCTGCAAGGAATGATGATCGGCGGAGACGAGCAGGGCGTGCTCAAGCTCTACCGCGCGTCGAAGTCGAGCGAAGAAAAACGCGCGCTGCTGCGAGCGCTGTCGACGATGGATGGTGACGCGGCCCTGAAGGAAATCGACGAGGCCCTCGCCGGAACCGGCCAGCCCGCGAAGAAACAGGAGCAGAAGAAATGAAATACCTGCATCGCTCGATTCCCGCGTTCTTGTTGTTCCAGGTGCTGGGTGTCGCTCCCGCGCTGTCGGCCGAGCTCCAACTACCTCGCGAAGGCTGGGTGAGCTGGCAGGTGCCGGCGGTCGACAACGCACCGGCGTGGTGTTGCTGGGACGACTCCCGCGGCCGTGATGGCTCGCCGAAAGCCTGCCAGCTCGAGCGCTCGGAGGGCTTCGGCATCGGAAGCCGCGACAAGACGACGGACGCCGTGAAGGTTTACGCGAGACTCAATGGCGGAAAGGTCGATCGACTGCAGGCGTTGTCCGCGGGTTGCCCGGTCGAGACGAAGACGCCGATCCAGGAGTTGGGCGAAGTGTCGTCCGATGACAGTGCCCGCTGGTTCATCACGCAGGCAAAGCAGGCCGGTGGCGAATCGACCCAGTATCACGGCGAGAGCGTGCTCGCGGCACTCGCATTACATCGCGGGAATCTCGCGCTCGATGCGCTGGGTCAGTTCTCACGCGACCCGCGTGTCGAGACCCGCAAGTGGTCGGTGTTCTGGCTGTCCATGGTGCGAGGCAACGAAGGCGCGGACATCACGAGCAAGGTGATGTTCGGCGACCCGGAAGCCGAGGTGCGCAAGCACGCGGCGTTCTCGCTGTCGCAAACAAAGTCGCCGCGCGCCGCGACGGACCTCATCCGTCAGGGCAACACCGACAAAGTCGGAGACGTTCGCGCGCAGGCGTGGTTCTGGCTGGCGCAGACCGGGGCCGCTGATGCCGAGAAGGCAATCGGAATCGCGCTGCGCAAAGACGCCGACGAGGAAGTACGTGAGCAGGCCATCTTCGCGCTGTCGCAGTTGCCTGGAGATCGCGCGGTGAATGCGCTTATCGAAGTTGCGCAAGATCAGTCCCTCGCGCGCGAGCAGCGCAAGCGCGCCGTCTTCTGGCTGTCTCAATCGGAGTCGGATGCAGCGCAGGCATTTCTGGAGAAGGTTTTGGCGCGGAACGACCGCTGACGCAATCGGACCAAGGGCGGACGTCGCCAGATCGCGGACGTACCATGATTCGGCAGTTTCAAACTGCAAACAAACGGATCAAGGGGAGAAGCCATGAAGTCCAGAGTCTCGCCATTCGTATTCATCGCGACGATGCTGCTGATGGCCACGGCCGCCGTCGCGGATGAGTACTCAGACACGATTACGATCTTCAAGAACGCCGGTGAGAGCGGCACGTATTTCAGCCACAGCTATGCGTACGCGGTGTTTCCCACCGTCGGCAAAGGTGGGTTCGGCGTGGGCGCAGCCCATGGATCCGGAAAGGTCTACGTGCAAGGCGCAGTCGTCGGCAGCGTGAAGGTGACCCAGCTCAGCGTCGGGCTGCAGGCGGGTGGCCAGGCGTTCAGCCAGATCGTCTTCTTCGAGGACAAGCGCGCGTTCGACGAATTCGCGAAAGGCAGCTTCGAGTTCGACGCGACGGTCCAGGCCGTGGCGATCACGGCGTCCGCCACGGCGAGTGCGGGAACGGCGGGTGCAGCGGCGGGTGCGGCGGGTGGCAAGAATGACGCAGCCACCGCGGGCAAATATTACAAAGGTGTTGCCGTGTTCACCGTGGCGAAGGGCGGGCTGATGTACCAGGCCGCGGTCGGCGGCCAGAAATTCAAGTACAAGCCCAAGAAGTGACCCCGCGCGGTAGATAGATTCCCAAAAGCAAAAGGCCGCCGGACAGCCTGTCCGGCGGCCTTTTCATTTCTTGTTGTCGAAGACTTCGGGTCTTAGCCCTTTGCCTTGAACGCACGGACCTGGACGTTGAAGCGGTCGGCCACCTTCACGAGTTCTTCCTGAGCGGCCGAGAGCTTCGAGCCGTTCTTCTCGCAGGTGAAGTACTCCTCCATACCGCTCTTGAACGCGTCAACCGCCTTCTTGGCAGCCAGCATGTCTTCCTTGGACGCGGACGCGCCGTCGGGAATCGACGTGGGGGCAGCGGGCCTATCGCAGCCCAAAGCCGGAACCACAGCCGCGGCCCAAAGCACTGCAATTGGAAGGATCCTCTTCATTTCTCATTTCTCCAGTTAACTAAACATCGGCGAGGCCATTCGGCCTGTCGCAGCTACTGGCGGCTTTAACGGCACGGGCCCGTCAATGCTTGAGGGTCGAATGACCGTGAATTGTGAAACGCGTCCTCTATTAAGAGTCACCGCCGCCGATAGCGCATTCGAGGCACGCCGGAAATCGCGGGAACCCCCGCTGGATGGCGACAGCGCATCGATGCAGAACAAGAAGGAATCGGGAGCAGAGGCCGCGGGTGATGGCACCCGTAAGGTTTTGACCTTCTCGCTGGGCGGGGAGGTTTACGGCGTGGACATCCTGCGCGTGAAAGAAATTCGCGGCTGGTCCCCGGTCACGCGCATTCCGCAGACGCCGGCAGCCACGCTGGGCGTGCTGAACCTGCGCGGTCTCATCGTGCCGATCGTCGACTTGCGCGTGCGCTTCGCGCTGAAGACGGCGGAGTTCACGCCGCAAACCGTGATCATCGTGTTGTCGCTGCGCACGGAGAGCGGCCAGCGCGAATGCGGAATCGTCGTCGACAACGTCAATGACGTGGTCGACATCGCGGCCGACGCCGTGAAGCCAGCGCCCGAACTCGGTGGCGGACAAAGCAGTGAATACATCGAAGGCATCACGTCGCACGACGAACAGATGTTGATACTGCTCAACGCCGAAAGCGTGGCTTCGCCCGACATGGCCTCGACCGACCTGTCATCGACAACGCCCGTCGAACAGGCTGCCTGACAAACAAGAATTCACTGACCTGACCATCTGCACGGAACTTCGTATGCGCCTCAATGTGTTCAAAAACATCCGCCTCTCGCTGCAACTGTACGCACTGGTTGCCGTCACGCTGGCCATCGCGACCGGCCTAATCTTCTATGCGATGGAGCAGGTGAAGAGCACGCAGGGCACGCTCAAGCACACCATCGACAACCGCATGGTGTCGGGCCAATCCATCCAGGGCGTTGCCGACGCGCTGTCGATGTCGATCGAGGCGTCGCTGGATGTCATCGAGAAGAAAAAGAGCGCGATCGACGCGCACGACGAGATCAAGAAGGCCACCGACAAGGCGCGTGAAGACTGGGACAACTACTTCCTCGGCGAAATGATCACGCAGGAGCAGGAGCTCGCCGACGAGACGACGCCGATGCTCGATGGCGCGTACTCGAAGATCGACAAGCTGCTCAAGAAGCTCGAGACGAACGACGTGGCGGACCTCGCCACCTGGCGCAACGAGACGCTGCGTCCGGCCCTGGCCGACGGCGCGAGCAATCTCAAGAAGCTGATCGCGATGCAGCTGACCGCGGCCAATCTCGATCTCGAGAGCGCCAACAAGAATTACCAGGAGGCGTTGCGCAAGGGCATCATCATGATGTCGTCCGGCGCGTTGCTCGCGATTTTCCTGGCCTGGTTCATCATCCGCAGCGCCATGCGCAAGCTCGGCGCGGACCCTGGCGTGGCCGCCGATGTCGCGCGCCGCATCGCCAACGGCGAACTCGAGTTCGAAATGAAGGCTGGCAAGAACGACCACATCAGCCTCATGGGCGCGCTGCGCCAGATGAAGGACAGCCTGTTGCACTCCAAGCTCGACTACCAGGGCCAGATCAACGCGATCGCGAAGGTGCAGGGCGTCATCGAATGCACGCTCGACGGCGACGTCAGCAATGCGAACGAGATCTTCCTCGGCCTGACGGGCTACGCACTGGAAGACGTCAGGAACAAGAACTACTCGATGTTCGTCGACTCGCAGGAGTCGGGCGCGAACCAGGCTCTCTGGAAGGCGCTGCAGAACGGCGAGAACCGCCAGGGCGAGTTCCGCGTGGTGTCGCGCGACAAGCGCGAGCTGTGGTTCCAGGGCGTGTTCAATCCGATCGTCGACGCCAGCGGCAAGCCGTTCAAGGTCGTCGCGTACCTGAGCGACGTCACGAAGGCTCGCCAGGAAGCGGTGTTGAACTCCGCGTTCCGCGGCGCGCTCGATCGCCTCGATGCGAACGTGATGGTCGCCGACAACGACATGAAGGTGATCTTCCTGAACCCCGCGGCCCAGCGCATGTTGAAACACGCGCAGGAGAAATTCCGCATCGATCTGCCGGGCTTCGACGCCAGCAACGTCATGGGTTCGAGCCTCGAGTCGATGACGCGCGAGCCGTCCGTACTGCGCGGCATGATCGAACGCCTCACCGACATCCAGACCCGCCAGGAAGTCATCGGCGGCCGTACGATGAAGCAGATCATGAGCCCGATGAAGGACGAGACCGGTCGTCGCCTCGGCACGGTGCTCGAGTGGTTCGACCGCACGCAGGAAGTGGCGACGGAAACGGAACTTCATGGAGTCATCGCGGCCGTGACGGCGGGCAACCTCGAAAGCCGCATCAAGCTCGAAGGAAAGCGCGAATTCTTCCTCACGCTGTCGAAGGGCATCAACGACCTCGTGGACGCTATCGCCTCGGTGGTCGTCGAAGTTCGCGGTGTCGTCGCCGCGGCCAACACCGGCGACCTCACGCGTCGCATCGACACGAAGGGCAAGGCCGGGCTGCTGGTGCAGATCGGTGGCGGCATCAATGACCTCACGAGTTCCCTCTCGGATCTCGTGTCGCAAGTGAAGAAGGCTTCGGCCGAAGTCAGCCGCGGCGCCGACGAGATCAGCCAGGGCAATGCGAACCTCTCGCAGCGCACGGAAGAGCAGGCCTCGTCGCTCGAGGAAACCGCATCTTCGATGGAGGAGATGACGAGCACCGTCAAGCAGAATGCCGACAACGCGGCCCACGCCAGCAAGCTCGGCATCGCCGCGCGCGACCAGGCGGAGAAGGGCGGCGCAGTGGTGTCGAAGGCGGTTGCGGCGATGGTCGGCATCAACGACGCGTCCAAGAAGATCGCCGACATCATCAGCGTCATCGACGGCATCGCGTTCCAGACCAACCTGCTGGCGCTCAACGCCGCGGTGGAAGCAGCGCGCGCCGGTGAGCAGGGCCGCGGATTCGCGGTCGTCGCCACCGAAGTTCGCAATCTCGCGGGACGTTCGGCGGGCGCCGCGAAGGAAATCAAGGCACTCATCCAGGACACCGTCAGCAGGGTGGACGAAGGTTCGAACCTCGTGACGCAGTCCGGCGCGACGCTGGAACAGATCGTGGCCGCGGTGAAGAAGGTGACCGACATCGTCGCCGAGATCGCCGCCGCGTCGAACGAACAGGCATCCGGCATCGACCAGGTCAACAAGGCCGTCATGCAGCTCGACGAACTCACTCAGCAGAACGCTGCGCTCGTCGAGCAGGCCTCGGCCGCCAGCCAGGCGATGGCCGAGCAGGCGCGCGACCTGAACTCGTCGATGGGTCGCTACCAGGTGAACACGCAGTCTTCCGACGTCGCAGCGGGAGCCGCGCCAGTCGCCTCGCCGACGCCGGCGGTTGAACGCCGCAAGGCGGGCAGACCGTGGACGGGCGCCGCTCCGGCCGCGGCCGCCAAGACGCCCGCGCCGCGTGCGTCCACGCGCAAGGCCAACGGCGACGACACGGAGTGGAAGGAGTTCTAACACCTCCCCGCGGGGGTCCTGCGAATTGTCGATAGCCACGCCGGAGGCCAGAGTGGAAGCTTTGAGCCTGACCAACGAGGTATCGCAATGCCATTCCCCCGCCGGCTCCAGTGCGTCGTCCTGCTTGCAGGCGCCCTGCAGGCACTGACTCCCATCACGTCGTTCGCTGCGGAGGTGCCGCACGTGGACGTGCCCGGCAGGCCGCGCATCGGCCTCGTGCTCGCAGGTGGCGGTGCGAAAGGTGGCGCGCACGTCGGCGTGCTCAAGGTGCTCGAAGAACTTCACGTTCCCGTCGACTGCATCGCCGGCACCAGCATGGGCGCACTGATCGGTGGTGGTTACGCGGCCGGAATTCCGGCCGACGAGCTCGAGAAGTTCCTGGTCAACATCAACTGGAAGAAAGTCGTCGGCAGCCAGGGCCGTCGCGATCTCGAGCCCATCGAGCAGAAGCGCTCCGGTCCCACGTATAGCAACGACTTCGAGTTCGGCATCACGCCGAATGGACTCGCGACACCGAGCGGGCTGGTCAACACCAGCAACATCGAAGACCTGCTGCGCGTCTACGTCGCGCGCGCC
>Ga0173480_10000446_pt1 | contig 13647 bp, 11 predicted proteins | sample NitcycUS209509C1_FD_122622 | JGI IMG/M metagenome (GOLD analysis project Ga0173480, IMG submission 122622) | Soil microbial communities from Arlington Agricultural Research Station in Wisconsin, USA - Nitrogen cycling UWRJ-S209-509C-1 (version... | ecosystem: Environmental > Terrestrial > Soil... | reverse complement strand
CCTGGAGTACTGGTGCGGAAGAAAGGACTCGAACCTTCATGACCTTGCGGTCACTAGCTCCTGAGGCTAGCGCGTCTGCCAATTCCGCCACTTCCGCAAGTGGTCGCCCGCGGGATACAGGGCGTGAAACACCATCGCACCTGGCTGACAAATTCGGCTGATGGTAAGCACGAGAACATCCGAGTATACCCTATTGCGGTCAGAACGTTCTTGCGGTTCGACTCTTTTGAGCCTATGCCCGTATCAACCGTGGCCGCCCTGGCGGCGCTGGCGTTTGCCGCCCTGCTGTCGATCCTCGATGCCTCCGCCGTCCTGGCATTGCCGGAAGGGGTGCTCCGGACCTTCCGCTGGCTGGCCATCGCCACCGTAGTCGGCGTTGCCGTCAAGCGCCGATCGCTCACCACCTGGATTCTCGTCTCGATGGTGGTCGGCGCGGAGATCGGTCACGACTTTCCCACGGTCGCGACCCAGCTCCGGCTGCTCAGCCAGATCTTCCTGCGGCTGATCAAGACGATCATCGCGCCGCTCATCTTCGCCACCCTGGTCGTCGGCATCGCCGGCCACGCGAATCTGCGGCAGGTCGGCCGCATGGGCGTGAAGGCGCTCATCTACTTCGAGATTGTCACCACGTTCGCGCTGCTCATCGGCTGGGGGGCCATCACGGTCAGCCGCGCCGGCGACGGCATCGTGCTGCCCACGTCGCCCGAGCAGGCGGCGCTGCCGTCGCAGGCGCCACGCACCTGGCAGGACACGATCCTGCACGTCTTTCCGGAAAACATCGCCAAGACGATTGCTGAAGGCGAAGTGCTGCAGCTCGTGGTGTTCAGTGTCATCTTCGGCGTCGCGCTGGCCATGATTCCGGAAAAGAAGCGCCGGCCGATGCTCGATCTCGCCAACAGCCTGGCGGAAACGATGTTCAAGTTCACGTCGGTCGTGATGCTGTACGCGCCGATCGGCGTCGGCGCAGCGATCGCGTACACAGTCGGCCACATGGGCATCGGCATCCTGGCCAATCTGGCGATGCTGCTTGCCACGTTGTACGTGGCGCTGATCGTCTTCATCCTCTGCGTGCTGCTGCCCGCGGCGCTGATTGCGCGCGTGCCGCTCAGGCGCTTTGCGCTGGCCGTGGCCGAACCCTGTTCGATTGCGTTTGCCACCACCAGCTCCGAAGCGGCGTTGCCGCGCGCCATGGAGTCGATGGAGCGGCTCGGCGTTCCGCGTCAGATTGTCGCGTTCGTGATGCCAACCGGCTACAGCTTCAATCTGGACGGCACCACGCTTTACCTGTCGCTGGCCTCGATCTTCGTCGCGCAGGCCGCCGGCATCGAAATGACGATCGGCCAGCAGTTCACGATGCTGGTGACGCTGATGCTCACCAGCAAAGGCGTGGCGGGAGTGCCGCGCGCGTCGCTGGTGATCCTGCTCGGGACGCTGTCGTCCTTCGGGCTCCCTGTCGAACCGGTGTTCATCATTCTCGGGATCGACGAGCTGATGGACATGGCGCGGACAGCGACCAACGTGCTTGGCAACTGCCTGGCGACGGTCATCATCGCGCGGTGGGAAGGCGAGTTTCAGGAGACTCCGGAGGTCGCGCCGGCGGCGGTGTGAGCGCCGCTTTCCATCGCGCCAGTCGTCCGGGGAGGCAGCGTCTGAACGTCCTCAGCGCCGCCATCGTCCATCCGGACAATCGCGCGCGCCACCTGGTCCAGCGAAACCCGTACGCATCGCGAATCGCCGAGGGAAGCAGTCCGACAGTCAGCGCCTCGTTGAGGACAGTCACAGGTCCTGCCAATGCGGCGCCGCGCGGACGCAGGACGGCCTGTGCCAGCGGGCGAGCGTCACTGCCAATCGCAATCACACCGGAGCCGTAGATGCGCTCCATTGAATCCTGCAGGGCGCGCCAGCTCCGAGGCACGTCTGAGACGGGGGCGCCGAGCGCCACCGCCACCGCTGCCGAGGCGATGCAGTAGTCGTCCCGGTCCTGTTCTGTGAGCGGCCTGACGAGCCGTTCGTAGACCAGGACGATCGACTCGATCAGGGTGAGGTGCACCCACAGGACGAGCGCAGGATCCTCGGCCGAGTAGTTTGTACCGGCGGGAAATGGTCCGACGCCTTCGCGCAGCTGTCCGTGGACGCGTCGATGGATGCCCTGGATGACGCCGATGGCCCGTGCTCGTTCGGCCTCGCTGCCGAACGAGATGGCCAGCATGGCGCGAACCGTGTGGCGCAGGCGCTGGACGGCCGCCAGCGGCGAGCGGCGAAATCCGCTGTGGTCGTAAACGCCGGCGGCAATCAGCGGGTGTGCGAACTGCAGCAGGATGGCCCGCGTCCAGCCGAGTACCACCAGTCGTTCGCCGTTGAGCCGTCGGGCCACCGCCTCTGCCCGCGCCTCGTGCTCGACACGCCGGTCGGTGGACAGCGGATAGGACGGACGCTCAGGCCTCGTCCTGCCGGTCGGACGACTCGCGTTTTGGAGCGACGCTGCGCGCGGCATTGTTTTCCGTCTTCTTGTCGTCGCGGTTGCGAAACATCAGACTGGCGACACCAAACAGCGCCAGACCCATGGCGCCCCGCTTGACGAACCGCCAGCCGGGCGAATCCTCAGGGTTGAGCATTTCGCGATAGGTGTCGAGCTCCGGTGATGGCGGTGGCTCTCCGGTTCGCGCCTTCTGGCGACGTTCCGGGGCTGGCACCCACCGGGTGATGAAAACGAAGGTTTCCGATGCGCACAACGGACACTGCTGATTGTCGTGCACTTCCTCGCAGTCCAGACACAGCCGGGCATTCCGCAATTGCATACGCTCCAGTGTAACTGGAGCCGCCGGCCGCCGTCGTCCGCCTTCGCGCTTCGCGCTACGGCGGGATTGCGTCCCCATCCGCGATCCCTCGAATCCGCCTTCGCGCTTCGCGCTACGGCGAGACAGGCCTTCGAGCCCGGATGTCTATCGCGGCGAGCTGCCGGCCACGATGGTCGCCACGGATCCCACGCCCCGGTCCGTCGTCCAGGAATGCGGCAGGTAGAAGGTGCCGCGCACCTCGCGGCCGGGTTGCACCTGCAGCGTGGCGAAGTCCTGCCACCAGTCCATGGTGTAGCCGCCGGGTGCGTGGTGGCTGTGGCGGATGCCGGCGCTGAGACGACATTCGGACGGCTGGATGGCAAGCTCGGAAATGTCGAATTCGATCACGCCCGGACCAGCTTCCAGAGCGATGCCCTCGTGATCGGGCGTCAGCGTCGTGAGCTGGCACCACGGACCGTGCTGCCCGTGCACGATCGAGTAGACGTAAACGTCGAAGACGGCGTCGGGGATACGGGTGTTGGCCTTGTAGTGGATGCGGATCTTTACGGCATCGCCGGTCCGCATCGCGGTGACGCGATCCCCGTGCCCGTCGAGAACCTGAATGTCCTTGATCTCGGCTTCGCCCGGCGCCGCCGGCGCGGCGGTCACAGCTTCTTCTGTGGTCGTCCGCATCCGACCCATCTCCTGGTACGTCGCGATGACCTCGCGTGCCGGGCCGTCGGCGATCACCTGCCCATGACTGAGCAGCACAACGCGCCGGCACAGGCGTTCGACGGAAAGCAGATCGTGCGAAATGAACACGATGGTGCGGCCGTGCCGATGCAGTTCGTTGACCCGTTCGAGACACTTCGCCTGAAACTCCGCATCGCCGACGGCCAGCACTTCGTCGAGCAGCAGGATGTCGGGTTCGAGGTGGGCGGCGATCGAGAATCCCAGACGCAGATACATGCCCGAGGAGTAGCGCTTGACCGGCGTGTCGATGAAGTCGCTGACGCCCGCGAACTCGATGATGCGTTCGAGCTTGGTGGCAATCTCGCGGCGGCCCATGCCGAGCAGTGACCCGCTCAGAAAAATGTTCTCGCGGCCGGTCAGTTCGGGATGGAAGCCGGACCCCACTTCGATCAGCGCGGACAGCCGTCCGCGAATCGTGATCTGTCCCTTGGTCGGCGTCGTGACGTTCGACAGCAGTTTCAGGATCGTGCTCTTGCCGGCGCCATTGTCGCCGATGATGCCGAGCGTTTCGCCGCGGCCCACCTCGAACGACACGTTGCGCAGCGCCCAGAATTCCTCCGAGGGCGGCCGCAGCGCGCGCCGCACCCGGCTGCGCAGCGTGTGAATGGAACCGACACGGTCGCGCGACTGGGTGACACGATAGCGCTTGGAAACGCCGTCAACGACAAGGTCGGTCATGCCGCTCATAAAACGTCTGCCACCGTCGACTCGACATGCTTGAAGTACATGAAGGCGACGAGCAGCAGTGCCATCGAAATAGCCGCGCCCACCGCCAGCGATTCGAGATCCGGCGGTGTGCCGTGCAGCAGCACGCGGCGGAAATTTTCGATCACGCCCACCATGGGGTTGAGCATATAGAGCGTGCGCCATTTGTTCGGGACGGCGCTCAACGGATAGACGACCGGCGTCGCGAACATCCACACCTGCATCAGCAGTGGCATCCCCATGCCGATGTCGCGGAACCGCACCTGTACCGCCGACAGCACCAGCGACACGGCGAGCGCCAGGATGAACATCACGCCAACCACCGGAATCACCCACAGTGCCTGCAACGTCAGTGGGATCTGGTGATAGGCGATGAGCGCGGCGAGCACGACGCCGCCCGCCGCGAGATCGACGAGCGCCGCAATGACGTATGTCAGCGGCAGGATCTCGCGCGGGAAATACACCTTCGTGACGAGGTTGAAATGGCTGACGAGGCTATTGATGGCGCTCGACACCGCCGTTGAAAAGCAGGTCCAGGGCAGCAGTGCTGCAAACGCGAACAGCGTGTAGGGAATACCTTCGCTTTCGACCCCCGCCAGTCGCCAGAAGATGATCGTGTAGATCAGCATCAGCGAGAGCGGCTGCAGGATGGCCCACAGCGGGCCGAGCACCGACTGCTTGTAGCGCACCTGAAGACGATGGGCGCTCAGCGTATAGAGCAGATCGCGATATTGGGTTAGCCGGACCGCAGCCTGCCACAGTGCGGCCACCGAGAACGACGGTGGGGAAATGACAGTGACAGGGCGGGCGTCTGCGTCGGCCGAGAGACTTGCGATCTCAGCCGTCCGTGTTGGCGGCGGGTCAACGGTCCGCGGCATGGGGTTGTGGGGCGTGACATCTGCGATGTGCGGCATGCGTCCGTAGGCTCGAGTTTCCTCATCCGTGCAAATGGCGGGCCCACAACTGATCAGGCTGAACGAGTCCGCCGGCTCTTCCGTGCGCGCCAAACATCTGACGTTTGGAAGGATTCCAGCCGCCCGCGCAATTGGATCGCCGTGCGATGTGTCGAGCTGGAGCCACGGATAGAAAAGATTTACCGAAGAGCGGAACTCTGTGGGTTGGTGTCACCCGTCTCGAGCTCGGAGGGGTGACCGTTGCCCGGGGACCAGAACCGGCCCAGCCGGCGCCCGACGGCGCGCCGAATCCAGTCGTTGTACGCGTGTGGCCAGCGAATGCTGCGCCATCCGTATTCGCGGGCCGGCCGGGCGATGAGCGCGGCATAGGTGTCTTCGAACTCGCGGACGTACCGTTCAATCAGGAACATCGACGTCACTCGTCTGCGTGCCCCGTCGCCGAGACGATGCCGAAGCGACGTGTCCGTGACCATCCGATCGAGGGCAGCCGCCATGGCGTCGACGTCTTCCACCGGAAAGAGCAGACCGGCATCCTCGCCAACCACCTCCTGATGCGCCGCGATGTCACTGGCGACCGTGGGAATGCCGAACAGTCCCGCCTCGGCCAGCGTCAGTCCGAACGATTCGTCGCGGGACGGCGCCACCAGCACGTCGCTGGCATCCCGCAGCACGGCGCCCGCCTGGCCACATTCACCGAGGAACGTGGTGCGATGCTCCACGCCGAGCGAGGCGGCCAGCGATTCGAGTGACGCGCGATCGGGGCCGCTGCCACACAGCAGCAGGCGGGTGTCGGCAGACGTGCGCAGGCGCGCAAACGCCCGCAGAGCGATGTCGACGGCCTTGCGGTGGATGAGCGACCCGACGAGCGTGAGCACGACGGCATCCGGAGGGATGCCCAGTTCGCCGCGAAGCCGTGTGGCGTCGCCCCGCGCCAGTCGTATCGGGTCGACACCGTTGTAAATCACGATTGCGCGGTTGGCGGGAAACCCGTCTTCGAGAAGTCCGGTCACACACGCGCGCGTCGTCCCCACGGCGAGGTCGACCTGATGCAGCAGCGACCACAGCCGCTCATCGGGCGTAGGCACCTGGTGAAGCTGCGACAGCAACGGGATACGCGCCCGGCGCGCCGCCGGCGCCAGGACGCTTGCCTGGGTGAACTCGTCGGAATGAATCAGTCTGATTCGATGGCGCTCGATCAGTGCTTTGACGTCTGCCAGCCATTGCCAATCCGGCCGGAGAGGATGCGGGCTCAGCCAGTTGCGGGCTTCGTGCGCGCGGACGTCGAGCGCCCGCACGGCCTCCAGAATGACCGGCTGATTGCACAGGACGACAGGTGCGAAACGGCGGCGATCGATGTGCGTGAGCAGATCCAGCAGACAGCGCGTGGACCCACGAATCCAGTTGGTGCCGGCGTGATGCACGAAGAGGATCGGCGCCACGCCGTCGGAGGTGGTAGCTGCGGTCATCGATCTGCTGATGGTGTCCGAACCGACGTCGTGCCCCTGCTTAGCATGAATCTCGCCAGCTGGGGTCTGACCCCGCGAATCGTGAATATCGCAATAACAATGGGGTCTGACCCCAGACCTAAATCCTCACACTCCTCAACCTGAGGGCGTTGGCGATCACCGATACCGAACTGAAGCTCATCGCCGCGGCGGCAACCATGGGACTGAGGAGGAGGCCGAACCAGGGGTACAGGACCCCGGCCGCAATCGGCACCCCCAGCGCGTTGTAGATGAAGGCGAAAAACAGATTCTGCCGGATGTTGCGCATCGTCACCCGACTAAGCCGGCGCGCCCGCACGATGCCAGTGAGGTCGCCCTTCACGAGCGTGACTCCGGCGCTCTCCATCGCGACGTCCGTCCCAGTCCCCATCGCAATCCCCACATGTGCCTGGGCGAGTGCCGGCGCGTCGTTGATGCCGTCGCCGGCCATCGCGACTACGTGTCCTTCGTCCTGCAGTCGCTTGATGACCGACGCCTTCTCGCCCGGCAGCACTTCAGCAACCACGTCGTCGATACCGAGCATGCGTGCCACCGCGTCGGCTGTGGCCCTGCTGTCGCCGGTCAGCATGACCACGCGCACGCCCTCCGTGCGCAGATGTGCCAGTGCATCCCGCGTGGTGGGTTTGAGCGGATCGGCGACGCCGATCAGTCCTGTCAGCTCCCCGTCCACGGCGATGAACATCACGGTCTGACCTTCACGGCGCAGCAGGTCCGCGCGGGCGAGCGCATCGACGGTGGCGACGCCGATGTCGTCGAGCATCCGTTGATTGCCGAGCGCAACCGAGCGACCCGCAACGCGGCCACGTATGCCCTTGCCGGTGACCGACTCGAACGATTCGGGTTCCGACATCTGAATGCCGCGCTCATTCGCGCCGCGGACGATGGCGGCGGCGAGCGGGTGTTCGCTTCTGCGCTCGAGACTCGCCGCGAGCTGCAGCACGGCTGCGTCGTCCGCTGCCCCGAAAGGAACGACAGACATCACGGCCGGCTTGCCAACGGTGAGGGTTCCGGTTTTGTCGACGACCAGGGTATCGATCTGGTGCAGCACTTCAATGGCTTCGGCGTTTCTGAACAGCACGCCGCTGGTTGCCCCCTTGCCCGAGGCCACCATGATCGACATCGGCGTCGCCAGTCCCAGTGCGCACGGGCACGCGATGATCATCACGGCGACCGCGTTGACGATGGCATGCGTCATCCTCGGCTCGGGCCCGGCAACCGCCCAGACGATGGCCGTGAGGACCGCCACGCCGACGACTGTCGGTACGAAGTAGCCGGAGACGACATCGGCCAGTTTCTGAATTGGCGCCCGGCTGCGTTGCGCCTGCGCCACCAGGCTGACGATCTGCGCCAGCAGGGTGTCGCGGCCCACACGGTCCGCTCGCATGACCAGCGAGCCCGTTCCGTTCACCGTGGCGCCGATGACCGCATCGCCTGGATGCTTTTCAACCGGCAGCGCCTCGCCCGTCACCATCGACTCGTCGACGGTGCTGCTGCCGTCGAGGACGGCGCCATCTGCCGGCACCTTCTCGCCGGGACGCACCCGCAGGCGATCGCCAGGATGAATCCGATCGAGCGGCACGTCTTCTTCGCTGCCGTCGTCGCGCACGAGGCGCGCCGATTTCGGTGACAGGTCAAGAAGGGCCCGCACCGCTGCGCCGGTCCGACTGCGAGCGCGAAGCTCCATCACCTGTCCGAGGAGGACCAGCGTGACGATGACGGCGGCCGCTTCGAAATAGACGCCCACCTGTCCGCTATGCGTGCGGAAGGAGTCTGGGAACAGCGCCGGGAACGCCGTGGCGACGAGGCTGAACACGTAGGCGACACCGACGCCGAGCGCGATCAGCGTGAACATGTTGAGGCTGCGGTTGACGATGGACTGCCAGCCGCGCACGAAGAACGGCCATCCGCCCCAGAGCACCACCGGCGTGGCCAGTGCCGCCTGCGACCAGTTGAACCCTGGCGAGGCCATGAAGTTGCGCAGCGGGTGACCCGGCAGCAGTTCGCCCATGGCCAGCACCAGCGTCGGCACGGCCAGCGCCGCGCTGACGGCGAAGCGTCGGGTCATGTCCTCGAGCTCGGGATTCTTCTCCTCGAGCGTGATGGTCCGAGGTTCGAGCGCCATGCCGCAGATCGGGCAGGCTCCAGGGGCATCCCGGACGATGTCCGGATGCATCGGGCACGTCCATTCAATCCTGTGATTCAGCACGATCTCGGCAGGCTCGAGTGCCATGCCGCACTTCGGACACGACCCCGGGCCGAACTGACGAACCTCGGGATCCATCGGGCACGTGTATTCGCGACCGGAATCCTCGACGGCTGTCGCCGGCTGCACGCGAGACGGGTCCAGAAACTGCTCCGGATCCGCCACGAACGCATCGAGACAGGACTGGTGACAGAAGTAGTAGGTGTGGCCACGATGCTCGGCGTGGCCAACTGCATCCGCCGGGGCGATGGTCATTCCGCAGACCGGATCGATGACCTCGGCGGGCGATCCGATGTCGTGGTGCGTGGACATGCTTCACGGCGCGGCTGGCAGCCGCCTGTTCACTTGACGTACTGAGAGGGATTGGCGTCGAACTTGGTCTTACAGACCTTGGCGCAGAAGTAGTAGGTCTTCCCGTTGTATTCGCTGGTGGCAGCCGCTTTGGCCGGATCCACCTGCATGCCGCACACAACATCCCGTTCCATGTCGTCACCTCCCTTTCTCATTTTGGACGCCGTGCGGCTGTGTCCGTCCCCGCCAGCGCCAAATGCCCGAACCCAAGTAGAGCACAGGCTCGCCCGGCGGTGGCTGCCTGTCGCGCTGCCCCGAGGCGACGGTAGCCGGAAGCCTTCAGGCTTCCGGATCTGCGGAGGCCTAAAGGCCTCCGACTACCAGGGATCCTCGGTTTCGAATTCGAGTGATGAAGAATGCTGCACGGACGTGAGCGATCGCCCGTTTGACGAGCGTCGGCGCGTGGCGATCTACGTACGATGCCGAGGCGTGTGCCGCAATACCGGCGTTTCGAAAAAGTTGCCGGGAGACGAGGTTTCAGCGGCTCGCGTGAGACTGAGCTGAATAGTGCATACCGCCTGACACTCGTTGCAGACGGTGATCATGGTGCGCGGGGCGAGGTGCTCCGATCTGACCTTGCGGGACTCGCACATAGGGCAGACGCGTGCGGCGGCAACCATTGCCATCACCTTACCAGATTGCGGTGTCGAATTGGCGCTCAACCTCACGGGGCTTCTGGGTCCTGCCGGGCCCTTCGCACCTCGGCTACGGTCAACCGCAGCAATTGGCGTCGACGGCTGTCATGGCCGTGCGCGGATCGGCACGGGTCTTCGCGACTGTGCGCACTTGTCGCGGACTGATTCAGTCCCGGCGAATGACCTTGGCTGTCCGCGACAATAGGCACACTGCAGCATGACCGACTATTCACCATTCGCCGGCCGTCGCGTGGAGACGATGCCCCCGCGGCTCTCACGCACAATCTGGACGATGCGAAGCGCGATCGGAAAGGAGATTATGGCTGGCATCTACGACGTCGCGACGGGGCGCGAGTTGCGCATCACATTGGGCGAGCAGCTGCTGGAATCGCAGCTCTCGCGTGCGGCTGATGCGCAACTCGAGCGGCGCGCATCGGATGTTCAGCGGATCCTCGAATCGAAGGGTTGGTTGCTGCTGTAGGCCTGGCCTCTCAGGTAGGCCTGGATATAGGCCGTCGAAGGATGGCCCGTGGGCCGGGGCTTTAGCCCCGGCGTACACGTTGCACTCGGAGCGCGCATGGCATCGGCACTTACAGATGAGCAACGGACGCGCCGGATTCGACTGTTGCTGGCACTGCTGTGCGTCCCACTGCTGATCAGCGGGATCACGCTGTCGTCGAGAGCCAGACCCGGCGGCGAGGTGATCACCAGCGAAGCCCTCAACCAGGTCAAAGAAGCGAGCATCGTCGAGGTGCGCGACAACCAGGGGAAGGCGGTCCTGCTGGGCGAGTTCCGTGCGCACACGGATCTGCTCGGCAACACCGAGTTCGACGCCGCCCTCTACGATCGCAAGGGTTCGAAAGTGATTGGGGAGGTGGAGCTGGACATTCCAGCGCCAGGACGTGCGGACCGGCGTCCCGAGCTCGAGCTCGACATCATTGGTCTGCCGCCGCGTGAAAACTTCAGGCTGGTGATCGACGACCGCGAAGTGGCGACGTTTGCGACAGACGACCGCGGCAGCATCGATCGCGAGCTTCAGGAGGGCGAGACGATTCCGCAGGCGCCGTAGACTCGGGATACGGAACTGGGGACTCACGACTCGGGACTCGGGTCGGGGTTGGGGCTCGGGCTCGGGAACTTCGCTTCGGCCGTCCTGTCCCGCCGCATCTTTAGCGCAGCGGGAAGATGCGGAGCGGCCGACCGGACGCCTCAAACAATACAGCTGAGTCAAGCAAAACTTGGAATCAATCAAAGTTCTGATCTACCCTATGCGGCTGTGGCTCCCGAGCCGGCGGATCTCCTTCGTCAACGCGGCATTCAGGTCACGGCCCAGCGACTGGCCGTCTTTCGCGCGGTAGCGGGGCAGCCTCACATCACGGCCGATGGAGTGGCCGAAGTCGTCCGGTCCGAGATTGGAGCCATCTCGCTGCAGTCGGTGTACGACGCGCTGGCGCTGCTGGTTGCCGAAGGTCTGATCCGTCGCATTCAGCCGTCCGGGTCACCGGCGCGGTTCGAAGATCGCGTCGGTGACAACCACCATCATCTGATTTGTCGAATCTGCGGCCGCCTGGTCGATATCGACTGCGCGGTCGGCGCCGCGCCGTGTCTCACCGCGGACAACGACAAGGGATACGAGATCGACGAGGCCGAGGTCGCGTACTGGGGGCGCTGTCCGGAATGCGTGGCCCAGTCACGTCCACCGTCGCCCTCGGAACCGCCGATTCGCCGGCGCCGCCAGCGTCTGCGGCCCGAACCCGTGGATGGTCCGACGTCGATGGACCGCACGGAAATTCTCCCGGAATGAACAACCGGGCTGTGTTCCACATCACCTAGAGGTCAACGTCAACATGAGCAGCGAACAGAAGTGCCCGTTCTCGGCCAAATCGCTCAGCGGCCAGTCGAATCGTGACTGGTGGCCGAATCAGTTGAACCTGAGCGCCCTCCACACGAACCACCCGGCCGGTGACCCGATGGGCGAATCGTTCAACTACGCCGAAGAGTTCAAGTCGCTCGATCTCGGTGCGCTGAAAAAGGACATCGAGGCGGTGATGACGAACTCGCAGGATTGGTGGCCGGCGGACTTCGGTCACTACGGCGGGCTGTTCATCCGGATGGCGTGGCACAGCGCCGGCACCTACCGCATCCACGACGGCCGCGGCGGCGCGGGCTCGGGCCAGATACGGTTTGCGCCGCTCGGCAGCTGGCCCGACAACGCAAACATCGACAAGGCGCGGCGGCTGCTCTGGCCGATCAAGCAGAAGTACGGCCGGAAGATTTCGTGGGCCGACCTGATGGTCCTGACGGGCAACGTCGCCCTGGAGTCGATGGGGTTCAAGACGTTCGGGTTCGCGGGCGGCCGCGAGGACGTCTGGGAGCCGGAGCATGTCAACTGGGGATCCGAGGCCACGTGGCTCGGTGACGAGCGCTACAGCGGCGACCGCCAGCTGGCGAATCCCTTCGGCGCCGTGCAGATGGGCCTGATCTACGTGAATCCCGAGGGCCCCAACGGCAACCCGGATCCGGTCAAGGCGGCGCGTGACATCCGTGAGACGTTCCGCCGCATGGCGATGAACGACGAGGAAACGGTGGCGCTGATCGCCGGTGGACACACGTTCGGCAAGACGCACGGTGCGGCGCCCGCGGACAAACACGTTGGCCGCGAACCGGAGGGCGGCAACCTCGAGGAGCAGGGTTTCGGCTGGAAGGGCAGCTATGAAACGGGCAAGGGCGCCCACGCCATCACCAGCGGTCTCGAGGTCACCTGGACCACGACACCGACGAAGTGGAGCAGCGATTTCTTCAAGCACCTCTTCGAGTACGAGTGGGAGCTGACGACGAGTCCCGCCGGCGCCAAGCAGTGGACGCCGAAGAACGGTGCCGGTAAGGGCACGGTCCCGCACGCCCACGATGCGTCGAAGAAGATTGCTCCAGGGATGCTGACGACGGACCTCGCGCTGCGCTTCGATCCGGCGTACGAGAAGATCTCGCGCCGGTTCTACGAGAACCCGCAGGCGTTCGCGGACGCGTTCGCGAAGGCCTGGTTCAAGCTGACGCACCGCGACATGGGTCCGATTGCCCGTTATCTCGGCCCCGAGGTTCCCAAGGAGCCACAGATCTGGCAGGACCCGGTGCCGGCCGTCGATCACGAGCTCGTCGACGCCAAGGACATCGCGGCGCTCCGGGGCATGATCCTCGCGTCGGGTTTGACCACGTCCCAGCTGGTGTCGACCGCCTGGGCGTCGGCATCGTCCTTCCGCGGCACTGACAAGCGCGGCGGCGCCAACGGCGCGCGCATCCGGCTCGCGCCGCAGAAGGATTGGGCGGTCAACAATCCGCCGGAACTGGCGAAGGTGTTGAAGGCCCTTGAGAAGATCCAGCAGGAGTTCAACGCGGCGCAAAGCGGCGGCAGGAAGAAGATCTCGCTTGCGGATCTGATCGTTCTGGGCGGCAACATCGCCATCGAGGATGCGGCAAAGAAAGCCGGCTTCGACCTGACGGTGCCGTTCACGCCTGGACGAACGGATGCGTCGCAGGAGCAGACCGATGTCGAATCGTTCGCCGTGCTGGAGCCCGACGCCGACGGGTTCCGCAACTTCCTGGGCAAGGGACACGACGTGCCCGCCGAGCATCTGCTGATCGAGCGGGCGTTCAGGCTGACGCTGAGCGCGCCCGAGATGACCGCGCTCGTCGGCGGTCTGCGTGTGCTGAAGGTGAATGCCGGACAGTCCGATCGCGGCGTCTTCACCAGGCGGCCCGGGACGTTGACCAGCGACTTCTTCGTGAATCTCCTCGACATGGGCACGG
>Ga0173480_10000445_pt1 | contig 13657 bp, 13 predicted proteins | sample NitcycUS209509C1_FD_122622 | JGI IMG/M metagenome (GOLD analysis project Ga0173480, IMG submission 122622) | Soil microbial communities from Arlington Agricultural Research Station in Wisconsin, USA - Nitrogen cycling UWRJ-S209-509C-1 (version... | ecosystem: Environmental > Terrestrial > Soil... | reverse complement strand
GCGTGGATGGCCGCAGCCCGGCACCTGGCCCGGATCGAGCCGCGGGCTTGATCAAGTTATTGATATTTCAATCTAAATAGCTGCCCGTTCAGGGGAACCCCGAGGGTGGTTAGCACTCCAAGTATCGGAGTGCTAACATCGTTCCAGAATCCCGTGGAGGTTCCCCGAATGACTGCATCTGCGCTGGTCGCCCGCCCTGATCATCTGCTTGCCGGACCGCTGGGCAGCTTTGAAGCCTATGCCGAGCGCGTCAGCCGGATTCCCGTGCTCACCCGCGAGCAGGAGCTCGAGCTGGCCGCCCGCTTCCATGGCGAGAATGACCTGGAGGCTGCGCGCACGCTGGTGATGTCGCACCTGCGTTTCGTGCTGCACATCGCGCGCGGCTACAGCGGTTATGGTCTGCCCATTGGCGACCTGGTGCAGGAAGGCAATGTCGGCCTGATGAAGGCGGTCAAGCGCTTCAACCCCGAGGTGGGCGTGCGGCTGGTTTCCTTCGCCGTGCACTGGATCCGGGCCGAGATCCACGACTACGTGCTGCGCAACTGGCGGCTGGTGAAGATCGCCACCACCAAGGCCCAGCGCAAGCTGTTCTTCAACCTTCGCCGGATGAAGAAGAACCTGGCCTGGCTGACGCAGGAAGAAACCGCCGCGGTGGCTGCCGACCTGGGCGTCAGCTCCGCCGAGGTCACGGAGATGGAGCAGCGGCTGTCCGCACGCGACATGTCCTTCGACCCGGCCCCGGATGCCGATGAGGAAGAAAGCTACGGGCCCTCGCTGTACCTGCCCGCGCCCGGTGCCGATCCTGCCGAACTGGTCGAGGATTCCGAGTGGGATGCCGACGTGAGCGAGCGGCTGGGAGCGGCCGTCACCCGCCTGGACAAGCGCAGCCGCGACATCCTGCAGCGGCGCTGGATGGCCGAGGAAAAGGCCACGCTGCATGAGCTGGCTGCCGAGTACGGCGTATCCGCGGAGCGCATCCGCCAGATCGAAGCGGCTGCCCTGAAGCGCATCCGGGGCGCACTCGCCGCCTGATCCACCGGGGTCGTCGTGACCCCGGTCGCACAATTATGTCGCACTGCACAGACAGTGCGCATCCGCAACAGAGTTGCTATACACTCACTTCCAATGGTCGTTCGTGGCGTTATACGCAGCGAACAACCAGTTGGAATTGTTGATGTTTCAGTCTTTTGTTGGATCGTAGGTACAAAAGAAACCCAGGCGATCAAAGTGGGCACGGTATGCGACAGCCTCCCATTTTTGAGGCGGTCGTGGTGCGACAGACGGGCGAAACGCCGCCCGGACCGCAGGATCGGTCGGACCCGCAAGGGGCCATCACATCACCCGGCGAAGCTTTTGATGTCCTTTGTTGATTGATCTCGGGACAGAACTCGAAACTACAAACCCGCCTCTGGCGGGTTTTTTTTCATCTGCGCCAGCAGTTCGTCCACGCTGTGGCCCGCGCTGCCCAGCAGCGGCAGGTCCTGCGCCTGCTGCAGATATTCGATCTCCTGCTGCAGCGTCTCCCGCCACGGGCGTCCCTGGGGATCGTGCCTGCCGCAGCTCACGCAGCTGGCATAGCCCGGGTACTCGGGCGTTGCGTACGGATCATCCGCCGCGTCGCGCACCGGTTCCGCCGGCTCGCCTGCATCGTCCTGCAGCGGAAACATCCAGCAGGTCGTGGGCTTGAAGCTCCAGGGATGCATGTCATTGCTGCGCGCCAGCTTCTCGAGTTCGCACAGACCCTGCGCATCGGCAAACACGCAGCGCGTGCGCGCGAAATGCGCGGGATAGTCGGCGCTGCGATATTCATGCGGGCGCGTCGCGGTCTTGCGCCCCATCGGTTCGCCGTTCCAGTAACCATCGACGATGAATTCTTCGGGCAGTCCCGCACGCAGCGCAGGCACGCGCTCCACCAGCTGGCGCAGGAAATCCTCTTCGGCCGGCAGCAGGTACACGCCGTCATAGCAGCAGCGGCCTTCACATTGGGAGAGATCGCAGCGTGACAGCCGCAGTGGACCGGTGCATTCGTTCATGCCGCGCAGTCTACGCGGAATAGCCTGCGGGCCGGGCCCAGACACGCCCGGTGTCGGCAGCAGATGGCGCCTGTCGCAGCGGGAATTCCAGCTCGAAACGCGAACCCTCACCCGGAAGCGTGTCCACGCGGAAGGTGCCGCCCACCTCGTGCACGCGGTCGGCAATGCTCCACAGCCCGAAGCCGCCGCTGGTTCCACCGAACATGTCCATCTGCCACTCGAAGCCGCGACCCTGGTCGCTGACTTCCACGCGCAGGCGCTCGCGATCGCCCTGCACCAGCACGCGCGCCGCATTCACGCCCGCATGCTTGACCACATTGCGCAGCAGCTCACGCACAAGCTTGAACACCAGCACGCGGCTCTCGAGCCTGATGGCGTCTTCGCGCACGCGCGCATCCAGTTCGACGTGCAGGCGGTCGTGGCCGCGCACGTAGACCACCAGCCACTGCAATGCCGGCACGAGCCCCAGCTCGTACAGGCCCGGCGGACTCAGGTCGGAAATCATGTGGCGCGTGCGTTCCTGAACGTCGCGCAGGCGCGTGCGCACCTCGTCGACCATCAGCTTGAGGTCCGGCGACGCGTTGCGACTGGCCACTTCCAGCGTCATCGCCATGCCCACCAGTGATTGCCCGATGCCGTCGTGCAGGTCCACTGCCGTGGCGCGTCGCGCCTTCTCCTCGGCGGTGACGATCTGCCGCGCATAGCTCTTCAGCCGGTCCTGCTCGCGCAGCAACCGCGTATTCAGCTCTGTCAGCTCAGTGACATCGCGGGCCACGCCCCAGATGCGCCGCAGCCGCCCTTCCTCCACCACGCCGGTGAAGGAACTCAGGAACACACAGCTGCGTCCCTCGCTTTCCACGCGGAACCTGAGCCTGTCGACCGAATAGTCCACTTTGGATGCTGCGGCAAGATAAGCCTCGTACGCCGCACACCAGGGCAGATCACTGCGCCACGCGCTCACGCCGTCAGGCTGCGCAGCCGGATCGAGCGCCTGGTAACTGCGGCTCGACTCGACGATGCGCGCATGCTGCTGCAGCCAGGCCAGCTGCTGTTCCAGCGGCAATGCAACCGGCATGGGCTCGGCCAGTTCGACACGCCACACCGCCTCCATGCTCAGCTCGACGAAGCTGCGATAGCGGTATTCGCTTTCACCGAGCTGCCCCAGCGCCACGTTCTTCTCGGCCATCGAGATGGACATCAGGAAGGTGAACACGGCCAGGGTGCCGAGAAATGTCTGGACTTCCACGGTGCGCACGAACAGGTTGTGCTCCTGGAAGGGACCACGCTGCATTGCGGCCAGGCCGGCGCAGATAGTCGCCGCAACCACGAACAGTGTCGCCATCCATCGCGGCGGCAGGCGCACGGCGGCATAAACCAGCAACCCGATGATCAGCAGCGGCATCTGCAACAGGGAAGTGGGCCGGCCCAGCGGCAATGCGAACACGAAGAAGCTGCCGGCCGCCACCAGCAACATCAGGGCGAAGACCTCGAGGCGGGAACGCAGCGCCAGTTCGGTGTGCCGGCTGCGCATGGGACTCAGCCAGCAGATCAGCATCGGCGAGACCGCCAGCACGCCCAGCCAGTCTGCGGCCCACCAGAGCTGCAGTTGATGCAGGTATTCCAGCGGTTCCAGGCCGACGCTGAAGGTGGTGGCATTGGACCATGCGCCCAGCATCGCGCCCGCCAGCGCTCCCACGGCACTGGCAAACACGATCTGCAGGATCTGCCGGGTGCGCAGGTAAAAGGTATCGCCGACCAGATGACGGGTGATCGCCGCACCCACCGCGGCCTCGATGCCATTGGCCACGGGATAGAGCGCTGCAAGTGTCGGCCGGAACGGGTCCAGCAACACGGCGCCAATGGCGAACTCGACGATGAACTGCACCAGCAGGATGGCCGGCCACAGCCGCAGCGGCGCCAGCCACAATGCAACGAAGGCGAGCCCGGCGGAAGGCCACATCACTGCTGGGTCGCTGATCGACTCCTTCAGTGCATAGCCCAGCAGCACCAGCAGGGTATGCGCGATGGCGAAGGCCGCCACCACTCCCATCGGTCCGCCGAAACGCGCCATCACCAGAGCGCCGAAGCCGCCCATTTCGCGGGCCTCCGCTCTCAGACGTTCCGTCACCCACTCCATGTGCACGTCCCGCATAACGACAGCCTCGCGGGGCTGCTCGGGGGACTATTCCTGATTTCAGTTGGCAGGCCAAGCGAAATCGCAGCGACGAATCTCGTTGCGTGGCCGTATGCGCGATCGGCCGACGCGTGGTTGCACATATCACTAATAAGCTATAATCGCCCGCTGAGCGAAAAGCGTGCGGATAAAAATTTGCGGGGGCGACGACCATGCAGAAAATCGCAGCGGGATTCATTCTGATACTCGGCATGACCGGCGGAAGCTGGGCTGCCGCGGCAGACAACTGTCCTTCGACGGATTCACTGAAGGTCATCTGCGGTGCCGATGCCGTGGAGGATCTGGAGCGAGTCGGGAAAACGCCGTGGCTGATCGGCAGCGGCCTTGCAGAAGGCGGCGGACATCTGCTTCTCATCGACACCGGCGCAAAGCGCCTGGAAAACATCTACCCCGTTGGCCAGACAAAACCCGCACATGATGCGCGGCGCTTTCCGGATTGCCGGGACGAGCCGGATCCGAAGAAGTTTTCCGCGCATGGCATCTCGCTGCGCGATGCCGGCGCGGGGCGTCAGGAACTCATGGTCATCAACCATGGCGGCCGCGAGGCCATCGAGTTCTTCGCCGTCACCATGCCTGGCGGCAAACCGTCGGTGCAGTGGCTGGGCTGTGTGCACATGCCGGCCGACACCAGCGTCAATTCCGTCGCGCCCATGCCTGATGGAGGCTTCGTCACCACGCTGTTCAATGTGCCCAGCAAGGGCGGCATCAATGCCGTGTTCAACCGTGAGGTCACGGGCGGCCTGCTGCGCTGGACTCCTGGCGGCAAGGTCACGGCCATCCCGGGTACCGAAGTGTCGGGCGCAAATGGCGTACTGGTATCGCACGAGGGACGCGTGATCCACATGGCGGCGTGGGGCACGCGTGACCTGGTGCGGTTCGAATGGAAGGACGGAAAGCTGGCAAAGCGCACCGTGCCGCTGGGCTTCGCCGGTGACAACCTGCGCTGGTCCCAGGACGGCAAGAGCATCCTCGTCGGCGGACAGAAGTTCGAGCCGCGCCCGGGCGGCCCCGCCGCGCTCGACGGCTGGTCAGTGGTGCGTGTCGACCCGGACACGCTCGCCGTGAAGATGGTGCGCGACGCGGGACCGAAGGAGGTCATGCAGGGCATCACCGTGGGCGTGGAGGTTGGGAGCAACATCTGGGTGGGCCAGTTCCGCGGCAATCAGGTCGGCTATTTCGCGGTTCCGAAGTAGGCCTGCAACGCGTACCGTCGCGCGACCCGAATCATCATGTCGATAACCTTCCGCCAGCTGGAGATATTCGTCGCCGCGGCATCGGACTGCAATTTCCGCCGCACGGCCGACCGGCTCGGCGTGAGCCAGCCTTCGATCAGCAACCAGATCCGCGCCCTCGAAGGGCATCTGGGCCACAGCCTGTTCGAGCGGCGGCGCGGCTCGCCACCGACGCTTTCCGAGGAAGGCCTGGTGTTCCTGGAAAAAGCCAAGGAGCTGGTGCTGGGCCGCCAGGAAATGCAGCAGCAGAGCGGCTACACGCGCGGGCCACGCGCCATCCGCCTGGCTGTCACCTCCACACCGCTGCTGCTGGACGCCTACATCCGCCCCAGGCTGCCGGCCTTCTGCGAGGCCTATCCGAACATCGTGCTTGATTTCGTGCCGCTGCATCCCACGCGCGGTGCGGTGCCCATGGTGCTCAGCGGCGAGGTGGACCTGGCGGTATTCACCGGCGACTTCGTCAACGACGAACGCCTGCAGTCCGAGGTGATCAACACCGTGGGCTGCTCGATCTATGCCTCGCCGGCTCTGGCGAAGCGCGCCAGCCGGCCGGGGGCGAAGATGGCCGACCTGCCGTGGATCATGCCGCCGGACGAGTTCAAGCCCACGCGATTCATGTGGCGCACGCTGAAGGAAGTCGGCATCGAACCCGCCAACATCATCGCGCGCTCGCAGTTTCCGGACGTGATCGCCAACATGACGCTCGAGGGCCGTGGCGTGGCCGTGCTGTTCGATCACTTTGCCGCCAGCGGACTGTCCGACGGGCGCATCGTGAAGATCGGTCCGGCGCTGCCCAGCACCTCGCGCATCCTGCTGATCGGCCCGCGCGCGCAACGCCCGGCAGCCCAGCCCGCCGTGGACCTGTTCCGCCAGGCCACACGCACGCTGGCGACGCGCTAGGACCACCATGCGACTGATCGGCATGCTGGATTCGCCTTTCGTCCGCCGCGTGGCAATCACGCTGCACCAGCTGGGAGTGGAGTTCACGCACGAACCTGTGTCGGTGTTCAGCACCTTCGCGCAATTCCAGGCCATCAATCCCGTGGTGAAGGCGCCCTCCGCAGTGCTGGACGACGGCACGGTGCTGATGGATTCATCGCTGATCATCGCGTACGCGGAGTCGATGCTGCCTCCGGCGCGATCCCTGTGGTCTGCCGATCCGGCGGTCCGGCGCACGGAATTCCGCGTCGTGGGCCTGGCGCTCGCAGCTTGCGAGAAGAGCGCGCAGCGCGTCTATGAGCAGAACCTGCGCCCGGGGGAATTCCAGTTCCAGCCCTGGATCGACCGTGTCACCGGCCAGCTGCTTGCCGCCTATGCCGCCCTGGACCAGGAGCTGCTCGCTCATCCGCGGCTGTTTGCGAATGAGCGCTCGCATGCCGCCATCACCGCCGCCGTAGCCTGGCAGTTCACGCAGTCGCTGCTCGCCAGTGTGGTGCCTGCCTCCGCCCATCCGCTGCTGTGCGCGCTGTCGGGCCGGCTGGAGCGCAGCGCCGCCTTTCTGAAGTTTCCACCCGATGGGCCAGGCGTGCAGCCGGGCAGCGTCGGCAGTCCATAGCAGCGGGGAGCGTAATGAAGAACTCGTCCTGGTTTTCGGGTTTTGCCCGGAGTGCGGCGCGGCTCTCCGGCAGGCCGCGGACATTCGTCCTGGCAGCCGCCGTGATCGTCGTGTGGCTGGTCACCGGCCCGATATTCCACTACAGCGATACCTGGCAGCTGGTCATCAACACCGGCACGACCATCGTGACCTTCCTGATGGTGTTCCTGATCCAGAACACGCAGAACCGCGACACCGAAGCCATGCAGCTGAAGCTCGATGAGCTGATCCGCGCCACGCAGGGCGCGCACAACGCGCTGCTGGATCTGGAGGAGCTGGAGGAGGAGGAGCTGGACGAATTCCGCAAGCGCTACCTGACCCTCGCCTCGTCGGCGCGCCGGAAGATGTCCACGGGCGACAGTGACACCGACTGCCCGGAGACCTGAGCAAGCCCGTGACCGATCAGGCGCTGACGCTTCAACCCATCGGCAGGATCCGCACGACGTTTGCCGACAAGGTCGATGCGCCACGCCAGCCTGCCGCGGCGGCAGATGTCCCCGGGGTCATCGAGCTGTTCGAGGGTCGCAACCTCGAACATGCCATCGAGGACCTGGCCGGCTGGGAGCGCATCTGGGTGATCTTCTGGTTCGATCGCAATCCCGGCTGGCGGCCGAAGGTGCTGCCACCGCGCAGCACCACGGGCCGCAAGGGCGTGCTGGCCACACGCGCTCCGCACCGTCCGAATCCGCTGGGCCTGTCGGTACTGCGGCTCGAACGCGTGGACGGACTCCAGCTGCATGTGCGCGATGTGGACCTGCTGGATGGCACTCCCGTACTGGACATCAAGCCATACGTTCCCTACACCGACGCCTTTCCGGAGTCGGGCAGCGGCTGGCTTGATCCGCGCACCGCGGATCCCGGCGCCGCCTGGGAGGTCGTGTTCAGTGCCGCAGCCGAGGCGCAGCTGGCATGGATCGCGGCGCGTTCTCCTCTGGCACTGCGCGAGCGCATCGGAAACACACTGAAGCTCGGACCGCAGCCGCATCCCTACCGGCGGATCCGCCGCGACAAGGACGGCGGCCTGACTCTGGCGGTTCAGGACTGGCGCGCGGGCTTTCGCGTCGACGGGCAGAACGTCGAAGTGCTGCGCCTGTATTCAGGCTACCGGCAGTCGCAGCTGCAATCCGGCGCGGAGCCCGGCAGCGCGCTGGAACTGCATCGGGAGTTCAGGACTCTGTTCGGCTGAGCGGTGCAGCGCGCAGCCGCGCCAGGGATTCGCTGGCCTGTGCGGAGATATACGCATCCTCGTCACTGGCGAACTCCTGCAACAGCTGCAGCAGAGTGCCACGCGACTGCGACGCGTCCGCAAGCTGCGCCATGATGTCCAGCGCGAGCAGGCGATTGTTGCGGTCCGGATCCGTACGCACCACCTGTTCCAGCGTCGACAGCACTTCTGCTGCAGGCGCGCCCGACAACGCAGCGATGGCCGCGCCTCGCGACTGCTGGTCTGCGCCGGCAATGGCAGTCTCGATCAGCGATGCGAACTGGTCATGAGTGGTACCGGGCGACGAAAGAGGTTCTGCCGGATCCACGGTGGCGACCGAGGCCTGGTTGCCGGGCTGGGGCATCGGCAGTTGCACGGCAGCAATGGGTGAAGGTCGAAGCTGTTGCGGCGCCGACGCCGCAGCACCTGTTCCGGGCAACGGGCGGAATCCATGGCCAACGAGTGCCAGCGTTATTCCGAATGAAGCCAGGAACAGCCAGAGCTTCACCGGCGCGCCACGCCATTCTGCGGCCGGGCTCCCGCTGAGGCCTTCCAGTCCAGCCGTATGTCCCAGCTGTACTGCCGGTTCTCCGGCAGCGTAGGCGCCTCCGGCCCGATGGCGTCATAGACATGTTCCGGTGGCGTGATGACCGGATCGCGACCGTAAAGGTAGCTCTGCTCCTTCACGATCACCCTGTAGGCCTTGTCCAGCAGCAGTGCGCGCTGGCGCGAAGGCGCAACCAGGCTGTACACATCCGGCGCCTGCGCCACAGCCTCGCGGTTCACGCTGCCGTCGGCGTTGAACCATTTGCGCCGCATTTCCTCGTTGCTGCGGAATTCGCTGCCCCCGCCGCTGCGCTCCAGGTAGGTCGCGATCTCGCCCATGGTTTCCCCGGCCGAGGGCGCGTCGGGCATGCCGCGCAACTCCAGGTATCGCCAGCCCTCGGTGCCGTCGCGCTTGCGCGCGAAGCTGAAGGTCTTGTCGATGGTGCTGCCGATGGTGGTGTGGCAACCCATGCAGAACATGTTCTCCTCGAAGGTGTTGGCGCGCAGCCGGCCGTCGGCGCCCTCGATGAAACCCAGCACCTGCCAGCCCATCTCGCTGGCCAGACCGCCGTCCCCCATGTTCACGAAGGAAGGCAGTTCGCCGATCTCCTTTTCTGAGTTTTCCCTCTGGTAGCCGCGCTGCAGTGCTGCCGCATCGCTCTCCAGCCAGCGGCGCATGTAGCGCAGCTCCTTCATGCGGCGCGAGGGGCCGGTGCTTCCATCGCTGGCGATGCCCACGTAGCGCACCGAATGCAGGAACTCCGTGTCCAGCGGGTAGATGTATGGCTGCACGACAACACCGGCGGCGCCACCGAGGAAGCGCTTCCTGGCCAGCACGCGCGTGGCCTGCGCCAGCCGGCCGTCGCCGTCGAGGTCGGCGCCAACCGCGAGCTCATCGATGGGCGGGCTGCTCACGGAGTCCATTCCCTTGATGGCCAGCTCCAGCACCGACAGGTTGGCAAGATAGACATCGCGCGAGGCCTTGCCCTGCGCATCGCGACGGAATGATTCCGGCAGCCGGATCATCACGTCGTCGGTCGAGCCATTGGTCGGCCAGAACGTGCTGGGCAAAGGCTTGTAGCTGTAGGCCACCCAGTCACTGCCATCGCGGGCGAAGCCCTGGGCGTCGAAGGCCGAGGCGCCCTCCTGCAGCCGCGCGAGATCCGGGATCCAGCCCTTGAATCCCGCATCACGCAGTCGCGGGGCGAGCTGGCTGTAGTTGTCGCCATCGATCCAGCGCAGGATCTCGGCATCGGAGATCTTCGCCACTTCGGCGCTGCGGTCCTTGAACAGGTTCAGCCAGTGGTTGCGCCGGCCCTCGTCGCTGAAGGCGTACTCCGCCTGCAGGTTGCCGTCGTCCATGACGTTTTCACGACCGGCCACCGGCGCCTGGTGGCATACGTAGCAGGGATTGTGGCGCTGTTCGGTGCGTGTGTAGCACTGCGGTGGCACCGGTGCCTCGCGGTTGTACATCGCGAACAGCTCGACACGCGGCAGACGCGGCGGCATGACGCTGGTGTTCTGCTGCAGCAGCTCCCGCTGCCGCTCGTAGGGAGGCATGTTCGCATCGGGCCCAGCCTGTGCCAGCAGCACGGGCAAGGTCAGCAACAGCCACCAGCGCCGCCGCATCAGCTGCCCAGGCGGCGGCGACGAACCGCCGTCACTCCCATGCCCAGCATGCCCGCGCCCATCAGCAGCATCGTCGCCGGCTCGGGCACTGCCCGGGCGTTGCTGGCCATCGTGATCGTGAAAGCGCCCGAGTCGCCCTCCAGCACGTCGAAGTTCAGCAGCAGATGCGCGTTGTCGAAATCATTGCCTTCCGCGTTGCTGAAGGCATGCAGCGACTCGCTCTTCTGCTGGCTGCCATCGCGCAGCAGGCTGATGAAGGACGAGGCCAGCGCCTGCTCTCCGGCGAGCAGGGACTGCAGCGTCACCGAGTAGAAGTAGTCCACATCGATGAAGGCCTTTCCGGCGCCCGTGGCCACCCAGTCGAGACTCCACTGCACGGTCGAAGATCCCGAGCCCCAATTGGTGGCGCCCGCCTCGGTGACCGGCTCGGGACCACCGAACGTCGGCCCCAGACTGGCAAGAGATGTATTGCCGTTCTGTGTGGTACCCAGGTTGTACGACGGCAGAGTCGCCCCCGCATCGAACAGCGACTCGAATGGCGTGGAAGCATCGGTGAAGTAGAAGTCGTTCGACAGCGTGAGGTTGGAACTCGACGAGAGTCCGAAGATGCCGGTCGTCGCGGAAACTGCCGCAGCCTGCGCGGCAGCGGGCACGAGGCCCGCACCGAGCATGGCAGCGACGCAGGTCACGCGAAGCAGGTTGGTGTTGTTCATGGGATTACGCCGCAGGAGGCCGCTTACTGCCAGCCACTGACTTCGAGGATGATTCCGTGGCCGGTCTTGTTGTGCTGGATGCTGACGTAGTACTTCCTGCCCGTCGCATCGAACACGCCGCCCGTGCTCTCGGCAGTGAGATCGTTCAGCGAGATCACCTTGACGCAACCGTCGGACAGCGTGTCGACATCGGCGCCATCGTCCAGGCAGGACCAGATGTCGTTGTTGCGCGGCGAGGAATACGTCGGGCCCTCGCCGTCCTCGTTCAATATCCAGTTGCCCTTGCCTGCCTGGTAGGCAATGTTGTCCATCATCGCGAAATCCAGGTTGCCGAACACCAGCGGCTGGTATTCCGGCACGGTGGCATTGTTGATGGTGTACACGACGCTGCCGACGGTCTGCGTCGACGTGGAAATCAGCCCGGCGGCATCCACCGTGCCGTCACGGAAGCAGTACACCTCACCCCAGTGATTGTCGCCGCTGCTGCTCGTGGCAGGCACGTCCTGCCCGGTGTTGGTGCCGCAGAAGCGGACGCTGCCCTGTGACAGCAGCTTCTCGTCAAGGGAGGCATCCTCCGGACGATAGTACGAGGTCATCCTGAGCGTGATGCCCGCATTGCGCAGGTTGATCGGGGCACTGCCCACGTCGCCGCGATTGGTGACTTCGACCCACACGCCGCGGCCGAATTCGTTGCCCTGTCCATAGTCCGTATTGCCGCCGTTGCGGCCGGCGCGCCAGCCGAAGATGCGACCGGCATTCAGGGGCGAGTTGTCCAGGCTGGTGATGGCCGGGGCGCCCGTGGTCCACAGCGCGGAGGGGATGAACTTGAAGACGCCGCCACCGGGATTGCCATTGCCCGGGCGCGACTCATCCATCATGTACAGGACGCCGTTCGGCAGCAGCGCAATTCCCTCCCAGGAAAGTGTGCCCACGTTCGGCAGGTAGCGGACGTGCGCAGTGTCCGTGGTGGTAGTCCCGCCCCCGGAGCCGGAAATCACGACATTCGAAGTAGTCAGCGGATCCAGGATCTCGAACAACCGGCCGATGCCGCCGTTCTCTTCACCGGCCAGGATGGTGCCCCAGGGCGTCAGCCGCACCGGATCGCAGACGCTCATGCCGCCGGAGATGATGTCCTCGGCCACACCGGTAGCGATGTTCACGCGCTGCACAGCGACCTGGCCCGCGCCGCCTTCGTTGCACACGATCATGTGCGTGGGATTGGTGCTGTTCGGATACAGCACGATCTGGTCGGTGATCCCGCCAAGATTCGCGGCGGCACTGACCACGCGCACGGACAGGCCGCTCGCGACGGTCACGACACTGGCCGGATCCGCGTTGATCTGCGCTGCCGTCAGGTTGGACGTGGAAGATGCATTCAGTGGCGCGATCACGCCAAAAAGACTGAGCGACTGCGCCTTGGCGAGCGCTTCGACTTTCTGGCCGAAATCGGCAGCGCCGACGGATACTGCGGCGGCAAGAGCGGCGGTGACGGCACCGGCGATCACGGGCTTGTTCATCAGGTTTCTCCGGATTGGTAGCACAGCAGGCCGTCTGGCCCGCCCGGAGAATTCTGGCGCCGCTAGTTGACAGTATAATTGCTGTGGTGTGACACCTTGCAGCCCGGGCCAGTCAGCCCTGCAATCCGTTCAGCGCTCCAGGCGCGCGAGATCCGACAATGGCGCCGACTCCGTCAGCACGCCGTGCAGCAGCGCCCGCAGCGCGTTGACCTGGCGGGCCTTGCGTCTCGCGTAGAACGCGAACAGCACAAAGGGCAGCATCAGGAGCAGCCCCATGCCGGTGAACGATTCCATGAAACGTGCGCGTGCGGGCTCGTATCCAATCAGCATCGCCCCCTGCAGCAAGACGATGAATGCGGTGAGGATGAGGAAGAGCCATCCCTCATGCCCGAAGCGCGGGCGGCGTGCATCGGCCCACAATGCATCCCACTGGCGGCTCTGGTGAGCACGGATTGCGGCGTCCAGATCCCCCGGGGTAACGATCGCGCTCTCGTTCATGCAGCACTCCCTGGCAATTGCCTCGAGGATATCCGACGCGCTAGCGCAGCGCTTCCTCCGGCCAGTACAGCCGCATGGGATTGTCCACCAGCAGCTTGCGCTGCAGCTCCGCCGTCACGGCGATGTGCGGAATGAAATCCACCAGCAGCCCGTCATCGGGCATGTGGTCCTTCAGGTTCGGATGCGGCCAGTCGGTGCCCCACAGCACGCGATCCGGGAAATTCCCGACGATACGCTTCGCGAACGGCACCACGTCGCGGTATGCGTTGCGCTCGCCGTTGAGCGCCGGCGGCCCGGTCACCGACAGGCGTTCGGGGCAGCTCACCTTCGACCATACGTTCGGGTTGTCGCGCATGAACGCCTCGAATAGCGCGAACTCGGGACCGTCGATCGGCTTGCTGACGTCGGGCCGGCCCATGTGATCGACGACGACCGCGGTCGGCAGCGCCGTGAAGAAGTCATACAGCAGCGGCAGGTCGCGCGCCTCGAAGTAGACG
>Ga0173480_10000444_pt1 | contig 13659 bp, 12 predicted proteins | sample NitcycUS209509C1_FD_122622 | JGI IMG/M metagenome (GOLD analysis project Ga0173480, IMG submission 122622) | Soil microbial communities from Arlington Agricultural Research Station in Wisconsin, USA - Nitrogen cycling UWRJ-S209-509C-1 (version... | ecosystem: Environmental > Terrestrial > Soil... | reverse complement strand
TGGGTGAAGGACGCCTTCCACGAGCTCGTGATCGCCGGCAACGTTGACGCCGTGAACCCGGCGAAGACGGGCACGAAGGCCGCCGCGCGATACGTGCTCGACGTGCCGGCGGGCGGCTCGTCCGTGGTCAGGCTGCGCCTGTCGGCCGTTGCCCCGGCACAACCGTTCGGCGAGGCGTTCGACGCCGTGCTGGCCGCCCGGCTCGCCGATGCCGACGAGTTCTACGCGCGGATCGCGCCGCCGACGCTGACCGAGGACGAGCGACGCGTCCACCGCCAGGCCCTGGCGGGGATGCTGTGGTCCAAGCAGTACTACCTGTACGACGTCGACACGTGGCTCAAGGAGCACGACGCGCACCCGCTCCTCGGCCCGGGCCGGGAGGGCGTCCGGAACACGGACTGGTTCCACATGTTCAACGGCGACATCATCTCGATGCCGGACAAGTGGGAGTACCCGTGGTACGCGGCCTGGGACCTGGCCTTCCACGCGCTCCCGCTCTCGATCGCCGATCCCGACTTCGCCAAGAGCCAGATGAAGCTGATGCTGCGCGGCTCCTACCTGCACCCGACCGGCCAGATGCCCGCCTACGAGTGGAACTTCAGCGACGTGAACCCGCCGGTCCACGCATTCGCCACGCTCTTCCTCCACCGCACCGAGCTGGCGCTGCGCGGCGAAGTGGACCTCGAGTTCCTGAGGGCCACGTTCAACAAGCTGGTGCTGAACTTCACCTGGTGGGTCAACCGCAAGGATCGCTTCGGCAAGAACGTGTTCGAGGGCGGCTTCCTCGGCCTCGACAACATCGGCGTCTTCGACCGGAGCGCGCCGCTGCCGACCGGCGGTCATCTCGAGCAGGCGGACGGCACGGCCTGGATGGCTCTGTTCAGCCAGAACATGCTGGAGCTGGCCGTGGAGCTGGCCGCGCACGATCCCACGTACGAAGACATGGTGTCGAAGTTCGTCGAGCACTTCTACTTCATCGCGCTGGGCATGAACCGTTCTGGCGCAGACGGCATGTGGGACGAGGAGGACGGCTTCTACTACGACGTGCTGCGCCTTCCGGACGGGAGGTCCACGCGCCTCAAGGTCCGCTCGATGGTCGGATTGCTCCCGCTGGCCGCCACCACGGTCGTCGAGAAGTGGCAGCGCGAGCGGGTCCCGCGGGTGATGGCCGCCGTCCAGGAACGTCTGCGCCGGATACCCGAACTCGCAGGGACGATGCACGCGACGGGCGCCGGGCACTTCGGTGTGGCCGAGCGGGGACTGCTGGCGCTGGTCAACGAGGAGCGGCTCCGGCGGATCCTGTCGAAGATGCTCGACGAGAACGAATTCCTCGGGCCGCACGGCATTCGCGCGCTGTCGAAGTTCCACGAGCGGCATCCGTACACGTTCAACGTCGGCGGGCAGGAACACCGCGTCGACTACCTGCCGGCCGAATCGGACAACGGGATGTTCGGCGGCAACTCCAACTGGCGCGGGCCCATCTGGATGCCGGTCAACGTCATTCTGATCAGGGCGCTCCTGAACTACTTCACCTACTACGGCGACAGCTTCAAGGTGGAATGCCCGACGGGTTCCGGCAGGATGATGAACCTCTTCGAGGTCGCCAAGGACATCGCCGACCGCCTCGCCGCGATCTTCCTCAAGGACACGTCCGGCAGACGGCCGGTCTACGGCGGCACGAAGACGTTCCAGGAGGACCCGCACTGGCGCGACTACATACTCTTCTACGAGTATTTCCACGGCGACAACGGTGCGGGCCTGGGGGCCAGCCATCAGACGGGATGGACGGGTGCGGTCGCGTCGTTGATTCAGCTCTTTGGCATGCTCGACGCGGAAAAGTTGCTCGCCGCCGGTAAGAGCGGCGCCTTCTCTCGGGGAACTCGGCCTGTGAGCTGACATGGGCCGGCGTGTGGGATAATGTCTATCAGACCACCCGTAACTTGTTGATTCTAAAGTGGAGAGATGTCCGAGTGGTTGAAGGAGCACGCTTGGAAAGCGTGTGTAGGGGAAACTCTACCGAGGGTTCGAATCCCTCTCTCTCCGCCAATCTCGCTCGCTTCGCTCGCTCATTGGCGGGTCGAGGGGTCTTCCGGTTGGCAGCGACGTGCTGCGCACGTCGCTAGCGGCACCGAATCCTCTCTCTCCGCGGCGGGGTATCCTGCGGGGTCTGTGGCGACATCCCCCTTCCGAATCGCGCAGCCATACGGCGCTGACGTGGGCCGCGAATCCACCACGCTCAGCGAACACGCAACCGTCGCCGACGCCTTTGCGGAGATCGATCACCTAGCCGCCACGATGGCGCGCACGGGCGCGCCCTCGGATGCGATCACCCTGGTGGTGCTCGACGCGGCCGGACGCGTGTACACCGGCCCATGGCTCACTAGCAGCGGCGATGCCACCGCCGCCGAGGCGCGTTGGACCGGAGCTGTGCCGTGCCGCTGACGCTTCGCCGCCTGTTGTCTCACCGCGTGTTCTCCCCACTGCATGCGGCCGCGACCGTCGAGCGGCTCGCTGAGAAGCTCGATGCCCAGCGACGCGACATCAAGGCCCTGAAGGAACGGCTGCACGAGCAGCGCACGGAGATCCGGGCCCTCCGTGCCGCCCAGCACGAGTCCGCGAAGGTCGCCGCGGCGCTTGCCAAGAGCCAGCTGGCGCTGACGGAGCAGACAGGTCTCCGCGTGACGGCTGATGTGCGGGCGCTGGTCAAGGAGGTCGGCGATCTGTCGCGGCGCCTGGATCGTCAGCAGAAGGTGCAGGCGAAATGGGAGACAGGCGTGTCGTGGCAGCTCGGTGCGGTGATCCGCCGCCTGTGTCTGCCGTCGGATATCCCATTTCCGTTCAAGCTCGCCGCGCGGCGGTTCAAGCTGCGCTCGCAGCACGAGGAGGACGGGTATCTCCTCGCGCTGCTGGAGGAGGTGGGAACGACCAACCGGCGTTTCGTCGAGATTGGATGCGGCCGGTCCGGCGGGAACGCGGCCATCCTCGCCTTCGAGCTCGGGTGGAGCGGCCTGATGGTCGACGCAAACCCGGACGCCATCGACTACATCACGAAGATCTACGCCTTCAACGACGCCGTGCAGGGCGTGGAGGCGGAGGTGACACCCGAGAACGTCAACGGGCTGCTCGCCGCGCACGGCTGCTCCGGAGAGGTCGACCTGCTGTCAATCGACATCGACAGCTACGACTACTGGGTCTTCGAGGCGCTCGACGTCTGTTCTCCGCGGGTCCTCATGCTGGAATACAACGCCGGATTCGGGCCCGACCGTCTCGTCACGATCCCGAGGGGCGCCCTTGTCGCGGATGCGCCAAAGGGCTACTCGGGAGCGTCGCTTGCCGCACTCACGGCGCTTGCGGCGCGCAAGGGGTATCGCCTCGTCGCGTGCGAGTACTCGGGGGTCAACGCGTTTTACCTGCGGAACGACGTGGCGCCAGCCGTTCCCTCGCAGACGGTGACGCGTGCCTACCGGCCGCAAATGAGCCGGCTCGAGGTTGACGTCGAGCGGCCGGGACCGGAGGAGCTGTACCGGCGGATTGCGGAGCGGCACCTCCCGCTCCAGGACGTCTAGCGAGTGGCCCGGGCAGCCCCGCCCACTGGCGGGGCTTCGCCCTTCCCACCGACCGAAGGGAGGGGTGCCTTGGCATCGTGGACGTCGAGTTCTGGCGGTGGATCCCCAGCCTTCAGACGCGAGGGCTGGTGTGGCGGCGCAGGTACAAGATGACCGGTCCGACGGACGGCCCCACGGCGAATCCTTGTAGTTCTGGAGCGTGCGCGAGGTGTAGGTGAGGCCCCAGCAGGCCAGCCATCCATGCGACACAGATGATCGTCCTCATGCTGATTCTGGTCGTCGCCCTGTTTCGGGTCGCCGATCCCATCGCCTGAGCGGCCCCGTTCCGCGCACCGTTCGCACATCCGCCCGAAGCCGCGTTACGCCCGGGCTTCTACAGCCGGGGTGCGACCCTGTTTATCTCGAGTTCATGTGGGACTCGCTACGCTCGGGGCATGACACGTATCGCTCCGGTCGTTCTCATCGTGATCCTGGTGTTCACCCCGGTTGCCGCCCAGCCAGATCAACCGCGCGTCGCGCCGTGCCGGCCCGCTGACTCGATCGTGCCGCTGTCCGGACTGGCCGAAGCCAGCGGCCTCGCGGTCAGCCGCGCCGTTCCCGGGCGTCTCTGGACGCACAACGATTCGGGCGAACCGGTGCTCTTTGCGCTCGACGCGCGTGGAGCCGTCGCGGGCCAGGTCCGCTTATCAGGGGCCAGCGTGGAAGACTGGGAGGCGATCGCGGTGGGCCCATGCGGTACGGGCTCGTGCCTGTACGTCGCCGATATTGGCGACAACGAGGCCGGGCGCAAGCGCATCACGGTGTATCGCGTCCCGGAGCCCAAGGGGGTCAGTGGATCGATTGCTGTCGCCGAAGCCTTTTACGCGACCTACCCCGACGGCCCGCACGACGCGGAGGCGCTGCTGATCGGCAGCGACGGCCGGCTCCACATCGTCACGAAAGGCGAAACCGGACCGGTGGCGATCTACAGGTTTCCGGCACAACTGCAATCCGGTGCCAGCATGCGACTCGAGCGGGTCGGCACGCCGATGGCGGGCAAGTCGGACGTTGCGTCGCGCATCACCGACGGCGCCGTCTCGCCAGACGGGCAGTGGGCGGTTCTGCGCACGCGATCGAGTCTCTCGTTCTACCGCGCGTCTGATCTGCTCGCCGGCCAGTGGCAGGTCGCAAGCCGCGTCGACCTCACGTCGCTGAAGGAACCACAGGGAGAGGGCGTGGCGCTGGGCGCCGACAACACCGTGTTCGTCGCGGGCGAAGGCGGAGGGAAGGGGCGGCAGGGCACATTCGCGCGCTTCACCTGCTCGCCGAAAGGGTGATGCGCCTTTGTTGCGGTTCCGGCTTGCTGCACACTGATCGGCACCATGAGAATCCTCGTCGTGGAGGACGAGCCGATCGCCGCCGCATTGCTCGCCAAGGGGCTGCGCGAGCACGCCTACGCGGTGGATATCGCCGCCGACGGCAGGGCAGCCTTGGAGCAGACCGGCGCCAACGACTACGACCTGCTGATCCTCGACGTGCTCCTTCCCGGCATCAATGGTCTCGACCTGTGCGAGCGGCTGCGTCGTGACGGGGTGACCGCACCCGTCTTGATGCTGACGGCGCGCGGCGGGCCTGACCAGCGCGTCGAGGGGCTCGACGCCGGCGCCGACGACTACCTGCCTAAGCCCTACCACTTTCCAGAACTGCTCGCACGCATCCGGGCGCTGCTTCGCCGCGGGCCGGCGTTGGCCTCGGCCGTGCTGTCGATCGACGATCTGACGATCGACACCCGGGCGCGCCGCGTCGAGCGGGCGGGGCGGCCGATTCAGCTGACGACGAAGGAATACGCGCTGCTCGAACACCTCGCCCGCCGGCCGGGAGAGGTCATCGGCCGTGCCGACATCGCCGAGCACGTCTGGGACGACAGCTTCGATCCGATGTCCAACCTGATCGAGGTGTACATCCAGAGGCTGCGCCGCAAGATCGACGACGGGCACGTGGTGAAGCTCATTCGTACCCAGCGAGGTGCGGGATATACGCTCGACGTGTCCGATGCTCCAGACGCTGAGGATTGAGAGCGTTCGCGGCCGGCTGACGTTGTACTACGTCAGCGTCCTCGCGGCCGCGCTCGTCATCGTCGGCCTGCTGATCTACGTGCTGCTCGCACGGGCGCTCTACGTGCGCGTGGACGAGAACCTGCAGGCCGTGGTGCGGATCGCGATGACGTCGCTCTCGAACGACCTCGCCGAAGGCCAGGACTATCAGGACGCGGCGCGGAGCACCGCGGCGGAGCAGGCGTCGAGCGAACAGATGCTCGCCATCTACGACATCGACGGCCGGCTGCTCGCCGAGAGCGGCCGGGATGGCGACCTCGAGATCGCGCTTCCAGCCGCGAATGCGATTCCCGACGGCGAAGAACTGCTGCAGACGGTGCTGGAAACCGACGGCGACGATCGGCATCGGCTGGCTTTCCGGCGCGTGTCGCTGTCTGCCTCCCAGTACATCGTCGTGGCAGGCGCCGATCTGGAACCGATGGACGAGGAGCTCGAATTCCTGCGGCGCATCCTCGCCTATGTCGTGCCGCTGGCGCTGGCTATTGCCGGCGCGGGGGGGTGGTTCCTGGCGCGGCAGAGCCTGTCGCCGGTCGTGGCGATGGCCGATCGGGCCCGGAGGATCGGCGTCGAGAACCTGAGCGAGCGGCTGCCGGTCGCCAATCCGCGTGACGAGCTGGGACACCTGGCGGAAACGTTCAACGAGCTCCTGAGCCGGCTCGAGACTTCACTGATCCAGCAGCGCCGGTTCATGGCCGACGCCTCGCACGAGTTGCGGACGCCGGTGACGACCACCCGCACCGCCGCGAGCGTCACGCTGCAGCAAGCGCACCGCGACGAGCACGAGTACCGTGAGGCGCTTCAGATCGTCGAGCAGCAGGCGGTCCGGCTGTCCCGCGTGGTGGACGACATGTTCACCCTGGCGCGGGCCGACGCCGGCAACTACCCGATGCGCGTGACGCCGATGTACCTGGACGAGGTGATCGACGACATCGTACGCGCCGCCCGAGTGGTGGCCTCGACGCGGAACGTGACGATCGAGACGACGACCGTGCCTTCGGCGGCGTTCACCGGCGACGAGGATCTGGTCCACCGCCTGATCGTCAACCTGATCGACAACGCGGTGCGCCATGCGCCGGCCGGCAGCACGGTGCGCGTGGAGTTGGACGAAACCGCGAACGGCTACGCGATCGCGGTCAAAGACCAGGGCCCCGGCATCCCTCCCGACATCCGGCAGTCCATCTTCGAGCGCTTCTACAGAGGCGATCCGGCGCGGCGCTCCGACGCGCACGATGGTGCCGGGCTCGGACTGGCGCTGGCGCGCTGGATCGCCAACGCCCATGGGGGCGATGTCACGCTGGCACGATCGTCGGCATCCGGGTCCACGTTCGTCGTCTCGCTGCCGTCGTCCCGCTGAGCCGCACACGCCCGGTTTATCTCCCGTTCATGCGGTGGCCGCTACGCTGGAGATCGATCCAGTCAGAGGAGGGCGTATGGACGAGACACGGCAAATCATCCCGTTCGGAGGCTTGATCGCGACGATCATGGCTGCCGGCTACATGGTCGTGCAGTTGCACGGCCAGGTAGCAGCACCCACGGGCGACTACACCAATGCGGCGACCGTCCAGGTGCGAGACGGGCAGGGGCAGATCGTCCTGGAAGGGCAGTTCACTCCGGCAGTGGAGGAAGACGGAGACGTAGAGCGGCGCGCCACGTTGGCCGCGACTGGCGTCGATGCCGATGCGACGGGGGAGGCCGAAGTGGAGTTTGCAAAGGCGGCTCCGAGCGATCAGGAGGTGGAGTTCTCGGTCACGAACCTGGCGGCGGGTGCCACGTTCACCTTCGTCATCGACGGCACCGACGTGGCGAGCGCCACGACCGACCGGCGCGGGCGCGCCGAAGTCGAGTTGAACGTGAGGATGCCCGGCCGTTGACCTCCCGCATCCGGAGCGGGCTACACTCGGCGCATGGCGCAGCGCCTTGTACTTGTCGTTCTCGGAGTGATGGTGGCGGCCGGCTGCGCCGGCGCGGCCGCTCCGCCCTCCGCCTCTGGATCGGCGGCGGTCCCGTTCCCGTCCGGCGAACTGGTCGATCTGTCACACACCTACGACCAGACGACGATCTTCTGGCCGACGTCGTCCCCGTTCGCGCTGACGAAGGTGGCCGACGGCGAGACGCCGGCCGGCTTCTACTATTCCGCCAACGATTTTTCGGCCGCCGAGCACGGCGGCACGCACATCGACGCGCCGGTTCATTTCGGCAAAGGGCGAATGAGCGTCGATCGACTGCCCCTCGAGTCGCTCATGGCGCCAGCGGTGGTGATCGACGTCACGCAGGCGAGCGCGACCAATGCCGACTACCGCGTCGCGGTCGAGGATTTCTCGCGATTCGAAAGGCGGCACGGCACGATTCCCAGCGGTTCGATTGTCCTGCTCAAAACGGGGTTCGCCAGCCGGTGGCCGAACCCGGAGACCTATCTCGGCACCGCGGAGCGGGGCGAAGCAGGGGTCGCGAAACTGCACTTTCCTGGCCTGCACCCCGACGCCGCCACATGGCTGGTGAGCAACCGCTCCGTGAAGGCGGTGGGGATCGATACGGCCAGCATCGACTTCGGACAGTCCACGCTGTACGAGACGCACCGCATCCTCAACGGCCGGGACATTCCGGCGTTCGAGAACCTGGCGTCGCTGGATCGGCTGCCGCCGACGGGATCATTCGTGATCGCGCTGCCGATGAAAATCGGCGGCGGGAGCGGTGCGCCGCTCCGCGCGGTGGCGGTCGTTCCCGCCGCGGCGGCGAGCTCAGCACGCTAGACGCCCGCCCGGAGGGCGGGCAATTGAACACTGCCCCTGGCGAGGCGGAGCCTTCGTGCTTGACGGTCTGAGGCGAAGCCTCGCTAGGTGTACATCGGCCGGCGGTTGTTCAGCGCGAGCCAGCCACGCGCGACGCGGTAGATGAACCAGAGCGCCACGAGGCCGAGCGGTATCCAGACCAGGAGCAGCCCGAGCCCCAGTGTGAAGACGACGAACATCCCGCACAGGACCACCCACAGCGCGCCGAACCAGAACGTCCGGATCTGCCAGCGGAAGTGCGATTCGAGCCAGGTGCCGCGCGCCTCGGACTGCTTCACGTAGTTGAGGATCACGGCGACGATGGAAGGCCACCCGATCAGGAAGGCGCCCACGACGCTCGCCGCGCCCAGGATCCCGATCCCCAGGCTGATGGCGTGGAGCAGATAGATCGCCTGGGTCCAGCCGATGAGTGGGTCGGCGTTCTGAGCCGTGTGCGTCGGCAAGGGCTGCGCGCTCGAGGATCCGGTCATGTCGTGCACCTCTGCTTGAAGAGGACGTGACGATGGCGTGCAACGTTCCAGCCGGGGCGGGCGGAGCCCGAAGGCTGCACTCTACATTAGACTTGGGGCCTCATGGAGGCGAACCGATGACGTTCTCTGCTCGACGAATCACCTTGGCGTTGCTCATGGGCGCGCTGATTCTGGTTGGCGATGCTGGTCGGGCTTCGGCGCAGGCGGCCTGCGATCGGGCCTGCCTGCGCACGATGCTCGACCAGTACCTGGACGCGGTGATCAAGCACGATCCAAAGGCCGCGCCGCTCGTCGTCGGCTTCCGCCAGACGGAGAACGCCCTCAACGTGGCGCCGGGTAACGGCGTCTGGAAGACGATGACCGGCCTGGGCAAGATGCAGCGCCGCTATCTCGACGCGACGAGCGGCCAGGCAGGCTACTACGGGCTCATCGAGGAAGGCGGCACCACCGCGCTGGTCACGGTGCGGCTGCGTGTCCAGAACCGCAAGCTCTCCGAGGCCGAGTGGTACATCGCCCGCGAGAACGATCCGGGACTGAGCGGGCCGCGCCAGCCGGGCCGTCCGCCCGCGAACCTGTTCAACGCGGAGTACCTGATTGCCAACCCGCCACCGGATCGCGTCGTGCCGGCGGCCAGGCGCCTCACGCGCGATGAGCTCATCGCGGTGACCCAAAGCTACTTCGACGCCATCACCTCGCACGACAACTCGGTGGCGCTCACGCACCCCGGATGCGGTCGTGCCGAGAACGGATCTCCGGCACCCGCCGGCAAGTTCTTCCCGCCCGCTCCGCGGCCTGCCGCGGCCGGCGCGCCGGCCGGGCCGCCTCCAGGGGCGTCGTCCAACGACTGCGTCGGCGGGCTGGCGAACTTCAACCTGTCGATGGTGGTGGCGACGCGTATTCCGCTGGTGGACGAGGAAGCGCAGGTGACGCTCGGCATGGCCGTGTTCATCCGCCGCCCCGGGTCGTCCACGCCGCGCAACGTGTTCAGCGAGTGGTTCAACATCGAGGACGGCCGCATCAAGACGATCTACACGGCGATGTTCTATCCAGCCCCCACGCTGGCGGTGCCGAACTGGCCACCCTATAACGGGAACTTTCCGCTGCCGGCGACGACGGTGCCCCCGCCGCCCGAACCCCGTCCCTGATCACCCGGGTCCAGGCGCGGGGGACCTGGCCGGCGCAACGGACGATTCGCTAATCGGCGGCTGCGGGTTCGAGCGTGACGGTGTCCAGGATCCGCACCCGCCCGGTTTCGAGCTCGTAGACGGCGCCGACGAGCAGGGCCCGGGACGCGATCTTCCGAGCCTTGACCTCGGGAATCTCGAGGAGCTGGCGCATCGACCACCGCACATTCGCGTCCACGCCGGCGCGGATCGCCGCTATCGTGTCGAGGCCGGCCGGTATGTCGCGCAGCCCAGGGGTGATGTTCTCGAGCAGCGCGGCGATGCGTGCGGGCTGCTGATCCGCGCCGCGAATGCCGGCCAGCGCCGCATCAACCGCTCCGCATCCCTCGTGTCCCAGCACGACGAAGAGCGGCGTGCGGAGATACAGCGCGGCGTACTGCAGCGACCCCAGCACTTCTGGAGAGATGACGTTTCCGGCGACCCGCACGATGAACAGCTCGCCAAAGCCGGCGTCGAAGATCAGCTCGGGCGGCACCCGGGAGTCGCTGCACCCGAGGATCGTGGCGTAGGGGTGCTGGGCCTTGGCGAGCTCGGCCAGCAGCTCCTTCTGCACTGTGGGAAACCGCGCCTCGCCACGAACGAAGCGCTCATTCCCTTCCATGATGCGTCTCAGCGCTTCTTCAGCTGTGAACGGATTGCTCGTCGTTTGGACCACTCGACAACCCCTGAACGCGGTTCGCGTCGCGCCGCACAACGGTACAGCTTGGGGTCCGCGACGGACAAGGGCGAGAACAACGACCCGGGCCCACGAGGTCAGAGGTAGGGGCGGCTTCAGCCCCGCCTGCGAAACGACGCGCGCTACCGGACTTTGCGGCCGTTCACGCGGGTGGCGGTGGACGCGTCGTTGCGGTCGGTGCGCCACGTCGGGTGGCCGAAGTGAATCACCCAGTCGCCGTTGTGCGACACCACCGCGTTGTCGAAGACGAGCCTTCCCACCTTGCGCCAGTTGCGGAACGTCCGGCGCTCGCGGGACGCGGGTCCGGACGTCTCGCCCTCGTCGGTCAGCTCGATGTTGAAGGTCAGCGTGCGCTTGGGGAACGGGTCGCCCTTGTCGAAGATCTGGGCCATCACCTCGTCGCGGAAGTCGAGGTCCGTGCCGGGGATCCTCGGTTGTTCCGGCGCGACCAGCATGCGCATGAACTCCGGCGCCTGCGTCGGCGTGCCCGCCGGCTTGTCCAGCTCCGCAATCGGGTAGAGCTGCCGCATCGACGGCTGCTGATCGACGTTGCGGAACACGAGCCCCACGGTGATCAGCATCGGCACGCCGGCGCCGCGGTTGGCGAGGGTGGTATCGGGTGCGTTGCGCAGCTCGGCGTCGTTGATGAACTCGGTTCTGGAACCGCCGATGTCTTCCTGCGTGAAGAAGTTGGCCGTGCGCAGCGGCGTCAGGTGATAGGGATCGCTCGTGGGAAAGAGCTTCCCGACCAGTGACAGCGAGCGGGTCTGCCCGCGGCGCGTCTCGGTGCAGCACGTCGAGTAGCGGGCGACGACGAGCGCACTGCTGCCCTTGGCAAAGTAGCCGCTGTAGGGCGTGTCGGCGTCGATGGTCCAGCGGCCGGTCAGGCAGACGCCGTTTGGATGCACCAGCCGGCGGAAGCCCTTGCCCTCGGGTCCCCACCGCAGATCCACCGGCGAATCGAGCGTGCGCGCACTGTCGGCGCGGAACTGTTTCGGGAAGCCGAACGACGCCAGGCCGCCGATCACGGTTCTCAGCGTCACTTCCTGCACCGGTAGCGCCGGCTCGCCGGTGGCGCCCCAGATGCGCTGATAGGGATTGGCGTTGAGCGCCTCGACGACGTCGGCGAATCTCGAGCCGACGTAGCGACCGCTGTCGTCGGCCCTGGGCTGGGCGAGCGCGATGGTGTCGGTCATCGCGCGACTATACGCCGCTCCGTTCGGGGTTCAAGCTGGAGCGTAGGGCGGGGCTTCAGCCCCGCCTGCAGAACAGTCTAGAGGCCGTAGACCTCGCCGAACTTGCCTTCCAGGTACCGCAGGTACGGCGCCGGATCGACGGGCGACCCGGTGGCGCGCCGCACCAGTTCCTGCGGTTCGAACATGCGACCGTGCTCGTGCACCTCGCTCCTGAGCCACGACAGCAGCGTCGAGAAGTCGCCGCGGCCGATGTCGGCGTCGCGGGCGGGATGCGCCGCACCGAACCGCTCCCAGAGCTGTGCCGAGATCAGGTTGCCGAGCGTGTAGGTGGCAAAGTAGCCGAGAAGGCCCGCCGACCAGTGGATGTCCTGCAGCACCCCGCTGGCGTCGTCCGGCGGCCGCACGCCGAGGTACTCCTCCATCAGCCGGTTCCACGCCGCGGGCAGCCCCGCGGCGTCGAGCCGCCCCTCGACCAGTGCGATCTCGAGCTCGACCCGGAGCATCACGTGCAGGTTGTAGGTGGCTTCGTCGGCCTCGACGCGGATGAGCGACGGCTCCACCTTGTTGATCGCCCGGTAGAAGTGATCGAGGCTGACGCCGCGCAACGGCTCCGGCAGCCGGGCCTGCAGCAGCGGATAGAAGTGTTCCCAGAACGGGCGCGACCGGCCGACCAGGTTTTCCCACAACCGGCTCTGCGACTCGTGCACGCCCAGCGACGCGCCGCCCTCGAGCTGCGTGCGATGGTGCGCGCGGCCCACGCCCTGCTCGTAGAGCGCGTGGCCGGTCTCGTGCAGCGTGCCGAACAGCAGCGAGAGGGGATAGCGGTCCATGAAGCGCGTGGTGATGCGCACGTCGTCGCATCCGATGGCGGTGGCGAAGGGGTGCGTGGACTTGTCCTGCCGCCCGCGCGTCCAGTCGAAGCCGAACGTCGAGGCCACCTCCACCGAGAACTGCAGCAGCGTCGACTCCGGAAACGGCTGCCGCAGCACCGCGTCGTCCACCGCGGGGCGCGCCGCAATCGCCTTGAGCAGCGCGACCTGTTTCGGGCGCACGACGTCGAACACGGCCTGGACGGCGGCGGTGGTCATGCCGGGCTCGTAGTCGTCGAGCAGCACGTCGTAGGGATGGACGCTGCCGGGAAAGAAGCCGACGTACTGGCGCTTGAGCGCGATCACCTTCTCGAGGTGCGGCTGGAAGGCGGCGAAGTCGTTCGCCTGGCGCGCGTCGCCCCACGCGTGCTGCGCGGCCGAGACCACGTGCGCGTGCTCGGCGACATACGCCGCCGGTACCTGCGTGGCCTTGCGGTAGTCGCGGGCCGTCACCGCCAGCAGGCGCGCGTCGCGCGCGTCGGAGTCCGCACTGCGAAGCTCGTCCTGTGCCCGGCCAAGCAGGTCGCCGACTTCCGCCGCGGTGAATTTCTCGTGCGCGAGCCGCCGCACCGTGCCCTGCATTTCGCCGTGCGTGGGCGCGCCGCCGTTGGGCATGCAGACGCGCTCGTCCCATTCGACGAGGTCGGCGGCGTGCCGGAGATCCGCGACGTCGCGGATCCGTTCGTTGAGGGTGTCGAAAGCGGATGCCATCAGGAAATGGTATCCGTTGTAGGGGCAGGGCGGTCTAAAGACCGCCCTCTACAGCCTGTAGCGGGCGGTCTTCAGACCGACCGTCGAATGGATCGATCAGCGTTC
>Ga0173480_10000443_pt1 | contig 13669 bp, 15 predicted proteins | sample NitcycUS209509C1_FD_122622 | JGI IMG/M metagenome (GOLD analysis project Ga0173480, IMG submission 122622) | Soil microbial communities from Arlington Agricultural Research Station in Wisconsin, USA - Nitrogen cycling UWRJ-S209-509C-1 (version... | ecosystem: Environmental > Terrestrial > Soil... | reverse complement strand
TTGTTCTCCTTTAGACCTAGAACGACGAATAGTATCAACTGTATCCCAAACTTGGTCCAATCTCTTACGAGATGAACTTCCTTTTGGTTTACTAGCTGGAACCATTTCGTCAGGGGCTTTCATCAAGTCCCCTTCGTATTTCTCAAGAATCTCCCTAACTAAAACCTTCTGAGGTTCAGTTAGTGGCTTTCCATACCGCTTATCAGCAGTATTAATAACTTCTTCAATATTATGGAACTTAGTGAATCCACCCAATTCACTACGAGCTGGAATAGGTCTTTGTGGAGCAGGAACTTCTGCTGGGTTTGGACCTAACTTAACAGCAGGAGTAGGCTTAGCAGCTTCAGCAGCTTGAGATGCTTCTAATGCAGCTTTCTCAGTAGCTTCTAAAGCTCTGAACTTCTTGATTGTAGACCTTGCCCCTAGTAATGGAAGTAAAGCAAGAGTTCCTTTTACAGCTCCACCACCTAAGTTACCTTTAGCAAAATCTTCTACTGCTCCTTTAGTTACGTCGTATTGACCCTCTACCATTCCTCCAACATCCATAGCTCGGCCTACTTGACCAAGACCAAACTTAATTGGATGATTAGCAATTTCTTGCATTAAGGGGTCAGTCTTAAAAGCCTCTGGATTGAACTTAAGAGGAGGAGGCTCTATTCCTTTCTTTCTATCTTCTGCTGTCTTTTTCATTTCTCTATCGACAGCATCCCAATCTACAGGATGCTCTCTTTCATATTTAGCTCCCTGAACAGCAGGAATAGACTCATACATTCCAGTGGCAAAGTCTTTTACTGCTTGCTTTGCTTGACCCGGAGCGTTCCAAAGAGCATCAATAATTTTTCCGTGAGACTTACCGGGCTTAGGAGGTAAGTTTAGTTCCTTCTCTCTTTGTTCCTGATACTGTCCACTCATGCCCATGAAGGCATAGTTTCCAGCCTGATTTCTAATCTGCTTACGAAGTGCCTCTATTTCTGCTGGGTCTCTATCAGCAGCCGTTTTAGGCATACCGATTTCTAGAGGTCTAGTAACCCGACCTAATGGGTCCATAGAAATAGAAGGTTGTTTCTTAGGAGGAGGTGTACTTCTTTCCTCATCCTCGACCATCTTCTCTAATGCTTTGAAATCATTAGGAGATGGAGGCTCAGGTTTATCCCACTGGTATTCATATTCCTTACCAGTCTTGGGAGATTTATACTTGTAGGTATCCTGAGGCATTTTAACCTACTTTTTAACTACCTTAGACCAACCCGGAGGAGTTGCAGTTGTAGAAGAAGTTGAAGTTCCGGCCGCAGCAGCAGGAGCTACATCAGGAGCTTTTAAGCCTTCCTCAATAAGTTTCCGCAACTGAGCCTTAATTGATGTTTCAACTTCATCATCCCACATTTCGCTATCAGCTTTAACTTGTGGGCGGCCGGCTGCATCTTGAGTGATAAAGGAATTAAGAAGAATCTTATTCTCAGCTCCAAATGCAGCTAAGGCATTATAGACTCTCTTAACCTTTTCATCAGCAGTTTTAGAAGCTGCTCCTTGTAATCTAGAAGTTTGTGCAGCAAGTCTATCCTTAGAAATTTCTACTCTAGAGTCTGCTCCAACTTTAGCAGTAGCTTGACTCTGGGCACCAGCTTCTTTAATTTCTCCAATCTTATATTCATGCTCCTTCTTAGCTTCTCTAGCCTTCTGGTCCTCAAGCTCCTTAGCAGTTAATCCAGATGGACCTAAATCTCTCTGCTCATTAGTGTCTGGATGAACAGCCATAAGTCTGCCACTCTTTGTATCGACATAAGTATGCCAACCCTGAGCACGCAGAGCATTTTCTCTATGTTTCTGTTCAGCAGTAAATTCATCCTGTCTCTGCTTGAATTCTCTATCAGACCTAGAAAGCTGTTCACCTTCTCTAGCTCCAGCAAGCCTTTGCTGAACATCTTCAGTTTCCATTCCAGCTAATCCGGCAACATTACGAAGCTTCTTATCGTATTCTGCCTGAGCTTCATTGAATGGACGGTCTAAGGTAGATTGAGCTAATTCAACTCCCTTAGATGGGTCTCTAAATCCGGCAGCAATTCCACCTAATGTGGCTCCAAGACGAGTCATCTTATTAGGCTTGAATTGTTCACGAGTTGGAGCAGAACCCATTAATCGTTTGAGTTCATCTCGTTCTGGTCTATTGCCAATAATCCTATCGTATTCATCCAGAATAGATGGACGAGACATAGGATTAGGTGGAGCATTAGGAGGTAATTCTTCTCCACCAATCTGAGCAATAGTCGGGTCAAATGTCGGCCGCTGTGCCGGTCCATTAGGCCCGAACGGACTTTGAACAGGATTTAATGGTCCTTGTCTTAGAAGGAAATTATCCCTCTGCATAGGAGCATTAGTTGGTTGAGTTCCAATAGGCGGAGGAACTTGAGGCACCATTGGCTCATTTTCCTCACCAAAGAGGTTTCTATTACGACCAAGACTGAATCGTTCGTAAGCCATATTAGAACCTCAGACCTTGTAATCTACGCTGTTGAGTTGGTTGAGCACCAAACATTCCGGTATTTTGAGCCATACCGTAATTAGGCTGTTGAGAGAACTGGCTGGCTCCCCAAGGATTCTGACCTAAAGCTCCCTGAAATCCCTGTCCCATTTGTCCAGCACCGGCGCCTTGACCACCTTTAGCGCCGCCCATTATTCCACCTAAAGCTCCGCCAATAGCTCCCATTCCTGTGATACCACCAGCAGCAGCTCCAACTAATCCGGTAATATTCTCCATCATCTTAGAACGATTAACTTCATCATTCTGTAACTGGAGTCCTCTATTACCCTGAGTAGACTTGGAAGAATCGCCTACGGCACTTAACCATGTCTTTTCAAAATCAGACTGAGGTGCATAATTTGAACCATAAAGGTCCATTAAGCCACCATAACCAGCAATTTGACCTTTCTGTTTCAGGTCAGCAATTCCACGTTCTGCATCGGCAGTAATTCCACCGGCACCTAACTGGAATTGATTATTCATTCCAGCTTGTTCGAGAGATTGTCTACCCATTTCTGTCTGAGTAGATTCAAGTCCACCAATACCAAATTGTTTACCAGCTCTCTGAGATTCTGCGAGGCCGATATTAGCATTTAACTTATCAGCAGCAGAACCTTGTGCAGCTTGTCTAGCTAACTTTAGGTCTAATCCTGCACCAGCACCAGCATTTGCACCCATTCTAGATGCTGCAATACCTTGCTGGTCACGAAGTGAATTATAAAAGCTCGGTGCACTTCTAGCAGCCTGAGCTTGAACTCTTTGAATGTCTCCAGCAGAGTATCCACCAGTATCAGCAAAATCTCTGTATCTTCCACGTTCTTCTGTGAAGTCAGAAAGTTTGGCCTGATTTGCTGAACCTAATGCTCCCTGATATCTTGAACGGAAATCGTCGATTCCACCTTGGTCAATTCCACCACCTTCAGCCATTCCTCGGAGTCCAGAACGCATATAATCGCGTTCCTCATCTCCTTGACTCTTTAGGTCAGTGTATCGCTGAGATTCAGTAGATTCATTTCTTCCTCCTGCCTGTCCAACAACAGGAGCACCGGGAGTTCTACCTCTTTGACCAAGAGCAGACATAATTCCGCTCTTGCTCTTAGCATCAGCAGTTCCAGCAACAACAGAATTAGGAGTTCCCTTTCTATCAAGGAACTGATTTAAGAAAGAATCATACTCACCTTGAGAGCGAGCCTGTTCTCTCTCAGTAGCTTCTCGTTCGTATTTCTGATTACCTTTAGCCATCGGAATCCTCTGGTATATTCAATACCTGACTTCGACCAACTACATCCTCGAAGCCAAAATGTTTGATAAGTATGTCTCCATATTCATGGGGCATACTAAATACATGAATTTGCCTGAAGTTCAGTTCTTGCACATCTTCAAGCAACTTTTCATATATCAACCTTAATGATGCACCTATATCTTTCTTTGACTCTTTACTAGGTGCAAATACTGCTTCCGCAAGCAGTTTTACGTATCCGAAGGCTATGACTTTACCATCTTTAACGACTACCCGGAACGACTGCAATTTACTTAAATCTGGAAAGGGAAAATCTTGCTCGGCTGAAATCCGAACAATATCTTCCCAATCTTCTTTCCTTCCCCTACGAACTTCGAGCATTAGAGAGCCTGAAGCCAATCTAATGTTTCAAGAGCGTTTCTTACGGCCTTACCAGTAGACCAAGGAACAGAGCCTATATATTGATTGAGAAGCTCATACTCGGCTCTGTCAAGTTCAAAAGAGCTGGTTCCTTCAATGAGTTCTCGTTGAACTTCATCTTGAATAATCTTTTTGCCACATTCGCAATCCTTGCTAATGGCAACTAACTTGTCGAGAATGGCTAATTCCCTACGAAGAATAGGAAGTCCTTTTTGCTGAACAAGAGTTCCACCAATGATAAAGCCATTGTAGATGAACTCAAATCGCTTCTCGTCTTGCTCTACGCCTTTTGTCAACTCAAACTTCTTCGTCACTTTATCCATCTTCTACTCCTAGTTTTTCTGACACAACGTAAAGTCAATAAATGGAGGCCAGCTATCTCCCTCGCCTGTATCTCCATTATGTCCCGGAAATCCCGGAACATTAAAGTTATGTGTATGACCAATCGTATGGTCATGAGTAAAGGAATCATTCAGCAAAAAACCACTAAATGAACTTCCTGAGTCAAAGTTTCTGAAAGTTACAGCAGCAGACCTTTGACCAGAAGTTTCACCAATAGCAGGGCCACTATTGATACCTCCACCGCCTCCAGCTGGAACAGAGAATCCATGATGATGTGTATCACTTCCACCTGTTCCCCCACCACCGCCCGGCTGACTTCTAATAGTTCTTCCTTGAGAACCTGCAACAAAAGTCCATCCTGCCGGACAACCACCACCGAAATAAGCCATCATTCCTGATGGAACACCAGAACCAGGAACAAATGGGACATTATTGATATAATAACCAGCAGCGTTAATGAATCCTGCTCCCATTGCTGCTAAACCACCACCAACAATAAATCCTGAGGGAGTAGCAATTCTAATATAACTAGTAGTGCTTATCTCAACAAGACTAGTAAGATTCCAAGTTCCACCTGTTGGCATTCTAGCCATTGGAATCTGACCAAATAATAATTGAGAGGCATTAAGACTCTGTAGAGCAGAGGCGTCAACTCCAAAGATTACTTGGGCACCATTGGAAAGTAGGAAATTACCAGCAGCAGCTAAGGCTAACGAGGCTCCTGTTCCACCTCTTGCAAGTGCAACTATACCAGAAGATATATCAGAACCATTAAGAGCAGTTCCTGAAATAGTTCCACCAGTAATAGCAACAGCATTGCTATTCTGAGAAGCCATTGTTCCCAAAGCAATAGAGGTAGTTCCAGTTCCACCACCAGCCGGACCTATTATCTTATTCTGCCATCCAAGAACAGGTCCAAGCCACTCTTGAAAGACAGCAGTAGTTCTTTCAAATCGAATAGTATTTAGCGGAATGTTGGTTGCCCCACCAGCAAATGACATTATAGCTACATCAACATCCCTTGCCTTAAGTTCAGCAAGGAAGTCAACGTAAAGAGATGTTAAAGCTGGGTTATTCCAATTAGCCATTGTTAGCTCGCTGTATCAATTCCGCCTAAAGCGTTCCAGAGAGTGTTAATCTGGGATTCTAAATCAATGTCCAGAATTGTGCATTGAGATGTTTGAGCTAATTCATCATAAGTAGTATCGTTAATGACATTCACTCCCATTACTACTTGTGGACCAGCTTGAGCCGCTGATTGAGCAGGAATTAAAACTACCTGCTTTGCATATTGTGCTCTTTCGGCATGAAAAGGAGTAGCAAGAGGCTCAGATAAAACCACTCCGGCCGCACGAGCCATCATCGCTTGGACTCTTTCCATAAATCCAGCATTACGAAGAAGAGCCATTTGTTTTGTAGACGTTTCAGCAGCCATTCATTACCCCATTTCAACAACTAAGTTAAAGATGACAGCTATGCCCGATGCTATAGGCCAATTAGAACCATCTATATGTTTGAACTCAAGAAAGTTACCAGCAACTCTTGCAATGGACTGACCAAGACCTTGTGTTGCAAATCCATTATCACTATAGACTGTCATTCCGAATGAGTCATTAGGTGTAAATGTTATTCCTGCTATACCAACCCTAAGACCACTCGAAGCAGTTCCACTTGTAGAAGTTCCGGTTATTGCACCTCTGATAAACATAGTCTTTCCGACTATTGAGTATCTGAAGTAAGATACATTCCCAGCAACTACGTTCCAAACCATCGAACCTGAAGCTGAGAAAGATAAATCAGAGAATGGGACTGCAATCCAATCTCCCATTGCAAAAGCACGACTACGTTCGAGAATCTCTCCAGCAGTACTAAACTGGATAACAGGCACTCCCATTGCTACTCCGGGAGGAGCCGGAGAAAATCCTAGATTAGAGCCAGTTCGATATCCAACCTGCCATGCTACAACTCCACCGAAATGAAATGCAAGATAACCGACATTTGCATTATTGTTATTTATTGTAAAAAGTCCATAAGGACCATTAAAGAAATTAAATGATTGTCCAGCAACAGAGCCGGGACCACCTGAAATGGATAGATTTCCAGCAATTAACTGCTGAGTGTTTAGATTAACATTAGCACTAGCTCCATTATAAGGAACAAATGGCCCTCCACCTACTAATGAATCTACATAAGCCTTATTAGCCGTATCTAAAGGCTGAGTAGGCGTCTGTATAGGAAGATGATTCCAAGCCGTAGATGGATTCTCCGGAGTAGCTGCAAGCTCCCAGATATTCGTAGTCTGATTCCATCTAACGAAAGCCATTAAACGACGCCTCTCACTTTCCAATTGAAGTTGCAGGTTACTCTATTACCTGCTGAATCATATGCAAAAACTTTGAATGAAACTCCTGTTACTTCATCGAAAACTAATGTAACAGGTTGAACAGTATCAGAAGTCATTGTGACTGAATTGACTCCTAAGAACACTTTATTGAGATGAATAAGAGTTCCAGTTAAGTCAGTCGCTATTGCTGTTCCTCCACCTGAATCGAGAACTAACTGAGTAGAAATTGAAATCTTAAGAGCAGTAATGAATCCAAGGTCTAAATCGTTGACGTTATTAAACGTCCATCTAACTCTTACATATCTTACTGCACTTGCTAATACCGCAGGACCCGGTTCAAAAGGCGTAAAAGTAATATTATCAGTAGAATAGGCAATTTGAGTCCCAAATAAAGTAGTTCCAATCAATTGGAACTTAGAAAATCCTGCTACTATCGTAACAGAATTATAGATGTTTACGAAATCAAAATCTTCCTGATAATAGCCATCTGCTACAGTTGGCTGAATCCAGTATGGATAAAGAGCATCTATCTGAGCTTGAGGAGAAGCAAATCCATTATCAATAAAGTGCTGCTCATAAGTTTCAAGGTTATCAACAGGCCCAAACACTCCCTCTGTTGCATTGTAGAAACCTCTTTTTGTTCTTACATAAATTCCATTCAATGTAGCAAAGAATGAGTTGATGAAGAACAAATCAATCGGGTCATCAAGTTCTAATTCAAGCTCTGCCGATAATGCACTAAGATTACCTACAATATCCTGAGCTTGGACTTGGAATCCGTAAGTCCCTCCGATTAAGACTGACGCAACAAAGAAGTTAGAGTCAATCTGAGCAATCTGGACTCCATCTTGAAAGACATTATAGAATCTAATTCTCCAAGTAGAGAGTGGGACGGCCCAGCTTAAGAGCGCGCTGTTTCCGATTACTGTTCCTGTTAATGCCGGCCCTGCTATCGCAGGCACTATTAGAACGGCGCTAGCTGCATTAACTGATTCTTGACCTGAGAAGTTGATTCCCTTGATTAGAAATTCATGAGAACCAGTAATCAGGTTCAATACGATTGGGTCCATATTCGCTACAGTAGTTGCTGTAGTTAATACGAACTCAGCAGTAGCCCAATCAGCTCCCTTTCTAATCTCATAACCTACAGCATTAAGAGCAGGATTCCAAGTAGCTCTCAGATTAGTAGGAAATGCCTCTAATTGAAAATTAACTACATCTTCTGGTAATCCACGCTGAAATCCCTCTAATCCGGGAATATCTCCAGCAGGAGGAAATATTTCTCCATATAACTCATATAAGTCATCAACCATCAGCTGTAAAGCTTGATACAGCTTAGGGTCTTGCTGACTTACACTTCTTATTAAGTTGCTAATCGTGCCTTGGTTCTTATTCAACGCGAGACTTCCATTTCGGTTTCATCTCTACGATTAGCGAATAGAGAATGAAACGGTCGCCTGCATTGTTAACTGTTCCTAATCGGACAGTCATCTTCTCGTTAACGAAGTTAATCTTACGAGAGAACTCCCTTCCGGGTAATAGACCTAGTACAAACGCATTAGGAATATCCTGAGGTAATGCTCCATCCTCTCCTGCAATAAAGAGGTCTAACTGACCAACTCCCCAGATTCGGAAATGAAGTTTCGCAAAGTGATGAACCCAACCAGCCATTAATTGCTGAGGGCCGAAATGCACAAAGGAATTAATTACGAATCCATTATCAAGATACTGGAATGGAATCTGCTCATGAATGTCTCCATCCATTGAGCCATATTTAAGAGTAGCTCGTCCTCCAAGGTCAACATCGACCATAATAGAAGATGGTCTTTGTTGGAAGGTATTAATCGTCCATCTTACTTTTTTCGCGTCCACAAGGGCGTAATTTGATACTGCATCGCTGAAATAAGCTGTAAGCAAATGAGAAACTTCTGTAGCTCCGTCAAGAGGTACCGCAGCATATAACACCTGATTTTCAGCATCTAAGGCCAGCTGAACTTTATTGAAAGCGGTTCTAGTGATTCTCTTCCAAATATCTGCAATGTTATAAGTAAATTCGTTCCTCTTATAAATTGCAGATTCAAATAGAAATACTCCAGCTCCATCAGCTTGAAAGAATCGTTCAGTAGTTCCGCCTTTTGCATCAATAAATTGCGCAATTCCGAAACACTGAGTTCCAATTCCGGGGTCAAGTGAATCGACAGGCCAGTCGGATGGATTTTCGAGTATTCCTTGAGCAATATAACTTCTATTACCCTTCGTAATGATAAGAGAGTTTCTGAATTGCAATCCATTAGTGCAGCCGCTCTGCGCGTCACTTGGGTCGATAATTAGACGGCTAGTAGCTGTATCAAATGATTCATAATCCCTTTGCTTACTAGAAAGCACGGAGTGAGCCTGAGCAGCAAATCCACCTAAAGTCAATCGGTCCTGATAGGAGAAGATGAAAGTCCCGGCAGGAATGGTCGGCATTAAGTCGAATAAATAGTCTGCCGAGACGTATAACTCTGAATCGTAGAAATCTACCTCGACTGACGTCGTGGTATTGTCTGGGATTCTCTGAGCAAAGAAATATTCAGGACTTAATTGATTTCCATCAAAATCTGGTTGAACTTGAGTAGCAATAACCCAACGGGCTACTGTTCCGGCCGGCCCGATTGGAATATTAGATACTACAGCTTTGAATCCACCGGGAGCTTCATAGACTGTGAATATTTCAGGTCCAGGAGCAGTAATGAATCCTGTGTTCGTCTCAAAACTGATTGCAAAAAGATGAGTTCCGACCTCGATATGTCCTGAGTTCGCCGATGTGACAACAGAAAGGACGAAAGCTGATGGTGCAGTTCCCGCAGCGAGTCGTATGGTTCCATCACCTTGATAGACATAAACACTTCCAAATCCTCGAACGCGATTATGAAATGTAATATAAGCGCGGTTGTTTATGTTAACGACTGAAAAATCTTCAAAATTAACATCGGTAATAAGAGGTGCTGCAAATAAGCTATCAAAGAAATTACCAGCAGTATCCAGAACCAAGTAGCGTGATGTTTCATTGAGTCTTTTGTATAAGAAAGAACGCCGAATAGTCGGCCGCACGTAGATAGAGCTAACGCCGAAACGAGTTTGAACCTCGTCAAGAGAGGCAATAGAAACATTAAGACAATCCTGAAAGAATCCTTGAGGAGTGGTATCGTGCTTACCATTCGCCCAAAGACCTCGGAAGTCTTTAGTCTCTACAGGAGTATGGATTTCTAAGCTCGTCTTTGGCATTAGAGTAGGGAGAGGATATTACTACCCTCTCCCCCTTTAGCTACTTACCGATTGAAGTAAACTGCTTCACGTCCATTGAACGGGTAGCACCATTTAAGGTATTACCGAGCAAGAGAAGTGGAGCAACAGCAACAGTCGGGTCTAATGCACCGGGAATGACTTTGACAGAAACGTCATCCACGAAGAATTCAGCATTTCCATCTACGTCAACGGTGAGCTTAAGAGTAACCCACGTTGGTGTAACTGGAAACTGAACAGGTAACAATGCTGAGGCAGCACTAATTACAGGAGTCAGATTGTTTCTGTTGGAAAGAGCGTAGAAATCTCTTGTCGTTCCAACTCCAGTATCAGTTACGAATCCAACTAAGTTCGTTGGACCGAGTGTGAAGTTTCCTGCCGCAAAAGTCTCAGGAGCAAGAACTCCATTGATAATTGGAGCAGTAACTAAGCCGAAGAAGAACTTACGATTCAGATGGTCAGTAACCATCCGAACAACAGTCTGAAGCGTAATTGCTCCATTAACTCCGGGCTTATATGGCTGAGAAGTATTGTTACCAACTCCTGCTGCGATAGTCTCTCCAGCATTAGCTGAAGCAATCATCGTAGCAATGGAACCTTCTGGAGTGATAGAGACAACAATGCCGCTATCATTATCAGCGATACCATTACCAAAAGCTCGGATACCCGAAGCTAAAGTAACAGAAGGCTGATTGTCTGCAACTGGAACAGATTCACCGTTACGTGGGTCCATAGACCACGCATTTGCAAGAGCACCAAAGGTAGAAGTCGCAGTCCAAGCTGGAACTAACTTTGTTCCTGAGTTGTAATACGGAACTCCAGTCAGAATATCGGTGTAAAGACAACCCTTACCAGCGATATACTTTCCAGTGGTTCCATTTACTGGAACTCCAGAACCTACAAGATGAAAGACACCAACTTCGGCCGCATCTTTCAATGCGCCCCAAATACTCGGAGAATTAATCATAACCCACCTCTACGGCAAGCGATTGTGAATCGCAAGGTTAACCAAGTCTTACCATTCGAATTCTGAATGGCCTTCTACGTCCTCTCAAACTCTGGCCTTTTCTAACTCCAATCTGAAGCAGTTTATCTCTGAACCTGATTGCTTCTAAATCAAGTTCGTTTGCCTTTACCGGATTTTCTCCGATATGACGAGCAGCTAATGCTCCCGTCCTGAAAGAAAGGAAATTATCGGAACCAATAACCTCGACGAGAGTGTCCTCGTCTAATATATCCGCTAGTAAGCGAATGTAATTCAGACGAACCATTCTTGGTGTAGTAGCTCCGATAAATAGAACTTCTTGACCTCTCCAGACCCAATTATTCAGATTAGCATCTTGAGGAGCATTTGGCTCCCAAGTTCTTTCATACATTCTTGCATAATCAGGGTCCGGTGCGTTCTGAGCTTTCTCGTAAAGAGTAATTGGAACAATCATGTTGTCGGGAGAATCGAGAAGTTTGATTCCGGCCGGAACAAGAATATCCTCAATTACTTCCTTTTGAACAGGGATGCCATTAGTGATTAGATAGTCAGAAAGCTCGTTATTAGCAATCTTGACCATCGGAAGCAGAGCAGCATCATTATAGATAGTCCCACCCGGAACGAGACTATCATTAAGAATCGCCCTAACTGTCGTAAAGATATCACTAATGGCGCTCATGTTATCCCTTTGGCGCTGTTAATACAGGAGCTTTCCCTGCATTTTGAGCAGCTGTAAATTCAGCCTGATTCGTCTTACAAATCGGGCAAATTGTAGCTTTCTGATGCATCTGGGAGAAGCAAGCCACACAACGCTTATCTGCAACTTCCAGAATAGAAAGATTCCAGTCCTTCGTAAGCCCTAAAGCTCGTGCAGCATATCTCTGTGTATCTGAGATATACCTATGCTGATGAGACTTCTGCCAATCATCGTCAGCAATCTTAACGAGATGGATGAACCAGTTCTTCTGAATCAGGTCCATATCCGCGATTTCTTTCTTGAACTGAATCTTCGCTTCAGGTTTTGAATAAGTTCCCTCTACAAAGAAAAGACCGGGTTTTGCTTCTGGACTTGCATAAAGCTGTCCAGTTAATCTGTCCTCGATAATGGCACGAGCCATATCAATAGGAGAAATGTTCATATCAATCACGTTTCCAACTACTGGAACTCGCATACGTGATTTAATGTCGTTTCCGAGATTTAGAATAGAAATATCTCCCTCGGCGGCCGGGTCGATATGGAAATTAGACGGAATAATCCCCGGCTTGAATTCATCAATCGGAAACGGACAGATAGAGATAATCGTTGCACCCTGCGGATTCATTTAACTTCTCCCTCTTTTACATAAACCGACGACTCAAACGTGGGTTGTTCTTTAGGCTCTTCTTCTTCGAGGATATCTCGACAAATCTTTATATCCTCGATTTCCTTCTTCGCAAGAACTTCTGGATAAGTAGCGAGGTGAGTTCTCTCAGCTTCTTGCCAGACCTTTAATAAGAACTCTATTGGTGCCCATGCCAATGGTAATGGCTTATTCTGCCTATCTAAGAAGGCATAAATGAGTTCATAGGAGTAGGGCATATTAATCTCACTATGAACACCCTTAGTAGGAACATGCTGTATCCTCTCTAATACCCAACAATGGGGAAGATACCAGTATTTCTTTTGTTCCCGAATCCCTGTCTTTGTTCCGAGATAAATGCCTGAAGGTGTAATATCCTCGTAAGTGCAATACCTCTTAATTGTAAGAGTATCTGACCACACTAATCTCCATAACGGCTGTTCATAGACAGTATCGTGCCCATGAAGCCGAATGAGTTTAGCGTTGATATCAAAAGCGTCCATTTTACTTATCTAAATCTGTTATCTTACGATTAAAACCAATTCGACGAAACCAATATGAACCGTCGTTTTGACAATCATAAATCTTAATTCGAGGAATTATTTCATCATCATCAATTTCTGGAACAGTAAAGGTTATTGTTTCTTTACTACTCTCAGATACTAATTTAATCTTCTTATTCATACCATCGGGAGAGGGAGACTATTTCTCCCCCTCCCACTACGAATCGAATTACGCCGCGTGTGGATGCCACATTCCTGACTGTGCCGAATAAGTCAGTAACATAGCTCGACCAACAACCGCAGTAAAAGCCAACGCGATTGGCTTGTTTACAGCAGTTGCAACGCCACCAGTTGCACCAGTAAATGCACCTGTTGGAATGAAACAAATGGTTCCTGCAAATCCCGGCCACGGAAGTGGAATAAGAGTTGCAGCCAATGCACCGCTCATAGTTGTAATATAAGCAGTCGGAACAGGCTGTAGACCTGCTGCTGAAGGAACTACGTTGAGATTTTCAATCGACGGCCACTTTGATGGTGTACCGGGAGACTGAAAAGCGAGGAAATCCTGCTCACCTGCCATTGTTCATCTCTCCTGAAGAATTGCGTTTATGAAGAAGGGGCGATATTCTGCCCCCTATTCAATTACGCAGGAATATAACCCGTTGGAACCGCGAGATTGTAGATGTAGCTCT
>Ga0173480_10000442_pt1 | contig 13678 bp, 11 predicted proteins | sample NitcycUS209509C1_FD_122622 | JGI IMG/M metagenome (GOLD analysis project Ga0173480, IMG submission 122622) | Soil microbial communities from Arlington Agricultural Research Station in Wisconsin, USA - Nitrogen cycling UWRJ-S209-509C-1 (version... | ecosystem: Environmental > Terrestrial > Soil... | reverse complement strand
CTGTTCGCGCGCGCCGCCCTGTGGTCGTCGGCCAGCGACTTGTCGACGCTCGCCGACGTCACGCCGCCGAGTGGGCCGGTTCGCAGCCACATGCCGTTCGACAGTGACAGCACCATCGTCGGGTCGAGTGATGCGCTGCGCTACGTCCTGTTCCGCGTCGACCAGGTGGCACCCACCAACGCCACCGCGCTGCTGCTCGGCGAAACCGGCACCGGCAAGGAGCTCATCGCCCGTGCCATTCACGAGCGCAGCCCACGCCACCATCGGAGCTTCGTGGTGGTCAACTGCGGTGCCCTGCCCGCCAGCCTCATCGAGAGTGAGCTGTTCGGGCGCGAACGCGGCGCCTTCACCGGCGCGCACACGTCTCAGGCCGGGCGGTTCGAGCTGGCCAATGGTGGCACCCTGTTCCTGGACGAGATTGGCGAGCTGCCGCTCGAACTGCAGCCGAACCTTCTTCGGGTACTGCAGGAGGGACAACTCCAGCGTCTCGGCAGCACGCGGACGACGACTGTAGACGTTCGGGTCATCGCCGCCACCAACCGCAACCTCGCGGAGGAAGTGCACCGAGGCACGTTCCGCCGGGACCTGTACTACCGGCTCAACGTTTTTCCGATCACGATGCCGGCGCTGCGGGAGCGGCGGGAGGATTTGCCGGCGCTCGTACACCATCTGGTCGATCGGCTCTCACGTCAGATCGGCAAGCCGGTCAGCCGTATCCGGCCGGAGACGCTCCACGCGCTGGAGCAGCACGACTGGCCGGGCAATATTCGCGAGCTCGAGAACGTCCTCCAGCAGGCGATCATCCTGTCGCGGGACGGCACACTGGAGCTGCCAGGCATCGCGCAGCCGCCGCGCGAGACGAGCGAGGCGCTGCCCCTCCGCGAGGAGTCACGCGCCCTCGTGGATATCGAGCGGGATCACATCCGCCGCGTCCTCTCCACCACCGGCGGGCGTATCGAAGGGGCGTCCGGAGCGGCCACCGTCCTCGGACTGCGGCCGAGCACACTGCGCAGTCTGATGCGCCGGCTCGGGATCGAGCGGGCCAAGCGGCCCATACTCGGGCACACGGATTGAAATGAGGCGCCACCAGCCGCTCGTCATCGGATCGTCGAGGCGCGTCGGCGGAGGCCAGGGACCCGCCAGCGCGGAAGGCGAGCCTCGTCTCGGGCCGTGGAGCACGTGTGATGCTGGTCGCCTCGGTAGAGTGTCAGGTCAGGCGGGACAAGCGAACGGAGTTCGTACGCATGGCGGAGATCTTCGTCGAGAAGGTCCGCCAGGTGTCGGGCTGCGTCGAATGCCGCCTGATGATCGACTGCGAGGTTCGCGGGTTGTACGTGCTGCTGTCCCGATGGGAGGACGTGACCCCCCTGCGGATCTTCCTGGGATCCAATGAATTCCGTGCCCTCCTCGGCACCCGCATCCTCCTTCACAACCCGCCGCGCGTCAGCGTGGACGAAGTCCAGCGGCGCATCCGCCTCTCCAGCCACGGAAAAATGCTGCTGCAGTGGTAAGACGAGTGCCGCCAGCGGTGACGGCGCCGCTGTCAGGGGTGCGCTTCGAAGTGGGCGGGGGTGTGTGCGCTGACCGTCGCGTCCGGACGTGAGACGGCCTCGTAGTTCATGTCGCGGACGTCATGGATGTCGCGCTCGAGAAAGACGTTGAGAAACGTCCGGATGCCGGCGATGGCGGCCAGCTGCCCGAGGTCGTCCCACGTCGGCGCGACAGTGGTCGCCACGATGTCGGCCGCGAGCGCGAATTCGAGACCAATCAGCAGCCACCGCGCGAAGTGCAGCCAGATAGCGCGGCGCGTGATCGTGGTACGGCCACGCGTGGCCGTGACAATGTCGAGCACGGCCTCGCCGGCACCGTAGAGGATGACGAGGATGGCAATCGCTTCGAGCGCGAGCGCCGCGCCGCCGGCCAGTTGTTCGAGGGCAGCCTGCACGCAGATGTCACGCCTGGTCGGCGGGCCTCAGGACGCACCGGAACCCGACGTGGCCGGTGGAGGTGTCAATCGGCTGCGCGAAGCGCGCTGCCGGCCGGTAGCGGCGGCAGTAGTTCGGTGCGCACAGATGTGACCCGCCCTTCAGCACGCGACGCGGGATTTTGATGTGGGCGCCGGCTTCGTAGCTGGCGTCGATCGTCCCGCCCCTCGGGTTCGACGGGACACAGCACGCCTTGCCACTGTGTGCCGCGCCGTGGGGGACGAACCAGTCCGCGGTCCACTCCCAGACGTTGCCGATCATGTCGACCAGCCCGTAGCCGTTGGCGGGAAATGCCCCGATCGGCGACGTGCCCTCGTAGCCGTCGGTGGCCAGGTTCTGCCACGGAAACTCGCCCTGCCACGTGTTGGCCATGTGTCGGTTCGACGGCAGGAATTCGTCACCCCACGCGAACGCGACGCCTTCGAGCCCGCCGCGCGCCGCACGCTCCCATTCCGCCTCGGTCGGCAGCGCCTTGCCCGCCCATTGCGCGTAGGCCTCAGCGTCGGCGGCGGTGACATGGACGACCGGATGATCCTCACGGCCTTCGAGCGACGACTCAGCGCCCTCGGGATGGCGCCAGTCGGCGCCGAAGCGATAGGCCCACCAGTTGTGACAGTCGCGAATGTCCACGCGATGCGTCGCCTTGGCGAACACCATCGATCCAGGTCGAAGCATGTCCGGCAGCGCTCCCGGGTAATCGGCGGCGCGCGGTGGAATCTCCGCAAAGCTCACGAACCCGGTGGCGTTGACGAACGCCTCGAACTGCGCGTTGGTGATTGGCGCCCGGTCGATCCAGAACCCCGAGACGCGTACCGGGTGCGCGAGCCGTTCCTCAGGATAGTGATCGTTGGAACCCATGAGGAACGTCCCCTCCGGGATCCATTGCATCTCCGGCGGCGCGATAGTGGCGTTGCCCCCGGCGTCAGTGACAGGTGAGGTTGTCAGCGAGCCCATGTACGCACCTCGTTTCCAATCTTCGCGCCAGCCTTCCGCCCTGAGGTTCGGGTCCGGCACAGGTGTGCCGACCGCGCGTGGCCGTGGTACTTCGAAATGCCGCCCGCGATGGATCGCGGGTTTTGACGCCCAAAACCGCGGAAACGCGACTGTCAGCCCCGCTTGCCGACACGGAGCCGCGTGAAACGAGTACCCCGTGAGATCGATGGCGTTCGGGCTATTCTTGGTGTGTCCGGCTCGCGTAGACGTGAATACCGTGGGCGGGATTGAGGAGCGCGGGCACCATTCCGTTGACGAACCGGAACGTCATGCGTGACGCGTCGCCCCCGGCGCTGTCGACATGCACCAGGATCTCACCGCGTTCTGCCAGTCGCGCCAGCTGCGGACCGACTTCCGCCGGATCCCGTGCGAGCGTTTCGCATGCGGTCCACGTCGTGAACTCCATGCCGAGATGACTCACTCCGGCGAGCAGCAGACGCTCTTCGCACGACAGCTGCTCGATGCGACGCTGCATCACGAAACGGACAGCGTCCACGGCCGCCTGCTCGAGGTCGGCCATCCCAGCCCGCAGCGTCCAGCGTGAACCTTGTCGCTGCACGAGGTGGCGCTCAATCAGCGTGTCAGCCACGCGCTCCATCAATACCGGCGCGCCTTCCGAAACCTTCCGCAGGAGCTCGCCGATGGGGGCGCCAGCGGGCGTGCCGAACCGTGCTTCCGCGTAGTGCTCCACATCGAGTGGGCCCAGTGGACCAAGCTGCACCACGCGACAGACGCGCATGATTTCGAACTCCGCGATCAACTGGCGCAGGGTGGCGCTCTCGCGGAACGCGGCCAGCGGCCGCGCCGTCAGCAGCACCGTCAATCGCAGCGCGTCGTGACGGCGGATGAGAGCCCCAATCACGTCCACGTCCGGCTCGTCGAGCCAGTGCGCGTCATCGAGCGCCAATACCAGCGGGGCCTCGACGGCAAGCAGCTCGAACGCCGTGATCAGCTCGCGAAACAGCCGCGGCGGAGTTTCCCGGCGCCCGTTTTCGGCGACCGACGACTCGCCGTGCAGGTGCTTGATCAGCGCTGGAGCGTATGGCTCGATCAGCGGTCGCACGCTCGGCACACTGGTCATCAAGCGGCTCAGCGTGTCGAGCAGGCAGCCATACGGCTCGGCATCGAACGAGGACGGCAGACACTGCGCCCGCACGACGAGGCAACCCCTGCGCATGGCAGCCCGCGCGGCCTGGTCGAGCAGTGCGGTCTTTCCGCTGCCAGGCGGACCGCAGACCACACCGAGGGTACGCCGATCGTCCTGTGTCGGCAGAAGACTGCCGAGCATCGCCAATTCCTGGGTACGCCCAGCGAATAATCGGACGGCGCTGCCGCCAGTCACCGGCGGCGTTTTCTGGACCGGGGCGATGAAGGCGTAGGCGCCGTGCGAGAGCGTTCGGATATAGCGGGCCGCCCGCGCGTCGTCTCCGAGCGCATGGCGGATTTCGCGGACCAGCACCTTGACGTTATCGGGCGTGACGTGGGTATCGTGCCAGACGGTACGGAGGATCTCTTCTTTTGACAGCGGCCGATCACCGGCTTCGATCAGGCAGGCAAGGACGCCAGCGGCCTTCGCCGTCAGCGGAACGCGTATACCCTCCTGCCACAGCAGGCCGTGGGTTTCGTCGAAGCAGAAACCGCCGAAATACCGCATAGACCCCCGCCACGGGGAATGTCAGCACTATATGGTCAGCTGTAAAACCGTGGCTATTGGACTTTGGGCACCCGTCTAGAGGGTATAACCGCAGGTGGGTGTACCCCATAACGCGAGGGTTAGGGGTAATTACGTACGTGGCCCGGCGCTGAGGCGCACGGCCATACGGACGAGATCGGCGAGCGACTCGGCGCCCATCCGCTGCATCACATGAGCTCGATGGACCTTGATGGTTTTGAGCGACGTGCCCAGGCTGTCTGCGATCTGTTTGTTCGGATGGCCCAACACGACCAGATCCATCACACTGCGCTGTCTGGCGGTCAGCGTTTCGTATCTCTTCCGCAATTCCGAAAATTCGAGACGCTGCCGGTAGTTGTCGCTGTCGCGCGCCAGCGCCTTCTGCACTGCGTCGAGCAGCGCCTGGTCGTCGAACGGCTTGGTGAACACCTCCATGGCGCCGTCCTTTATCGCGCGAACCGCCAGAGGGACGTCGGCGTGGGCGGTGACGAAGATGATCGGGATGTCGATGCCATCTTCGAGCAGTCGGCGCTGCAGGTCGATGCCGGTGACATCGGGCATCTTGATATCGAGCACGATGCATCCACGGCTGTTACGTGGCGCCCGCGCGAGAAAGTCGATGGCACCCTCGAATGCTTCGGAACGCAGTCCGACCGACGCAAACAGTCGAGATAGTGCGCGTCGAATTGACGCATCGTCGTCGACGATGAAGACGGTGGCGCCTGGCGCCAGTGATTCGGCTATGTTCATCAGAGGCGCTCCATTTCCCATCATCGCCTCAGACGCTGAATAAGAACGAGTATGCGTCACGGTTTACTAAACATTCTCATCGTTAACACCGAACAGCCCAAGTCATAATTTTCAAGCGGTCTATCACACCTCGACCCGTATGGGCCATTTAGCCGTCAAATGACGGAGCTTTCGTCTGCAACCGCTCATCCGAGCTGGCCGCTGTGACCCGTTGTCAAAGGCACGGTAAAGGTCAGCCTGGCCCCTGCGTCAGCAGGCTCGGCCGTGATCATCCCGCCATGGGCGTCGACAATGGCGCGGGCAATCGCCAGGCCCATTCCCATCCCGCCCGCTTTGGTGGTGTAGAACGGCTCGAATATCTGAGCCTCGGAGCCAGACTCGAAGCCACGCCCGGTGTCGTGCACCATCACCCGTGCGGCGGCCGGCGGCTCGAAGGCCGTGCTGATGGTGATCAGGCGTTCGCCCCGGCTCTCCGCAATGGATTCCATTGCATTGACCAAGAGATTCAGCACGACCTGCTGCAGCTGCACCCGGTTGCCCAGCACGTGTGGAAGCGCAGGCGCTGTCGACAGGTGCAGCCGGATGCTGCGCATCAGGGCTTCGCCACGAATCAGCTGCAGAGTCCTCGTGATCAGGTCGTTCAGATCGAGCGCTTCGCGTCCACCCGTGTCCTTGCGCAACAGGTCGCGGACGTCCTTCACGATTTCTGCCGCTCGGGTCGCATCGGCGGCAATGTCGTCGAAGACGCTGACAAGGTCTTTAGGTGTCGCGGCACCTGATTCGACGAATCGCCGGCCGGCGTGGGCATTGCTGGAAATGGCGGTCAGCGGCTGATTGAGCTGATGCGAGAGCGAGGCCGTCAGCTCGCCGAGCACCCAGACACGAGTGACGTGCGCCAGCTCCTCGCGGCTCTTCTGCGCGGCCAGTTCCGCGCGGCGTCGCTCCGTGACGTCGGTGTGCGTCATCACGATGCCGCCGCCCGGACGCTGCAGCGGCACGATCGTGACGCTGTACCAACGCTCCTGGTGAGCCGTCCCGTGTGAATACTCCTGGGTGAACTCCGCCAGGCGCCGTTCCTGAACGTCGCGAATAGCCTGGCGCCATGTGCGGTCGGGCCCGGACGCGACCGTCGGGAGCTGCCAGTCGCCCCGCCGTGCGGCCGAATCGTGACTCGAGCCGAGTCCGACGGTGGTGGCGAACTGATCCCAGTGCCGATTGGCGGCGACGACGCTCCCGTCGCGATCGAGCACGGCGACGTGACTCGGCAGCGACGCGAGGATGGCGGTTTTCGTCGCATCGGCCGTACGCAACGCCGCTTCGCCCTGACGACGCTCCTCGAGCAGGGCGGCCACGCACATGAAGGGGATCCCGGTGGCGAGCAGGAACGTCTGCACGATCGTGACCTGCATGTCGGTGGGAATCCTGTCGAGCGGTCCGCGGCCGGACGCCGCCGCGCCGACCAGGATGAGGACGCTCGCGAGGAGGGAGATGCTCACGCCGGCGGGACCGAAGCGCACGGCCGTCCAGAGCAGCAGTGGCAGGAGTGCCGCACCCTGCAACACCAGGCGCGACACCGACTCCAGCGCCGTCGACCCGAGCAGTGTCGCGATCGTCGCCGACTCGATCCAGCGCGCGCGCGTCGCGGCGACCGCCCCTCGCCAGCCGGTTTCGATGACGCACGCGATCGCGGGAATGATGGCCACCGCCGAGAGCATGTTCGACCACACGCGCACGATCCAGACGTGCCAATACGATTCGGGGGTGAAGATGGCCACGATGGCGGCGTCGAGGAACGAGGAGGCGACCGGGGCGAGCAGGCCGGCGCCCACGAGGAACACGGTGACCCGGTGAAGGGTGTCGAATCGGGTCGGCCGATCGTTGAAGCGGCGGATGACCGATGCGGCGATGAGCGCCTCGCTGCAGTTGGTGGCGAACAGTGACATCGCCAGTGGCGGCGGGAAGACGCCGAGCTGCAGATAGAGGTGTGCCGGTAACGCCGCCAGGACGACGACCCACCATCGCGACACGGGTGTGAACAGCAGCGCTGCGGTCAGAATCGAGTTGGGCGGCCAGACGACGGAGGTCGTGGACGGTGGGAGCCGGAGTGCAAGGCCTACCTGCGTCCCGGCGTAGTAGCTGGCGCAGACGAGAGCCGCCAGCAACACGTCTGGCTGCGCGGGCCAGCGCAGCAGAGGTGCTGCGGACGCCCACGCGGGTCGGTTGCGTTCAAGACCTGGAAGCAGCGCCCGGCCGTGCGCCATCGATTGCCTCAGTCAAGGCCCGAATCATAAGCCGGTCTCGGCTGTTTCCTTTCACGGAAACCGCTTGGTTTGCCTAAAAAGCGCTATTCCCATGTGGAGTTAGGTCTTTAGTCACCCCATCGCTCGCGCTGCACCCTTCTATTCATCAATCTATTCAAGTTCAGGATGTCCGGCCGGTCGGCGAACGGCGGCGGACCGCTTGCTTTGGCGATCGGTACCGCGCCTTCGTTTCACGATGGACGACCTGCTTCGTATCGAAACCGACCTGCTGGGCCGACTGACCGGTCCCTTCGCCTTCAGGTTTCGTGCTGCAGCCGCTCATGGGCCTCACCTTCGCCCTGCGCGACGGCATCAGGGACGCCCGCCTCAATCACCCACGGTACCTGCGGACGCTGGTGGCCGCACCCGCCGAGCGCCGGCATCAGGTCGGCCAGGCGTGGAGAGCTATCGGCCGCGTCATCATCCTCGGCGTGCTGATGGACGTGGCCTATCAGGTGATGGTCTTCAAGCGTCTGTATCCCTTCGAACGGCTGGACATCGTGCTGCTGCTGGCGGTCGCGCCGTACGTGCTGCTGCGCGGACCGGTCTGCCGCATCGCGCGATGGACGCGTCGGCGCAGAATCTCAGGGTGACCACATGACAGACCGAGGCCCGTCTGCGGTTTCAGCCAACGACCTGGCCGCGCAACGCACCGAGATGGCGTTGGAACGGACGCATGAAGCGTTCGAACGCACGCGGCTCGCGCACGAGCGTACTCTTCTGGCTTGGGTCAGAACGGCGACGTCGCTGATTTCGTTTGGCTTCACGATCTACAAGTTCTTCCAGTACATGCGCGAGAGCAATCCCGCGCCGGAGACGCACCGGCTGCTCGACCCGCGTGCCGTGGCGCTGGTGATGATCAGTCTCGGCGTCGTGGCGCTGGCATTTGCCACGCTGGAGCAGCGGCACAACGTGAAGACGCTGGCTGCCACGTATCCGCACCACGGACCGCTGCCGCGATCGCTGGCGGCCATCGTGGCAGCGGTGCTGGCCGGCATCGGTCTCATCGGACTGGTCCTGGTGTTCTTCCGGCAGTGAACGGCACGTCGTTTTCCGTAGCCGTCCGCTGCCGCTGCGCCACCACACATTCGGGTATGTGGGGCGTGGCCGATGAGACTCTCAGGCGGCTTTGCTGGGCTCACGCGGGAACGTGGCTGAGCTGCCGTGGCGCTCGTGCTCCACGAGATGTCGCGGGACCGGCGCCGCACACACGGCGATTGGCCATCGAAAGTGCGGTGAAGAACGTCAAAACGAGGCCGCCGCGCATTCCGATCGGAGTGGCAGGTGTCTTGAGTGAAGCGTATCAGCGCCTCTCCGCGAGAGAGGTGGTGCGCGCATACGCCGGCGGGACGCGTGCCGGCTCCAAATCAACGGAAAGATGAAATGACATTGTGCATACGGAGGGGTCGGTCATGAGGATGACGTTGAAGGCGCTGGCCGTGCTGCTCGCTCTTGCGATTCCTTCGCTGGCGTCAGCTCAGGACGTGAAGACCGATTGGGACAAGGATTACGACTTCGCGAAGGTCAAGACCTTTTCCATCAAGATCGGCACGGGCTGGGGCAACCAGCTGAGCGAAGACCGGGTCAAGCGCGATCTCACCGAAGCGCTGACGGAAAAGGGATGGAAAATGGTCCCCGAGGGAACGGCGGAAACCCAGATTGTGGTCCACGGCGCCACCCAGACGAAACGGGACCTCAACACCTTCTATAGCGGAGGGGGTTATGGCGGGTACGGCTATTACGGTGGCGGCGGCATGGCCACGTCGACGACCACGGTCAGCGAGTACCTGGTCGGGACGCTGGTCATGGACATGTTCGACGCCAAGACCAAGAAGCTGATTTTCAGAGCGACGGCCAGCGACGAGCTCTCCAAGGATCCGAAGAAGAACGAGAAAAAGTCGGACAAGGCCGCGCAGAAGATCTTCAAGAACTTCCCGCCGATGCCGAAGAAGGCGTGACGTCCCGCGCACCGCTGGCCGGCGACCCCTGAGGGTCGCCTCGCCACGGCCTCCGGCTCCGGCCCGTCCAGTCTTCGCCCGGGTGTGCCACGCGACAGAGAAACGAGTCGATGAACAGCGGCACGCTGACACTCGGGGCGCTCGGGTCCGGCGTGCTTCTCGGTCTGTTCATCGGCGAGCACGCCGCCGCGCTCGATATCGTCGCTGACATCTACATCCGCCTCCTGCAGATGACGGTGCTGCCGTTCATCGTCATCTCGACGATCGCCGGCATCGGCCGCCTCGACTCCGTGCAGGCGCGCCTGCTGGCGCGCTCCATCGGCACGATCGTCCCGTTGTTGTGGACGGTGGCGCTGGCTATGGTCCTGCTGTTTCCGCTGGTCCTGCCATCGCGCGTGTCGGCCTCCTTCTTCAGCTCCTCGCTCGTGGCGCCACCCGCAGCGCTCGACCTGGTGGCGTTGTATGTCCCGGCCAACCCGTTTCACTCACTCGCCAATGCGGTCGTCCCTGCCGTCGTCCTGTTCAGCGTCGTCATGGGCGCCGCCCTGATCGGCGTTCCCGACAAGGGCCGGCTCGTGGAGATTCTGGACGTGGCCCGGGCGACGGTGTCGCGCGCCGCGACCTTCGTCATGTGGCTGATGCCGGTGGGCCTGTTCGCCATCGCCGCGCAAGTGGCCGGTACCCTGAACCTCCAGCAGTTGAGTGAGCTCCAGGCCTACGTCGTCGGCTACGCCGTGCTGTCGCTGGTGCTCGGACTGTTGATTCTGCCGCTGATCGTCTCGTCGCTGACGGGCATTCCACGTCTGGCCCTGCTGCGCGCCTATCGCGATCCAGTGCTGACGGCATTCGTGGCCAGCGACCTGTTCGTCGTGCTGCCACTCATCGGCGAGCGCACCCGCGCCCTGTTGCAGCAGCACGGCATGGGGCGCTTTCAGTCCGCGCCCGACGTCATCATCCCGGCATCGTTCAACCTGCCCCACAGCGGAAAGTTGCTGTCGCTCACGTTTCTCACGTTCGCCGGTTGGTACACCGATACGGCGATCTCCTACGACCGCTATCCCGCGCTGATGGGGACCGGCGTGCTCACGATGTTCGGCAGCGTCAATCTGGCGATTCCGTTTCTCCTCGATCTGTTCCGCGTACCGGCCGACACGTTTCAGCTCTTTATCGCCACTGGTGTGATCAACGGCCGCTTCGGTTCTCTCGTCGCCGCGGTGCACACTGCCGCAGTGGCGCTGCTCGCGACGTGGCTGCTGGCCGGAGCCTTGCGCTTGCGGGCGGCGCAATTCCTTCGCATCGCCGTCGGCAGCGTCGTGCTGATAGCCCTCGCCGTCGGCGGCTCGCGGCTGTTCGTGACATGGTTGGGCGCCGGCGAGTACCGCGGAGCCGAAGCGGTGATGAACCTCGAACTGCTGACGGCACCTGTCACACCGCGTGATCAACCGCGTCTGGCGTCGAATCAGGCAGTCGCCGGCGAATCGCCCGCGCTCGGCCGCATCCGTCAGAGCCGGATGCTCCGCGTCGGCTACGTTCCGGACAGTCTGCCGTTCGCGTATGTCAACGCGCGCGGCGCACTGGTGGGCTTCGACATTGACATGGCGCACCAGCTGGCGGCCGAACTCGGTGTCTCCGTGAGTTTCGTGTCGCTGCCGTCGCTGCCGCTTGATCAGCGCACGTGCGAGTGTGACCTCATCATGTCAGGCGTGCCGGTCACGACCGATCGCGCGGCGGCGCTCCTGATGTCGACCTCATATCTGGACGAGACCGTGGCGATGGTCGTGGACGACGCCAGCCGCGGGCGGTTTACGACGTGGGCTGAGATTCGAGACTGGCGTCACCTTCGAATCGGCGTGCCGGACGTTCCGTACTTCGTTGACTTCGTCCGGAGGTCGCTGCCGAATGCGGAGGTGGTGACGTTCCGTTCGGCGGCCGCGATGTTCTCGCCAGGTCACACGCGGGTGGACGCGCTGGCCTTGACGGCCGAGCGCGGCTCGTCGTGGACCTTGTTGCATCCGCAGCTGTCCGTCGTCGTGCCGGAACCGGCTGGGGTGAAAGTGCCGCTCGCGTATGTAATCAGCGGCCACGATACCGGATTGGCCAGCCTGATCAACACCTGGATCGACCTGAAGAGAAAGGACGGAACCATCCAGGCGCTCTACGACTACTGGATCCTCGGACGCTCCGCCATGCCGAAGCCGCGGCGGTGGTCGATTGCGGGGGACGTACTGCACTGGATCGACTGATGCGGCGCTTCGACCTCGCCGCGCCAGCCTCAGGTGCGCAGTGCGAAGCCGCGGCATCGAGCAGGTAACGGTCACATACCGCGACATCGCGCGGAGCTTTGGCGATCTCTTCAGCGCATTTGCACGAATCCGTACCTCGGAGCGCAAGACGGCGTGCGACGCTGGCTCGCTCTTTGGGCTCGATGCCGTATGCGAACGGGTGCGGGTGGCCGACTCCGGCGCCGGAGTGGACGAGGCTCTGGCCGTCGGCATGGGGCTCACGGCCAGCCGCGCGATCATTGACGCCCACGGCGGGTCGCTCTAGGCGGCCAACGACGGCTCCTCGGGTGCCGTGTTCACGTGCGCGCTTCCGGCCGCGGCGCCCTGACGCGCTCGGCGCTCGTGGCTGCTAGGCTGCTCCCTTCGTCTGCCGGCCGCGCGCCCTGGCTGGCGTCACGGCGTTCGCGCTCCGTCCCAGCTCGAGCACGTCGCGGGCGTCGAGCAGGCCGGCCATCTGAATGAAGCGGGCGATCAGTCCGGTCCAGCCGGTCTGATGGCTGGCGCCCAGTCCGGCGCCGTTATCGCCGTGGAAGTACTCGTAGAACAGCAAATTGTCCCGCCAGTGCGGGTCCGTCTGGAACAGGGTGGCGCCGCCAAACACCGGCCGTCGCCCCTCTTCGTCACGGCGGAAGATGCGCCCGAGCCGTCCGGCGAGCTCCCGCGTCACTTCGAACAGGGTCATCTGCCGGCCTGAACCGGTCGGACACTCCACCGTGAAGGCGTCGCCGTAATACATGTAGTACTGCAGAAGGGCGCGCATGATCAGCGCGTTGATCGGCATCCACACCGGGCCTCGCCAGTTCGAGTTGCCGCCGAACATCGGCGAGGACGATTCTGCAGGCTCGTAGCGCACGGCGTGGTGCCGGCCGCCGAGATCCAGCTCGTACGGCCGGTCGCCGTACACGCGCGACATCGATCGCAGGCCGTACGGACTGAGGAACTCGTTCTCGTCGAGAAGACGGGAAAGAATCCGCCGCAGCTTGCGCTCACCGACGATGGCCAGCAGGGTCCGTCCGTTGTGACCGGGGGCGGCGAGCGCGACCGACTCCTGCAGATCCGGCCGGCTCTCCATCAGGCGGCGGGCGCGATCGAACAAGGCCGGGAAGCGCTGCTGCACCTGGCTCTCGATGACGGTCGTTGCGCAGAGCGGCACCAGGCCGGCGAGCGACCGCAGCTTCATGCGTGACGCCTGGCCATTCGGCAGGCGAATGACGTCATAGAAGAATCCATCCTCGTCGTCCCATAACTCGTCCTGCTGATCGCCGATGCGGTCCATGGCGGCGGCAATCCAGAAATAGTGTTCGAGGAACTTGGAGGCGAGCGGCTCGTGCGCCCGGTTCTGCATCGCCAGTTCGAGCGCGATGTCGAACATGTTCTGGCAGAAGAGCGCGATCCAGGCGGCGCCATCGGCCTGCTCGAGGTGTCCGCCGCCGGCCAGCGGCTGGCGGCGATCGATCACGCCGATATTGTCGAGGCCGACGCAGCCGCCGTCGGACAGGCTGCGGCCGCTGCGATCGCGGCGGTTCATCCACCAGGTGAAGTTCGTCATCAGCTTCTGGAACGTGTGTTCCAGAAACGCCGTGTCACCCTGGCCGCGTCGCTCTTTTTCCAGGTTGTAGACATAGAACGACGCCCAGGCGTGAACCGGCGGATTCGCGTCGTTGAAGTTCCATTCGCTCGCTGGCAGCTGTCCGTTGGGATGCTGATAGCGTTCGTCGAGCAGCAGCAGGAGCTGACG
>Ga0173480_10000441_pt1 | contig 13696 bp, 7 predicted proteins | sample NitcycUS209509C1_FD_122622 | JGI IMG/M metagenome (GOLD analysis project Ga0173480, IMG submission 122622) | Soil microbial communities from Arlington Agricultural Research Station in Wisconsin, USA - Nitrogen cycling UWRJ-S209-509C-1 (version... | ecosystem: Environmental > Terrestrial > Soil >... | reverse complement strand
TGGGGGAATTTAGTATTTGCCGCTAAAAATTTTCTGCCTGATGATCCGACAAATTCTTGGGACGGGAAGCGTGAAGGTGTCACGTTGAATCCTGCAGTTTTTGCATACAAGATGATGGCAAGATTCAAAGATGGGAGACGGGAGGTGAGGAATGGGGATGTTACGTTAGTGCGATAATTCAGCATTCTGCCCCTTCGAAATTTGTTGCTACGCCAAATTTCGTTCGTTAGCCGTAAGCTGTGCTTACGCAGCCACCGTGAATTCTTCTGTTTGCAGCAGGAAAACTTTAATGCTACGAAAACCCCGGGGTTCATTAAATAGTTTCCTCTTCAACTTCTCACTCAATTTCTACTTCAACTATCTACTTCAATTTCCACTTCCTTGTTCGCTAATCATTATTCGTTTTGGTCCCGGGGTTTCCGAAGCGATTTAATCAAGAGAGATCAGTACTTCCTTCAATGAAAACCCTTACATCAAAAGTTAAAGTTTGAGCTTATTTCATTATCACTACCCATTCTCATCAATTCATGATTTCAAAGGACTATCTTTAGAGAGTTTCATCACTTTGGCAGCACAATATGCTGGCTAAGTCCTAAAGGATGAAGCGAACACTCGATTTATATACTCCAACCTGGCTCTCTAACCTACGAGAATCACACAGTTTCCCATTATTAAACCGATACAAGGATTCCGGCCGGTCTCTCGTGGGACTAGGCCGGTTAAAACAGAGAGATCAATCTATATCAGGAAATAATGATCAATTATCTAATCCGATATGGCACCAAGCCTCCTAAGCCTCAATAACTTCAGAGGCTGGTGCCTGATTTAAAACTAATAAATCATGAAAAAGTATTCATTTTTCTCTATATTGATCTCCATGATGTTCGTCTTCTTAGTCAGCGGATGTGAAAAATCTGGAGATCAGGCTACATCTGTAAATGTTGCAAGCAATGGGCAACTGACAACAAGAGACGGTGATGGTCCTTGTGACAATTGTGATATCGATGACTGTTGTTGTGGTTTTGAATTACGAGATCCAGTAAATGACCCGACAACCTTCCGAGTATGTGGATTTGATAATGGAACTTCTACTTGTGTTCAGACACCACCAACTGGTTGTAATACTATTAGTGGTGGCTTTGCCCAACCATTTTTATCAAGTGGAGGTACTCCTAAATTCGTATTTTGTCAGCTCCAGGGCAATTGCTTTCAAATTACTAATATGACCTTTGGAAGTACAGGGGAAATTAGAATTAGCTGTGATTACGATCAAGTAATGCCATCTTTCACAAATGTGACAATACCTTATTTGTCAACGTTTACATTTTGTGTAGATGGGAATTGTGATTATAATCAATGTGATCCTTGATTAGATTACTAAGGATGAGGCAGCTTTAAATTAAGCTGCCTCATCAAATATTTAGGCTTGTTTTTTTTTTTAAAATGCCAACAAATCATATATTAATATATAAATTGATTTATTAATGTCGATATATTTAAAAAATAATTGTACCAAGTTTATTCAATTATTATTTATTTATTTTTTGATTATTGGATTTAATTGTAATGTATTTGCGCAAAATTATTTTTTCTTAGAGCCATTTAATGCATATAATGTAAATTTTACTAATGGTTTGTGTGGTTGTTCGAGTGAGTTGATAGGACCAAGTGTGGGTTGGGGAGGCGAAATTTCGTATAGTCCTGAAAATGTACTTTACTCATTAGCAAATTGGGGTCCGGGTGATGTGCGTCTTCACGTATTAGATCCTGGGACAGGAAACATTACTGCTACTATAATGACGGGCCCTACAACCTTACCTCCAATGATTGGGTTTGTGGCCGTGGGCAATGGTATTTTTTATTCTCATCCGCCCTTTTTTGAAGGATCCGATACCATTTATCGCTGGGATGTGAATTCAAATTCTGTTACTTCACTTGGCACGACTGGGTTCATAGGAGATGGTGGAATGGCGATGTCTGGTGGTGAAGTTTATTTTGCTGTCCGTGATGCAGTTCCCGGAATGAGATCAATAGTCCGATTGGATCAATCAAATCCGTCGAATTCTACTATTCTTGTAACTTATCCATTTTTGCAACCTATTTCAGGATTAACGGCTTCTCCTTATTGTAATATTTTAATTGGGGTTGATGTTTATGCTCATAACTTTGTTTCCATAAATCTAGCAGAAGCATCAATAGAGCCTATTTGTAATTTCGATCCTATTGAAGGACTTTGGATTACGTCAATGTGGGAATATAGTCCTTTAAATTGTTCCATTTATCTGGACCTCGATTGTAATGATAGTTCCGGAGCCACTGAATCAGATTATAATTCACCAGATTATACTTGTTTGTCGGATGATGTAGGAATAGCTGACGAAGACATCAGGATGTTTTTTGATGCTATTGTCACTTCAATGACTGTAAAAGTTGCCGGGAACGTTCCAGATGCTCCTGATGAAATCCTAGAAATGACCGGTTCAGTACCGAATATTGATGTCACAGGAACAGGCACAGATATGGTCACACTGACAAATGGTGGAGGTGCGAAATCGACTGATTTCAAAGATGCCCTGCGACTGATCGTGTATAAGGACCTTGCTTCACCGCTCACTGCGGGACCTAGAACTGTAGAAGTACAATTCACTACAGCTTCAGGGGCCATGAGCAATATTGCTACTGCATTCATTGAAGTAACTTCACTGCCACTCGTTGATGTGGATCTCGGACCTGATCAATTTATCTGCGAAGGCGAGTTCACCATTTTCGATGCTGGCATTCCTGGCGCTGCCTATACCTGGTCCACAGGCGCCCACACCCAAACAATCTCTGCTTTTGAGTCGGGAGAGTATATAGTGACCGTAACTGACGGCGTGCATTGCCCTGGAAGAGATTCTGTTGAGCTCATCATAGTACCTATTATCCAGGTGGCTTTGGAAGGCGATTTTGAAATATGTGATAATGAGGCGGCTGAATTGATCATTCAAACAAACACTCCATTTTCACTCATTATAGATATTTCTTCCAATCCGGGTTCTCCATTTCAATTCACCGGAATAGATGATGAATTCACATTTATTGATTTTCCAACACAAACTACTGTTTACACCATTACCAATGTCTCGGCTTCGGATTCTGCTTGTTTTGAAGTGACAGATCCCATCCAGATTGTGGATGTGTATCCTACATATACTACTTCCATGGATGCATCTATTTGTGATGGTGACAGTATTTGGCTTGGATTCTATTGGGAGACGGAAACAGGTGTTTATGAAAATATATTGAATACCATCCATCATTGTGATAGCACAGTGATCACGAATCTCACTGTTCTACCTGCAGTGCAGATAACCGCACAAGGCACCACTTGTGACTCAGCCACAGCAGGCATATTCGTCACCTTCCTCAACAATCCAAACGGATGCGACACGATGGTGACGACGACAGTGACTTTGCTTCCTTCGGATACGACATTGATCAATCTTCTTACTTGCAGTATTTCAAATGTGGGCACGACCACACAGACTCTATCGAATCAATCCGGATGCGACAGCATCGTGATCGCGATCACGACATACACAGCTCCACTTGATACAACCCAACTTACTATATCTACTTGTGATTCCTCTTTGCTCGGTGTCTTTCCACAATTCCTTATTGCACAGGATGGATGTGATAGTATTGTCTTTACCACAGTAACCATGGCACCATCCGATACGACATTTTTGTCAGGCATCTCTTGTGATTCCGCCAGCATAGGAGTGTTTCAAAATCTATTGTCCAATCAAATGGGTTGTGATAGCCTTGTCATCACGACGATCTCAGCAGGGATGCCGGATACGACATTGATCTTTAAGACTTCCTGTGATTCGTCCAGCCTCGGTTTCACTGAAATTCATTACACGACAACGAATGCATGTGACAGCCTCGTCATCACGATGACGACCTACAGCGCCCAGGATTCAACTTTCATTACTGGTTCATCCTGTAATCCTGCAGATGTCGGTGTATTTGTTCAGATTCTAACAAACGGATTCGGTTGTGACAGCATTGTAACCACGACGGTTTCGTTACTTCCGTCAACTGAATCCTTTATTTCCTCCACCACCTGTGATCCATCCGCTGCCGGAAATTTCGACCATGTCTTAGTCAATCAGTTTGGTTGCGATAGTATCGTGCATGAGACGGTTTCACTTTTACCTTCAAGCACGACTTCCCTTTCATCGACCACTTGCACCTCATCGCAAGCCGGGACATTCGTCACGACGTGGCAAAATCAATATGGCTGCGACAGCATAGTGACCTTGACCGTCTCATTGATTCCAGCCGATACGACACAATTGATTTCCATGACCTGCGATCCGGCACAAGTCGGCAGCACCCAAAATACTTTCATCAATCAGGATGGATGCGACAGCCTGGTGATTCAGACTACCTCTTTATTTACTTTGCCACAAGTTGATGTACTGGTCACTTCCGATTTCAACGGCTACGGCATCAGTTGCTTCGGCGAAAGCGATGGAAGTGCAATCGCTAATGTTACAGGTGTTAGTCCATATCAATACTCATGGTCCACAGGCAGCCCGGATCAAAGCATCACAGGCTTAAGCAGCGGAGATTACTTCGTGACCATCACCGATGGCAATGGATGTCAAACACAAAGCTCCGTCTCGATCACTGAGCCGGAAGAATTCTCTATTGGCTTTGAAGTAACACAGCCCGATTGTTTTGGACACAATCAAGGCAGCATCACCGTGATGCAAACTGGCGGAGTGCAAACCATCCGTTATTCCATCGATGGCATCAATTTTCAATCATCACCTGTTTTCTCCGGATTGAATTCCGGGACTTACACCGTGACTGCACGCGATGCCAATGATTGCGATGTGCAGGAAATCATCTGGATCAATGTTCCATTGATGGTGCATGTGGATATAGGTGCCGATCACATCATTCTTCCCGGCGACACTGTCATCCTCGAAGCGATCGTTAATGTTCCGTTTGATTCCCTATCAACCATCACCTGGTCTGGATTAATAAATCCCTTTTGTCCGACCTGTTTGACACAACCTGTTGCACCAATTATCACCACCGCCTATTCCATTTCTGTTTCAAATTCACAAGGATGTTCCGATCAGGATTCCGTTGTCGTCTTTATTCAAAAGAATGTCGATATCTATATCCCGAATGTTTTCTCTCCCAATGGTGACGGCATCAATGATCGATTATTGATCAGTGCCGCATCCGATGTCGAAGAGATCGAGTCGATGGAGATTTTTGATCGGTGGGGGAATTTGGTTTTTGCCGCCAAAAATTTTCTGCCTGGTGATCCGACGAATTCTTGGGATGGGAAGCGTGATGGTGTTACGTTGAATCCTGCTGTTTTTGCATACAAGATGATGGCACGATTCAAAGATGGGAGACGGGAAGTGAGGAATGGGGATATTACGTTGGTGAGATAATTTATTTAGACGATGAAAAGCCGCAGATGCATTTCATGGCCGAGTAGAGACAAATTGCAATACGAACCTACAGCTTCACTTGCAGTATTCATTCTGGCATTTTCAAATGCCCATCATCTTGTATCGCGATCTCAAATGCGAAGGATTTCAATTGTGTTCACAACTCATTTCAACATTTAACATATGGTCTGCCCTAATAACACTATATTCACTTACAAGTCGTAACAACACAGGGCGTATTTTTTCACTTTATCTCAATGACTATGCACGTCAGGATGGATTTACGGCTTATAATGATCAACTGTTGCTTAGTCAATAGGTTCAGTTTTCTCCAATTATCACGCTGGATTTCTTTTCTTTATAAGGTGGCTCATGGGGTCATCCACAGGATATTTTCATATCAAATTTTATCACGTTTTCATCTGCCGCTGACTACTCATGAGGCTTGGACCTGCTTCGAGGAAAAGTGTTAAGGATCGAAGCAGGGATCACACAGTGAGAATACCCACTATTCACTAACAAACACTCAGCACGATACACAAAAAAGCCACCGAAACGGACGGTGGTAAGAAGGGAAGTTGGAGCTGAAATTTTACCAGGAGGAAAGCAAACTCTTCTATAGTTGAAAACGGGTTTTCGGTAGTCCAGGATTATGGCAGGCAGGTTATAAAAGTAAACCGGCACTGCCAGAACGGACCTGGAATGCCGGTTTTTAATAACAAAAACAATCTAATATCATGAAAAATCTGAATTTCTATAAAATCCTGATTTGCTTTGGAGTCTTATGGCTTACCTACAGCTGTGAAAAAGCAGATCAAACTACTACAGGTATTGTTGCTAATAATGAGCAACTGACTAGCAGAGTGGTTTCATCATGTGATAATTGCCCAAACGATGATGATTGTTGCTGTGCTGTTTGGTTACAGGACATTTTCAATACAGCAGCAAGTCTACGATTTTGCGGAACAACAGATGGGCCTAATTCATGCACAGGAGATGCAGTGGGAGAATGCCCTTCTTTCAGTAATGGTGGTCAAGACATCAGCTTATTCCCAGGCATAGGTAACTTTCGAAAATTATTCTGTGTGGCTCCCGGAAGCACGTTCTGGATAAGAAATATCCATCCAACTGATGATGCAATAATCTACCTGAGTTGCCAATATGATATAACTAATCCGCAGGTCCTAACAATTACTATACCAGCAGGTTATACGTTTACGTACAGCACTAATGGCAGTTGTCTACTTTCCCGTTGTTAATAATGAAAGTAGGAAGATTGATATTGAAGAGGCAACCCATTCAAATAGGTTGCCTCTTGTTTGATTTAAATTGATATTTTATTATTAAGTACAATGACTTTGGATATGGAGTCTATTATTCTCACGCAATGGAAAATTTGGAGAGGATTGTTTTCTCTCATTGTAGTTTCATTTGCTAGTATTATAATTCCTGGTAAATTATTTGGCCAAACATATTTTATGCCAATTTTTGGGGTTCTTTATGAAATTAATATCAATAGTAATTTTTGTGGTTGTAGTATAGAAACTGTGGGCCCAACTGGTGGATATGCTGATGGGATTTCATTTAGTCCTATTGGGAATTTATTTGGATTGTCTGATGAAAGTATATTTCAAATTGATTTTTTAACAGGTGCTTATAATATTTTATTTACAGGGCCATCCTCGCTGCCTAACATGGATGGTTTCATAAGTGTTGGAAATGGCATTTTTTATTCTATGCCCTCATATACAGCCAATTCTGACACATTATATCGATGGGATATAAATGGAAGTAATGTTAATGCCATTGGTTCCACCGGCTATCGTTCTTTCAGTGATATGGCAATTGCTGATGGTGAAATATATTATATTACCCAGGATGTGGATCCATCGATGTTTACTATCATACGGGTTGATACCCTTAATCCAGTGAATAGTGAAATAGTCATTTCTTTTCCTTTGTTTGATCAAATGCCAGGAATTTCTGCTTCCCCATTTTGTAATACTCTATTAGGCACTCATGTTAATACTAATGAAATTGTTTTAATAAGTCTTGTAGATGGGGCAATCACCCCAATTTGCGATCTTGGATCTGTGTCTGGTTTTATAATTTCTTCCGCCTTGGAACATGAGGAAATTTTAGATTGTTCTTTGATCTTAGACCTCGACTGCGACGACAGCTCCGGCGCCACCGATGCCGATTACAATTCACCAGATTATGATTGCTTATCCCCAGGAGTAGGTATCGCCGATGAAGACATCAAAATGCTCTATGATGCAATCATCTCCACCATGACGATCCAGATTGTTGGCAATGTTCCGGATGCTCCAAATGAAATACTTAACATGACAGGATCTGTCGCCGGGATCAATGCAACTGGCTTAGGAACTGATATGGTCACACTTTCTAATGCAGGAGGTGCAAAATCTACCGACTTCAAAGATGCTCTTCGATTAATAGTCTATCAAAACACTGCAGAGCCACTGACGCCCGGGCCACGTACTGTCGAAGTTCAGTTTACTACAGAATCCGGTCAATCAAGCAATATCGCGACAGCCTTCATCGAAGTAATTGAATTACCACAGACCTTAGTCGACCTCGGCCCGGACCAACAAGCCTGTGATGGCGAGACCGCAACCTTTGATGCAGGTGTTCCCGGAGCAGTTTATATATGGTCCACAGGATCAAATAATCAAACGATCACTGTGGGTGAGGCAGGACAGTATATCGTGACTGTTACCGATGGAGTCAATTGCCCCGGACATGATACGGTTGAATTAGAAATCCTTCCTGTCATCCATGTATCGCTCGACGGTGATGTCGAGATCTGTGACAATCAGCAAGCGAGTCTTATCATCAATACGGATACTCCATTTTCACTGAGTGTAGATATTTCATCTGATCCCGGTTCTCCATTTAATTTTCCAAATGTTAGCGATGATTTTCCATTCACTGATTTACCTACTCAAACTACAACTTACACCCTCACCAATGTGACTCCCTCACAGGATGCCTGCATCGAGATCACTGATCCGGTTCAGGTGGTGGATGTGCATCCCACTTATGTTGTGTCAGTGGATGCTTCCATTTGCGATGGCGACAGCATCTTCCTGGGATTCTTTTGGGAAAGTGAGCCGGGTGTATATGAAAATACACTGAGCACTTACTTTGGTTGCGATAGTGTAGTGACCACTAATCTGACTGTTCTGCCTGCTATTCAGATCACGCAATCCGCTACAACTTGTGATTCCTCCTCCACTGGTGTATTCGTCACCTTCCTCAACAATCCAAACGGATGCGATACGATGGTGACGACTACTTTAACATTACTTACTTCGGATACGACTTTGATAAATCTGTTCTCTTGCAATATTTCAAATATTGGAACAACAACACAAAATTTGACGAATCAATTGGGCTGCGACAGCCTGATCATCACCACGATGAGCTGGATTCCACCAGCCGATACGACACTATTGAATCAAATGACTTGTGATTCTTCTTTGCTTGGTGTCTTTCCTCAATTCCTGATCGCACAGGATGGATGCGACAGCATCATCATCACAACGGTGACGATGGCCCCTTCGGATACAACTTATCTCTCAGGTATCTCTTGCGATTCAGCCAGTATAGGTGTAAGTCAAAATCTGTTGTCAAATCAAATGGGCTGCGACAGCCTGATCATCACGACGATCACAGCAGGGATTCCGGACACGACATTGATCTTTAAGACCTCTTGTGATTCTTCCAGTCTTGGCGTAACTGAAATCCATTTCACAACTGCTCAGGGTTGTGATAGTTTGGTGATTACCACTGTTACTTTTTCTGCTCAGGATTCAACTTTCATTTCAAGTTCATCATGCAATCCTACAGATGTCGGTGTGTTTGTTCAGACACTGACCAATGGATTCGGCTGTGACAGCATTGTGACCACGACAGTTTCATTGCTACCATCTGATGAGATTTTTACTTCGTCTACTACCTGCGACTCGAGCCAGGTGGGGGATTTCGTCGAAATCCTACAGAATCAATTTGGCTGCGACAGCATCGTGCATGAGACGGTTTCACTTTTGTCATCGAGCCCGACTTTTATTTCTTCGACCACTTGCACTTCATCACAAGCAGGAACTTTCATCACGACCCTACAGAATCAATTTGGATGCGACAGCATAGTGACTCTGACAGTCTCTCTGATCCCGGCCGATACCACACAATTGATTTCCATGACCTGCGATCCGAACCAGGTCGGCAGCACTCAAAATACTTTCACCAATCAAGACGGCTGCGATAGCTTGGTAATCCAGACCACAGAATTATTTCCTCTTCCTCAATTGAATGTCCAGGTCACTTCCGATTTTAACGGCTACGGCATCAGTTGCTTCGGCGAAAGCGACGGCAGTGCCATAGCTAATGTGACAGGAATGAGTCCATATCAATACTCATGGTCCACAGGCAGTCCGGATCAAAGCATCACAGGCTTAAGCAGCGGAGATTACTTCGTCACCATCACCGATGGCAATGGATGTCAAACACAAAGCTCAGTCTTGATCACCGAACCGGAAGAATTCAGCATTGGCTTTGAAGTAGCACAGCCCGATTGTTTCGGCCATAATCAAGGCACCATCACAGTTATGCAAACTGGTGGGGTGCTTCCCATTCGATATTCGATTGATGGCATCAATTTTCAATCCTCACCTGTTTTCTCCGGATTGAATTCAGGAACTTACACTGTGACTGCACTCGATGCGAATGATTGTGATGTTCAGGAGATCATCTGGATCAATGTGCCTATTGAAATTCATGTAGACCTTGGCATGGATCGGATATTACTCCCCGGCGACACGACCCTCCTCGAAGCCATCGTCAATGTTCCATTCGATTCCTTATCCACCATCACCTGGTCAGGATTAATAAATCCATTTTGTCCTACTTGTTTGACACAACCTGTTGCTCCGATCATCACCACGGCGTATTCGATTTCTATTTCAAATTCACAAGGTTGTTCCGACCAGGATTCCATTGTGGTTATTATTGAAAAGAATGTCGATATCTATATCCCGAATGTTTTTTCTCCCAATGGTGATGGCACCAATGATCGTTTATTGATCAGTGCAGCTTCTGAAGTTGAAGAGATCGAGTCGATGGAGATATTTGACCGGTGGGGGAATTTGGTATTTGCAGTCAAAAATTTTCTGCCGGGTGATCCAACGTATGCGTGGGATGGGAAGATGCGGGGGACGGAGATGAATCCGGGGGTGTTTGCGTATAAGATGATGGCGAGATTTAAAGATGGTAGAAGAGAAGTTAGGAATGGGGATGTTGCCTTGGTCCGATAATTTTTGATCTTATGATAGAGTAATGAAACTTGCGAATACAAAGAAAAAATCAGGGTAAACATCCTCGACTTTAACACTCCATGATTTGGCAATGACAGTCGAAAAGGTTAGTTTCGCAACACAAGTAGGTCTCCTCCGGAATTTTTGTTGATCTTTATTTTGAATGCAATATTATGTTTACGAATTGGGTCTTGCGGTTCTTAAGATTTGAGATTTCACTTGCTCTGGGCGTTTTGTACAAATTAGCCCAACCACAATTAGATAATCTATCCTTTTGGTTTTTTGGCTCTTATAAAACAGCTCCTGGAGCTATCCCTAGGGCATTTCCTTGTCTGGCATTGCCGAGATACCATTTAGCTTTGATGCCTTTAGATGAGGCTACTCGCGAGGGGCCCAAGTGTTCGGGCGCTAAGCGGGCATAACCACAGTGAGAGCTCCACTTCAAATCACTTAAAAAGAACACGATTGTACGATACTCAGAAAAGCAGCCGAAACGGACGGCGGTGAGACTAAGAAGGGACGATGTAAAAGAAATTTACCAGTTCGTGGAAACAACTGTATGTGCTTGCTTCAGCGGAATAAAGTAAAATACCTGGCACAAACTGAAGCAAGCCTCGGCCGTGCCAGGTCAATTAAAAACCTAATACAATAATATTATGAAATCTTCTTTTTTTCTATATACTCTCTGCTTTTGTCTAATAGCTTTGATGAGCTGTGAAAAGGCAGATCAAACTACTGCCAGTAATAGTGCTGTAAATGGGCAACTAACAAATAGGACAGTTGCAGCTTGTGAAGATTGTCCAAATGTGACAGATTGTTGCTGTAGCGTTGAGCTTGTTGATCCACAAGCAAGCATAGTTTTCAGATTTTGTGGAACTTCCGATGGTACTGGAACTTGTACAGGAAGTTTAACTGGATGTCCATCTTTCAGTGGTGGAGGACAAGCAATTACACTTGGACCGGGCGCTGGCAATTTTAGGAAATTGTTTTGCATGGTACCAGGAAATGGTTTTTGGGTGCAGAATACAGACTTAGGTAATTCCCATTCCATTATATTAAGTTGTCAGTATGATGTAACTAATCCTCAAACTTTTCCTATTACTATTCCCGCTGGAGGAACTGTCTATTTTACAACAACTGCAGGCTGTGTTGTTGATGATTGCCCATAAAATTTCTTTTGGATGGCAATTCAATTTGAATTGCCATCCAAAAATTATTTGAAAAGATGGATTATGTCCTGTATACATCTAAACATGATATCGTATATTAATATCAAATGCATCTCAAAAAAAACATACTGTTATTATTTTATTATTTTATTTGCCATTATGTGTTGCTCCTCAGGTTTTGGTCAACAATTTCATATGGCTAACTTAAACACTTTGTTTGAAATTAACATCAACAGTAATTACTGTAGTTGTGATGTTCAACCAATAGGACCGACTTTCGGATATACAGAAGGTATTTCGTTTGGACCAGATGGTAAATTATACTATCTAGGTGCTGATGTAATTCGTGAAGTCGATCTTTCAAGTGGAGTCCCAACTATATTATTCACTGGACCTCCATCACTTCCTGCAATGCATGGCCTTGTAAGTGTGGGCAATGGTATGTTTTATTCTTTAAGCTCCTACCTGGAACCCATTAGTTCTTTATATAGATGGAATGTGAATGCAAATATGGTTACAGACATTGGCTCTCTTCCATATCGATCTTTTACTGAAATGACTTTAGCATTTAGTAATTTCTATTATGTGACTCAAGATTTTGATCCATCCATGTATTCTATTGTCCAACTTGACACCCTTAACTCTGCAAATAGTAATGTGATAGTGTCATTTCCTTTAAGCGATTGGATGGTTGGCTTAACTGCATCTCCTTTTTGTAATACTCTATTAGGAACACATATCAACACTAATGAATTGGCTTTAATAAGTCTCGTGGATGGGGCAATTTTACCGATTTGCAATCTTTCAATTCCTGGATACTTAATATCTTCTCCGCTGGAATTTTCTCAACCACCAGATTGCATAATTGCTCTTGACCTCGACTGCGACGATAGCTCTGGTGCCACAGACGCCGATTACAATTCACCAGAGTACGATTGCCTATCTCCTGGAGTAGGTATCACTGATGAAGACATTAAAATGCTCTACGATGCGATCATCTCCACGATGACTATTCAAATCGTAGGCAATGTACCTGATGCTCCAAATGAAATCCTCAACATGTCAGGTTCAGTTGCTGGGATCAATTCGACTGGCTTAGGTACTGACATGGTCACACTTTCCAATGCAGGTGGTGCAAAATCAACTGATTTCAAAGACGCACTTCGACTAATAGTGTATCAAAACACTGCAGAGCCACTGACGCCCGGTCCACGCACTGTACAAGTTCAGTTCACAACTGAGTCAGGACAATCCAGCAATATCGCCACAGCATTTATAGAGGTGATTGAATTGCCACAGACTTTAGTAGATCTTGGTCCAGACCAACAAGCCTGCGATGGTGAGACTGCGACATTTGATGCAGGAGTTCCTGGAGCAGCTTACACATGGTCCACCGGATCACACAATCAGACGATCACAGTTGGTGAGTCAGGACAATATATCGTTACAGTCTCTGATGGATTCAATTGCCCGGGTCATGATACGGTTGAATTGGAAATCCTCCCCATCGTCCATGTATCTCTCAATGGTGATGTCGAGATCTGCGACAATCAGCAAGCGAATCTCATCATCAATACGGATACTCCTTTTTCACTTAGTGTGGATGTTTCTTCTGATCCTGGTTCTCCTTTTAGTTTTCCAAATGTTAGCGATGATTTTCCTTTCACTGATTTACCAACTCAAACGACAACCTACGCGATCACCAATGTGACTCCATTACAGGATGCTT
>Ga0173480_10000440_pt1 | contig 13720 bp, 12 predicted proteins | sample NitcycUS209509C1_FD_122622 | JGI IMG/M metagenome (GOLD analysis project Ga0173480, IMG submission 122622) | Soil microbial communities from Arlington Agricultural Research Station in Wisconsin, USA - Nitrogen cycling UWRJ-S209-509C-1 (version... | ecosystem: Environmental > Terrestrial > Soil... | reverse complement strand
TCGCGCGGATCGATCCTTCGAGCCGCGTGAACGACCTCGTGTACGCGTGCCCCGTCTCGTCCTGGCCCTGCACCCGTCGCACGCCCTCACGCTGGAGGTCGACGCCGACCGCGTCGGCGAGCCTCTCGTCGAGGATCAACGAGTCGCTCCCCATGTCGATCTCGACCTCGACGGTCTTTCCGCCGGGGAGGTCGAGTCGCATGAAGGCGTCGACCGCCGGCCCGTCGCGCTCCGGTCGGACAGGGATCGCCGCCCCGTCGCGCGCTCGCTGCTCCACCGATGCCCGCGACTCGACGATCACCACGCCACCGGCGTAGTCCACCGTGAACGGCACGGCTTCGAAGAACGCCAGGGACAGGAAGCCGTCCACGGCGCCGAGCTCCGGAGGAAAGCCGTCGAGCGCCATGATCCCGACGACGTGGTCTCGCCGGGTCGCACCGCCGAACGCGAGCGGTGGCGCCGTCGCGAGCGGCACCGTGACCTCCTGACCCGACATCCGGCGCCCCGTGAACGTGGAGCCGCCGCTGCGGCAGCCGATCGCGGCGCAGAGGCGCTCGGAGAGGAGCGTCAGGCCGATGCCCGTGTCCAGGACGAAGCGCGCCGTCCGCTCACCGACCAGCACGGGCACCGTCACGAGGTGGTGGATCCGGTCGAACGGCGTGGCGGACACGCGGCCGACCGTACCTGCGTCTTTCCGTGGCGCCCGCGCAGTGGGTGGGAGGCGGCTCGCTACGGCGGCTGGCGGGGCCGACGTTCCCCCAACTGCCCCCAGGGGCACCCCGGTGTCCCTGGTGTCACGCTATCGACAGAGGTGTGACGAGAGCGTGACGCCTGTGTGCCGAGATTGCATCGCGTAGCGTCGACCTGCCGTAGGCTTGCGGCCGTGGCGACGAAGAGCGCGCTGATCACGGGAATCACCGGCCAGGACGGGTCGTACCTCGCGGAACTACTGCTCGGGAAGGGCTACGAGGTGCACGGGATCATCCGTCGCTCGTCGAGCTTCAACACGGAACGCCTGGACGAGATCTACGAGGACCCGCACGTCGAAAGCCGGCGCCTGTTCCTCCACTACGGCGATCTCACCGACGCGTCGGCGCTCGTCAACCTGCTGCGTGACGTCCAGCCCGACGAGGTGTACAACCTCGGCGCGCAGAGCCACGTCAAGGTCAGCTTCGAGACGCCGGAGTACACGGGAGACGTGTCCGGGCTCGGCGCGATGCGGCTGCTCGAGGCCGTCCGCGCGTCGCGGCTCGACACACGCGTCTACCAGGCATCCACCTCGGAGCTCTTCGGCTCGGCGCCGCCGCCTCAGAGCGAACGGACGGCGTTCCATCCGCGCTCGCCGTACGGCGTCGCCAAGTTGTATGCATTTTGGGCAACGGTGAACTACCGCGAGGCCTACGACATGTTCGCGGTGAACGGCATCCTCTTCAACCACGAGTCTCCGCGCCGCGGCGAGACGTTCGTCACGCGGAAGATCACCCGTGCCGTCGCCCGGATCAAGGCGGGGATCCAGGAGCGGCTCTACCTCGGCAACCTCGAGAGCACGCGCGACTGGGGCTACGCGCCGGAGTACGTGGAGGGGATGTGGCGCATGCTCCAGGTATCGGAGCCCGATGACTTCGTGCTCGCGACAGGGGTCGGCGCGACGGTCGAGCAGTTCGCCGAGGCGTCGTTCAGCGTCGCCGGGCTCGATCACAGGGAGCACGTCGAGGTCGACCCCGCCTACTACCGCCCGGCTGAGGTGAACTACCTGCTCGGCGATCCGGCCAAGGCCGGGGCGGCCCTCGAGTGGCAGGCGACAACCCACTGGGCCGAGCTCGCGCGCATCATGGTCGACGCGGACGTCCGGCTCGTGCAGGACCAGCTCGCGGGCCGGCAGGTCCGGGTCGACCGCTAGCAGCACCCACTCGACGCCCGCTCGCCCCCGGCAGGTCCGCGTCGACCGCAAGCAGCATCGACTCGACGCCCGCTCGCGCCCCGCGGCTCGGCGCTGGCCTACGTGCGTCCGCGCCGTGCGGGCCGTCCGTGCGGGCCGTCCGTGCGTGAAACGTCCCCCAGGGGCACCCCAGGTGCCCTGAATCCAGCCTAGCCGCGCACGTGTGCCCACTTCGTGCCAGGTCCGTGCCGTCTCTGCGCCCGACGCCGACGACTCAGATGCCCGTCGCAGACTCCGGCATCGAGCCGGTCCGCTGCACGCATCGCGCCGCGGCCTCGAGCGCGAGATCCGGCCCGCCGACGATCCAGCCCGCCGCGAGCGCGTCGCCCGCGCCGGTCGTGTCGACGACCTCCGATACGGCAAGCGCCGCGCGCTCGTCGCCGCCGAAGGAGCATCCGTGGACGCCGCGCTTCAGGATCCAGGTCACTCCGGGCAGTGGCCCGCCGAAGATCTCGTCCTCCTCTTCGTTCGCGAACACCACGTCGGGCCCGAGCGATTCCACGAGTCCCCGGAACCGCTCGGCCCCGGCATCGCGGATCGCGCTCCAGGAGGACAGGTCGACGCTGACGCGGGCGCCGCTCATGCGGGCGACGTCGATCGCCCGGACGGCCGCACGCACGACGGGCTCCGCAAGCAGCGCGTATCCCGAGACGTGCAGGTGATCGCAGACCAGCCATGCGGGTCGCAACTCGACAGGCTCGAGGAGCGTCGCGACACCACGGTCGGGGAACATCGAGCGCTCCCCTCCCGGTTCGACGAGCGAGACGATGACGCCGTTGCCCTCCGTCTCGACGGGCCCCGCCAGCTGGACGCCGACGCGCGCGAGCGCCTCGGACGCGAGGCGGCCCTCGGCATCGTCCGCCCGCTTGCCGACCCACCGCGAGGAGGCGCCGAGCGCCGCGACCCACGCGGCGACATTCGCGCCCTGGCCGCCAGCGGACAGCGCCACCTGTGCGGGTGTGTCGGCGCCGTGCGCGACCTCCGACCGGACGCGCACGACGACGTCGAGCACGAGGTCACCGAGAGAGACGACCTGCATCGCCTACGAACGTCTCATGGGCGACGACGGCGAGTCGCAGCAGCTTCGCGGCCGGCGCACGCGCACCGCGCGCACCCGGTCGTTCGTCCTGGGCGGGCTGGTCGGCGCGTCCGCGGTCGCGGCCGGGCTGCGCCGGGCCAGAAGGCGGCGAAGTAGGCCCGTGCAGGCAGGGCTCGGCGCGTTCGAGAGCGCGCCGTGCTACCGCGAGTTGCTCGAGTCGGAGCGCAGGGACGGCCCGTAGCCCCGGCGCACGCGCTCGGCGCGAACGACCGTTTGCAGGTTGATGTCCGCGTCGCCGATCCCCAGCTGCTGCCCGACGAGCAGAGCTCGCGCGGCGTCGTAGAGGAAGGTCTTCGGCGTGAGCACCGGCTGGCGCGTGCGGATCACGAGGAACGGCCCGAAGACCCGTACCTCGAAGGTCGCCTCGGGTGTCGGCAGCCGGTAGTCGATCTCGAGTCGCGGACGGATGTTGTTCCGCTCGCTCGCGTCGAGCACCCAGACTCCGCGCCCGAGCCGGCCCGCGCGCTCGATCGTTCGCAACGCAAGCTGCGGATCGGCACGCGGGACGACGGTCGTCGGGAACGAGCGGTTCCGCTCCCACGCGCCGAGGTAGAGCGGCTCGTAGCCGAAGAGCACGTCGTCGGGCCGGCTCGTGGCCGCGAGCCAGGTCTCGGCCTCCGCGCGTGCGGCCTGTCTCGCGTCGGGCTCCCACTCGAAGAGCGGCGCTGTTCGGTGCCAGGCCCAGGCGACGTCGACCACGACGAGAGCGGTCACTGCGACAATGGCGAGGAGCGGCGCCCGGCGGCCGACCCGGACGATCGCCGTCGCCAGCGCGATCGCGAACAGCGGAGCCAGGAAGATGAGGTGACGCGACTCGGGTGATGCAGAGCCACCCATCCGCGCGAGCACGAACGCGGCCACGGTGACGCCGAAGAGGCAGAGGACGAAGGCCCGCGCCTCGCGGCGGAGAAACACCACCCCGGCCGCCGCTCCGAGCACCGCCGCCAGCGTCACCGGCCACCAGCCGGCGCTGGCGTCTCCCGCGGAGCGCCAGAGGTACCGCGCGATCGCCTCAGGCCCGCCGAGCTTCTTGCCGCCGCCCCCGACTCCGACGTCGAATCGATCCGCGAGGACGAGGTCCGTGAGCCAGAACGGGATCCCCAGCACGACGACGGCGCTTCCGGCGAGTGTCGCGTCCCGCAGCCGCTCACGGTGCGCGAGAAGGACGAACGCCGCCTGCCCGCCGAGCAGGAGGATGCCGTAGGGGTGGGTTGCGACCGTGAGCAGAGCCGCCAGCACCCAGAGCGCCCAGCGCCCGCGGCCACCGCGCTCGAGCGCCTTCAGGAGGGCGAGCGTGCAGGCGAGCGAGCAGAAGAGAAAGAGGCTGTACATGCGGCCGTAGACGCCGTGGAACAGGAAGAGCCAGCTGGACGCGAAGAGCGCCGTTGCGACGAGCGCGACGATCGGCCCTGCGAGGCGGCGGCCGAGCAGCGCGACGAGCGGCAGGCTCCCGAGCGCGAACGCGGCAGAGGCGAGACGCAGGCCGCCGAGGCCGAACCCAAGGTGTGCGACGGCCCACGCGACGAGGAAGTGCAACGGTGCGCCACCGCGGTCGCGTGTGACGTGCTCGACGACGCCCGGAAGCGAGTCGCGGCCGACAAAGAGCGCGAGCGTCTCGTCCTCGTGCGGCGGCCACGCCATGAGCTGGTGGAACAGGAACGCCGCCGCTGCGGCCGTCACACCGCCGACCCCCAACCAGAGCCAGCGCTCAACGATCCAGGCGCCCGCGGAGGACCGTGCGGCGGCCGGCTGTGCGGCCTCGACGCGTGCCTCGATCCCTTGCGTCATGGGGTTTCGGCCGCCTCCGCTGGTAGATTGGCCGTCCGATGCCGATCTACGAATACCGTTGCCCGAACGGGCACACGTTCGAGGTCTTCCAGCGGATGAGTGACCCGCCTGCGGCCGTCTGCGAAACGTGCGGCGCCGGGCCGGTCGAGAAGGTGCTGTTCCCCGTGGCGGTTCACTTCAAGGGCTCGGGCTTCTACGCGACCGACTACGGTCGTGGCTCCCGCAAGTCGTCGTCGAAGGACGGCGATTCCGGTTCGGCGTCGAGCGAGAGCGCGCCCGCGAAGGACAAGCCGGCCGCCACGACCGAGTCGAAAAAGTCGGACTCGTCGAAGTCCGACACGTAGAGGTCAGTCGCCGACAAGGCATCCCGGAGCGTAAGGCTGCCCGCGCGGTGGCGGAAGCGGCGCGGACCGATCCGTGAACATTGCCACGGTCGCGACGTTGTCCTCCGTCCCGAGGATCACGGACTCGCCACCGACCGTGGCTGGGTCGCCACCGAGCCGGCAGTGAAGCGCACGGCCGGTATCGGCACGGAAGTAGACCCAGCCGAGCTGCATCAGCTCCCAGGCGGTGAGATCGGTCGCGAGCGGCCGCACGAGATCGCCGCCGACGAAAGGAAGGCGCAGCGCCGTTCCGGTGCTCGTCACCTTGTCGAGGCTGGCAGCAACAACCTGCTGCTGGCGGCGTGCGCGGTCGAAGTCGGTCTCGGCGGGGTTCAGCAGGTTGTGGCGGATGCGCGAGTAGACGAGCGCGCGGCGCCCGTCCATGTGCTGGACTCCACGCTCGAAGCGCCACCCCTGCCACTGTGCGCAGCGTGCGGCAGTCTTGTACGGGCAGTCGAAGCGGTTCGAGCGGATTGCGCGCGGCACGCTGATGTCGATTCCCCCGACCGCGTCGATCAGCTCCTCGAAGCGGTCGAAGTCGACGAAGACGACGTGGTTCACGTCGAGTCCCGTCAGGTCCTTGACCGCCCGCAGGGCGAGCGCGGGGCCACCGAACTGGTTGGCCGCGTTGATCTTCGCGAGCCCGTACTCGGGAATCTCGACCTGAAGGTCCCGCGGGATGGAGAGGTATGCGAGTCGCCGTTTGCCCGGATCGGTGCGCAGCAACATGATCGAGTCGGACCGGTTGGCGCTCTCCCGGCCGGCGCGGTCGCCGCCGTCAGTCCCGAGGACGAGGATCGTCGTCGGTGTCGAGACGAGCAGGCCGTCGCGCTTCGTGAGCTGCCGCTCGACGCCGGCCGGAACCCGGTCGTTCGCAGCGCTGACACCGCTCGCGACAGACAGGTAGCTCCCCACGGCCCATGCGACAAGAAGGACGACCAGCAGCACGAAACCGAGCGCGATCCAGCGACCCGGACGGCGCGGTTTCCGCGGCGATTTTGGTGAGGTCCCAGGGCCGGGCGAGTCCGGCTTGCGCGGGTCGGACGTGTGCCTCGTCAGCGGAACCCGCCCCTTGGCCCTGCCGCCCCGATAGACCCGGTACGGCTTGTCCTGAGCGGGCATCTGGCCGGGTATGGTAGCCGCGTCGTGCCGCCTGACCTGGTCATCGGGGTGGACGTCGGCGGGACGAAGATGCTCGCCGGCGTGGTCGCACGAGACGGCTCCGTCGGGCGCACGATCGAGCGTCCGACGTCCACCGCCGGCCAGGCTGCGCTTCTCGAAGAGCTCGACGGGCTCGTGGCAGACCTGCTTCCCGAGGGGTCGTCGGCGATCGGTGTCGGCGTCCCGATGAATCTCGACCGGCGCACGGGGATCGGCTTCGGCGCGGTCAATCTCCCGCTGCGCTCGCTCGACCTGGCAGCGCACCTGCAGGCACGGTTCTCGATCCCGGTCGGGGTCGAGAATGACGGCAACGCGATCGCGCTCGCAGAGTGGCGAGTCGGTGCCGGCCAGGGCGCGAACGACCTCGTCGCCCTGGCCCTCGGGACAGGCGTCGGCGGGGGCGTCATCGTCGACGGTCGGCTCTACCGCGGCTGGGCCGAGCTCGGCCACGTCGTCGTAGCGGCCGACGGGCCGCCGTGCCAGGGGAGCTGCCATGGGCACGGGCATCTCGAGGCCGTCGCGTCCGGCGAGGCAGCGGAGCGGGCGGCGGTCGAGCTGTGGGGCGGGGGCGCCGACGCCCATCGGCTCGTGCGCGAAGCGCAGGACGGCCACAAGGCCGCTCGTTCGGCGCTCTCGCAGATCGGGCACTACCTCGGCGCCGCGATCGGCTCCTTCGCGAACATCTTCGGCCCGGAGGTCGTCGTCGTCGGAGGTGGTTTCGGCACGGCGGCGTGGGACTTCCTCTCCGGCCCCGCCGAGGAGGCCGCCCGCCGCGAGGCGCTGCACCCCGCCGACAACGAGCTGCGGATTGTCCAGGCGGCCCTCGGTGACGACGCGGGGCTCGTCGGCGCCGGGCTCGTCGGCTTCGAAGCGCTCGACGGGCTCCGTTAGATGCCTCTCCTGGTCTGTGCGACGCCGATCGGGAACCTCGCAGACGTGACGCACCGCGTGCTGGACGCGCTCCGGGACGCCGACCTCGTGCTCTGCGAAGACACGCGTCGCACGCAGGTGCTCCTCGACCGCTACGGGATCCGTGCTCGCGCGCTCGTCAGCGTCCACCGTCACAACGAGGCGCGCCAAGCGCGCGAGCTGCTGCCGCGGCTGCAATCGGGTGAGACGCTTGCCCTCGTCTCCGACGCGGGGTTGCCGGGCGTCAACGACCCGGGCGGCCGCCTCGTCGAGGCGGCGCTCGCGGCGGAGGTCGACGTGACCGTGCTCCCCGGGCCGAGCGCGGTCGAGACGGCGCTCGTCGTGAGCGGCCTCGGGGTCGGGCAGTACCGGTTCCTCGGCTATCTCCCGCGGCGCGCCGCCGAGCTCGAGACGCTCTGGGAGGACTCGCGTCGATGGCCGTATGCGGCCGTCGCGTTCGAGTCGCCCAAGCGCCTGGCCACATCGCTCGCGGCCCTCGCCCGCATCGACCCGGCCCGGCCCGTGGCCGTGTGCCGGGAGCTGACGAAGCGCTTCGAGGAGATCGCGCGCGGCAGCGCCGCCGAGCTGGCCGAGCGGTTCGACGGGCCGGTCAGGGGGGAGGTGACGGTCGTCGTCGGCCCCGGCGAGGCGCCGGACGACCGGCTCGACGACTCGGTCGCGGCCGTACGTCAGCTCGTTGCCGCAGGAGCCGCCCGACGTGCGGCGGCGGACACCGTCGCGGGTCTCCTCGACCTCTCTCGGAACGAGCTCTACCGCCGCTCGCTCGCCCCGACCGATTGACGCCGTCCGACGACGGCGCTACCCTTCGTTCTCCGCGTTGCCCGCGCAGAGAATGAAGGAGGGTGCTTCGTGCATCGTCTTCTCGTATTCGCGGCGACGGGCCTTGCGGCACTCGCCCTGAGCGGCTCGGCCGTGGCGTGGTCGTGGCCCTCGGACGGCGACGTGCTCCGCCCGTTCGCGCTCGGCGGCGACGCGTACGCCGCCGGACAGCATCGCGGCATCGACGTCGCGGGATCGGAGGGCTCCGCCGTGCGAGCTCCGGCGTCCGGCACGGTGTCGTTCGCCGGATCGCTTCCGACCTACGGACGCGGAGTCACGATCGCGACCGCAGACGGCTACGCGGTCACGCTCGTCCACCTCGGCTCGATCGGCGTCGCAAAGGGCGACGCGGTGGTCGAGGGGGCGTCGATCGGAACGATGGGCTGGAGCGGCGACGCCGAGCATGCGGTCCCGTCCGTCCACCTGGGCGTCCGCGTGGCCGCCCAGGCAGAGGGCTACGTCGACCCGCTCGGCCTGCTTCCACCACGGTCGGTCCCCGCACCTGCGCCTCCGCCTGTGCAGTCGCCCGCGCCGGTCGCTGCTTCCTCGGCGGCCGCGACGCCGGCACCCGCGGCGCCGTCGGTCGCACCACCCGCCAAGCCTGCGCCGTCGCCGCAGCCGGCCGCTCCCGCGGCAGCTGTCCCGCCCCCGCCTGCGGTGCCTGCCTCGCCGAGCGTGACGGCGCCGCAGGCATCCGCCGCCGCGCCGGCGGTGCCTGCCCCCGCCGCGTCCGCAGCGGCGGACGCGACACCGGCCGTCGGCACGGTCTCACCGGGGCTCACGCTGACGGGCGGGAGCGCAGACGCCGGTAGGCCTGCGTCGTTCCGAATCGCCACGAGCCAGGACGCCACTCGCGTGGCGACGCGCACGACCGAGCCTCATGTGAACCAACGTCCGCGAGCGGCCGATACCTCGAGGCCGAAGCGCGTGCAGCCGAGGCTGGCGGACGCTGCCGCCCCGGCCGCGCGGCGGGGGAGTGCGGCCGTTCCGGCGGCACCCGTCGCGCGAGTCGTGCCTCGGAGTTCCGTTCCCACGGTGGCCGTGGCCGTCCACGAACGTCCGAGCGTCCCGCTCGCGGCTGCGTCGTCCGGGAGACCGCTGGAGGCGCCGATCGCCGCGCCCGCGGTGTCGGGAGCCGCACCCCCGGACAGCTCTGCTCCGCAGCCCTCTGTGCCAGCGCGTCCGGCGGCTGTGCCTCCGTCGATGGAGGACGGAGTGCGGCCGGGGGTCCTCGTAGCGGCGGCCCTGCTCCTCCTGCTCACCGCGGCTGCCGCTGCAAGGGCCGCCCGTAGAATCGGTGGGAATGGAGCCGTACTACGTCACCACGCCGATCTACTACGTCAACTCCACCCCGCACATCGGGCACGCCTACACGACCGTGGCGGCGGACGTGTTCGCACGTCATCAACGGCAGCGCGGCCGTGACACGTTCCTCCTCACCGGCGTCGACGAGCACGCGTCGAAGGTGGCGCGCGTGGCCGAGGAGCAGGGGCTTCGGCCCCAGGAGTACGCCGACCGGATCGTGGAGGCGTGGCGGTCGCTCCCCGCCCGCCTCGGCGTGGCGCCGGACTTCTTCATCCGCACGAGCGACGAGGGGCACAAGCAGTTCGTCCAGGAGTTCCTGACGCGGATCAAGGAGAACGGCCGCGAAGACATCTACCAGGGCGTCTACGCAGGGCTCTACTGCGTCGGCTGCGAGGCCTTCAAGACCGAGGACGAGCTCGTCGACGGCAAGTGCCCCGAGCACGACATCGAGCCCGAGTGGATCGAGGAGCGGAACTGGTTCTTCCGGCTCTCCGCCTACCAGGAGCAGCTGCTTGCCCTCTACGACGAGCGCGCCGACTGGGTGCTGCCGGGGTTCCGTGCGAACGAGGCCCGGTCCTTCGTCGCGGGCGGCCTGCAGGACTTCTCGATCAGCCGGGAGGGCCTGTCCTGGGGCATCCCGATCCCCTGGGACACCGACCAGGTCGCGTACGTCTGGGCGGACGCACTCGTCAACTACCTGAGCGCGCTCACCTACGCGCGTCCCGGCGAGAACCTCATCGCCCGCTACTGGCCCGGCGTCCGGCACCTGCTCGCGAAGGACATCCTGCGCTTCCACTGCGTCTACTGGCCGGCGATGCTGCTCGCAGCGGGCTACGAGGTCCCACGGCAGCTCTTCGTCCACGGCTATCTGCTGCTCGACGACCGCAAGATCTCGAAGTCCCTCGGCAACGTCGTCGACCCGCTCGACCTCGTCGACGTCTACGGCGCCGACCCGGTTCGCTTCTGGTGCGCGCGGTCGGTCTCGTTCGGTCAGGATGGCGCGGCGTCGGTCGCGGGGGTTCGCGAGCGCTACGAACGGGAGCTCGGGAACGATCTCGGCAATCTGCTCTCGCGGACTACCGCGATGGTCGCGCGGTATCGCGACGGCGAGCTTCGCGCGGTGCCGTCGTTCGGCTCCGAGGTCGAAGCGATCCTCGCACCCCTCGGCGACGACGTTGCCGCACGGCTGGACAGCTTCGACCTGACGGGGGCACTCGAGCGTATCTGGGAGGTCGTGCGGGGGCTCAACCGACACGTCGAGACAACCGCGCCCTGGCAGCTCGCGAAGGACGACGCGCGCGCGGACGAGCTCGACCGGGTCCTCTACGACCTCGTCGACGGGCTGCGGGCAGTGGCCGTCGCCCTGGCGTCCTACGTTCCGGAGACCTCGGCGCGGATCCTCGAGGCACTCGGGCAGCCGCCGACGATCGACTGGTCGGAGGTCTCCTACGGCCGCACTCAACCCGTCGAAGGCCTCGGGCCGGCAGAGCCGCTCTTCCCGCGCATCGACGAGCCGGCTCCGGCCGCGTGATCGACACCCACGCGCACCTCGACGCGTGCGACGAGGACGCGGAGGAGTTGCTCTTGCGCGCGCGCGCGGCGGGCGTGACACGGGTCGTCACGATCGGGACCGGAATCGAGTCGAGTCATGCCGCGCTCGCGATCGCCGACGCGCACGAGGGCGTGACGGCGGCGGTCGGCATCGATCCTCATCAGGCCGCGACGGCCGAAGCCGAGCGGATCGGCGAGCTCCGCGAGCTTTTCGCCCATCCGTCGGCCGTCGCGGTCGGCGAGACCGGGCTCGACGGGCACTACGGCGCCGACACGCTCCCGGAGCAGCGTCGACTGTTCGAGGCGCACCTCGAGCTTGCCGAGGCGCTCGGGCGGCCGGTGGTGATCCACAGCCGCGCCGCGAATGTCGAGACCGCCGCAGCGCTGGCGCCGTTCTCCGGAACGGTCATCCTCCACTGCTTCTCGGAGCCCGATCTGCTCGACCCTGCGCTCGAGCGGGGGTACTACATCTCGTTCGCCGGCAACGTGACGTACCCGAAGGCCGACGCGCTCCGGAAGGCGGCGGCCCGTGTCCCGGCCGATCGGATCCTCGCCGAGACGGACAGCCCCTACCTGGCCCCGCAACCCGTCCGCGGGCGGCGCAACGAGCCGGCCAACGTGATTCATACGCTCGCCGTCCTCGCGGCCGAGCGCGGGGAGACCGCCGTGGAGCTCGGGCACCGCATCGATGAGAACGCGGACAGCGCATTCGGGCTCGGTCGAGCGTGATGTCCGTCAGCCCGAAGAAGTCGCTGGGACAGCACTTCCTGGTCGACCGCAACCTGCTCGTCGTGATCGAGCGACTTGCGAATCTGTCGTCTGGCGATGTGGTGCTCGAGGTCGGGCCCGGGCTCGGCGTGCTCACGACGTTCCTCGCCGACCGGGTGCGACACGTGCACGCAATCGAGCTCGATCGGGCGCTCGAAGCGCCGCTCCGCGACGCATTGAGCGGTCGCGCCACCGTCGATCTCGTCTTCGGCGACGCGCTGGCCGTCGACCTGGATGCCCTCGATCCTCCGCCGTCCAAGCTCGTCGCCAACCTGCCCTACAACGTCGCGACGCCGCTCGTTGCGGAGACGCTGATCGGCGTGCCCGCGCTTGCATCCTGGTGCGTGATGGTGCAGCGCGAGGTCGCGGACAGGTTCTTTGCGGAGCCGGGGACGAAGGCGTACGGCGCCGTCTCGGTGCTCGTACGTCTGCACGCCCGACGCACGGGGCTCCACCCCGTCTCGCGGACGGTGTTCCGCCCACCGCCCAACGTCGATTCGGCCCTCGTCGCGTTCGACCGCATCCCGCCACCGGCAAACGCCGAGCAGGTGCGCCGCGTGGTCACCGCCGCGTTCGGCCACCGACGCAAGACCCTCGCGAACGCGGTCGCGCTCGCGGGGCTCGCAACGCGGGAAGATGCCGTTGGCGCGCTCGAGACGATCGGGCGACGCCCCGACGCCAGGGCCGAGGCGCTCCAACCCGACGAGTTCGTCCGTCTCACGGAGGCGCTTACCGCGTGAGCGACTGGCGAACGGCCACTGCCCCCGCGAAGCTCAACCTGGCGCTGGTCGTCGGCCCGCTGCGCCACGACGGCAAGCACGACGTCGTGACGCTCCTCGAGCGCCTGTCGCTCCAGGACACCGTGGCAGTGCGGCGCGCGACGGAGACACGCGTCACGGGCTTCCCCGCGGACTCGCTGGTCCGCGCCGCGCTCGATGCAGTCGCGCACGCCGCTGGAGGACACGCCTGCTTCGAGGCCAGGATCGAGAAGCGGATCCCGGTCGCGGCGGGTCTGGGCGGTGGCTCGAGCGACGCCGCCGCCGCATTGCTACTCGCAAACGGCCTGCTGGACGAGTCGCTTTCCGACGGCGTCCTCGCGGAGCTCGCCGCCTCGCTGGGCTCAGACGTGCCGTTCTTCCTCCATCCGGGGCCGCAGCTCGCGACGGGCGACGGGACAACGCTCGAGCCGACGGTGCTGCCGCGCGACTACTCGGTTGTCCTCGCACTCCCCCGCGGCGCGGTGAAGACCTCGACCGCGGACGTCTACGCGGCGTTCGACGCACGTCGCGGCGTGGCCGGCTTCGACGAGCGGCGCGCGGCGCTGCTCGACGCGCTCGAGGCGTGCGCCCGAGTCGAGGACCTGGCGCGCCTGCCCCCGAACGACCTGGCCTCCTCGCCGCTCGCCGCAACCATGCGTGACCTCGGTGCGGTGCGCGCCGATGCGACTGGCGCCGGCCCGGTGGCGTACGGCGTGTTCGTCGACGCGCACGACGCCGCCGGCGCGGCGGCCGCCCTCGGCGATCGTGCGAAGACCTGGAACGCGCATCCCTCCTGAGCGAACACCGGCCTTGGCTCGCCGCAGATCGCGGAGCGGTGTCAGACACCGTTTCGCGTCAAGAGCAAAACGTGTCGATTGTGGATCAATCGCCCCACAGTCGTCCCAGGCGCCTGTTCGTCGGCGCCATCGCCGGCGTCGACTGCGCGGTGGACAGTCGCTTGGTCGAGCACGAGTCGAGAATCGACGCAGGCATTCCGTTCGCGGCTGTGCGCGAATTGGCACAGAATCGGCACGCCTCCGGCTTGACAGCGATCGGTGTCTGACACCGATGGTTCGGCTCGGGCACCAACGCGAGCACGAGGCTGTCGTTCCCCGGTGGGGTCTCCGACGTCCGCGTCTGATAGTAACTAGGCAATGCCTAGGAAGACTCTTACGGCCGCGCAGGCCTCGCGCGCGCTCGGGATCAGTCTCGACACGCT
>Ga0173480_10000439_pt1 | contig 13729 bp, 11 predicted proteins | sample NitcycUS209509C1_FD_122622 | JGI IMG/M metagenome (GOLD analysis project Ga0173480, IMG submission 122622) | Soil microbial communities from Arlington Agricultural Research Station in Wisconsin, USA - Nitrogen cycling UWRJ-S209-509C-1 (version... | ecosystem: Environmental > Terrestrial > Soil... | reverse complement strand
GCGGCCGAGCTCCAACCGGGCGACCGCGTGGTCGAGATCGGACCCGGCCTGGGGGTGCTCACGCGACGCCTTCTCGCGGCGGGTGCATCGGTCCTCTCGGTCGAGCTCGACGCACGCCTCGCTGCATACCTCCGTCGTGAGCTCGACGGCGTTGAGGGCTTTGAGCTCATCGAGGCCGACGCGCTGGACCTCCATCCGCGCGAGATGTTCGCGGGCGAGGCATTCAAGGTCGTTGCCAACATCCCGTACCACATCACGAGCCCGCTGCTCCACGCCTTCCTCGAGGGAGATCGACCGCCGGAGCTGACGGTACTCCTCGTCCAGGCGGAGGTCGCGGATCGCGTGGCGGCGCCGCCCGGACAGCTGAGCTACCTCTCCGTCTTCGTCCAGAACGTCGTGAGCGCCGAGGTCGTGGCGCGCGTTCCGGCCCACGCATTCGAGCCGGCGCCGGCCGTCGACTCCGCGATCCTTCGTCTCCGGCGTCGTCAGGATCCCGCGGTCCCACCCGGTCCCGGGCGCGAGCCGTTCTACCGGATCGTCCAGGCGGGGTTTCGCCAGCGCCGCAAGCAGATCCACAACGGGCTCGGCCGCGAGCTGCAGCTCGACCGCGACGCGCTCGAGGCGGCGCTCGAGGCCTGCAACATCACGCCCGACCGGCGGCCGCAGACGCTGTCCGTGGACGAATGGGCCCAACTTTCCTTCAGGCTGGCGCCCGGGCTGTGACCGCGCTCCGGCTCGAGGCTCCCGCGAAGCTGAACCTCACCCTCTCCATCGTCGGCCGGCGTGACGACGGCTACCACCTGCTCGAGAGCACGTTCGCGCTCCTCGATCTCGCGGATCGGCTCCTCCTCATGCCGGGCGAGGCCGGACTCCGCGTGGAGGGTGACGACGTGCGGGGCGTGCCCCTCGGAGCGGAGAATCTTGCCTGGCGCGGGCTTGTGGCTGGGCTCGACCGCGAGCCGGACGGGGCCAATCTCGCCCTCGAGAAGCGAATTCCCACGGCCGCCGGGCTGGGTGGAGGGTCATCGGACGCGGCGGCGGCGTGGCGGCTCGGCCGCGCGTGGCGCGGCGCGCCCACCGTCGCGACGAAGGCGGAGCTCGTCGAGCTGGCCCGCATTGGTGCCGACGTGCCATTCTTCGCCGCCGACGCCGCCGCTGCGCGGGTCTCCGGCATTGGCGAACAGGTGGAGGCGATCGAGCCCGGCGCACAAGCGGTGGTCCTCGTCCACCCGCCCTTCGGGCTCTCAACCGCCGACGTCTTCGCCGAGCTCCGTCGCGACGAGTGGGGCCGGCGCCACAACGATCTTCTGGCGCCCGCCCGACGGCTCAGACCGGAGCTCGACGACCTCTTCCGCGCCGTGACCGAGGCCGGAGGCGATCCACAGCTCACGGGATCCGGACCGACCGTGTTCAGCCTCGCCGACGACGGGGAACGCGCCGCGGACGTGGTCGATCGGCTCGTGAGGGTGGGCCTGCGTGCGAGGATGACCCGGACGCGTCTGTCGCCCGCCGCGATCGAGCGGATCGCCGAGGAGGAAAGCCATGACCAGCCGTGAGCAGATCAGCACCCGCGCCGCCCCGGCCGCGGCGGGCCCGTACAGCCAGGCCATGCGGGCCGGGGATCTCGTCTTCGTGGCGGGCCAGCTGGGGATCGACCCCGCCACGGGGGAATTCACTGCCGACGACGCGGCGGGCCAGGCGGAGCGGGTCCTCGCCAACATGGCGGCGATCCTCGAAGCTGCCGGCTCCGGGCTCGATGGTCTCCTCAAGACGACGGTCTTCCTCGTCGACATCGAGGACTGGGCGAGCGTGAACGGCGTGTACGAGCGCGTGGTCCCGCAGCCGTACCCGGCGCGGAGCGCATTCGCGGTGAAGGAGCTGCCGAAGGGAGCGCGCGTCGAGATCGAGGCGGTCGCGACGGTCTGAGCTCGGTTGACGCTGCGAATCGGGCGCCTCTACCATCGCGCAACGTGTCATCACCACTGACCGCTCCCGCGGCCATCGTCCTGGCCGCTGGCCAGGGGACCCGCATGCGATCCCGCATCCCCAAGGTCCTCCATCCGCTCGCCGGGCGACCGATGCTCGACCACGTGCTCACGGCTCTCTCCGACGCCGGCATCGCCGCGCCGCCGGTCGTCGTCACCGGTCACGGAGCGGAGGCGGTGGAGGCGGCGCTCGGTGACCGAGGAGTCGCGGTGCGGCAGGAGCCGCAGCGAGGGACGGCAGACGCCGTTCGGCTCGGCCTCGCGAGCGTTGCCAGTGGAGCGGCGACGATCCTCGTGACGATGGCCGACGTGCCGCTCCAGACCGGCGAGCTGTTGGCACGCCTGGCTCGTGAGCGCGAGGCGTCGGGCGCCGCCGTCGCGCTCGTATCGGCCCGCGTGGCCGATCCCGCCGAATATGGACGCGTCGTCCGCAATGGCGGTGGCGGGGCGACGGCGGTCGTCGAGGAGGCGGACGCCGACGACGCGATCCGCGCCATCGACGAGGTCAACGCCGGCATCTACGCGTTCGACGCCGCCTGGCTGCCTTCCGCGGTCGGCCGCGTCGCCCCGTCAGCGAAGGGGGAGTTCTACCTTACCGACCTCGTCGCCCTGGCCGTGTCCGACGGGCGCGGCGCCTGCGTCGTGGTCGCCGAGGATGCGCGGGAGGTGATGGGCATCAACGACCGCGTCGCGCTCGCCGCCGCGGAAGAGCTGATGCGCAGACGCATCGCCGAGCGCCACATGCGGGCGGGGGTGACGATCGTCGATCCCGCAACGACCCGGATCGACGCGGCCGTCGAGATCGGCCAGGACGCGCGCATCGAGCCATGGACGATCCTCGAGGGCGCGACGGTCATCGCACAGGACGCGGTCATCGGTCCCCAGGCCCAGCTCAGGGACAGTCGGATCGGCCCACGGACCAGGATCTGGTCGAGCGTCATCGAGGAGTCGACCGTCGCGGAGGATGTCGAGATCGGGCCCTTCGCCCACCTGAGGCCCGGGTCGGAGGTCGGCGCTCGATGCCGCATCGGGAACTTCGCCGAGATCAAGCACAGCCGGATCGGCGCCGGGACCGATCAGCATCACTTCAGCTACGTGGGCGATGCGGAGGTCGGTGACGACGTGAACATCGGGGCCGGCGTCGTGACCGTGAATTACGACGGGCGCAACAAGCACCGCACGACGATCGGCGAGGGAGCCTTCATCGGCTCCGACTCGATGCTCATCGCACCGGTCACCATCGGCGAGGGCGCGATGACCGGGGCGGGCGCCGTCGTGACCCGCGACGTTCCCCCGGGAAAGACCGTGGTCGGCATGCCCGCACGCAAGATCGAGCTGCGCAAGGGGGCCCGTGACGCCGAGACCGCCGACCCGGACGCCGAGCCCGGCGATGCGCCCGTCCCATCCGGGGCGGACCGGAACCCGTAGAAGAGGCAGGATCAACACCGCCCGATGGACGGTAGTACCACCGGCAACCCGGTCATTGACCTTGCGGTTGTCGTGCTTCTCATTCTCGTCGGCGGCTTCTTCGCCGCCAGCGAGATCGCCCTCATCACGGTCAAGCGGCATCGGCTGAGCCAGCTCGCCGACGATGGCAACCGCTCCGCCCGCACCGCCCAGCGCCTCGTGGAGGATCCGAGCCGCTTCCTCGCCACGATCCAGATCGCGATCACCTTCCTCGGGTTCCTCGCCGGTGCCGTCGGTGCTGTCGCCTTCTCGGACGCGCTGGCGGACGTCATCCGGCTCATACCGCTCGGCGTCATCGCCGATGCCGCCGACACGATCGCCTTCGTCATCGTCACCCTCGTCGTCGCGCTCGCGTCGATCGTCGTCGGCGAGCTCGTCCCGAAGACGCTGGCACTGAACTTCCCCGAGCGCCTCGCCCTCGGGGTGGCGGCGCCGATCTCGTTCATCGAGGGAATCCTGCGGCCGATCGTTTGGTTCGTCACACGCATCAGCGCGGTCCTCGTCCACCTCCTTGGGGGCAAGGAGAAGCCTCAGGGCGGCTATCTCTCCACCGAAGAGCTGAAGCTGCTCGTGGAGACCGGCTCCGAGCAGGGCGGCATCGAGGAGGAGGAGAAGGAGATGATCCACGGGGTCATCGAGCTGGGTGACAAGGTGGTCCACGAGGTCATGGTCCCGCGAATCGGCATCCGGGCGATCAACGTCGACGATCCGCTCGACGAAGTGCTCGAGATGATCGTGCGAGCCGGCCACTCGCGATTGCCCGTCTTTGACGAGAGCCTCGACAACATCGTGGGCATCCTTTACGCCAAGGACCTCCTCCCGTATCTGAAGGGCAACGGCCGGAGCAACGGCAGCATCGACATCCGAGCGCTCGTTCGACCGCCGGTCTACGTTCCCGAGTCAAAGAAGGTCGACGACCTCCTCCACGAGATGCAGGTCCAGAAGCGCCACATCGCGATCGTCGTCGACGAGTACGGCGGCACGGCTGGCCTCGTGACGCTCGAGGACGTCGTCGAGGAGATCGTGGGCGAGATCCAGGACGAGTACGACACCGAGGAGGCGATGGTCGAGGACGTCTCGACCGATGAGGAGCTTGCCTATCGCCTCGACGGCCGCGTCAGCATGGACGACCTCCGTGACCTGTTCGACCTTTCGGATGACGATGAGCCCGACGAGGAGGCGTACGACACCGTCGGCGGATTCGTCGTCCATCGCGTTGGCCGCATCCCGCTTCCCGGTGCCGAGGTCCAGTTCCGCGACGGCGTGCGCGTCGTCGTCGAGGGCGCCGAGCCACGGCGCGTGGCCAAGGTCATCGTCTCCCGTGAGCGCCGCGAGGAGGACGGTGACGGCGAAGAGGAGTCGGTCGAGACGGAGTAGCCCGCGGCCCTAGGCGGAGATCATCGACACGACGAGCGCTGCGAGCTCCTGCTTTCCCTTCGGCAGCGCCGGGAGGGCGCGGACGCGTTCGAGGGCGAGATCGCGGTAGCGGCGGGCCTCGGAGAGGGCGTGCTCGCGCGCGCCGGACCGCTCCAGGATGGTGAGCACCTCGCTCACCTCCGCATCGGACACGGGCTCGTCCGGCCTCGATTCGCCCCGTCCGTCGGTCGTGCCCACGCCGTGCGCATAGATCTCGATCAGCCTCCGCCGATCGCCTTCGGTGGCGTGCTCGAGCGCCCACACGATCGGCAGGGTCTTCTTCCGTCGGCGGATGTCACCCGCCTCCGGCTTCCCGGAGTCTTCCGAGGTCCAGAAGCTGCCCTTCACGTCATCGGCGATCTGGAACGCCATCCCGAGGTCGTATCCGAACTGCTTGTACGCCTCGTGCACGGCCGGTTCGTCGCTGGCCAGAATGGCGCCTGTCTGAACCGATGCGCCGATGAGGGCCGCGGTCTTCTTCCCGATCATTTCCATGTAGGCGTCGACCGTCACGTCGTCGCGTCGCTCGAAGCTGATGTCGAGGTACTGCCCCTCGCAGAGGGCCAGGCAGGTCTCGTCGTAGATGCGCATGAGGTCGATGACCTGCCGGTCGTCGTGCTCCTCCGAGTCGAGGAGGCGGTAGAGGGCGAGCCTGCTGAGCGCGAAGAGCGCGTCGCCGGCGTTGATCGCCAGGGGGATGCCCCACACCGCCCACAGCGTCGGCCGGTGGTGGCGCTCGTGGTCGGCATCCTCGATGTCGTCATGGACCAGACTGAAGTTATGCCCGAGCTCGACGGCCGCGGCACCCGCCAGTGCCTTCCGATAGTCCCCGCCGAGTGACTGGTAAGCCAAGACCCCGAGGAGCGGCCGGAGGCGCTTGCCGCCGCGCCCCTCGTTCCCGTCGATCCCGAGGTGATACGCCAGCATCTCGTAGAGCGGGCGGGCGTGGCCCCCGCGCTCGTTGAGGATGTCCGACATCTCGGACTCGATGTCGGTGAGGATCTGCGTAAACTCGGTCCTGATGTCCACCGCGGAAGGGTACCGAACTTCCTCCACGAGGCGAGTCATGCTGCCGGCCGCCGCTGATGGATGGGCATGGGCATCATGATACATGCACGTAGCAGATTAGGCGGGGCATGAGCCCGCGACCCCGCGTCTACAAGACCGAAGCCATCGTCCTGCGGACGATGCAGCTGGGCGAGGCCGATCGCGTCCTCACCGTGCTCACGCCTCGCCTCGGGAAGCTGCGGGTCATTGCCAAGGGCGTCCGACGCCCGCGCTCGCGCATCGGCGGCGCCCTCCAGCCGTTCAGTGACGTGCAGCTGGTCCTCGCCGTGGGGCGGACGTTCGACGTCGTCACCTCGTCGTCGCTCGAGGACCCGCACCTCGGGCTGCGGAATGACCTTCACTCGACGGCCGCGGCGTGGTACGTCGTCGAGCTGGCCGATCGCTTCTGCGAGGGCGCGGCCGACTCGCACGACGCGTTCCGCCTCCTCGCCCAGACACTTTCGGCGCTCGACGCCGGGCCGGAGATCTCGCGCGAGGTCGTCGCACGCTGGTTCGAGCTCCATCTCCTCGACGCAATGGGGTTCCGGCCCGAGCTCGGCCGTTGCCTGGAGTGCGGCGCCGCGATCGAGCCGGCGGGGAACGCCTTCTCGCCGGTCGGCGGGGGCGTGCTCTGCCCGCAGTGCCGGCCGCAGGCGCTTGTCGCGCGCGAGATCTCTCCCGACGCGCTGAAGATCCTTCGCCATCTCCAGCGCGCTCCCCTGGTCGGCGTCCTCCGCCTCCGGCTCGAGCCGCCCCTCCACCGCGAGGTGGAACGCCTCCTCCACGCGACCGTGTCGGCCGTGCTCGAGCGCGAGCTGCGGTCGCGGGACTTCCTGGACGAGGTGGCGGCCCGGCAACGACCGGTCGAGGCCGGTAGCGGGGTGTGACCTAGTAGACTCGACGACCCGACCGGTCAACATCCATCGCACCAGGAGCCGTGCCGCGCCGTGCCAGCGCCGAACTTCGACGTCATCGTCAGCCTCGCGAAGCGGCGGGGCTTCGTGTTCCCGTCCAGCGAGATCTATGGCGGGATGGCCGGGTTCTGGGACTGGGGGCCGCTGGGCGTCGAATTGAAGAACAACGTCAAGGCCGCGTGGTGGCGGCACATGGTCCAGCTCCGAGACGACGTCGTCGGCATCGAGGCCGCGGTCATCATGAACCCGCGGGTGTGGGAGGCCTCGGGCCACGTCGCCGGTTTCAGTGATCCGATGGTCGACTGCCGCAACTGCAAGCTGCGCTTCCGCGCCGACGACCTCAAGGGCGACCCGGCCGACATCGCCTGCCCGAATTGCGGGCAGCGCGGCACGCTGACCGAGCCCCGCCAGTTCAACCTGATGTTCGCGACGCACGTCGGCCCGGTGGCCGACTCCGCATCGGTCGCCTACCTGCGACCGGAGACCGCGCAGGCCATGTTCGTCCAGTTCGACAACGTGGCCACGACGACACGGCGCAAGCTGCCGTTCGGGATCGCCCAGATGGGCCGCTCATACCGGAACGAGATCACGCCGGGAAACTTCATCTTCCGCCTCCGCGAGTTCGAGCAGATGGAGATGGAGTTCTTCGTCCACCCGCGCGATGAGGACGAGTGGTTCGCGTACTGGGTCGACGCCCGCCATCGCTGGTGGACCGACGTCATGGGGATCGACAGCGGTCGCATGCGGCTCCGGCCGCACGATGCGGATGAACTGAGCCACTACTCGAAGCAGACCAGCGACATCGAGTACGACTTTCCGATCGGCTGGTCGGAGCTCGAGGGCATCGCCGACCGGACCGACTTCGACCTCAAGGCCCATGCCGCGGCAAGCGGGAAGCGCCTCGAGGTCTTCGACGAGGCGTCTGGCGAGCACGTCATCCCGTACGTCATCGAGCCGGCCATGGGCGTCGAGCGGGCGGTCCTCACCGCGCTCGTCGACGGCTACACCGAGGAGCAGGTGGCGAACGAGAAACGGGTCGTCCTGCGCCTCCGGCCGGAGCTGGCGCCGATCAAGGCCGCCGTGCTGCCACTGCTGCGCAATCGACCGGAGCTCGTCGACCGCGCGCGGCGGCTGGCGACCGACCTCAGGCGCCTCGTGCCGGCGTCCTACGACGACACGGCCTCGATCGGGAAGCTCTACCGACGCCAGGACGAGATCGGAACGCCGTTCTGCGTGACGGTCGACGTCGAGTCGCTGGACGACGGCGCTGCCACGATCCGCGACCGGGACACGATGACCCAGGAGCGCGTCGGGCTCGATCTCGTCCCGGCCCGGATCGCCGAGCTGGTGGCCGGGACCGCCGTGTGGCGTGGCGTCCCGCGCGAGGCGGCTGCGGGGTGACCGGCACGACGCTCGGGGACATCGCGGACGCGCTCGAGCGCGGCGACGCGGAGGGGGCCCTACGCATGACCGATGCGATCCTTGCCGCCAGACCCGGCGACGACGCAGCGCACGAGCTCCGTGCCCGGGCCTTCATGAAGCTCGGGCGCCTCGACGACGCAGAGCGCGACGCGAAGGACGCCGTCCGCCTCGACCCCGAGGAGATCCGCTACCGGGAGCTTCTTGCCGAGGTCCTGTCGCGCGAGGGCGCCCATCGCGATGCGGCGGCCGAGTTCGCACGCCTCGCTCGCAACGACCCGCGCCAGACGGCGTGGACGATCGCCGAATCGCGCGAGCGTCTCGGCGCGGCCGAGCCGGCGATGGGCGTCGACGCTGCGCGCCGAGCCGTCCAGCTCGACCCGCGCAATGGCGCAGCCCAGCTCGCCCTCGCCCAGGGCCTCGCCCGCACCGGGGACGCGCGCGGTGCCGTGCTCGCCGCGACCCTGGCGACGCAGCTCCTGCCCGGCGATCCGGTGGCACGCGAGGCCCTCGCCGACGCCCGCTGGTTGGCGGACGACGACCGCGCCGCGCTCGATGAGTTCGCGGCGCTCGCTCGCGAGCTCAACGGCGCTGATCGTCAGCGCGTCATGGCGAAGGCCCGCGTCCTGTACCGGCAGCGCGGCGGATGGCTGCGTGGCATCGTCGCCGGCATCGCACCGTTGTTCGGGCTGGCGCTCCGCCACGGCTGGCTCGACGTCGGGCGATGAAGGCCGCCCTCCTCCGCCGCCGGCTTGCATCGGCCCTCGAGGCGGCACTGCGGACCCGCGAGGGCGACGCGATCGCGGTCACCGCCGATCGGGCGAAGGCCATGGGTGTGGCGATGGCAGGCCTGGCGCCGGACGCCGAGGTCGAAGTCGCCGACCTCGAGCTGAGCACCCGGATGGCGGCCACCGTCCTCGGGTTCCATCCCGAGCACGTCCGGCGGCTCATCCGGGGCGGCAGGGTGCGCGCCCGGCGGGTTGGTGGCGACTATCGGATCCGTGTCGACGACCTCTGGCCGCTGCTCGAGGCACGCTCTCGGCCACGGGATCCGGGGCGTGGCCGGTGAGGCTCGAGCGGCATGACGGTTGCATCGGGCTCGATCGATGACCATCGACGCTCTGCTGTCGCGTGGCGACGGGACCGACGAGCGGCTTGACCTCGCCTCGTGGACGCCGAAGCGGCTCCGCGCTGATGAGCTGCTGTGGGTCGACGTCGTGGAGACCGATGCGGACGACCTTCGGATCGTGGCCGGAGCGCTCGGGCTCAAGCAGAGCGCGCTGGACTCTCTGAAAAGCGACGCGGTGTGCCCGAGCGCCCGCGTGCTGGAGCACGCTGTCGAGATCTGCGTGCTGTCGCTCTCGGCCGCTGATGAGGAACCAGCGCCGATGCGCATCGTGGTCGGCCCTGAGTGGATCATCACCCAACATGCCTCGTCGATCGAGATGCTGGACGAGCGCCGCGAGCGCATCACCGACCAGCGCGAGGTCGGACTCCTCAGCCCCGTGGAGTTTCTCGTCACCATGCTCAGCTGGCACGTCGACTCCTTCTTCCGGACGGCAGAGCAGCTGGAGCGGGAGGTCGACGACCTCGACGACGCTGCGCTGCGGGGCGACGAGGAGCTCATCCGGCGTCTCGTCGCGATGCGACGCCGCATCGCCCGCTATCGCCGCGTCGCAGGCCTGCATCGCGAGGTGTTCGCCGACCTCGCGCGCCCGGACTTCCTGCCCGAACTCGATGAGCGGGAGTCGCGGGCCATCGTTGACGTGACCGAGCGACTCGAGCGGGCGTACGAGGCGCTCTCCAACGTCCGCGAGATGCTCATCGGCACGTTCGACGTTCACATGACCCGCACGGCGCAGCGCACCAACGACATCGTGCGGGTCCTGACCTGGGCGTCGGTCATCCTCCTGCCGGCCGTTGTCATCGCGGGCATCATGGGGATGAACTTCAAGGTCGGCTTCTTCGACAACCCGAGCTTCTTCTTCGTCGTCGTGGGCCTCATGGTCAGCCTGGCGGTCGTCACCCTCGTCGTGGCCCGATGGCGACGATGGCTGTGAGGGCTACAATTTCGCGCGTCCCCTGATCCTGAGCACGAGGAGCCGAGTTCGCGCATGGCCACGACCGCCCGGAAGCCCCGCCGCACCACCCGCAAGGCGACGCCGGCGTCTGACGGCAAGCTGATCTACGCGTTCAGCGAGGGCGATGCGTCGATGCGAACGACGCTGGGCGGCAAGGGGGCCGGGCTCGCGGAGATGACGAACGCGGGGCTCCCGGTCCCGCCCGGGTTCACGATCACCACGCAGGCGTGCAACGCCTATTACGCCGCCGGCAAGCAGCTCCCCGATGGGCTGTGGGACGACGTCATCGCCCACATGAAGCAGCTCGAGGAGCAGACCGGAAAGGGCTTCGGCGACCCGAAGAACCCGCTCCTCGTCTCAGTCCGCTCCGGCGCCGCCTTCAGCATGCCCGGAATGATGGACACCGTGCTCAATCTCGGCCTCAATCCCGAGACCGTCGAGGGCCTGATCGCGCTCACGGGCAACGAGCGCTTCGCTTGGGACGCGTGGCGGCGATTCGTGGCGATGTTCGGGCGGATCGTGCTCGACCTGAAGGCCGAGGACTTCGACGAGCCCTTCGACGAGCTGAAGCACAAGGTGAAGGCATCGCTCGACACAGATCTCACCGCGGAGCAGCTGCGCGAGATCGGGGACAGGTTCGCGGCGATCGTGCAGGAGAAGACGGGGGAGGAGTTCCCGACCGATCCATATCGCCAGCTCGAGCTCGCGGTCCGCGCCGTCTTCGACTCCTGGTTCGGGAAGCGGGCCCACGACTACCGTGAGTTCAACAAGATCCCCCATGACCTCGGCACGGCGGTGAACGTCGTGACCATGGTCTTCGGCAACATGGGCGATGACTCGGGGACAGGCGTCGCCTTCACGCGCGACCCGAACACCGGCGAGCGCCAGATCTACGGCGAGTACCTGACCAACGCGCAGGGCGAGGACGTCGTCGCCGGCATCCGGACACCGTCGAAGATCAGTCAGATGCGCGACGAGCTGCCCGAGATCTACACCCAGTTCGAGGAGATCGCCGGCCGGCTCGAGTCGCACTACCGCGAGATGCAGGACCTCGAGTTCACCATCGAGCGCGGCACCCTCTACATGCTGCAGACCCGCTCCGGGAAGCGGACCGCCCCTGCGGCGGTGAAGATCGCCGTCGACATGGTCAACGAGGGGGTGATCACCAAGGAGGAGGCACTCCAGCGCGTCGACCCGGGCCAGATCGTCCAGCTCCTCCTCCCGCGCTTCGACGAGGCCGCCAAGGGGGGTTTCGGAGATCGGCTGCTGGGGAAGGGCCTGAATGCCTCACCCGGAGCCGCCGTCGGCCAGGCCATCTTCGATCCCGATCGTGCGGTCGAAGCGAAGGCGGCAGGCAACCCGGTCATCCTCGTGCGGATCGAGACCTCACCCGACGACGTCCACGGCATGCTGGCCGCGAAGGGCGTTCTCACCGCCCGCGGCGGTGCGACGTCGCACGCCGCGGTCGTGGCTCGCTCGATGGGCCTGCCGTGTGTTGCAGGAGCGGAGACGCTCAAGATTGACTACGCGAAGCGCGTGATGCGTGCCGGATCGGTGTCCGTCGCCGAGGGCGAGATCATCTCGATTGACGGCACGACCGGCGAGATCTTCGCCGGCGAGCTTCCCACCATCGAGGCGCGGTTCGAGGACGAGCATGACCTCGCGACCCTGCTCGGCTGGGCCGACGACGTCCGCCGGCTCCAGGTCTGGGCGAATGCGGACTACCCCCGTGACGCCGAGCGCGCGCGGGCGTTCGGAGCCCAGGGCATCGGCCTCTGCCGAACCGAGCACATGTTCTTCGAGCAGGACCGGCTGCCGACCGTCCAGCGCATGATCCTCAATGCCCACGGCGCGACTGCGGCGAAGGCGCGGGCCAAGGGCGACCGCACCGATGACGACCGCGCGGCGATCGCCGCATTCGACGAGGCGCTCGCATCCCTCGAGAAGCTCCAGACCGATGACTTCGCGGGACTCTTCCGGGCGATGGACGGCCTCCCGGTCGTCATCCGCCTCATCGACCCTCCACTCCATGAGTTCCTGCCGTCGCATGAAGAGCTCATCGCGGAGACGACCCGGCTCCGGACGCTCATCGAGGTCGAGGGCGGCCCGGGCCTCGTCGACGCGGTCGGCGACCGGGTGACGCCGGCGCTCGAGAAGGGCCTCACCAAGATCTTTGGGAAGAAGGACGCCGCGCGCGCCATGAAGCTCATCCAGCGCGAGGGCAAGGCCGAGGCCGCGGCCAGCGACGGGGATCGGTCCAGCCTCGGCCACGAGCTCGCGGAGAAGGAGGAGCTGCTCCACGCCGTGGAGGCGATGGTCGAGCAGAACCCGATGCTCGGGCTTCGAGGCGTCCGGCTCGGGCTCATGGTCCCTGACATCGTGAAGATGCAGACCCGAGCGATCCTCGCCGGCGCGGCCCGCGTTGCCGCGGAGGGAAAGCGGCCGCTGCCCGAGATCATGATCCCGCTCGTGGGGCACGTGAACGAGCTGCGCGAGACCCGCGAGATCCTCGAGGCCGAGGTGGCACGGATCGTCGAGGCGTCGGGGCAGCAGGTCGAGTACAAGTTCGGGACGATGATCGAAGTCCCTCGCGGCGCTCTCACCGCCGACGAGATCGCCGTGCACGCCGAGTTCTTCAGCTTCGGCACGAACGACCTGACCCAGATGGGCTTCGGCTACTCGCGTGACGACGCCGAGGGCAAGTTCCTCATGCAGTACGTCGACCGCAAGATCCTCCCCGAGAACCCGTTCCAGGTGCTCGATGTGGACGGCATCGGCCAGCTCGTGCGCACCGGCGTCGAGAAGGGTCGGGCGACGAAGAAGCACTTGAAGATCGGGATCTGCGGTGAGCATGGCGGGGACCCTCAGAGCATCGCGTTCTGCCACGAGGTTGGGCTCGACTACGTCTCCTGCTCCCCATTCCGGGTCCCGGTCGCTCGCCTCGCGGCCGCGCAGGCCGCGATCAGCTCGACCGAGGCGCGCGACAAGTAGCGTCCCGGCCGCGAGGCCGGTCCGTCACGGCGCCGGCGCGGTTCCGATCGGGGTTTCGACAGGCGTCGGTGCCGGCGTCGGAGTCTCGACTACCGGGGTCGGCGTCGGCGGAACGGGCGTCGCGGGCACCGGCGTCGGCGTCGGCGTCGCGGGCTTCGTCGGTCGTGGAGTCGTCGCCGGCGTCGGTCCGATCGTCGGTGGCCGGGGTGTCGCGATCGGCCTCGGCGTCGAAATTGGCGGCGGACCGCCACCCATCGGTGGGTTGTCCTGGGGAATCGGTTGCGCCGAGTCGCTCGGGGCGGAGCTCGCGGACGCCGATTCGCTCGCGCCCGCGCTTGCCGTCGAGCTGACCACCGGCGACGGCGGGCCGGCCGCATTTCCGAGCACGCCCTCACCCTGCGGCGACTGT
>Ga0173480_10000438_pt1 | contig 13732 bp, 9 predicted proteins | sample NitcycUS209509C1_FD_122622 | JGI IMG/M metagenome (GOLD analysis project Ga0173480, IMG submission 122622) | Soil microbial communities from Arlington Agricultural Research Station in Wisconsin, USA - Nitrogen cycling UWRJ-S209-509C-1 (version... | ecosystem: Environmental > Terrestrial > Soil >... | reverse complement strand
GTCGGGGCGCCTGATGCCGTGACGTTCCCATTCGCGGATAGACATCGACCGGCCGTGGTCGGCGAGAAGGAAATTGAATGTCGCCGGCACTACGACTTCGTAGCCCCACGCCTGGCCGGTAATCCAGCCGTCCTTTTTCAGGTTGTTGGCGGTCGATGCCATGATGTCAGGCATTGAGTCGACGACGTCACGACGCCCGTCACGGTCAAAGTCTACTGCATAGCGCTTGAATGCGGTCGGCATGAACTGCGTCGGGCCGAATGCTCCGGCCCACGAGCCGACCAGATGCTCTGGCCGGACGTCGCCGTGCTGAAGAATTTCAAGAGTCGACAGGAATTCCTCGCGGAAATAGTCCTGCCGCCGTCCAATGCAGGCCAGCGTCGCAGTGGAGCGCAGCACCGGGCGTTCGCCGCCAAGCGTTCCATAGTTGGTCTCGACGCCCCAAATTGCCGCGATGGTAAAGCGGTCGACGCCATAGGTCCGCTCCACGGCGTCGAAAACGCTGCGGTATTTTTCCAGCAGCGCGCGGCCCCGCTCGATACGCTCGTTCGTCACGAGGATATCGAGATAGTCCCAGACCGATTTGGTGAACTCAGGCTGGTTATCGAGCAGGTCCATGATGCGCAGATCGGGCGTCAGCGCCGCTGTGTACTTCGCAAAGGTGCTCCGCGAAACGCCGCGCTTTGCGGCCGCCGGCCAGAGCCGCTGGATGCAACCATGAAAATTGGCCGCCGACGAACGGATTGCCTCAGCCGTCATGAGCGGATGGCCGGATGCGCCCGACTGCCCGCTCCACTCCACGGTCTGTTGGGGCGCTGGCTGCGGCAGCGCGCCTGTGGTGGCGGGGTAACGAGATTCCTGCGCTCCGGCAATTCCGCCGGCAGCCGCAAAAACGCCAGCAATGACAACTAGTGGCAACCGTCCGCGCATGCCCGTCCCGTTGTTAAACCGTCATCCCCAATCTATGGGTGCACCCGATACCATTTCAGGGGTGTTAATGGTGTACTGCTTTATGCCGCATCTGGACCCCTCACCCTGACCCGTGCTTTCTGCGCCGGAATTCACGACTAATATTGAAGATTCTCACATGACCCGTATTCGCAAAGCCATATTTCCCGTGGCCGGTCTCGGAACCCGCTTTTTGCCTGCGACCAAGGCCATGCCCAAGGAGATGCTTCCGGTCGTCGACCGGCCGTTGATTCAGCATGTGGTTGACGAAGCACGCCAGGCCGGCATCGAGCATCTCATCTTCGTCACGGGCCGGAACAAAAGCGTGATCGAGGACCACTTCGATCGCCAGTTCGAACTCGAATTAACCTTGACGGAGCGCGGCAAGAAGGCCGAGCTCAGTCTGCTGTCGAAGGACCTGCCCGAGGCGGGAACCGTCAGCTTCACGCGCCAGCAATCGCCGCTCGGCCTGGGTCACGCCGTGTGGTGCGCCCGTGAGCTTGTCGGCCATGAACCGTTCGCGCTGCTTCTGCCCGATGTGCTGGTCCAGCACCCGCGCGGATGCCTGACACAGATGATCGATGCCGCCAAGGATCTCGATGGCAATGCCAATATCATTGCTGTCGAGGAAGTCCCGGCCGAACGCGTCCATATGTACGGCGTGGTCGGCGTCGGCCCTGCAAAAGGCAAGGCATTCTCGATCACCAAAATGGTCGAAAAGCCGAAGGCAAGCGAAGCGCCTTCCAATCTTTCCATCACCGGACGCTATATCCTGCAGCCGCAGATCTTCGAGCTGCTCGAAAAGCAGGCGGCGGGCGCCGGCGGCGAAATTCAGCTCACCGACGCGATGGTGGCGCTGGCACGCACGCAGCCGTTTTATGGACTGAAATTCGAGGGCCGCAGCTTCGACTGCGGCTCGAAAATCGGATTTCTCACGGCAAACGTGGCTTATGGACTGCAGCGCGACGACATTGCGCCCGAGCTTCGCGCCGAAATGCGCCGCTTGCTTGACGGCAAGTGACTCAGTCGCCCGGTTTTACAAGCTAAGTCCAGCCCTTGAGCTCGCGCGTGACAATATCGCGGATCACCGCCATGCCGCCGGGGCTGTCGTTGAGACAGGGGATCGCGGCAAAGTTCTCTCCCCCCGCCTCCCGGAATATGGCCGCGTTCTCCATCGCGATTTCTTCCAGCGTCTCGAGGCAATCCGCCGCAAAGCCAGGCGTGATCACCGCGAGATTTTTCACGCCACGCTCGGCGAGCGCTTTCACGGTCGCATCGGTATAGGGCTTGATCCACTCGGCGGTGCCGAAGCGCGACTGGAACGTCATGACGAGGCGTTCCTCGTCTAGCTTGAGCTTCTTGCGCAGAAGCGCCGTCGTCTCACCGCAATGCTTGAGATAGGGATCGCCCTTGGCGACATAGTCTTCCGGCATGCCGTGGTAGGAGGCGATGATCACGTCCGGCTTGAACGAAAGCTTGGCCAGTTCCGTATTGAGAGAGACCGCAAGCGCATCGATATAGACAGGCTCGGCATAGTATGGCGCTGCGACGCGCAATGTCGGCTGCAATCTCATGCGGCGCAGTACCCCGAAGACCTCGTCGCAGACCGTTGCCGTCGTCGCGGCCGCATATTGAGGGTAGAGCGGGACGATCAGGATTCTCTCGCAATCCTGTGCCGCGAGTGCTTCGAGCCGTGACTGGATCGATGGATTCCCGTAGCGCATGGCCCAGTCGATCCTGATGCGCTTGTCCATCTTGTCGAAGATTTCGTCGAGCTTGTCGGACTGCGAGCGCGTGATGGTTTTCAGCGGCGACTCGTTACGATCCCTGTTCCAGATCTTGTCGTAGTCGCGTCCCTTGCGGCCAGGCCGGACCGTGAGGATGATGAAATTGAGCACGAACCACCATTTGAGACGGTTCTCCTCGATCACGCGCCGGTCCGACAGAAATTCCTTGAGGTAACGGCGCATCGGCCAGTAGCCGGTCGCGTCGGGCGTACCGAGGTTGACCAGCAGCACACCGATCCGGCCGCCGGTTGCCGGAACTGTCGCAGGACTCATGGCTTGCGCTCGTCCGCGATCAACTTGCCGTCATTCGGCAGCGTGCCGGGCGTCATAAGTTTCACAGAGCCCTTCAGTTTCGTGATCGACTGCAAGGTTGCGGCGATCGCGGTCGCAAAGGCGGCGTCGGCCGGCGCACACTCGGCCAGCAGCGTCATTGTGTCCTGCTCGGCCTCGCGATCGACGACGAGACGGACGCGCTTGAGCTCGGGATGGCGCGCCGCGACTTCAGCGATCTGCTTGGGATGCACGAACATGCCTTTTACCTTCGCCGTCTGATCGGCGCGGCCCATCCATCCCTTGATGCGTGCGTTCGTGCGGCCGCAGGGCGAAACACCGGTCATCAATGCCGAGAGATCGCCGGTGGCGAGACGGATCATCGGGTAGTCGCGATTGAAAGAGGTTACGACCACCTCTCCGACTTCACCGTCCGGCACGGGATCGCCGGTGCCGGGCCGAACGATCTCGACGATGACGGTCTCGTTCACGATCATGCCTTCACGTGCTTCGCTCTCGTAGGCGATAACCCCCAGCTCGGCCGTGGCGTAGCACTGAAGGACGGCAACGCCGCGGCGGCCAAGCTCCTCGCGCAGCGACGCCGGCAGTGCGGCACCTGAAACAAGGCCACGCTTGAGCGAGGACGCATCTTTTCCCGATTTTTCGGCGGTATCGAGCAGGATCTTCAGAAAGTCAGGCGTGCCGACATAACCCGTCGGCCTGTAGTGCGCGATCGCCTCCAGCTGCTGCTCAGTGTTTCCGACGCCGCCGGGGATAACCGCGCAACCGAGTGCGTGCGCGCCCGACTCCATGATGAAGCCGCCGGGCGTGAGATGATAGGCGAAGGAATTGTGAACTATATCGCCCTCGCGGAATCCTGCCGCGAAAAGCGCGCGGGCCGCGCCCCACCAATCGCCTGCCGCACCCTCGGGCTCGAAAATCGGCCCTGGTGACATCAGCAGACGTTTTACGTTTGCAACCGGCGTGACATTGAGACCGCCGAACGGCGGCGCCTCTTTCTGCATGGCCACAAAATCTGCCTTGCGGAGAACGGGCAACTTCGCCAAGGCCGCTCGCGAATTGATGGCTTTTGCATCTGCTCCCCCGAGATGCCTGGCCCATCCGGGCGCAGTCATGGCGTGCGCGATAGCGGCGGGCATTTGCGCGAACTGCTCGCGCTCGCGCACCGCAGGATCGCCAATCTCAAGCGAGTCGTATTGGCCGGTCATGGCCTAAGCGAGCCACCTCTTGCGCCGGCGGTAATGCTTACCTTCGCGGAATGATTTGCGCCGGCCCTCGGATATGCCGAGATAGAATTCCTTGACGTCCTCGTTCTCGGCGAGCGCGTTGGCCTCGCCGTCCATCACCACGCGGCCATTTTCGAGAATATAGCCGTAGCGCGCGAAGCGCAGCGCCATATTGGTATTCTGCTCGGCCAGCAGAAACGACACGCCTTCTTTTTCGTTCAGATTCTTCACGATTTCGAAGATCTCCTCAACGATCTGCGGCGCAAGTCCCATTGATGGTTCATCGAGCAGGATCATTTTCGGACGCGACATCAATGCACGGCCGATGGCGCACATCTGCTGTTCGCCTCCGGAGGTGTAACCGGCAAGCGAGTCCTTGCGCTCGCCGAGCTTGGGAAAATAGGTGTAGACCAGATCGAGGTCGTGCTTGATAGCCGCCCTCCCGTCACGTCGGGTGAAGGCGCCGGTCAGGAGGTTCTCTTCGATTGTCAGGTGGCCGAAACAATGGCGGCCTTCCATGACTTGAATGCAACCGCGCCTGACAAGCTCGTTTGGTGATAGATCCTGGACTTCGGCGTCGTTGAACAGGATCGAGCCCTTGGTCACATCGCCACGCTCGGCGTGTAGCAGGTTGGAAATCGCCTTGAGCGTGGTGGTCTTGCCCGCGCCGTTGGCGCCGAGCAGCGCCACGATCCCTCCCCTGGGCACGTCCAGGGATACGCCCTTGAGCACCAGTATGACGTGATCGTAGATCACCTCAATGTTATTGACCGAAAGAATGCGGTCTTTCTGCGCAGCGGATGTCGGACTGGCTCGCTCTACGGCGGACATCAGCAACTACTCCGAATGGTGAACCTCTCCCCGTTTCCGGGGAGAGGTCTTTTCATGTCTGCAGCGTCTTACGAGGATTTGTCGCAAGCCTCGGTCCGCTTCGGCCAACCGGTATTCTTCTCGACATATTCGCTGGCCGCCGCGTCCAGCATGGGACGCACTTTTTCCTTCATGGGCTGGATCCAGTCGGAGACCTTGACCCATTTTGCCCCGTCCCACTGCTGCATATAGGCCGGTGCATGGCCGTTATGGTCGGTGCAGTTCACGCCCACGATCGGCGCGGCAAAGCCCGGGAAGCCGAGCTCTTTCCACCGTGCGTCGCTGATGTTGAGCGTCTCGAGGCCGCGGCGCACATCTTCACCCGTCACAACTTTTTTGCCGGATAGCTTCTGTGCGTTGCGGATCGCCTCGGCGACGAGCACCGAGTTGTAGACACCGCGGTTGTAGAAATTCTCCGCGAACTTGTCTTTTTCGACCTGGCTCTTGCCCTTGTCCACGACGTGTTTTTTGATGTCCTGGATGGCGGGATAGTTGGGCCCGAGGCCGTTGAAATTGAGCGTGAGATAACCCTTGGCCGCCTGGCCGCCACCGCGGCCATCGTCGTCAGATCCCGACCACCAAATGCCTATGAAGTGATCCATCGGATAGCCGTTCTCCGCCGCGCGCTTGACCGCAGTCGGGTTCATGGCGCCCCAGCCCCACATGATCATCCAATCCGGACGATCGCGGCGGACAGCGAGCCATTGCGCCGACTGGTCCTGCATTTCTTTGCCGGCGACGGAATACTCCTTCACGGTGAAGCCGTAGTCCTTGGCAAACTGCTGCAAGAGCGGAAGCGGCTCACGACCGTAGGGGCTTTCCAGGAAGATAAAGCCAACCGTCTTTCCTTTGAGCTTGTCGAGTCCGCCCTCCTTACCGCCGACGTAGCGCATGACCATCGACAGGCCGTCCCAGTATGTTGCCGGCGGGTTGAACACCCACGGGAACTTCTCGCCGACCGCCGAAGCCGACAGACCATAGGCCATCGACAGGATTGGAATCTTGTCGACGGCAGCCTTCGGAATGATCTGCAGCGTGATACCGGTCGAATAGGGATTCACAACCGCCGGCTTCTTGCTTTTGACCGATTCCCAGCACTCCACACCTTTCTTGGTGTCATAGCCGGTCTCGCATTCCTCAACGTTGAGCTTCACGCCGCCGATGCCGCCGTCGCGCTCGTTGAGCATGGTCAAGTAGTCGTGCATGCCGTTTGCGATCGGAATACCCGAGCCGGAGAAGGGACCGGTCCGGTAGGTCAGCAGTGGCACATAGATCGTGTCCTGCGCTTGCGCTGTGCCGGTGAGCACGGTGGCTCCCAGCAAGCTCGCGCAAGTCACGCCGAGCAGTAGGTGTCTTGCCTTCATCTTCGTTCCTCCCTTGGTTCGCGCCGACCAGGCGCGCCGCTGGTTCTAAATTCGCCAAATCCGGCTTTGCCGGGCGGCGATTTCGGAGCCGTGGCTTTCGCCACAGTCGGAAATTGGGTCCTATCCTGCACCATCAGTACGGAAACGGCCACACCCTCAGTTTTTGCTTGCCAATCTGCCATAGCCGGGCAAGGCCGGCAGGCTCTGCAATCAGGAAAAATACGATAAGCGCGCCGGTGATCATGAACGTGATGTGCTCAACTGTCGCGGCGTGCAAAGGAATGCCCAGTTCAGGGGGCACGAAGCGCAGGACGATCGGCAGGATGTAGATCAGCGCAGCACCCAGGAACGAGCCGAGGAGACTGCCGAGGCCGCCGATGATGATCATGAAGAGAACAGTGAAGCTCTCATTGATGGAAAAAACCGTCGATTCCGCGCCTCCGTACCAGAGAAAAACCAGCAGCGCACCGGCCACGCCGCAGTAGAACGACGAGACCGCGAAGGCGAGCAGCTTGGTCGGGAGCAGCCGAATGCCCATCAGCTCGGCAGCAATGTCCATATCACGGACCGCCATCCACATGCGGCCGATCCGGCCATGCACGATGTTCGATGCAACCCAGGTCATGACAGTCACGATCGTGAGGACGATGAGGTAGCGGGTCTCTGCAGTTGCGCGGGGCCCGGTAATAATGACGCCGAACAACTCCCGCTGCGGTACTTCAATCGCCGCCGATACGTTGTAATTGTAGAGCCACGGGATCCGGATAAAACACCACTCAAGAAAAAACTGGGCGGCCAATGTCGCGATCGCGAGATAGAAGCCCTTGATGCGTAGCGACGGGAGTCCGAACAGAACGCCGACGGCTGCGGAGAAGAACCCCGAAACAATGATCCAGACAATGATATTCACGTCTGGAAAGATCGTCGTGAGCTTGTAGCAGGCATAGGCCCCGATCCCCATGAAGCCGCCGGTCCCGAGCGACAACAGTCCCGTATAGCCCGTGAGCAGATTGAGCCCGATCGATGCAAGCGAGAAAATCAGAAACGGAGTCATCACCGCGTTGATGAAGAAGTCGTTTCCGAAGGCAGGGATCACGACAAACGCAACTGCAAGAATGATGAGTATGCCTATGCGGTCCTGCAGAATGGGGAAGATCGCCTCATCGCTGGCGTAAGTAGTCTTGAACTGCCCGGCCTCGCGGTAAAACATTTCTACACCCGCTCGATGATGCGTTCGCCGAACAGGCCCTGCGGACGGAACAGCAGGAACACCAGCGCGAGCACAAAAGCGAACCACGAATCCGTGCCTCCACCGATCAGTGGGCCCCAATAAAATTCCCACAGTTTCTCGCCGATGCCGATGATCAAGCCGCCGACGATAGCGCCAGGAATGGATGTCAGCCCACCGAGGATAAGCACCGGCAGCGCCTTGAGCGCGATGACATCGAGGGCGAAGGAAACGTCTGACCGCGCGCCCCACATGATGCCGGTCACCAGCGCCACCAGGCCCGCCGCAAACCACACGATCACCCAGATCTGCTCGAGTGAAATACCGACGGAAAGTGCTGCCGAATGACTGTCCGCAACCGCGCGCAGCGCGCGCCCAATGCGTGTCTTCGAGAAGAACACTGCAAGGCCCGCAACCATTACCGAGGCAATAACAGCGGCTGCGATGTCCAGCTTTTGCAGCGAAATGACGCCGCCGAGCGCCTTATAGGTGATGGTGCCCTTCGGCAAATAGAGCTGCTCCGTGATCATCACCTTCGGCTCGCCTCCAAAAACAAATTGGCCGAAGCCGATCAGAAAATAGGTCAATCCGAACGTCGCCATGAACAGTATGATGTCCGGCTGATTGACCAGCGGGCGCAGCACGGCCCGTTCCACTGTAAAGGCGAGCGCAAACATGACGGCAATGGTCAGCCCAAGCGCAAGAAAAGCCGGCACGCCCGCATTGTAGAGCCCAACCAGCGTCAGGGCGGCAAACACCACCATGATGCCTTGCGCAAAATTGAATACGCCCGACGCCTTGAAGATCAGCACGAAGCCCAGTGCAATCAGCGCATAGAGCACGCCGCCAACCATGCCCTCCCACAGCGTCTGCACAAAAAGATCGGGCGCCGTGCCCATCTGCACGAAGGGGTCGATGAAGATTTGGTACAGCAGCCCCATTGCCCCCTCAATGCGCGACGCCGAGATAGGCGTCGATCACCGCCTGATTGCCTTTGACCCCTTCGGGCGTGCCGTCGGCAATCTTGATGCCGTGGTCGAGCACCACGACGCGGTCGGAGAGGTCCATCACCACGCCCATGTCATGTTCGATCAGTGCGATCGTGGTGCCGTAATAGTCGTTCACGTCGAGCACAAAGCGCGACATGTCTTCCTTCTCCTCGATATTCATGCCGGCCATCGGCTCGTCAAGCAACAGCAGCTCAGGCTCCATGGCGAGCGCGCGCCCAAGCTCCACACGCTTCTGCAACCCGTAGGGCAACCGGCCGACCGGCACGCGACGGATTTCCTGGATCTTGAGGAAATCGATGATCTCCTCGACGCGGCGGCGATGCTGGACCTCCTCGCGCATCGCCGGACCGTAACGCAGCAGCTGCCAGAAGAAATTGCTGTGCATCTTGAGCGTGCGGCCCGCCATGATGTTGTCGAGCGCCGTCATGCCGCGAAACAAGGCTACGTTCTGGAACGTGCGCGCAATGCCCCCGCTAGCAGCTTCGTGCGGACGCATCTTGGCGTGCGTCTCGCCTTTGAAAGTGATACGGCCCTGCTGCGGCTGATAGAATCCGTTGATGACGTTGAGCATCGAGGTCTTGCCGGCGCCATTCGGCCCGATGATCGCGCGGATCTCGCCCTTGCGGATGTCGAAGGAAACGTCGCTGACCGCCTTAACCCCGCCGAACGACAGCGATACGTTTTCCACCGCCAACAGCACATCGCCGACCGCAACTTCGGGTCCGCCCGGCGCCCTCATGCCGCTTTCCCCAGAGCGGCAGCAACCGGCTCCGTCTTCATGTCGCGGATTTTCACGCGCGCGCTGATGACACCCTTGCGCCCGTCTTCGAACGTCACCTCAGTCGAGATGTCGGCTTCTTTCGAGCCGTCATAAAGTGCCTTGATCAGCGGGGCATACCGTTCCGCGATGAAGCCGCGGCGCACTTTCTGCGTGCGGGTAAGCTCGCCGTCGTCCGCATCAAGCTCCTTATGCAGAATCAGAAACCGCTTGATTTGGGTGCCCGCCATGACCGTGTCGGCCGCAAGTGAACGATTCACTTCGGCCACGTGTTTCTCGATCATGTCATAGACGAGCGGATGGCCGGCCAGTTCCTGGTAGGAGCCGTACACCACGTTGTTGCGCTCCGCCCAGCTTCCAACTGCCGTGAGATCGATGTTGAGCATCACCGCAACGAAGTCACACTGGTCGCCGAGCGCCACCACCTCGCGGATATTGGGATAGAACTTGAGCTTGTTCTCGATGTATTTCGGCGGGAACAGCGTGCCATCCTTGAGCCGGCCCACGTCCTTGGCCCGATCGATGATTTTCAGGTGACCCGTCTTCTCGTCGAAGAAGCCTGCGTCTCCGGTCTTTACGTAACCATCCGGCGTCATTGCCTCGGCGGTTTTGCCGTCATCCTTGAAGTAGCCGGTGAACATCCCCGGCGACTTGAATTGCACTTCGCCGTTTTCGGCGATGCGAATATCGACGTTCGGACATGCCGGACCGACGGTGTCGGAATAAATTTCACCATCCGGCTGCGCGGTAACGTAGAGGAAGGCTTCGGTCTGACCGTAGAGCTGCTTCAGATTCAGGCCGATAGAGCGATAGAAATTGAACAGATCCGGTCCAATGGCTTCGCCCGCGGTATAGGCAACGCGCACGCGTGAAAAGCCGAGCACATTCTTGAGCGGTCCGTAAACGAGCAGCGAGCCTAATCCGTACAGCAGGCGCCCGGTCAGCGGCACCGGCTGACCGTTGAGGATGCGCTCGCCGTACCGTTTCGCCACGCCGATGAAAAAGTGGAATAGCTTGCGTTTGAGAAAACCCGCGTCCTCCATGCGGATCATGACGCGGGTAAGCAGAAGCTCAAGCGTGCGTGGCGGCGCAAAGTAAAAACTCGGGCCGATCTCGCGCAGATCCTGCATCGCGGTGTCGGCATTCTCCGGGCAGGCCATGCAGAAACCGGAAACCAGACCTTGCGCGTAATTGAGATAGTGGTCCCCGACCCAGGCCAGCGGGAGATAAGCGAGCGCGACGTCGTTCTCGGTCAATTTGTCGAAGGCAACCGTATCGGTCGCCGCGTGAATCGACCGTTCATTGGTGAGAACGACGCCTTTGGAAGCGCCGGTTGTGCCTGACGTATAAAGTATGATTGAAGGGTCACTGCCTTTGCCGGCCGCGATCTCACGGTCGAGCCAGGCCCGCACCGAGGGATCGCTGGCAAGCGCTTTGCGGCCTTCTTCGATGACGTCCTCCATCGAATGCAGCCGGCCATGATCGTAATCGCGCAGGCCCCTTTTTTCGTCGTAGAACATCAACTCCAGCTTCGGAACACGCTCCATCACCGACAGAATCTTGTCGACTTGTTCCTGATCTTCTACCGCGGCAAGGCGTACGTCGGCGTGCGCCAGCACATAGGCAAGCTCTTCGGCCACGGCATCGGCGTAGACCGGGACCGGAATAGCACCGAGCATCTGCGCTGCCATGACGGACCAGTAGAGTCTCGGCCGGTTGGCACCGACGATCGCGATCGTTTCGCCGCGCTTGAGTCCTAATCGATGCAAGCCGACCGCGTAGGCGCGGACGGCCTGAAGCACCTCCGCCCAGGTCCATGTCTGCCAGATACCGAGATCCTTATGGCGCATAGCCGGTCGCGCCCCAAAAATTTGGGCGTTGCGGACCAGCAACTTGGGAAACGTATCCGCGCCAGCGGCGGCGTTCGGCGCCACAGCTCTGTCCTCCCGTGAGGCCGCGCACTTTGGCGCGACAATTTACCCCTCGCCGTCTTGTTCGGACGATCTTTGTCTCGATATGAAAACACCGCCCGAAGGCGGTCAAGTATCAGATTTGGGAAAACCGGTATGGCTGCGGTCGCGCCTACTCGGCGGCCTTAAGGAACGGAGCGGACCCCGACAGAAACTGCTCCCGCAACGCTGCCTCCTCGGCTTTTGCCGCGGCCAGATGCCGCTGTTTGACCGGTCCGTAGCCCCTAATTTTCTCGGGGATTGCCGCCAGTCCGACGGCAAAACGGTGGTTACCGGGCGTGAGAAACTCGCAGATTTCTCCGAGCAGGTATTCGTAGTCCGCGATCAAACGACGTTCAGTCCGCCTATCCTCCGTATAGCCAAAAAGGTCGAACGCGGTGCCGCGCAGGAACTTCAACTTCGCAAGCAACCTGAACACCGTCAGCATCCAGGGGCCGAATGACATCTTCCTTGGTTCGCCCGTAGCCGGATCGTGCCGCGCCATTAAGGGCGGCGCCAGATGGAATTCAAAGCGCAACCTCTCGCCAGCGAAGCTCGATTTCACGCGCTCGAGGAAAGATGTATCGGCATAAAGGCGGGCGACTTCGTATTCGTCCTTGTACGCCATCAGCTTGAACAGATAGCGTGCTACCGCTTCCGCGAGTCCGCATTGACCGGGAGCCTTTTCGGCTTCCACGGCGCGTACTTTTTCAACCCAATTGCGGTAGCGCTGCGCATAACTTGCGTTCTGATAGGCCGCCAGAAACGCCGTGCGACGGTCGACCGTTTCGGCGAAAGATTGAGACATTTTGAGCGACTCGTTGATCGCCTCGGGCGCGCGCTTCATCAACGCCTCTAACGCGGCGGGATTGACCGCCGCCCGGCGGCCCAGACGGAACGCAGCAACGTTCATCGCGACTTCTTCGCCATTCAGTTCGATCGCTTTCTCGATTGCCTCGGCAGACAGCGGCAGCGCACCAATCTGGTAGCAATAACCGATCATGATCATATTGCCGCCAATCGATCGGCCAAGCAGCTCGGTTGCAATCCTGGTCGCGTTGATGAAATCGCGAACGTCATGGCCAGCGGCCGACGCTAGCGCACGCTTGATGCGTTCCAGCGGCAAGGAAAAATCTGCATTCCGTGTGAAATCGCCCGGCATGTATTCAAAGCTGTTAACGACGACCTTTGTCCCGGGTTTAAACGCGCCGAGCACTTTCTTGCCGCCCGACACCACAATATCGCCAGCCATGACGAGATCGGCGCCGCCCGCGGCCACACGAATGGCGTGAATTTCGTCCGGCTTATTGGCGATGCGGATATGGCTGTAGACGGCGCCGCCTTTCTGCGCGAGCCCTGCCATGTCGATGACACCGACACCTTTGCCTTCCAGATGCGCGGCCATCCCAAGGATTCCGCCTATCGTCACGACTCCGGAGCCACCTATACCGGTCACGATGATGCTGTACGGATGATTGATCAGCGGTATCGATGGTGCCGGCAACGCAGGCCAGTCGCTAGGCTCAGCGGTACGCTCGCCCTTTTTCAACTGCGCTCCGTGAACGGTGACGAACGAAGGGCAGAATCCTTTTACGCACGAGTAGTCCTTGTTACAGCTCGACTGATCGATTGTTCGCTTGCGACCCCACTCGGTCTCCAGCGGCTGCACCGACACGCAGTTCGATTTGACGCCGCAGTCGCCGCAGCCCTCGCAGACGAGATCGTTGATAACGACCCGCTTGTCCGGGTCGGGAAACGCGCCGCGCTTGCGGCGGCGGCGTTTTTCGGCGGCGCAGGTCTGATCGTAAATGAGCACGCTCAAGCCGGGGACGGTCGCCAGTTCGCGCTGGACCGCGTCGAGCGCGTCGCGGTGATGCACAGTCAGACCGCGAGGCCACTCGGTGTCCTTCGCGTACTTCCAGGGCTCATCGGTGACGACGACAATTCGCCTGGCGCCCTCGGCCGCTACTTGAGCAGCGATCTGGGGCACAGTCAGCCCGCCGTCATTGGCCTGCCCGCCGGTCATCGCCACGGCGTCATTGAACAGGATCTTGTAGGTCATGTTCACGCCGGACGCGATTCCGGCGCGGATCGCGAGGTAGCCGGAATGGTTATAGGTACCGTCGCCAAGATTCTGGAAAATATGTCCACGGTTCGAGAAAGGCGCCTCGCCGATCCAGTTGGCCCCCTCGCCGCCCATCTGCGTGAAACCCAGCGTCTCGCGCTCCATCCATTGCGCCATATAGTGGCAGCCGATGCCCGCGTAGGCGCGGCTGCCTTC
>Ga0173480_10000436_pt1 | contig 13764 bp, 11 predicted proteins | sample NitcycUS209509C1_FD_122622 | JGI IMG/M metagenome (GOLD analysis project Ga0173480, IMG submission 122622) | Soil microbial communities from Arlington Agricultural Research Station in Wisconsin, USA - Nitrogen cycling UWRJ-S209-509C-1 (version... | ecosystem: Environmental > Terrestrial > Soil... | reverse complement strand
TGCTTCTTGACCTCGTCGATGCGCAGGATGGAGTGCATGGGGAGCATCGTGACCTTGACGCCCGCGAACTCGGATTTGATGCGTTCTTCGCCCGGATCCAGGACCACGGTGGAGCGCTCGCCGAAGACCAGCTCTTCCACTTCGATGAATCCGAACAACCGGCCCTGGCCCACCTTACGGGCATAAACCTCGTAAACCTTGCCTTGGTTCACGAACATAATCTTGAAAATGTGACTGGATGCCATCGAGCCGACTAGGGGGGCGGTAACCTGCCCCTTCATACACGCATGGGCAGCGGGAAGCTAGGGCCCAGAGGGTAGCAAATGGCGCTCAGGTTGCGCGTCATCAGTGATCATCGCCAGCGATTGGGCGACAAGAGTACGTTCGTCTTTGGCGTCTCGGGCGGCAGCATTGGACGCTCGGCCGAGAACGATTGGGTACTGCCAGACGACATGAGATATGTGTCGGGCCGGCACGCGCGCATCGTTTATCACAAGGGCCGATACCTCCTCCAGGACACCAGCAGCAACGGCACGTTCGTCAACGACAACGACCGTCCGCTCGGCAACCAGAACCCGCACGAGTTGAAGTCCGGCGACGTGATCCGCATCGGCGAATATCACGTCCAGGTCCAGATCGACTCGGCCAACGATTTCACGCTCGACGACAGCGCGCTCTACAAGACGGGCTCGACGAGCACACGCGCGCGCCGCATGGCGCCGCCCAAGGATCTCGGCGCGAGCCTGCGCCTCGAAAACCTGCTCGAAGCCAGCAACGACATCTCGAGTGACGAACTCAAGCCCGTCAACGCCTTCGGCCAGGCGGTGTCTGCGCGAACGCGCGCGCTGCATCAGACCCAGGACATGCACAAGGAATCGTCGACGGCTCCCGAGCTCGACGTCGATTCCGAAGCCGTCGCGCGACGCATCGCGCGGCTCGCAAAGGCCGCCGCCAAACAGCAGCAGGCGCTTCAACAGCCGCCTGCGCCACCAGCTCCCGCTCCGGCGCCGCCCGCGACGGCCTCGGCACCACCCGCATACATTCCTTCGGCAGTCGACAACACGCCCGGCCTGCAGGCGTTCTGTCGCGGCGCGGGCATCGGCCCCGAGACGCTGCCTGTCGAAGCGCATTCGCGCATGTTGCACCTGGCCGGACAGTTACTCCGCGAATCGTTGCTGGGGCTGAAGGAAAGCACGCGCAGCCAGCAGGCCCAGCGCAGCCAGCTGCGAGTCACCTACCAGAAAACACCTGGCGATCTGCTGCCCTCGCTCGAGCGACACAGCGTCGATGAACTCATCCAGGAATTGCTCAAGGCGCACGACAGCCGTCGCTTCGACGCCGTGCAATGGCTGCGCGAATCGTTCGCCGGCGGTCGCCGCCACGACGAGGCGATGATCCATGCCATGCGCGCGGCGTTCGTGGACTTCCTCGGCCGCCTCGATCCGCGCGATCTCGCGACGCGTTTCGAACGAAGTGCACGCCGCAAGACGATGGGGAACTGGGAACTGTACGGAGACTTCTACCGGAGTCTTTGCGAAATGCAGCCCGGCACCCTGCCTCACATCTTTGTCGAGACGTTTGCCCAGAACTACGAGCAGGCTGCCCGCGACGCCGAAGACGGCGCCACGCAACACGACGCCGCCTGAGCGTCAGCCCCTGCCGACTCGCCGCGTTCGCGGCTTGTGAAATCCCGCGTCCCTGTCGAAACTGCCGGTCGCCATTCGTTTAGGGCTCAAAGGAGTCCGACAATGAAACAGTACATGCTTTCCGTGTGTTATCCCGCCGGTGGAACCCAGCCGCCGCCCGATGTCCTTCAGCGAATCATGCGTGACGTGCACGCCGTCCAGAAGGAAATGCAGGCCGCGGGTGTGTGGATCTTCAGCGGCGGCCTCACCCCGCCGAGTTCGGCGACGGTGTTGCGCCACCAGGGCGGCGAGGTGATCACGACCGACGGTCCGTTCATCGAGAGCAAGGAGCAGATCGGCGGCATCACGCTGCTCAAGGCGCCCGATCTCGACGCAGCGCTCGCGTGGGGACGCAAGCTTGCGCGTGCCATCGGCACGCCGATCGAGGTGCGCCCGTTCCAGGAGGGCCACTGACCGAGACGGTCGAATCCATCTTCCGGCGCGAGCATGGGCGCGCGGTAGCCGTGCTGGTGCGCTTTCTCGGCGACATTGGTCTCGCCGAGGAAGCGGTCCAGGACGCCTTCATCACCGCGCTCACACACTGGCCGCGCGACGGCGTGCCGCCCTCGCCCGCGGGCTGGATCATCACCACCGCGCGCAACCGGGCGCTCGACCATTTGCGACGCGAGTCGAGCCGCGACGAGCGTCATCGCGCCGCCCTGCAACTGCTCGAGCAGGAGGCGGAGGACGCGGAGGAGCACGACGTGCGTGACGAGCGACTGCGCCTGATCTTCACGTGCTGCCATCCGGCCATCAATCCGGAAGCGCAGCTCGCGCTGACGCTGCGTTTGTTAGGCGGCCTCACCACGGCGGAGATCGCGCGCGCGTTCCTGGTGCCCGAACCGACCATGGCCCAGCGCCTGTCGCGCGCGAAGGCGAAGATCCGAGACGCCGGAATTCCGTATCGCGTGCCCGATGCCCCCGACCTTCCGGCGCGAGTGCGCAGCGTGCTGGCGGTGGTGTATCTCATCTTCAACGAGGGCTACAGCGCGACCGCCGGCAAATCGCTGTTGCGCACCGAGTTGTGTGACGAAGCCATTCGCCTCGGGCGACTGCTCGTGGAACTGTTGCCGACCGAATCCGAGGCGTTGGGCCTGCTCGCGCTGATGTTGCTCATCGACGCGCGTCGCGAAACCCGCGTGGACGAATCGGGTGCGATCGTACTGCTCGCCGACCAGGATCGTGACCGATGGAATCGGGCGCTGATCGACGAGGGTCAGGCACTGATGCGCACGTGCCTCGCACGGAATCAACCGGGGCCGTACCAGATACAGGCGGCGATCAATGCCGTGCACAGCGATGCACGACGAGCCGAGGAGACTGACTGGCGGCAGATCCTCGCGCTTCACGATCAGCTGCTCGCGATGGCGCCGAGCAGCGTGGCCGAACTCAACCGCGCCGTGGTGTTGGCGGAAGTCGAAGGCGCGCACGCGGCGCTCGAGCGCATCGAGCCGCTGGCGCTCGAGCAGTACCACCTCTTTCATGCGGTACGCGCCGATCTGCTGCGGCGACTGGGGCGGGACGCCGAAGCCGCGGCGGCGTACCAGGAGGCCATCTCTCGCAGCGACAACGCGCGCGAGAAAGCCTTCCTTCAGGCGCGGTACGACGCCATCGCAAGGAACTGACCTCGGCCGAAGCCGGATCAGCCGGCGAGCAGTTGCTTCTGCGGCGCTTCGAGCGTCAGCAGGAATGCCTTGGCATCGAGCCCGCCGCCGAAGCCCGTGAGATCCCCGTTCATGCCGATGACACGGTGACAGGGCGCGATGATCGAAATGGGATTGCGGCCGTTAGCTGCCCCCACGGCGCGCACCGCCGTCGGGTTGCCGATTGCTTCGGCGATCTGCCCATAGGTGCGGGTTTCGCCGTAGGGAATGGTGAGCAGCGTCGACCAGACCCGGCGCTGGAACTCCGTGCCGCGGAAATCGAGTTCGACGTCGAAAGAGCGGCGTTTGCCGGCGAAGTATTCGCGGAGCTGGCGCGTGGTGTCGCGGAGGATGGGGTGATCCGGATTTTCCTGCGCGATTTCGAAGGCGGTTCGATGCGCTTCGCGGCGCCAGACCAGCGCGACGAGGGCGCGGTCGGAGGCGACCAGCGAGAGCTCACCGACGGGGGATGGGATGGTGGTGCTGGAGAGCGCGGTGTCGTTTGTCGAGTTCATGGGAAAAGAGTAGCGCGCGAAAGGGATGGCGAGAAACCCGATTCCTGCTGGGAATTGGGAGAAAGAGAAGAGAAGAGAAGAGAAGAAAAAGATCCATTCTTCACGCAGGGTGAGATTGTTCGCGGCGGGGGACCGCCGCTCACCCCTCGCTTGCGCTCGGGGCCAGATTTGCGTCCCGCAAATCTGTCCAACTTTGCTCCGCAAAGTTGTCGAACTCCCTTGTCTATTGCACGTGATTTCGAATCTCACCCACAGGTGACAGTGGGTCTAGCGCGGTCATCAGTTGGACCAATGACCGTAGTTCTAGAAATGGCGGAGAGGGTGAGATTCGAACTCACGTGCCGGAATTACCCGACCATCCGATTTCGAGTCGGCGCCGTTATGACCGCTTCGGTACCTCTCCGCGCCCAGAACTGTGACAAGGGCCTTGGGACGGGCCCTGAAATCGGGACCGGCCTTCGCGGGGCGCGTATTCTAGCCGAACGATGCAAGGAGCCAAGGGGCGAAAAAACATCGGGACCCGGCGGGCTTTCCTGGCCCTCGGAATAGCTGCCTTGGGCGCGTCGCTCCCGGCCTCGGCCGCCGAACACCCGCCTCCCGTCAAGGCAAACCCTGCCCCGGCGACGCCATCCAACAAGGCGCCCGTGCAGCGAGCGCGGCTGCCCAAGCGCCTCGCGCACGATTTCCACAGTCATATCGAGACCCGGCTGCCCCACCTGCGGTCTTCGTTCGAAGCTGCGGGTCGTGACACCGGACTCAACTGGCGCATGCTCGCCGCGCTCGGATACCAGGAATCGCGCTGGCGCCCGGCCGCGGTATCACCCAAAGGGGCCCAGGGCGTCATGATGCTCATGCCCCAGACGGCCACGAAGATGGGCGTGAAAAACGTGTTCTCCCCCGACGAGAACATCCTCGCGGGCTCGCGCTACCTGGCCTATATGAAAGAGCGAATCCCGAAGCGGATCCGCGACCCCGACCGCACGTTGCTCGCCATGGCCGCGTACAACATGGGCATCGGCCATCTCGAAGACGCCCGCATCATCACGCAGATGCGCAAGAAGAACCCCGACAGCTGGGCGGACGTGCGCGCGAACCTGCCGAAGCTTTCCGACCCGGCCTGGCACAAGCGCGTCAAGCGCGGCTATGCGAACGGCCGCGAAACCGTGGAGTTCGTCGAACGCGTCTCGCAGTTCTCGGCGATCCTCGAAAGGTCCGTACCCGACCAGGTCGTCGCCAAGGACTAGCTACTTCAGCTCGCGGATCTTGATGCTGCGGAACGAAACCGCATCGCCATGATCCTGGAGCAGGATCCGCCCCTTCTGCGCCTCGCCGAATCCCGGCGTCGACTTGAACTTGCTGGCCGCAACATGCGCGCGGTAATCGTCCGAACCACGCTTGAACTCCAGCACCTTCACGCCGTTCAGCCAGTGTTCGACCGTGCCATCGGCGCGCGCGACGATGCGCGCGTGCTGCCACACATCGACCTTGGGCGCGATGCCGACATTGGTCATGAGCTTGGCGCGCGGGTAGATGTCGTACAGCGACGCCAGCGTACGGTTGCCGTCGATGCCGTTCTTCGCGTCCGGATGGCGTTCGTCGTCGAGCAGCTGGTATTCGAGACCGAGCGGCGCGCCGCTCGCCGGATCCTTCGGCGAAGTGAGTAGATAGAAGATGCCGCTGTTCGCGCCGGCGGTCACCTTGAATTCCACCTGGAGTTCGAAGGCGCTGAATTCCTCGTCGGTCATGATGTCGCCGCCAACCCCCTCTTCATTGGAAGAGTGGGCCAGCACCGACATCTCGCCGTTCGCCAGCAACCAGCCCTTGGCCGGGAACCCCTCGGCGGACGCGCTGCGCCAGCCGCGCGCCGTCTTGCCGTCCCAGAGCAGCCGCCAGCCCTGCGTCTTCTCGTCGGGGTCGAGGTTGTTAGGCAGGTTGTTGCGGATGAAGATGCCCATGGAAGGCCGGGGCTTCAGATTCTTCGTCTGGACCGTGATGTTCTTCCACGTCGTGGTGCGTCCCGCCTCTTCGGGCGTGTTCACGCTGTGCACCTGCAACCCGAAGAACCCCTCCTTCTTCACATCGTCGATGACGTCCGCCGCTGGCTGGTCATTGATCCATACGCGCAGTCGCGGGCCGATCGCCTCGATTCGGTAGTGGTTCCACTCGCCGAACTTGTAGAGCGCCTTGGCAGGCGGATGGAGCTCGCCGGTGTAGAACCAGCCTCGCTGCGCCTCTTCATAGATGCTGCCGCTCCACTGGCGCGGTGAAGGATCGATGTCGGACTGGTAACCATGCACACGGCCATTCTCGAAGTCCGGCGTGCTCAGGCTGCGGAACTGGATGCCGGAGTTGGTGGGGCCCACGTCCTGGCGCACATCGCACTCGAAGACGAAGTCGCGGTAATTCTTCTCGGTGACGAGGAAGCTGTTGGGGATGCCAGGGCGCGAGGACCCGACGATGGTGCCATCCACCACCTTGTAGTCAGCGCCGCCGCCCAGGGTCTTCCAGCCGGTGAGCGTCTTCCCATCGAACAGCGGCGTGGCGCCGTTCTTGTCCGCACCAGCCGCAGTCATACCGAACGCCAGCATCGCCAGCGCGTAAACAGACTTCCGCATCCCCGTTTCCTCGATTGTTTTATTCGGCCTTGAAGGCTTCGACCTGGATCGCGAGTTTCGTTTCCATCCGGAAGCCGAATGCCTTGCCCCAGTTGATGCCGAAATCTTCGCGGTTGATCGAACCGGACGCGTCGGCGCCGCAGAATTCCTTCTTCTTCATCGGGTGCGCCATGCACTTGAAGGAGTTGATGGTGAGCGTGACCGGTTTGGTCACTCCATGGAGCGTGAGCTCGCCCTGCACTTCCGTCGGCGCGCCGTCCTTGAACTTCGCGAGTTTTCCCTTGTACGTGGCCGTCGGATATTTCGCGACGTCGAACATGCCCGCGTCGGTGCCCGTGAGGTGGCCGTAGAGCTTCTCGTGGCCCAGATCGATGGACTTCGTGTCGATGGTGATGTCGACCGTTCCGGTCTTCGCTTCACGATCGAGCACGATGGTCCCGTTCGTCTCGTTGAACCGGCCGCGCCAGATCGACATTCCACCGAAGTGGTCGGCTTCGAAGCTCGGGTGCGTATGCTCGGGATCTACCTTGTAAGTGACCGGAGCGGCGACGGCGGCAGCGGTCGCCACGCAGGCGATAGTGCTTAGGAAAAGACGGCTTGCGGTACGCATGACAGACCTCCATGAGCGGTGGCTCGAAGGAGCGCGACGCTAACACACTGATCTTTCGAACTCCTCACTCCTAAGGTCAAGAGCACGCTTGTCCATGGCTATGTCAGATCCCGCCGACGTGCCTCGAAGAACGCGTTCAGCATCCGCGCGCTCTCTTCCATGAGAACGCCTCCAAACACATCCACGCGATGGTTCATGGACGGCATGGTGAACACGTTGACGGTGCTGCCGGCGGCGCCGGCCTTCGGATCCCAGGCTCCGAACACCACGCGCGCCACGCGCGCGTGCACGATGGCCGACGCGCACATCACACAAGGTTCGAGCGTGACGTACAGCGTCGTGCCGTTGAGACGATAGGAACCCAGCGTCTTGCCGCCGGCGCGCAACACTTCGATCTCGGCGTGAGCCGTAGGATCGTGTCCCGCGATCGGTCGGTTCGCCGCGACTGCGAGAATGGCATCACCCTGCGCCAGCACTGCGCCGACAGGCACTTCGCCGGCTTCTTCCGCACCTCGCGCGGCCTCGAGTGCGAGGCGCATGAAATCGACGTCATTGCGTAGCGGCATGTCAGTTGGGGGAAGTCCTTAGTGACTTAACCCTATCAAACTACTAGTGTTTTGTGTCGTTCGCCCGGAGGAATTGCCATGAACACCGCGGAAAAAATGTCTGCCGAAGAACGGCGTTCGGGCGAAGCCGGCCACCTCGCAAACGAAATCGACATCGCGCTGTCGCCGATCACCCTTTACGCGGATGCCTTGCTCGAACGCGAGGATCTCGACAAGCGCGCGCGCCAATACGTCACGAACATTCGCCGCGCGGTCGAACAGGCATCCCACGCCGTCTCACGTCTGCGCGAGCTCGATCATCCGCGCGCGCCGGACCCGGAACTCTTCGGCACCCGCAAGGCAACGCCGACGTCGCCCGCGAGAAGTCTTCGCGTGCTGCTCATCGACGATGACCCGACCCTCGTCGAGTCGGTGCGTACCGCGCTCGTCGACGAAGGCCACAAGGTCACGACGGCCGGCGGCGGTCAGGCGGGCATCGAGTCATTCCGGTCGGCGTTCGCCAGCCGGATGCCATTCGATATCGTCATCACGGATCTCGCGATGCCGGACGTCGACGGTCGCCAGGTCGTCGCGAGTCTTCGCGCAACCTCACCGGCCACACCGATCATCCTGTTGACCGGCTGGCGTCACCAGCTGGCGGATCGCGTCGAGCGTCCGCTGCACGTCGATCGCCTGCTCGGCAAGCCGCCGCGCATTCGTGAACTGCGCGCGGCGCTCGCCGAACTCACAGGACGTCGCGCGACGGACCGGATCGAATAACGCTCGCGCTGCCGCGCTACGTCAGCGCCAGCGCGATCACGCCCGCGACGATGAGCGCCGCTCCGGCGATGCGCCACGGCCCGGAATCTTCGCGCAGCATGCGTGATCCGAACCACGCGCCGACCAGCGTCGACAGTTCGCGCGCGGGAGCAACGTGACTCACGGGCGCCATGCGCATCGCGAACAACACCAATATGTAGCCGAGTGGCCCGAGCACGCTCACGACGATCACCGGCCTGCGAAAGGTGCGCGCTTCGACCGCCACCTGCGCACGATCGCGCCAGGCCCGCGGCGCCAGCACCACCATGCGAAACAGGTTGCCCGTGAAGTCGATGACGAAGGGCGAGATCAGCAACACCTTGACCGCGTAGCCATCGTTGAGTGTGTAGGCCGCAATCAGCGCACCCGTCAGGACGCCGTAGAAAACCCCGACCCGTGGCGCGCGCCGGTGATGTCCCACGATACCGGCGACGAGCAGGATGCCGCCCACGATGAGCACGAGGCCTGCGATGGACTGCGGCGTCGGCACCTCACCTAACAACAATGCCGCGCCGATGAACGAGAGCAGCGGCCCGGTGCCGCGCGCGATCGGATAGACGACGGACAGATCGGAATGCCGATAGCCGGTCTGAAGGCTCAGCGAATACAGCAGATGCAGGACCGACGTCGCGGCGAGCGCCATCCAGTGACGCGCTTCGAAGGTCGGCTGTTCCACCACCATGACCGCCAGCACGATCGGCCCGTAGACCAGCACCGACCCCGCCGAAAACAGCCAGACGAAGTGGCGGCACTCGGCGGCGTACTTGGCATAAATGTTCCAGCTGGCATGGGTCAGTGCAGCCAACAGGACCAGACATAGAGCGGCAAAAGTCATTCAGCTTCATATCCCGACCGATGGCCAACATGACAGCCAGGCGTTCGTTACCGTGAAAATGTCATGTGTATATGAATGCTTGCATCGCTGGTGAACGAAAACGTTATTGACACCGGTATCTTGACAAGGGAGTATCAAAAACAATCAAAAGCGATCATAAGTAATCGTCATTGCGATGCACATGATTCGGCGAAGCGGTCTCAACGGCCTCGCCCGCGATAAAAAAATTCGCCGCTCCAGCGGCATACGAACAGCGGCTCAGCGTTAGGCCGCCATTCGAAGTCTCGAAAAAAACGCGCAAAACATTGCACTCGGGGGAGGGGCAAACATGCGGCAAATCTCGCGTCACCGGAAATACGGGCGTCTCTTGGGCTTATCGGCGGGCCTGGCGATCCTGGCCAGCGCCCAAGGCGCATTCGCACAGTCGGCAACAGAAACCGACACGGCGGCGGAAAAGCCGGCGGCTGAGAAACCGGCAGCCAGTCCCGAAGAGATTCAGTCCGTCACGGTCGTCGGCACACGTGCAGCGCAACGCACGTCGATCGAGCGCAAGAAGAAGGCTGCAACCGCGGTGGACTCCATCGCCGCCGAGGATGTCGGCAAGTTTCCCGACCAGAATGTGAACGAAGCGATTTCTCGCGTGGCGGGCGTTGCGCTCGATCGCGGCGACAATGGCGAGGGCGTGGGCATATCGGTGCGCGGCACCACTGCGGACATGACCCGTGTCGACATCGACGGCATGACGGTGTTGAACACCGGCGGCGCGCTGTCGGGCGGCACTGGCGCCGGCGGCGGCCGCTCGGCTGACCTGCGCGAATTACCGTCCGCCATCATCAAGACCATCGACGTCTACAAAGGCACGACGGCAGCAATGACCGAAGGTTCGCTGGCGGGCTCGGTGCACATCGAAACCCGGAACGGCCTCGACTTCGACAAGCCCTACTTCCAGGTCGCGACCGATGGCCAGATGAATTCCATCACCGAAAATCTGACGCCGAGCGGCTCGATGATTTTCGCGAACAAATTCCTGGAAGACCGCCTGGGCATCTTTGCCAGCGTCAACTATTCGAAATTCGAAACCGAGACGGATCTCCAGCAGCCGCAGACGTCGGGCAACGCCGGACCGTTCCGCAACGCTGACTTCGATCAATCGCCGGAAAAGACTTTCACCTACGATCCGAGCCTCGTCGATCCGACCGCGACGGCCGGAAATTTCCGGGTCCTGGGAGCCGGCGGCGCGCCGCTTTATGCGTCGTTGTCACCCATCGACATTCTCACGAGGTCAGCGGCCGCGGCCTCTCCCGCGGATTGCCTCGCGGCCTTTCCCGCGTTGAACCAGACGCAATTGAACGGCATTCCAGCGGGCGACCAGGTGTTGGGCACCGTCACGACCACGGCCGTCTCCGCCGCTAACAACCGCACGGCGGCCCAGCTGGAGCAGACCAACGGACTGCAGACCTGCCTGAACCAGTGGAACGACTACGCGCCTTCGCTCATTCGTTCGCTCCCGCGCCGGTCCGAAGAGGAAAGGTCCTCGGGCCAGTTCCGCGTCGACTTCCGGTTGAATGACGATACGACGGTCTATGCCGCCTATCAGAAGGCAGACCGCCATCTCTCCAACGTGGACAACACGCTCAATCTGGGCAGCCCGGGCTACAACATCGCGGGCAGCTTTTCGCAGGTGGCCATTCCTGCGGGCGCACCCAACACCAACGCGCTGATAACGCCCCGCACGGTACTGACCGGTCTTGGCGCCGGTTACTACTCAACCGGCTTGTGCGGCCCCGCGACCGTCACTGGAACCGGTGCAACCGAAACGACGACAGGTTGTGGCGTGGCCAGCAACATGACCAACGTCGTGGTCGATGACACCCACCACGTCACCTCGTTCCACCTGGCCGATGGCAACGCGAACATCGACGCCATCAACTACGACACGGACATCGAAACCTGGAACTGGCAGACCGGGCTCCACTTCAATCGCGACAGTCTCAAGATCGATCTGATGTACGGAGATTCCGGTTCGACCTGGCAGCGCGGCCAGCTTCGCACCGCCGTGAACTACACGTACGGCGGCGTGGACGCACACATCACGCCGTCCGGTCTCTGGAGCTATGACCTGCCAGCCGGGCTCGACCTGGCGAAATTGCCCTATGCAAATCTGAACCCGGTCATCGCACGAAACGTGTCCAACGCCACGAACGTTCAGGCAGGTTCGCCGGCCTATACGGCGGCCCAGGCAGCGCAATGGGGCAACAACTTCACCCTCACCTGGCGGCCGGCGATGTCGGATGACTCCGAGCAGCAGGCCAAGATGGATTTCACGTTCGATACCCAGGAGAAGCTGCCGTTCGTCGCGAGCTTCCAGGCGGGCTTTCAACGCCGCGATCGCAGCGGCAACGGTTGGGGCGGTGGCGGTTACACGGTCAAGGCCGGCACGGGCAACGTCGGCGCCGCGGGATATGTGGCACCCACCGTGGTTCCGACCGAGAACCTTACCGTCAACTATCGCTCATGCATGCCGACGGCGACTTCCACGCAGCCTTGCCAATACGGCTATGTCGCGGGAACCACGGTTGGCACCAACAACAGCCCGGTCGCCAATCTGAATAACACCTTGTTCGGCACGATGACGTTCACGCCTGATGAACTCGCCGCCCTGATCTCGAGCGCCCTCTATACGGGAGATTCTTCCTTCCTCGGGGACTATCCCGACAAGGGCGACGTCATGACCAGTTGGCCGTTCATCAATCCGGCCGTCATCGCCGCGGGCATACCCGACCAGGTGTTCGACTACCACTGCATGAAGACGTGCACGGCCAATGACGGCACTGTCTACGAGCAGCAGCACTTCGCGTACAGCGAAGTCACCGATGCCGGCTACTTCATGGTCAACTTCGAACAGGAGCTGCCGTGGAACATGCTGTTCAACGGCAACGTCGGTTCGCGCTACGTCATCACCGAGACGAATGCCACCGGCTTCATGACGCTGTCCCACACGTCAGTGACTCCGGCATACAACCCCGTCACCAGTCCCAATTCCATCGTCACCCAGAGCGTCGCGCTGAATACATCGCTCCAGGGCGACGACAAGGATTGGCTGCCGGCGATGAATTTCAATCTCTGGGTCACACCCGACGTCGTGCTCCGTTACTACCGGGGCAAGGTCATGTCCCGCCCGCCCGTGGACAAGCTTCTGCCCTCGGGAACGTGCACCGTCGACGATCGCAATGATGCCGATGTCAACGGAGGATCCGACGCTCCGAACACCTGTACGGGGCGCGTCGGCAACCCGGCCTTGAAACCGTTCCGGGGTGACAACCAGAACCTGACGGTCGAGTGGTATCCGAATGAAGATCTGATGTTCTCCGTCGCGCACTATCGCAACAAGATCATTACTGGCGCCCCGATCAACGCGAACATGCCGGCTTCGAACCTGTTTGAGGGCAGCGACGCGGTCGATCCCGTGACCGGTCAGCCAATGTCGGATTTCAACTTCACCTACCCGTCCTACATCAACGGCCCATCCGGGACGCAGCTGGGCATGGAGTACACCGCGAAAGTCGCGTTCACGTTCCTGCCGTGGATTCTCAAGCACACCGGCGTGGATCTGAACTATTCGGAATTGGACTTCGAGGATTTCGCGACATCGCAGGACCTGATGACCGGCAGCTACAACCCGCCGGAAAAGCAGCGTTCGTACTTCAAGAACTTCACGCTGTGGTACGACGACAGCAAGTTCAGCGCGCGCTTGTCCTACCAGGGTCAGTCCGAGTATTTCGACTTCATTTCGTCCTGTTCGAATGCACTCAACAACTATCCGACCTCGTTCGCGCAATGTCCGGGCCAGACGATTCGTACGCCCTACAACCCGGGTGGCACGAACTTCCGGGACGGCACGGAGTTCATCGATCTGAAACTGAGCTACCAGTTCGACGAGCACTGGAATGTCTACGTGTCGGGACGCAACGTCACGCGCGAGCTGACCTACCGCACTATCCAGCCGAACAACACTTATTCTGACGGGGCTCCGACCCTCGAGCAGATGAGCTATGGCGGCGCCCGGTGGCAGTTCGGGTTGAGCTGGCAGTACTGATGGAAGGCGATCAGCTGATCCGTCACAGCTGATTTCCACGAGAAAGCGCGCCGGGCCAAGACCGGCGCGCTTTTTTTTTCGACTCAGCCGCCGCCGTTCGCGATCCGGTAATACTCGTCCCACAGCGTACCGATGGTGGATTCCGCCGAAGCAATATCCATCTGCGCCTGGCTGATGGCATTCGATGCCTCATCCCACAGGTTGGCATAACACTCGTAGTACGCCGAACTACCGGCACAACGCGAGACGATGTTGCCGTACAGCTGGTAGGCCTGTGACTCGCGGTCGACGGCTTCGTAGTAAGCCGAATACGCGACATCCAGATCCTCTTGAACGTCGGCCAGGGTACGCGCCCAGGCGGCGGATGCGAACGCAAGGCTCAAGGCGGAAAACACCGCCAG
>Ga0173480_10000434_pt1 | contig 13784 bp, 14 predicted proteins | sample NitcycUS209509C1_FD_122622 | JGI IMG/M metagenome (GOLD analysis project Ga0173480, IMG submission 122622) | Soil microbial communities from Arlington Agricultural Research Station in Wisconsin, USA - Nitrogen cycling UWRJ-S209-509C-1 (version... | ecosystem: Environmental > Terrestrial > Soil... | reverse complement strand
GCCGTTCGCGTTCAGTTCGCCGAACCGAACCGTGAACCGAACCGTGAACACGAACCCCGAACTGAACACGAACCAAGCACCACGAACCCTGAACTGCGAACAGCACGTGACACCATGATTCTGGTCATCGACAACTACGACTCGTTCACCTACAACCTGGTGCAGTACCTCGGAGAGCTTGGCGCCGAGGTGCGCGTCAAGCGCAACAACGAGGTCACGATCGGTGAGATCGAGACGATGGCGCCGGAGCAGATCCTGATCTCTCCCGGGCCCGGGCGGCCCGAGAACGCCGGCATCACGCCGGAGGTCATTCGGCACTTCGGCCCCAAGACGCCGATCCTCGGCGTGTGCCTCGGTCACCAGGCCATCGGCATGGTGTACGGCGGCACCGTCTGCCGGGCCCTGGCGCCGATGCACGGGAAGACGTCGATGGTCGTCCATGACAGCAAGGGCGTCTTCCAGGGACTGACGGCACCATTCTCTGCGGGCCGATACCACTCGCTGGTCATCGCCAATGACGACGTGCCGCGCGAGCTCGAGGTCGCGGCCCGGACGCAGGACGACGGCACCATCATGGCCGTCCGGCACCGGACATATCCCGTGCACGGCGTCCAGTTTCACCCCGAATCGGTGCTCACCGAAGAAGGGCGCACCATTCTCCGGAACTTCATGGATCTGTGATGTTCACGCCGCTGATCGAGAAAGTGGCGCGCCACGAGGACCTCACCGAGGACGAGGCTGCGGCGGTCATGCGCGAAGTGATGGAGGGACGCGCACCGTCCACGTCGCTGGCCGCCCTGCTCGCTGTGCTCCGGATGAAGGGTGAGCGGCCCGCCGAGATCGTCGGCTTCGCGCGCACGATGCGAGCCCATGCTGTCGCGGTGTCGCGGGCGGCGGGGACGGTCTTCGACACCTGTGGCACCGGCGGGGACGGATCAGGCACATTCAACATCTCCTCGGCGGCGGCGCTGGTCGTGGCCGCGTGCGGAGTCCGCGTCGCCAAGCACGGCAATCGTTCGGTATCGAGCCGCTGTGGCAGCGCCGACGTCTTCGAACAGCTCGGCGTGCGCGTCGATGCGCCGCCGGCCGTGGTGGAACGGACGCTGGCCGAGGCCAACGTGGCGTTCTTCTTTGCGCCGACGTTTCATCCAGCCATGAAGCACGCCGGACAGGCGCGTCGCGAGCTCGGCATGCGGACGGCGTTCAACCTCCTCGGGCCGTTGACGAATCCGGCGGGGGCGACCCGGCAGATCGTCGGCGTGCCACGCCCCGAGTTGACCGAACTGCTCGCGCACGCGCTCTTGCGGCTCGGCTCCGAGCGCGCGTGGGTGGTTCATGGCTCGGACGGTCTCGACGAGATCTCGACCACCGGACACACCAAAGTCTCCGAGTGCCGCGGCGGTACGGTGCACACGTTCTATCTGCATCCGGCGGACGTCGGACTGCCCAAGGCGACGCCGGCCGACCTGAAGGGCGGAGAGGCGACGACGAACGCCGCGATCGTGCGGGCTGTCCTCAACGGCGCCCAGGGTCCAGCCCGCGACGTGGTGCTGTTCAACGCCGGCGCGGCGCTCCTGGTGGCGGGGCGCTGTGCGTCGATTGCCGACGGCATTGCGCTGGCGGCGCGGACGATCGACAACGGGGGCGCGCGCGCCACGCTCGAACGCATGGTGCAGAGCTCGCACCAGGAGAGTGCCGCATGACGGCCGCTCCAGACCTGCTGGGCGCCATCATCGCGGGTACGCGCCGCATCACCGCCGTGCGTCGTGAGCGCGAGCCGCTGGCGGCGCTCGAGCGTCGCGCGGCGCAGGCGGCGCCTCGCGGTGATCGGTTCGAGGCCGGCTTGTCGGCTGCCGGCCGGGCCAACGTGATTGCCGAGTGCAAGCGGCGTTCGCCATCGAAGGGCGTGCTCTGCGAGCAGTACGATCCGGTGGCTATTGCGCGGCAGTACGAAGCGGGGGGCGCGGTCGCGATCTCGGTGCTGACGGAGCCGATGTTCTTCGACGGCGCGTTGGAACATCTCACAGCGGTGCGTGCGACGGTGTCGCTCCCCGTCCTCCGCAAGGACTTCATCGTCGACGACTACCAGCTGTTCGAGGCTCGTGCCGCGGGTGCCGATGCCATTCTGCTGATCGTGGCGGGGCTGGCGCAGGACGCGCTGATCGCGCTGCAGGCACGGGCCCACGAACTGGGGCTCGCCGCACTCGTCGAGGTGCACGACGAGAGTGAGCTGACGCGCGCCGTGGATGCCGGCGCCAGGATCATCGGCGTCAACAACCGCAACCTGCATACGCTGGCCGTGGATGTGGCCGCGTCGTATCGGCTCGTCAGCCGGATGCCGTCTGGCGTTGTCGCCGTGAGTGAGAGCGGGCTGCAATCACGCGAGGATCTGGAACGCCTGTCGGCTGCCGGCTACTCGGCGTTTCTGATCGGCGAGCGCTTCATGACCAACCCCTCGCCGGCGGCGGCAATTCAGCAGCTCATTGGGCAATGGTCCTGAAGATCTGCGGCATCACGCGCGTGGAGGATGCGCAGCATGCTGTGGCGCATGGCGCGACCGCGATTGGCTTCGTGTTCTGGGGCAGGAGTCCGCGCTGTGTGTCGCCCGATCGCGTCGCGGCCATCGTCAGCGCGCTGCCGCGGTCGGTGACGACCGTGGGGGTGTTCGTCAACGAGACGATCGCCGAGGTGCAGGCGATCGTCGAGCAGACGGCAATTTCAGCTGTGCAGCTTCACGGGGACGAGACGGCAGCTGCGGCGGCGGCGCTGAGCGTTCCGGTCGTCCGATCGATGACGCTCGAGGACTGCGAGGCGTTGTCGGCGGAATGGCCCGATGACACGACCTTTCTGCTCGATGCGGCGGATCCGGTGCAGCGTGGCGGGACCGGCAAGACGGTTGATTGGGGAATGGCCGCGCGAGTGGCGGCGCGCCGGCGCGTGATTCTGGCCGGAGGGTTGACGGCCGTTAACGTCGCGGAGGCGGTTTCCTTGGTGCGGCCCTGGGGCGTGGACGTCTCGTCCGGAGTCGAGGCGAGTCCCGGTGTGAAGAATCCTGATGCGGTGGCGGCCTTTCTGACGAACGCCCGCGCCGCCTTTGAACACGTAGGGCGGGGCTTTTTAGCCCCGCCACGTAGGCCGGGGCTTTAGCCCCGGCGAGAGATCATGAGCAACGTAAACGACATCGAACGCCCCATCTTTGGACGACGCGATCCTGACGCGCGCGGGTACTTCGGCGCCTATGGTGGCCGTTTCGTCCCCGAAACGTTGGTCGCGCCCATCGAGGAGCTGACCGCGGGCTACCTGGCCGCGCGTGCTGACGTCGCATTTCGCGAGGAGCTCGATCGGCTGCTGGCGCATTACGTGGGCCGTCCGACACCGCTATACGAGGCGACACGGCTGGCCGCGGCATCGGGTAATACCGCACGGATCTTTCTCAAGCGCGAGGATCTGACGCACACCGGCGCGCACAAGATCAACAACGCACTCGGCCAGGCGCTGCTGGCCCGACGCATGGGAAAGTCGCGCATCGTCGCCGAGACGGGCGCCGGACAGCACGGAGTGGCGAGTGCGACAGCCTGCGCGCTGCTCGGTCTCGAGTGCGTCGTCTACATGGGCGCCGAGGATATGCGCCGGCAGGCGCTGAATGTCGTTCGCATGCGACTGCTGGGAGCGTCCGTGCAGCAGGTGGATGCGGGCAGCAAGACCTTGAAGGACGCCATCAACGAGGCGATGCGCGACTGGGTCGCCAACGTGCACCACACGTATTACCTGCTCGGTTCCGCGCTGGGGCCGCATCCATATCCGCTGATGGTGCGGGAATTCCAGGCGGTGATTGGACGCGAGGCGCGACAGCAGATCCTGCGTCAGGCAGGACGGCTTCCCGATGCGGTCGTGGCCTGCGTGGGAGGTGGCAGCAATGCCATCGGCATCTTCGACGGTTTCATCGACGACGACGGCGTGCGACTGATCGGGGTGGAGGCTGGCGGCGAGGGCATCGTTCCTGGCCGGCATGCCGCCCGGTTCGCCGGCGGCAGTACCGGCGTGTTGCAGGGAACCCGCACGTTCGTCCTGCAGGACGAGGCCGGGAACATCGAGCTCACGCACTCAATTTCAGCCGGTCTCGACTATGCGGCCATCGGTCCCGAACATGCGTGGCTGCGTGACACCGGGCGCACGGAATACGCGTACGCCACCGATGCCGAGGCGCTGGAGGGGTTCAAGGCGCTGGCGCGGCTCGAGGGCATCATCCCGGCGCTCGAGTCGTCGCATGCCGTCAGCCATGCGATGCGACTGGCGCCAACGATGGCGCAGGGCAGCGTGATGCTGGTCAATCTGTCGGGCCGTGGAGACAAGGACGTGCAGAGCGTAGCCGAGGTGCTCAAATGAGCCGGCTGGCTGAAACGTTCGTCCGCCTGCGCGCCGCGGGGACGCCAGGGCTGGTGACGTACGTCACCGCTGGTGACCCCGATCTCGCGGGCACTGAAGGGATATTGCGTGCCCTCGATCGCGCCGGGGCGGACGTAGTTGAGGTCGGCATCCCGTTCTCCGACCCGCTGGCGGACGGTCCGGTGATCCAACGGGCAACCGAGCGCGCGCTGGCCTCCGGCACGACGCTGCTGGCGGTGCTCGGCCTGCTGAAGCGGCTTCGTTCCGAGCTGCGGATGCCGGTGGTGCTTTTCAGCTATGCCAATCCCGTGTTGCGGATCGGCGCCGAGCGGTTTGGCGACCTGGCGCGCGACGCCGGCGTCGACGGCGTGCTGATCCTCGATCTTCCGATTGAGGAAGCGGGCGATTTTCGCGTCATGCTGGAGGCACGCGGGATTGATACAATTCTCCTGCTCAGCCCGACGACGAGCGACGAACGTCTGCGGAAGGCCGCGGCACTTGGCAGCGGTTTCCTCTACGCGATCTCGCGGCTCGGCGTGACCGGCGCCCGCAGCGAGATTGCCGACGGCGCCGAAGACATGGTCAAACGCATCCGCCGGGTCAGCGACCTGCCAGTGGCGCTCGGATTTGGCATTTCGAAGCCGGATCACGTCAGGCGAATCGGGCAATGGGCCGACGCCGCCGTTGTCGGCAGCGCACTCGTGAATGTGATCGCCGAGGCTGGGCGGTCACCTGATCTCAACACCCGGGTCGAGGAGTATGTCCGTTGGCTGAAGTCCTGAGCATCGAAGAACTGCGAAGTCGCATCGACGTCCTCGACGAGCAGCTGGTGCGCCTGCTGAACGTGCGTGTCGCCTGTGCCGTCGAAGTCGGCCGGCTGAAGCACGAGGCGGGAATGGCGATCTATCAGCCCGAGCGGGAGGCGCAGGTACTGACGCGCGTGCGCGCCTCGGCCACCGAACTGGCCGGACCGCTCGAAGCGGAAGCGGTCGTGCGGATTTTCGAACGCGTGATCGACGAAGCGCGGCGTGCCGAACGGATGGCCGCGTCGCGTCGGAGCGATGTGGCCGAGACAGGGCCAGAGGTTTAGGGGTCAAGCCGGGTTCCCCCTTGGGCGCCGGAGCTCGCAGAGCGAAGGCGGCTGGACCCGGCGGCGGTTTTCTAGAGGAGCAGTGTCATGGTCGTCGTAATGAAGGAACGCGCCTCCGAGGCGCAGGTCGATGCGGTGATTGCGCGTCTCATCGAGCTCGGCATGGACGTGCACCGCTCGTCCGGGGCGACGCGCACGGTGCTCGGTGTCGTCGGCGCGCACAAGATCGAGCCCGAGCTGATCGGGCTGCTCGAAGGCGTGCACGAAGTGCTGCGGATCACGGAACCGTATAAGCGCGCCAGTCGGACCTTCAAACCCGAGGACACGATCGTCACCATCGACGACGTGCGCATAGGCGGCGACGAAGTGATCGTGATGGCCGGCCCGTGCTCGGCGGAGACCGACGAGCAGGTGATGGCGACGGCCGCAGCCTGCAAGCGTGCCGGAGCGAAGATTCTTCGCGGCGGCGCGTTCAAGCCGCGCAGCTCGCCCTACAGCTTCCAGGGGCTGGGTGAAGTCGGCCTCCAGATGCTGCGCCGTGCCGCCGACGCGCACAACCTCAAGCTGATTACCGAGGTGATGGACTCCAATCAGATCGAGCTGATTGGCAAGTACTCCGACATCTACCAGGTCGGCGCCCGTAACATGCAGAACTTCACGCTGCTCCGCGAGCTCGGTCACGTGCGCAAGCCGGTCCTGATCAAGCGTGGACTATCGGCGACGATTGAAGAGTGGCTGATGTCGGCGGAGTACGTCCTCGCCGGCGGCAATAACGATGTCATCCTCTGTGAGCGCGGTATCCGCACGTTCGAGACGGCGACCCGCAACACGTTCGACATTTCCGCGATTCCGGTGGTCAAGAAACTCAGTCACCTGCCGGTGGTAGCCGATCCCAGTCACGGGGCCGGCCGACGCGACATGGTGGCGCCGATGGCGCGCGCGGCCGTGGCCGCGGGTTCCGACGGCCTGATCATCGAGGTGCACAACGATCCGGATCACGCCTGGAGCGACGGCGCGCAGTCGATGTTCCCCCTGCAGTTCGATCGGCTGATGGCGGAACTGCGGATCATCGCCCCGGCGATTGGCCGGAGCATCTGCCTGGAGCCGGTAGCCCGACGCGGGTGGAGCAGATAACCAGTCGTGGGCCGGGGCTTCAGCCCCGGCGAACTCGGTGCCACCTCACGCTGGGACTGAAACTTCCGGCCTGCGCTGCAGCCGGGGCTGAAGCCCCGGCCCACGTACCTCTCCGTGACTGATACCTCAGCGCCATTTGAGCACGTCGCCATTGCCGGTCTTGGCCTGATCGGTGGATCGATCGCGCTCGGCATCCGCGAACGCTGGCCGGCATGCCGCATTGTCGGCATCGATCGGCCGTCGGTGCTGTCGCACGCGCGCAGCAGCAATGCCATCGATCGATCCGTGGCGTCACTGGCCGAAGCCGCGAATGCCGACCTGATCATCCTGGCGGCGCCCGTCAGCCAGAACCGCCTGCTGCTGGAAGAGGCCGCGCGTCATATCGGACCGCGCGCCGTGATTACCGACGTCGGCGGCACGAAGCGCGACATCCTCGAGGTGGCGCGTACGCTGCCGCGGCCCAGCGCGTTCGTCGGCGGCCATCCAATCGGCGGTGCCGAGCGCGGCGGGTTCGGGTTCGCGCGGCCCAATCTCTTCGCCGGACGGCCATGGATCTTCACCCCGGATGGCGAACCGGACGCGGAGGCGTTGCAGAGACTGTTCGCCTTTACCCGAGGGCTCGGGGCCGAGCCCACGACGCTCGCTGCCGACCGGCACGATCGGGTGATGGCCTACGTGAGTCACCTGCCGCAGCTGACGGCGACGGCGCTGATGCAGGTGGCCGGCAGTGGCGCCGATGCCGATGGTCTGAAGCTGTCGGGCCGTGGCCTGCTCGATACGACGCGGCTGGCGTCAAGTCCCGCCAGCGTGTGGCGTGACATCTGCGCGTCCAATGCCGACGTCATTACGGGCGCGCTTGACGAACTGATCGCGGCCCTCACTGCGCTCCGCGCCGACCTCAACGGCGACAACACGCTCGAGACGCTGTTCGCCGATGCGGCGCGGTGGCGTTCTGAACTCCTCAAACATCACGAGTAAGTTCTCGGGGCTGGGAGCTCGAAAACCCTTGAACTCGAGACTAAGGCTCGCTGGTGTGGAGCCTTGTGGCGTCGATCCTGCACCACAGGTGCTGGGGGAGGGCGCATGAAACTCGCACTGTTCACACTGGTCGCTGCGGCCATGGCGGCGCCGTTTGGTGTCTCGGCGCAGAGCTCGAGTGCAGGGCAGCCTGCTGCCGGGGTTGACGCGAAGAGCATCACATTGCGCGGCTGTGTCGTGCCAGGTGCCGACAAGGGAACCTACGTGCTCACGCATGTGACCGAGGTTCCTCCGGCCGGTCGCTCCGCGATGCCGGACACCGCACATGGACGGCACGTTGTCTTCTGGCTGGACAAGCACGACGAACTGCTTAAGCACGCCAATCACGCCGTCGAGGTAACCGGCAAACTCAATGGCGCGGAGGAATCTGAAGTCGAGTTGAAGAACGGCGATCGCAGGGACGGCGGTCTCCTTGCCGAGTTCGAAGGACCGGGCAAAGACGTCCGCGTACCGAGCGAGACTGTCGAGCGTGCCATCGGCACCTCGGGCCGCACGTCGCCAGCGACAGGTGACGTGAAGACGATGCTGCTGAAGGTGAAGGTGGATAGCGTCAAGGCGACCGACTACTCCTGTCGCGAGCAGTAGGAAATGGGGTCGGGAGTCATTTTTCGAGGACACTATCCTGAATCAGGAATCGCGCACGGAGGTGTCCTCGAAAAATGACTCCCGACCCCATTTTTCACATCACATCAGACGCAGAGTGGCAGGTGGCACAAGCCTTCCGGCAATATCGCCCGAAGCGCTTTGCTGAGGAAGGCTTCATCCACTGCTCCTACAAGCATCAGCTGAAGAGCGTCGCCGACCGTCTCTTCAAAGGCTGTTCGGATCTCGTGCTGCTGGAGATCGACCGCACGCGGTTGAGCTGTCCGATCGTTGACGAAAACCTGGAGGGCGGCGCCACACTGTTTCCCCATGTCTATGGAGCTCTGCCGGTGGCGGCGGTATCTGCAGCGCATCCGTTCCCGTGCGAGGAGGATGGCACCTTTGCGTGCCGCATGATTTAGAATCCCACTCCTCACTCTGTCGCATGCTTCGAGTCTGGCGTTCTCCGACCCTGCCTCAACGAGTCACCATGTTCAATTCAATTCAACAGGTCGTTCGTCTTGGGCTGTCGTGCGCGCTGCTGCTCTGTACAACCAGTCGGACAGCATTCGCGCAGGACACGGCATCAGCGCCACGCAACGAGCGTCCGACCGTAACCAATCCAGGCCCGATCGTGCCGTTCCTCGAAGGCACCGACGTCTTCTTCTCGCTGCGGCAGGACACGGTCTTCGAGGCCGACATCTTGCCGCACCTGATTGCGTACCAGAACTTCGACGACGTGCTCGATATCAACGCGCAACGTCGGCGCGGAAAAATCAAACGGTTTGCGGTCGCGATCAGTGGCACCCCCGGCGTCCGCATCCGCATGTTTGAAAGTGTGTCGAGCCCGGTACGCACGCCGTCCTACATGCCGCGCGGCGACTTCCAGTTCATCTGGGCGCGGAACGTTGCCCCCTTCGTGCAGGAGCTGACAGGACGTCCGACCGACAACCAGGTCTCCATCTGGGAGGCACATGCCGTCGTCGGCCATCATTCGAACGGACAGGACGGGTGTTTCTGGCTGGACGAGCAGCGGATCGACGAGGAGTGCGTGAGCGTTACGCCGATCGAAGGTGATCGGCAGGTCAACAAGCACGATGGCAGCTTCTCGACCAACTACATCCGGGTCGGGATGAACTATCGGCGCAACATCATCGACGACAACCTGTGGGCGAAGCGCGAGTGGGGATTCAAGGGTGACTTCGAATATCACCCGCGTGCCTGGGTGGACGATCAGATGGTGGACATCTATGGCCGGACCCGCTTCAAGCTTGGAGCGACCATTGCGAGCCGCGAGTTCTCCTGGTGTCCGAAGCGCGTTGAAGCGACGGGCGGACTGGAGGCGATTGTCGGCCATCCCGATTCGGTCTGGCCGGTCGCGGTGATGGCGCAGTTCACCTGTTATCCGACGCCACGCGGCGGTTGGGGATTCTTCGTCCGCTACTACGGCGGGCAGGACTACTACAACCTCGGATTGCTCGACAACATCCAGCGCGTGCACGTAGGCGCAACGTTCCTGCAGTCGGCGTTCTTCCGATTCCGCCGCGACGTCACGCCGTAGCGTCTGAGGCCGTGCGCGAAGGGCAGCCGGAGGGAAGAAGGGTAGCCGGAAGCCTTCAGGCTTCCGGGTCGACTATCGAGCACGCGTCCTGATGCCGGCGACGGCCTGGGGGTTCTCGAGCGACGACAGATCGCCGGGGGCTTCACCGAGATAGGCGGCGCGCAGCACGCGCCGCATGACCTTCGCGTTGCGCGTCTTCGGCAGATCGGTCACGAACTCGATGGTGTCGGGCTTCAATGGCTTGCCGAGGCTGGCGACGACTTTCGCCTTCAGGTCTTCGACGAGCGCCGGGTCGCCGGTCTGTCCGGCTCGCAGCACGCAGAAGCAGACGAGCGCCTGGCCCTTCAGTGGATCGGGCACGCCAATCGCCGCCGCCTCGATGACGGCAGGGTGCTCGACCAGGATCGACTCGACCTCCGCCGGTCCCAGCCGCTTGCCGGCAACCTTGATCGTGTCGTCCGAGCGGCCGAGGATGTACCAGAGTCCGTCGTGATCGATGGCGGCCCAGTCGCCATGTACCCACACACCGGGAAAACGGGACCAGTACGTCTCTTCGTAACGTTCCGCATCGCGCCAGAATCCGCGCGTCATGCCAATCCATGGCGCGCGCACGACGAGCTCACCGACCTGGTTTCGCACCGGCTGCCCGTGTTCGTCCACGACGTCCGCCGCGATGCCTGGCGGCGGTCCGGCAAACGCCGCTGGTTTGAGCGGCGTCAGCACGTTGCCGGCCACCAGTCCCCCTGACACTTCAGTGCCACCCGAGTAGTTGATGATCGGCAGGCGACCGCCGCCGACGACCTCGAACAGCCAGCGCCAGGGTTCCGGATTCCATGGCTCGCCGGTCGAACCGAGAATACGCAACGACGACAGGTCGTATCGGCGCACCGGGCCATCGCCGTGGCGCATCAGCGATCGGATGAGTGTTGGCGACACGCCGAGGACGTTGACGCCGTGACGCTCGACGAGTGCCCACAGTCGATCGGGACCAGGATGGTCCAATGCGCCGTCGAAGGTCACGATCGTCCCGGCCAGGAGCGTCATACCCAACAGCTCCCACGGACCCATCATCCAGCCGATGTCGCTGATCCAGAACATCCGCTCGCCGTCGTGGACGTCGAAGGCGTGCACCATGTCCTGCGCCGTCTTGATCGGAAAACCGCAGTGGGTGTGGACCGCACCCTTCGGCCGTCCAGTCGTGCCGGACGTGTAGATGATCATCAGCGGATCGTCGGCGTCGGTGTGCTCGGTATCCGACGCTTGGGCCTGGGTCGAGACCAGTGCCGACCAGGTGTGATCACGCTGCGGCGTCATCGGCACGTCCACCCCGATCCGCGAGGCGACGATGACGTGCCGGACGGACGGCGCCAGGGCGATGGCGGCATCTGCCGTCGGCTTCATCAGTACCTGCTGGCCGCGCCGCCAGAAGCCATCGGCGACGAAGACCGCCGCGACTTCGGCATCCTGCAGCCGTGAGGCCACAGCATCGGCGCCATATCCGGAGAAGAGGGGAAGGACGATGCCGCCGATCTTGATAACCGCAAAGAACGCCGCGACCAGCTCCGGACACATCGGCATGAACAGCGCGACGCGGTCGCCTTTGCGGATGCCGAGCGCCCGCAGCGCGTTGGCGCAGCGGTTCACCTCCAGCCACAGCTCGCGGTACGTGAGCACACGGACGCCGCCGGCTTCGTCCTCGCATCGCAGCACTTCGCGCGTCTCGACCGTGGTCCCCATCCACTTGTCGAGGCAGTTGTGGACGATGTTCATCGAGCCGTCCACGCACCAGCGCGGCCACGCCGCTCCTTGGGAGGTGTCCAGGATGTTCGAGTAGGGCCGGTAGAACTCGATCTGCAGGTCGTCGAGCACGGCCTGCCAGAACCAGCGCGGATCCTCGATCGACCGGCGCTGCAGGTCGGCAAGGGTCGATGAGTCGTGCCGATCCATGAACGCCTTGAGCCGGCTCGCATCGATGTACTCGGGCGTCGGCCGCCACGCAATCTCGCCACCGAATTCGAATGTCATAGGAGTCCTGGGGTCAGATCTTGAATCCGCAGTTTTTTCATGCTCTGGCACCCGTCAAGAGTTCTCCGCCGGTGCCAGAGCGTGAAAAAACTGCGGATTCAAGATCTGACCCCACCTTTGACCTCCTGGAGTAATCGTTCGACGCGCGCCATGACGGTTGGCCAACGGTATTCCCGCTCGACGTATTCACGACCCTGGCGACCCATCACGCTCCGCTCGCGCGGGTGCGACAGGAAGTAGGTGAGCGCCTCCTCGAACTCGGCGCCAGACCGGAACGCGAGACCGCCGTTGGCGCGGCGCACCTGGCCGTCGAGCACCTTGCAGCGACCGTTCACGAGCGCCGGCACACCATGATTCCATCCTTCGAGCAGCGCAATACTGAGACTCTCGTACGGCGACGGGACGATCAGCACCGCCGCGCGCGCCAGGAGTGCGTCGCGCAACCCATCGCTCACGTAGCCGAGCGGCAGAATCTTCGGATGATCGGGAATCCGCATCTTGGCCGGCCCGGCGAGAATCAGCGTCGGGGCGTCGGCCGTCGAGGCGAACTGCTGAAAGTAGTCGAGTAAGGTGTCGCACCCCTTGTTGCGATCCACGCGCCCCAGATACAGGACGAAGCGCTCCGGAACACGATGTGCCGACAACACGGCGTCCGCGTCCGATGCGCTGGCTGGTTCGAGGCCCGATCCGATGATGGCGTGCGGCCGCAGCTCGATACCGGCGCGGGTCGATACGAGCCGCTCTTCCTCCGGCGTGAGAAAGATGTAGCCGGCGGGACAGCGAAAGAAGTCGCCCAGAACTTCGAGGTCGATGGCGCGGTCCTCTTCGGCCGTCGGCACCAGAACTGCGCGGTCGGCGACCAGTGGAACGCCGAAGTACGAAGGATAGTAGCGGTAGGCCCAGAAGAGCACCACGTCGTACGTTGCCCCGTGCTGCCGGAGATGATCGAGAAGCGCCGGGGTCTCTGGTCCGTTCTCACGGAACCACACTTCCTGACGCTCTCGCGGAGCAGGTCCGGCGAACACCTCATCGCTCAGGTCCGCAAAGACCTTCAGACGACGATTCCTGGAAACCGGGAAGCGGACGACGCGGACGCCGCGTTCGATCGAGCTGCCGGCAGGAAGCACGTTGGCCCACGTGACGTAGTCGCGCGCGCAGCTGGTGAGCACGGTTACGTCGTGGCTGGCGGCCAGCCGTTCGGCAATCTCACGGCAATGCGCTTCGGATCCGCCGGCCACGTCGGCTCCGTAACGCTGAACGATGCAGGCGATCTTCACTTCGAGAGGCGGTGTACTTCCTGGCGCAGGCGGGCGGTCTCGATGGCGAGCTCCTGGACGCAGGCGGAGAGTACGTCGTTCATGCGGCGCTGACGCTCGAAATTGTCGCGGCTGTACTCGAACAGCCATCGCAGCACCGGCATCAACAGGCGGCGTTTGACGAAAATGATGACGCTGCCCATGCCGTCACGGTGGGACTGGTAGCGCATCGCGGTGTCGAGACGCCACGTTTCCGGATCGCCGAGCAACTCCGGGAGCAACAGCGCGGGTGGCGACGCGGCATCCGTCGATCGGCGCAGCAGTGCGTCGACCGCGGCGAAGACAGCGGGGTCGTTGAGTTCCGGGGAGGCACCGTGACGCAGGAGCTGCTGGCGCAGCCGCTCGCTGACGCGGTCGCGCAACTCCGCCATCACGTCCTCTACAGCGACGTCACCGGTCAAAATCGTCGCGGATGCCAGCGCGAACCTGCACGTTGACCGACGACGAGGCCACGACCTTCTTGGCCTGCTTCATGCGGAACCGCGCGGTATAGCTGCCTTCGTTGCGGTAGGTATGCTCGGTGCTGTAGCGACGCAGAATGGAGCTCTTGCCCGCCTCGTACGGCCCACAGTCTTCCGAGCTCTCAGACGTCAGATCGTCGTTTTCGAAAAACGGAACCAATATGAAATCGTGTGCGAGCTCGGCAGCGCCG
>Ga0173480_10000433_pt1 | contig 13807 bp, 27 predicted proteins | sample NitcycUS209509C1_FD_122622 | JGI IMG/M metagenome (GOLD analysis project Ga0173480, IMG submission 122622) | Soil microbial communities from Arlington Agricultural Research Station in Wisconsin, USA - Nitrogen cycling UWRJ-S209-509C-1 (version... | ecosystem: Environmental > Terrestrial > Soil... | reverse complement strand
CTCCATACTAGCCCACCTACGCCGCTATATAGGTAGTTTTGCCCAACATCACCGATGCCACCCCATATTAGACCACCTGCCCCTTGTTCCGTTATCGTGCCACCATCACTACCTGCACCGCCCCACATGATACCGCCGGTAGATACCACGCTGTAGAAGTTAGGTGGTGGGTTAAGTCTCCAAGCTTGATTAGCATATCGAAGCTTAAACCCATCACCATACGCCTGTAACCCCGGTCTACCCCTACCACTAATAGAAGTACCGCCCGGTCGTGGCTTATAGCCACCCGTACCTAATGGCGGTTTAGGGTATAGCGGCATAGCTTAATTCAATGCTTCTAGTAATGCTTGCTGAGTAGTCAGCACATTAGCCGCGTTCGCTGTACCATACTGTGCTGAAAAAGATAGTAGCTTATCGGTGGTAGTGTCTACTTGCACTGGTACATTAGCTTGTGCTGCACCGCCGCTACCTTGGCTAAACATGATAGGCACCAATTCAGCGGCTAACGGTGGTACTGAGTACAACCGATTACTAAAGGTAGCTAGGCCACAATGCATTAATAAGCCAGTAGGGCCAGATGCACGGCAACTAATTTCACCTTCCCACCGAAAGCCGAATGTGCCGCCAGTAGTTGCTAGATTGACTACGCCACTACTACCTAGCAGTATGCCCGCTACGCCGCCCCATCGAACACGCAATGTAAGTGTATTAGCTGCGGCAACTACCCCGATACTACCTGTAAGGCAATAACGTAAGACCCTACCGGGGGCTAAGTAGAATCGTGGGATATTAAAATCGGGGCAGGCTAGATTCTCTGCCGCACTATTAGCAGTTGTGGGATAGTCCGCCGCTATAGCGTTTATCAATTCTTCCCACCCTTGTACACCTGCACCGCGTTCTGCATAGCTAATTGGTTTGTGTGGCAACATTTGATATACGCTCTAGTATGGTAATTAGTGTGACGGGGTAATCAGGTTTGCTAAACTGCCTGCCGTTATCATGGTCTAATAGACCACAAAAGGTTAATGATGCATGCCGCGATTGGTCCGGCATTAATTGCGTAACTACCGCGTAGCCATCTATCGGTATATCTTTTAGAGGTATACCGGGCACATGGTATAAATGCATTTCGAATCCGCGTGCACTTAACCACTCTGATAGCTCTCCAAACTCACCAAATGTAGGCACATGCTCGCCTACAATACGTTCTAGTGCTAACTCGTAACATCGCATAAGTCTGAAGGGTCGTAGTCAGGGGCTAGGATTTTATCGGCGGGTATATCGCTACGGTTAGTAAGGTTAACTAGCCGTTTAACCTTATCCGCTGGTACCATTAATCGGTACGCTTGCGTTTCGCCCGGTGTTAGGTAGTAGATATCGTGCCCACCATTTAGCATAGCTGCCCGTTGTGGCACTACACATGCTGGTACAGATACACATGTACCGTCTGCATTTCTCATATCTTGTGCAGACTGATATACACCTACTAACCGCCCGTCGCTTGCTCGCTGTAACGTAGCTAGCAAAATGTTTATCTCGTATTCTTTAGTAATCACCCCATGCTTAACGCCATTGGGGGTTACGATTTGAATGTGCACTTCGCAATCACTTAGTAATTCGAATAGCACATAACGGCCAGTTTTAAGCATCATAGTATGTAAGGGTGTGGTAAGGGGTGTAGTGTAGTGACTAACTGCGACGTACTAATGCTAAGCCAATTAGGCCGATAGACCAAATAGCTAAGCTTGCTGGCTCCGGTACTGCGGGTGGTGGCTCGATATCGCGTGGGTCTGGGTCGCCCGGCGTACCACCATCGTATATTGCAATATGTGATATGCTACCTTGTTCGGGCCAAAATCCGCTCATAATGATATCTTCAGTACCATCCCATAGAAATGGAAAACCTGAAATACGAAATATATACTGTGAAGGATTTTCATTACCATCCTTAATCAGTAGATATTTTTCGGCACCATTTACGAATGCACCACTTGTATATACAGTAGTGCCGCCCGATACGTCACCATTAAACGTAGTATCATAGCTACTTGCTAGTGGCCCTTCATCATTGCCGCCCGGCGTAGCCTTGTACTCAAACGTCAACGGATTAATAGCACCTGTAATGCTCTCTACTTCACTAGTAGTTAGCGTGCTATTCTGGCTAACTTCCCACCGCGTAAAGTTGAGTACTCCACTAGTGGGTGTAATGATAATCGCCGCTTGCACTGTAGATGCTATAAGCACCAGTGCAATGGCTAGAATAAATTTCTGCATGGCTCGATACTCCCTTAAGTTAAAACGGTAAAACCGTACCCCTACATACAAAGTTGAATTTATCGCGTTTCTCATAGCAGACAGGAAATCTACCGCTATGCTCAGTGCTATATGCTGCGTATCCGTCACCTAACCATTTCGGACCAACGTATATAGTACCCCTATCGTCATATAGCACTACCTTCGCCCCATCTTGTGGGCCACCTATTAAAGTATACTCGTACATACCCAACTATGGCCCTGTGATTGGCATCGGTTGCCCAACTGACCTAGCGGCTACCCATACGATAAGGGTGATTAGCCCCCACCCGATATGAAAGCCCATACCAAAAACAATAGCCGCTAAAAACAATTCGATACTCGCTTTCATATTCATGGCAATAGCCTTTATGTGTAGCTACTACCTTAACGCTACTTAAGCCGCTTCCCAACGTGGGGTAAACGATAGCGTATCAGTAATAGCAATTTGACGCGGTGTAGCGAACAAATCACTAGCAATTAGCGTTATCAAGTCTGCATCGATATACAATGCACCCTTAACGCTGTTGCTTCCGCCACTACATACCCATTGCTGCACCGGATAGCTGCTACTAGTAATGCCTGTGGTAGTGGTTGCTGCACCCCACGTAGCCCTAGCTAGTGGCTTAGCTGCGTATCCGCCAAAGTCACATTTCGTATAGCTGCCTAATACGTCGCCTTCCGTTGGCGTATTAGTAGATTGGAATAGCTCTAGCGACATATCCGCCAGTGCCACCCGCCCTAGCATACGGTTAAGTGTGACCACTTCGCCAACATCGGGCACTAGGATAGCACCCATACGCCGCCGCTTGATACGCCCACGTACATACGGCACATACGGGCGGATACGTTCGAATTTAGCTCGATTGTAAATCATCAGCATCGGGGTTTAACTCCGCAAAATCTTTGGGGTCTGGTATAGGTACGCCTAACGTAGCGTTATCCATCGCGATAACGTCGGCATCGGGTGTAAGTGTGGTACCTTGTGTGCCATCTTCCGGCATCTTTAGGTTACGCAACTTAAGCAGAAACGCTTTTAGCTGAGTATCGTCGTAAATACTCTCGCGTGCTGCCTTCGCTACTTCCGCGAATACCTCTTGTAGCGTGCCGATATCCTTAATGTCTTGCTGTGCTTGCCTGATTTGTGCCGCAGTGCGGGCTACGTTTGCTACGGTTACTAACCGTTTCTCTAAGATATCGCCTGCATTAATCCGCGAATGTAGCCCTTGTATCTGTTGCTTCGGGTCTATTGCCGCTGCCGCTTCCTCTACTTCGGTCACTAGTGATAGTAACTCTACACTATCTTCAGCCGATATACGTAGTAGCGTTAGCTCGTTAGTAATATCGGTAATATCTATCATATTTTCCGATTGGTGTGCTAACGCATCTACGAATCGTTTGCGGAAAGTCTTAGCTATTCTGTCTAGGTATGCCACAAAAAGTTGTGCTACGGTGTAGCTTGTTACGTCTGTTTTAGCTTTACGCTTGGTATTTACAGGGGAACGCCCCCTATAGCCTATGCTATTGCCTACTCTTACCGTTAGCGTTTGGTAGTACGGTTGTATGCGTTTCGCTACTGCAACCATATGAAGTTTGCTTTAGTATAGGTCTGATTTGTTCTAGTGCCTTATGACAATAAACATGTACCATACTCTTAGCACATCCTAAGAATACAGCGATTTCGTCCATCGTCATACCATTGATATATCGCAAAGTTAGAATTACCTGTGCTTTTTTATCCACGTTCTTTATTTTTGACACTATAAATTGACGTTCATCCTCGTTGTCAACGGTATCTAACCCTATATCGGCTTCCCCGCTCTCTAACGGTTCACTATATTCCTTTAGGTAGGCAAATCGGTCTAGCTTTTCGTCCTTACATATGTCTTTATAGCAGTGCCTTAACCAATACCATTTAAACTGCCTGCTACAAAACGTCTTAATAGCACTACGTTCGTGGTCATACTTGCTCAGTATGCTAGGTAATCGCATCCATGCTTCCGTTAGTGCATCTTCGATTGAATAACGCACATGCCGATTGCAAAACGCAATAGCTCTCACCTGTATCCATAGGTAGTTATCACGAAAAAATCCATCGGCGTAACGTCTTAACCTAGTAGCTTCATCCAGCGGGGTTAAGTCGCCTACATCAATCTCCATTGGGTAGTAACTCCGATACGATAGGGGTAATAATCCGCTTACTAACACCCATAAAAACACTAATTGCATTAATGCCGTTTTCAACACCATTAGAAAAATCCCCTCTCGCTATGCAGTCTAGAATGATATCACGTATATCCATTTTATCTCTACGGTATTGCTGCCACCTACTTAAGCTAACGCTTTTAACCTCGCGGTTAGCACTTAACCCCTCTAAAGATAGAGTATTAGTTACCAGTGCGTAGCTACACTCCAATTGTTTCGCGATAGCTCGATTACTTAGCCCCTCGCTATGCAGCTTTAATATCTGCTCGCTTTTACTTTCTGCTCGGTTAGCACTTAACCCATTGCTAGATAGTGTACTAGACACATAACTAACGCTACACTCCAATTGCTTCGCAATAGCTTGATTACTCAGCCCCTCGCTATGCAGCTTTAATACCTGCTCTTTTTTACTTTCCTTAACCTCACGATTAGACTTAAGCCCATTGCAACTTAAAACAGTTGCCACCAATCCGTAGCTACATTCCAATTGCTTCGCGATATCCTTATTGCTTAGCCCCTCGCTATGCAGCTTAAGTACCTGCTTAGCTTTACTTACTTCACGATTAGCCTTAAGCCCCTTACTAAACAGAGTACCTACCACAAATCCATAATTGCAATCTAGTTGCTCCGCAATATCTCTACTACTTAACCCCTCACCATGCAGAGTTATCACCTTCTCTCTTTTACTATCTTTAGCTTCTACATTAGCTTTTAACTTTGCATTACTTAATACATTGCTTACATAGCTACGGCTACACTCCACTTTCTCTGCTATAGCTCTATTGGTCCACCCTAAGCTATGGAAATGTAGCACTAAGCTTTTGCTATCAACGCCCTCTAACTTGCACCTATCCTTATGCTGTAACGTCCATTCCCACCCCTCTAGCAAGATTGGTGGGTTAAATTCCTCTATCCGGTTCTTCCTTAGTAACTTCTTTACGGTACGTACACTAATACGCTCGCCTGCCGCTATCTGATACGGTGCTAACTTGTACTCTTTATGCTGATACAGTACGGTTTGCTCAATCTGTAGTAATAGATTAGGCCGCCTTTGACACTGCCGCCACGTAATAGCAGGTATGCTAAATCCGGTTAGCTCTGCTATTTCCTCTTTCTCGTACAGATTTCGCTCTAAAATAGCGTCTAGAAAATCAAGCTTACGCCAATGGTTCTCCACCATTAGCGGCCACCTTGGACCACCAAAGTTTTCTAGTACATTTAAAAGGTTGTAATGCTCTAGAGTTATCTTAAACGCTACCAATAACTTATCTAATGGTAACTTATTTTGATAGGCTCTAATGTAAGGGGCTAAGCTTAGGTCTACTTCATCGTAATCCATTTTTATACTCACTATATTTAAGGTGGGGGTGGTACGCAAAGCTAACAAAGTTGTACAGTCTTTTTCTTATTTTTAGGTCTCGGAAACTAGTGCAATTGGGTAAAGCCCCACACGCCATTGGTGTTTTGGAGGTAGGGCTTCCTCCTTTTTCCCAAATCCCTTACGTACCTGTAGCTCTACCCAATTGCACTAGTTTCCGAGACTTAAAAATTAATTGAATGAAAACAGGGGAACCAAACTAGAATCAACGTCTACCCCCCTCCCCCAATACTAGCCCTATGCACCTGTAACGCCGTCAATAGCCCTACCATATCCCACGCATAGCGGCCAATAGGGTACTTATCGTACTCTATCTGTAAAACATTCGGGCCTATATAGCGGCACACGTAGCAAATTCCCGGTTGCTGCTCGTTAAGCATCGCGTGCAGATACACCTGCAATGACGTTATCTTAGTGTGCTCGCCCTTGCACTCTAAAAATCCGGCCCATATCCGATGGCAAATAAACCTATCGGGCATGCCGCTAATCCCTCGCATACCTGCCACCAAAGGTATAACAACTGCGTCACACTGCTTAAGTGCGGCAGAAAGTTTAGCCGTGTAATCGCTTTCGTTCATCGTATTATATCCACACCTTCAGCACTGATAGCCTTATGCCAGTCTGTAAAATTCCACCCTACAAGTTTTATCAAGTCAAATATGCGGCTACGTTTCCACGCTTTATGAAAACAGGCTATAAGTTTTGCCACTTGGTACACATCGTTTCTATGCCACCCACCTACACACTTTCGTACTCCGATTTCTGGATAGCCGGTTATGTAAGCTATAACGGGTGCAGTTACAGAATTACGATAGGGGTATAAATCATTCTGGCATTTAAGGCAAGGGATATTGTAGTGCACATCCCTATCGCTAGGAAACATATCAGGATATGTATACTCTTTCGTAATTCCACAAGTAGGGCATTTAGTTGATACAATCATGTTACATTTTCCCAACATGTAGGGCATATGCCGCTTATCAGCCGCTCTCTATCATCGGCGGATAACTCAGGGAATACCTCTTGGATATGTCTACCCGCTCGCCACTCTGCTACTTTGGCATCGGGTAAAAGAAACTTTTTCACTTCGCCGCATATCGGGCATTTGGCTACGATAAACATATCAAGTTAATACTACGTATGTGACACCACGGCACCCATTTAGCTTCGGTGGAGTTACCGAATACCATGTATAGCTTGCCCCTATTCCGGCCCATGTTTCTGAAAGGCAATTCAAAATTCTTTAGCTTGCCGGTCTTAGTTGCGTAGATAACCTCATAGGTTTTGCCTTCCTCTAAATTTTCTGGATGATTAACAATATATCCCATAGTAAGCTTTCTTTGGCTATTTGCTCTACTTCGCTATCCTGCATGTACTCCACACCCTGCCCGTGCCTGATTATCTCGCAATCCAATAACCATTGCACTAACTGGCTGCGGGTATACTTCGTGGTATCAAAATCTAACCAACTACTCCCCATATTTATTCTCTGTCCGTTGCTTAATCATTGTTAGCAAGCAAGATATTGCCTCATGCAGTTTATCATCCTGCATATCATTTAGCCCTAGCTTTATCCGCTCATTAACCCATGCAAGTATAGCAGCGGGTGCCGCGGCATCCTTAGCCCTTAGTACAAACACCATTTCAAACGGTGCTGCCTTGTTTAAGCAGCTATGGGGTGCTGCTATTTCGTCGGTCTTTAACATGTTAGTCGATATCCTCTACAGATGGTTCCAACTTAGTCAGTACTTTGCACGCCATACCTACGAATAGCCCACCCTTAATGCCCCGCTCGTAGTAGGGCACTAGTCCCTTAGCTAGCCTTTCGCCTTCGGCTACGCTATAGCGGTGCTTATGGGCATGTACGGGGTGCAGGGCTGCATGACGCATCATGCCGTAGAAGTCTCCACCATGCCCTGCACCTACCCCGCTAAATAGATTCTGGTAGGCATGTACTACCTCATGTGCTATAGTCTCGCGGAAAGACTCTATCCCGTAAATCATCGCATAGCCTAGCGTGTAGGTACAACTATGCTCGCTAGTTCGATATACGCCACTATGCCTAGCCCCTGATAGGTCAATCTGCGGGGTAGGTCTGGTAACGGCAGTAACACCGATAACCTTAGCTATCCACTCACCTACCCGCTCGCAGTACATATCGTGGTACTTAGCTATATCAGCTATCAATTTCCCGATATCTACGTTAGGGTCAATCACTACAAGGGGCTTTGCCTCTTGTGCCTCTTTGCGAATGGTGAATGGGTCGTTATCGTAATCGATGGTATAGCCACCATTAGCGGCTAACCACTTGTCTAATTGTTGGGTGCACGATAGGCGGCTAGTGAATTTAGCAACGTCGCTAGACTCTTGCCATACTGGCAATACATTGCCGTCGGTGCCCAATAGCTCGCCTGTGCCTGCCCGTTGTGCTAGGTATGTGTACTTCGCCATGATTAGATAAGCCCCGCGTCTGCTAGTTGTTGGCGTAGCTTATCTACTTCACTACGCCGCTTGATACCTTCGATTTGGTTAGTTAGCTCAGCTATGCGTGTGTCGCATTGCTCGCAGATATCGGGTGCATTGTCCCGACGGTGGGTTAGTTCGGCTATTTCTTTCTCTAGCCGTGCTATGCCTTCCCGGCATCGCTCGATAGCTCGCCCTACTCGTTCGGGTGAACTACTATCAGATATCGCCGCTTGTCGTTGGCGTTTGTACCCTTCCCGCAAATACTCTAGTTCCGCTATTACTTCGCTATCCGGTCTAGTTTCCATATATCCTATATCCATAGAGAGTGCCCACAGAACGCGATTAGGATTGATACGGCGTAAACCCTGCACGGTCAAAGTCTACGCCGTATATTATCCTAACCGCGTAGTTAGCTACTAGCCCCGCTACCATTGCTGGTAGTCGCTGCGGCATCCTTCGCGGCGGCATCTTTCGCCATTGCAGCGATTTTCTCGCGAAGTACTGCAACATCGATGCCGTCTTTCGCCAATTCCGGCCCCAAGATAGCCGCCAAATCGTCGAAACGCTTTTGTAACAGGTCAAATTTCTTCGCGGAAGGTTCGCGGGTTTTACCCGATTTGATATCGGCTGCCTTTTGGCGTGCCTCTTTTGCCTTCCGCTCGTACATAGTGGCCGAATACTCGTACCACGCTGCCCGCGTAGCGAAGTTAAGCGGCTCTAGTGGACGGTGCTTTTCGTGGTCAAAGTCGGTAGGTGCTTCGGTAAGCTTGACGGTAGGCGTCAATTCGTCTACCCCGCTCTTGTTTACCTTCACTTCCGCCTTAAGACCTGGGTAAAAAATCAGTGCCGCCAGTCGTGCCTTTTTCTTCGCGATAGCCTTAGCATTGGCTGCCTTCTGCCGTTCCGCCTTCGTCATTGCAGGGGCTTCTGCCGTTGCCGTTGCTCCACCATCGTTTTTTGCATTGCGTGCCATTGTCTAGATTCCCTTAAACCTATTGTTATGCGGCGTTGTCGAATTGACTAGCTCGCGTCGATACCTATTCTATAAAACCATTCGATTCTGTCCATACCCATTCGGGTACTTTCCGCAAAGTTTTCCGCACATTTGCAGATTCAACCTGTATAGAACTCATTGTAGGAGCATTTTTAAGTGCTTCCGCGAATTGGTAAGCCGCTTCGTCGGTCTCGAATTCACAACTAATCAAGCTACCGTATTCCTGAAAACCGTAAACAACAATGCGGCTACATGGCTCTATCGTTTCTTCGTCCCACGTAAAAGCCCATACGCGGATTTCGTTACGCCGCCAGATTGTACCAATCTCTAGCGTAATCTTTTTGACATTCGTAGCCAGCTTAAGCATTTCTACGAATTGTGGCGGTTCTGCAATTGCGAATTTTAGTTCGCTGCTACTTCGCCCGTTAGTGTACTCAATCTTCATTTTCAAACCTTTCCATAGTAAAAACTTCCCCGGTACGTCGGTTGCCCCACGATATCTTAACTACCCGTTCATCCCATCCATACGACTTAACCTCATTAGCGAATCTTTCAGCTAATGCAGCATTGCCAAAATCTGCCGTACTGTTATTAAGGTTAACGAATGCGGGTAACCCTTCATCGGAAGGCATAACCGTTATTTTGTCCCATGTGGCGGGCCACCCCTTAACTCTTTTATAGGGGGGTATGTACGGCACTATGTTAGCAGTGCCATAGTAATAATAAAATCCGTTATCGCCTAGCTGTAGCACGGTGCATGCTGCTAGGTCTACTGCCGTAATCGGCCTATCAGTCTGCACAATCTCACCACCTGCCTTACCAATCATTAAATACATTTGGTCACCCTACTTAAAATAGTTTGTTTACGCCCCTTGTATTCTTCATGCTTTTTCGGGGTAGCCTTAACCTTGTAAGTTTCGCCTACTTCAAGCCAATTGCCACCCGATGCAAACCACGTTAAATCGTTCCCATCGGCATCTACCATCCGATGTAGACCTGTTACGCCATACTGCCCCTCGATTTCGATAATCTTAACTACGTTGACGGTCATTTCCTGCCGCTTACCAATAGTGCCGACGTAGTTAGACTCGCGGATATTGATAATTACAGGGGGCTTAACCCGCTTGTGGCTAGACACGATAGAGCAAGCTAAGCCCATCGTTTTGCCCACCACATAGCTAGCCTTAGCAATGGCATTGCAGTTAGCTAAGTAGTTATTGCTTTCTAGTGTAGCTTCATCAATATCTGTAGCCCATTCTTTGGCCGCTAGGGCATCGGCTTTATGGGTGGCATTAGGGGCACACTTAGCCCGCTCCGCTTCCCATTCCTTAACACCCTCTATGGACCACGGGCGACGTAACAGGTACCCCACAATGCTAGCTGTAGCCGCTCTATCGCTTTCGCGGGCCACGGTCTTAGATACCCACCCGTATACCTCGATAACGCTTGCCGTCCACTCTAGCACCGTTAGCAGGTCGTACGAATCTACTTCGCTGCTACCTTCCCATCCGGTAGCACTCTCGCCTAGCGTGCCTAGCTCAATCAGCATTTCGGCCCACGCTGCGTAGTCATGTGGGTTATTGTGGCCCAAAAAGTCTTTTAGGCACTGCCTGCCAATCATTTGATACTTGCCGCTATCGTGCTGCACTACGAAAGTCTGCTTTCTACGCCGTTGGGTGCAGCAATGGTCACACTGACCCACACGGCTACGGTATTCATGTGGGCACACTTCGCCCGGTACCGTCATTAGCAGGTTAACGATTTCCCCGTCTGCGTCGATAGGCTCTAACGTGGCAATAAACCGCCACCCGTCGAATTTGGGTGCTACGCCTGTAACCGTTACGGCGTACCATTGCATAACTAGGCCAGTCGGTACACCAGATGCCTTATCACCATCTTTGACCCATACCGTCTTACTAGCTTGCTGGTACTCGCGAGTAATGTACGCCGGTTCTGTGGCAACCTGGATAGCAGGTACGCCTAGCTTAGCTGCCCGCTTGTTTAACGCCACAATGCGTTCCGCGAATTGGGCTAAATTACAGGCAGGGATGGTATAAGTCGCTTGCATTTTCGATTTCCTATTTCTATTAACTGACCGCTCTATACAGTATAGACGCTTGGGGGCACTGATTGTACCCCCTATTTTTTGTTTTGCGGATAACCGCTTATTCGTAGCCGTACGGGGTACGCTTCATGCCTAGCGAAGTGTAGGCGGCATGCCTCATACGTGCCGATTTAGCCGCCCTCGCATTGCTGCGTAGCCGCTTTAGCTCGATATCTAAGCTTTCGTGCCCGATACCGTTAGTCCGCTTGCCTTTTGGGGTCATTACTTCCCAATTCTCGCCATTAATCCATACCGTTGCATAGCTGCTAATCCAAGAGCTAGCCCCGTTACCTTGATTGATAGCGAATTTAACCCGATTGGCTGCCAGTACTGCGTGCATTTCCATTTCGTTGTCTCCTATACCCACTATAGACGCTTATCGGCCCCGTTTGTATCCCCCTATTAATTATTTTGTGGGCTTCCGCATTCGACGCCTGCCGCTATTACCAGTATAGCGACTTTGCAGGCGATTAGACTACCTACCCACGCTGCCACCCAAATTAGTAGGGCTGCCAGTATCCCCGCACTGGTGAATACCCACGGCACCGCTGGAAATAGAGCCAGTATGCCCAACGATAGGGATAACTGCTCTGCAATCTTCGATTTCTTCGGCTTAGTTAAGGCACCGTCGATTTTCGAAAGGTACCCGCTTAACTTCTCTAGCTGCCCTATGTCGGTGGTGACCGCCATCGTTGCTAGTATCTTCGCTCTTTTTTCGGTCAGTGTCATAGCCTATTTTCCTATGTTAGAAATTATCTCGCTATTTTTCGCAATCTCGTATGACATTATATCGAAATTGCTTTGCTTAATCAGTAGCCACGGAAGTAGCCACGATATTTTTCTAGTTTCTTTCGATACGGTAATCTTAACCCCGTCAAATGGTTGTGTTTCATACTCAAATTCGATTTTGCAACCACGCTTAGTTACTAGCTCGATTACCTCACTTAGTTCCTGCATTGTTTTTTCGCCTTTCTAGCTCTTGTCTAACTAGCTCTAAAAATTCCGCGTTTAGTTCCCGCTGGTTAGGGTCATTCGCCTCTATCGGGTCTTTTAGCGTACGCTCTAAGATATCCGTAGGGCAATTGGCTACTACTCGCTTAGCCCGTGCTAGCTCTTGTTCTGTTCGCATCTGTTAACTCCTTAACATGGTGCCCATACCACCTTAATAAATTCTTTGGTTACCTTATCGCCCCGTCGGGTGCACTTAACCCTATTGTGCTGTACCCGATTACCGGATTTATCCCATATCAGCGGGTGTATTACTTCGTCAATAATCCAGATTGTAGAGCCATCTGGTAGCGTCATGCCGTGCCCGTTGGGCTTAAGCTTAGCAATAATGCTAGCCTGCCAAGTCTTAGCTTCGTCACCTTTGACGCCTGCAAAGACATAAAGAGTTTCACCGTGCCTTATTTGTAGTATCTTCATATTAAAATGGTACTTCCTCGCTGCTCTCCACTTGTACCACATCACTAACCCAGTCGCTAGGGGCTTTAACCCCTAAAAATTCGTAATCGTCGCCAATGTGTGCGTAAGCTTCATCGCGAGTATTGTACTCTGCTACAAAGCTTTCACTATGCCCGATAAGTGCATCGGTGTGTGGGCAGCATACTTCACATGCATGGTATACCACCCACTTGCCGGGGCGACGGGCTACAACCTCTAGAGTTACCTGCATACGCCCGATAGCGTAGGCATTAACCAATTCCGGTTGTGCGTTGTGCTGCATTTCCTCTAGCTCTTGCTCGTTGTACCGCATTACTTCACCATCTTTCGAATAGCAGTAATTATGCCCTCTTGGTCGGTGGCTACAGCCTGCAATTCTGCCGCCCGTGTACGATACTCGTTCCGCTCGCTGCGGGCATTAAGCAACTGCGTACCTAGCGATGCTAGTTCGCTAGTGATTGAATACGCATGGTCGTTGCTAATCATGCTAGCGACGTACGTAGTAGTTCCCGCCAGAATCCGCGATAGGTAGCTATCAGCAGGCAGGCTATCGACAAAACTCGTAAACAATTTGATTTCTTCGGCTTTCGTCATTTTTCTATTCCCTATGGTTGTGACTATCGTTCGCTCTGTACCACTATAGACGCTTGGGGGCACTGATTGTACCCCCTATTTTTCAATTTTGTGGATTACCGCCATTAAAACTGTATGTAGATGCCCGCGAATTTTTCGCCATTTGCCGGATTTAGGTAGACACTAAACCCACCATCGGCAATGCTCAAGTTATTATCGTAGTCGTTATGGTAGCACCAGACCAAAATAACCATTTTTCTTACCCCCTTGTTATCGATATGTCGTTCGCTCTGTACCACTATATACGCCGCTCGCAGCAATTCATTACAGGTATTCCGAAATATTTTGAAAT
>Ga0173480_10000432_pt1 | contig 13822 bp, 18 predicted proteins | sample NitcycUS209509C1_FD_122622 | JGI IMG/M metagenome (GOLD analysis project Ga0173480, IMG submission 122622) | Soil microbial communities from Arlington Agricultural Research Station in Wisconsin, USA - Nitrogen cycling UWRJ-S209-509C-1 (version... | ecosystem: Environmental > Terrestrial > Soil... | reverse complement strand
CTCTGTGAACACCTTGGAGAAGAAGAACTCCAAGAAGCCGCGGTAGTCCTGCAGCCAATACCACCGGTTGTACTTCGCCCAACCCTCGTCGGTCTCGAGCTCGTCTTCCCACGCATAGACCGTCCGTTCCGGCAGTACTTCTCCGCCACCCTTGTAGTTCGCGCCAATGAAGACGGCCGCTTCAATCCGGTCCGGATGGTTGGCGGCGAGTAACACGCCTCGCTGGCTGCCCAACGAGAAGCCGACAATAATCGCGCGCTCGGTCCCCGTTGCGTCCATCACCGCAATGGCATCAGCCGCAAACTCCCTCTCCGCGTACGCTTCGGGTTCCATTGGCCGATCCGAGAGTCCGTTGCCGCGGCCGTCGAACGTCACCACCCTGCAGTGCCGTGCGAGGTAGGGGATCTGCATCTTCCACTGTCGGGAATGAATGATCGACCACGTCGGCAGCAGCAAGACGGTCGGTTCGCCGTCGCCAAACACCTCGTAATAGATCTTGACGCCGTCCCGCTCAACGTAGCCGTCCTGAATCGGCTGGCATGCCCTCATGATCTTGTTCTCTTTTCTTCTGGCCGGCCCTCGTCGAGTTTCCGGATTACGCCGCTGAATCGGCGCAGAGCCGAGCGGATCGGAAGCAGTTCCCGATCAAAGCCGAGCAGCAGCAGTGCCTCGGCTCCAATGAACGCCGTTCCAACGAGGGTGCCCATCTCGTCGGCGGGGAAGGGGCCAAGCGGGCCGTAACGTCGCTCTGCTTCCCGTGACACTTCTGCGAGCAGGGCAAACCAACCTCCCACAAGTTCACGAACTGCGTCGCCAAGCTCCGGATTCGACCAGCCAGCCGCGATCATCTCTTGGAGCACCCGTACGTAGCCGGAGTCCAGATCATCTTCGAGAAAGTCACAGGCGCGTTCGTACCGCTGCCACAAAGGCGCGTCCTCGGCATACATCTCCCGCTGTCGCGTCAGCCGGCGCTGATTCTCTGCTTCCAAGAGCGCCAGGAGGAGACCCTGCTTGGAACCAAAGTGGTAATGGAGCTGGCTCAGTGGCATTCCGGCCTCTTGCGCGACTTTACGGGTCGATAGTCCGCCGTAGCCGTCAGCAAGCAGCCGGCGCCGCGCCGCGTGGAGAATGAAGCTCCGAGTTTCGCTTGTGCGGATTGCGACATCTGGCAAGGTGCCTCCCACCTCCGAGGCCCTCTATATCCCGTTCGGTCGTTCGACCGATACTACATACCTTATTGTCCCTGACCCTTTTACGCTAGTTCGGTCGATCGACCGGCTAGTCGACCGCATCGCGTCCGCGCTGGACCAGCAAAGGGTCCGGCGAGTAGACGATCTCCGGATTCTTATCGTCGTAGTCGAACTGGTTAAGGAAGAAGCGCATCGCGTTGATCCGAGCGCGTTTCTTGTCATTGCTCTTTATTGCAGTCCACCGCGCGTAGTCGGTATCGGTGGTCAACAGCATGGCTTCTTTAGCTTTGGTGTAGTCGTCCCAGCGGTCCAGAGATTCGATGTCTGTGGGTGACAGCTTCCAGCGTCGTACAGGGTCGATTTGACGGATGGCAAACCGGGTGCGCTGCTCCTGCTGGGTTACGGAGAACCAGAGTTTTGTGAGCGAAAAGCCGCTCTCCACCAGCATTTCCTCAAACAAGGGTGCATGGCGGAGAAACTGGCTGTACTCCTCGCTTGTGCAGTAGCCCATCACTTTCTCGACGCCGGCCCTGTTGTACCACGACCGGTCGAAGAGCACGATCTCTCCGGCAGTTGGCAGGTGTGAGACATAGCGATGGAAGTACCACTGGCCACGTTCAGTCTCGGTCGGCTTGCCCAATGCGACGACACGGGCGGCACGCGGGTTGAGGTGCTCCATGAACCGCTTGATTGTGCCGCCTTTGCCGGCCGCATCGCGGCCCTCGAACAAGATCACGTGCTTGGTTCCGGTCTCCTGCGACCAGTCCTGGAACTTCAGTAGCTCGATCTGAAGTGCGTACTTCTCCCGCTCGTAGTCCTCGCGATCCATCCGCTCCTCGTACGGATAATCGGCGCGCCAAGTCTCGATTGGACTGCCCCCAGGGTCGATCAAGTCCGGATCCGAACCATGCTCATCATGCCGAACTGTGTAGCCGTCACGAATGAGTTCCTCGAGGTACTCACGGAAGTTTTCGATGATCACGATGCTGCTCCTCGTCAGATGACTCGCGGCCGCCATCCGGTATCGGATTTAGAGCGTAATGGCAGGTTTACACGACATGCGTCCTGAGCCCTTCGACGAGCTCAGGACGGCGCTTGTCGAAGGTCTGGCAGAGCTGGGCTTCGACAGGCTCAGCGTGCCTGGGTTGCAGAGTCGGCTGGCATGGAGATTCGCAGGGCTGAGACGCCGCTCAGGTCGAGCCAAAAAGCATCGGGAGTACGTACCAGCCGCATCAGCACGCCTTCGCAGCCGGGACAGCGGCCCACGAATCCAGGATCGGGTCCGTACACCCGAAACGTGGCCAGCTGAGACGTCGTACCGCACTCACGGCAGCGCCCGATCGCCGTCGTTACCTCAACGCCGAATACCTCCGACAGTGGACCCGCCAGTATGTTGCCGTCATAGGTCGCCTGCGTCTGGCTATCCATCTGCTGCCACCACCTTTTCGTTTTATGAACCGCTAGGTCCGAATCGCTCAGTGCGGATTCTGGAGGGGTCGTGCCCCAAAAAGATCAACAAGTCCGACACCGTCTCGACGAATCCGGTCGGCCCGCAGACATAGCAGGTCGGTTCCACCTCGGCCGGCCAGCCGTATGAGACCAGGTCATCAAGGCGAATTCGACCGACCGGCCGCGACTCGTTCTCAGGGGCCGCCCGCGTATAGAGGAACGTTACGTGGAGTCCACCGTCCTCGGCAGCCCGGCGCTGAAGCTCGTCGCGGTAGATCCGGTCCTGGGGCCCGCGTATGGAGTAGATGAGACGGAAAGGTGCTGCACTGACGCCGTTGCGAGTGCGAATCATCGCCATCAGCGGTACGACGCCCGAGCCGCCAGCCACAAGCAACACCGGGCTGCTCTGCTCCGGCTTCCACACAAACCAGCCGCCAACCGGTCCGCGGACCTCTACCGAATCCCCCGGGCGGGCATCACCGACCAGGTAGCTTGACACTTCGCCGTCGGGAACACGCTGCACAGTGATCGCAGTCTGCTCACCGTTCGCCGGTGCGGCGAGCGAATAGCTGCGCGCAGCCTGGTACCCGTCAGGCGCGGTAAGCCGGACATCAAGGTGCTGCCCGGCCAGGTGCCCGGGCCACCCTGGAACGTTGAGTACGAGTGTGGCGGCGCTCGGCGTCTCCTGACGTCGCTCCACCAAAACGGCGGGCCGCCAGGTGCGACGGAGCTTCAGTCCCCCTGATATCGCTGCTCGCGCCATGGGTCTCCGTAGTCGTGGTAGCCAAGCTGTTCCCAGAAGCCGGGGGAGTCCTGGAGCATCAGCTCGATGCCGCGAATCCATTTGGCCGACTTCCAGAAATACAGATGCGGAACCAGCAAGCGTGCAGGTCCTCCATGTTCCCGAGCGAGCTCCTCACCGTCGTACTCATAAGCAACCCAGGCTTTGCCGTCGAGCAAGTCCCCTAGCGGCAGGTTGGTGCTATATCCGCCATAACTGTGGGCCATCGCGTAGTCCGCTTCGGTCTCGACGTCGGCAAGCAGTGTGTCGAGTGAGACACCGCGCCAAGCGGTGTCGAGCTTGGACCAGCGCGTTACGCAGTGAATGTCGACTGTGATGGACTCCGCCGGCAGAGCCATCAGCTCCGACCAACTCCATTGATAGGTCTGGCCAAGCTCGCTGGTCACGGTGAATTGCCACGCGTCGAGTGGAATCCGGGGTGTCGGTCCAGCTGACAGCACGGGGAAGTCATGGGTGAGGTACTGACCCGGGGGGAGCTGGCGACTGCTGTCGCGTTGGCGTCCGCTGAAGCCCCTCGAAACAATCCCCATCGACGCTCTCCTTCAACGGTTGGCTGGCCTCAACCTCATGTGCCCTGAGCCTGTCGAAGGGGCACGATTCCTAATGTGACACTGTGCAACCAGTTGCGGTAGAGGAGGTCCGCAATCGCGAGGGCCGATAGCCAAGTTTGGAAACTTAAATTGTGGACAAATGACGGCCCTGAATCGATTCAGTCGTGTCATTCAGCCGCAGTCTGGGGGAGACCAGCCGGAGAAATCACGGCTGACTCTTACGACGATCCGATACCGATTTCAGTCGGTGGAGTTTGGCTGGTATGGCCGCGGGTACGTGACGGGCTGTGGCAAAGCCGATCAGGGGTGGCCCCGACCGGCTCATTAGGAAAAGGAGATGCCATGGAAGTAATTGGAGTGATCGTCGCAGGAATCATCATCGGGTTGCTGGGCAAGTTCGTCGCACCAGGCAGCAGAGACAACACTCCCCTTTGGCTCACGATCCTTTGTGGGATCGGCGGTGTTCTCATTGGTTGGTTCATCTATACGGCCTTTGGCGGCAATGGCAGCCCCGGAATTGACTGGGTGCGGTGGCTTATTGCGATTGCGGTCGCAGCAGTACTTGTTGTGATCGCTTCTACCGTTACCGGCCGGAACACAACCACTCGGGCCTAACCGAAATTCAGGTCTGAACCGTACCGATTTCTCTTCGGACCTTCCACCTGGCATCCGACCGATGCCGTAAGCGAAGGTTTATGGTCCGGTATTGCCTCGGGCAATACCGGACCATTTCTCTCAAAAATGCGAAGAGATTGCCATGCCCCAACGACGGACGGATTAGCAAAAATGCAAACAATTTCCTCCTCTCCTCATCGCGGCGCAGCCTCAGTTCCACGACGCCCAAAGTCTTCACATCGGGCGGCAGCGACTACCTATCGAGTTGCGGGTACGGCAGGTCGTGGCGCGACCGCGAAGGTAGCAGCGCCCTCTCAAGCCGCCTCGCAGGGTCGATATCAGATCCGTGAGCTGCTTGGCAGAGGAGGAATGTCAGAGGTTTACCGCGGTTTTGATGCCCAGCTCAGGCGACCCGTCGCCATCAAGCGGCTTCGGCCAGACCTGGCGCTGAGTCCCGTCTTTCGGGCCCGTTTTCGCCGCGAAGCCCAGGCGGCCGGCAGGCTTAGTCATCCCGCGATCGTGGCCATGTACGACACCGGTGAGGAACGCGAAGCGACCGGGCTATCGATTCCGTTCATCGTGATGGAACTTGTCGAGGGACGTTCTCTCCGGGATGAGCTGCGCCAGGAAGGAAGAACCTCGCCCCCACGAGCGCTCGAATTGACGGCGGGCGTCCTTGACGCCCTTGCCTGCAGCCACGCTGCCGGCATCATTCACCGGGATATCAAACCGGGAAATGTCATGCTCAGCAATGGCCGGGACGTCAAGGTTGCCGACTTCGGCATTGCCCGCGCCGTGTCGGACTCATCCGGTACAGCGACCATGGCGGGAACGGTGATCGGAACAGCGCAATACCTGTCACCCGAACAAGGTCGAGGCGAAGCAGCCGATGTGCGTAGTGACCTCTATTCGGCGGGCTGCCTGCTTTACGAATTGCTTGTCGGCGAGCCGCCTTTCGTCGGCGACTCGATGGTAAGCATCATTTTCCAGCACATTTCCGAGCGCCCAACTCCGCCCAGCGTCGCGAATGCCGACATCTCTGCTGACATCGATGCCATCGTCATGAAGGCCTTGGCAAAGGATCCGGCGGACCGCTATCAGTCGGCGGCTGAAATGAAGGCGGATGTCGACAATGTGCTCAGCGGACGTCCTCTAGCTGCCACCACACTGCTTTCGGCCTCGATGAGCCAGGTGCCTGAAGTGGGTGCTAGCCAGCACGGCTTATCTGATCGACACGGTGTCGAAAGATCAGCCGTGGGGAGGCCGCGGGCGGCCCGCCTGATGGCAAGCGTTACTGCTGTCCTCTTCGTTATGGCAGGTGCTAGTGCGTTCGGCATCTACAGGTCTGATCGGCCAGAGGCCGCTGCCATGACGACGACCGAAGTGCCCGCAGTACTAGGCCTCGGTCGAGTAGGCGCTGAGAGCCTGCTGCGGAATGCTGATCTGGTACCGCGGTTCGAGTTCGTTCATGGCGCGGGCGGTGCGTCGGTCGACACCGCGATCAGGCAGAGCCCCGAGGGCGGCGACGTGGCGATCACCGACAACACTGTGACGGTTGTGATCAACATCGGTCCCCGCCGGGAGACCCTGCTAACAAGCCTCGCTGCTCGCGATGTCGATTTCCGACCGTGGACTGGACAACCAAGCGTGGCTGGCGATGGCCAGTCGAGCGCAAAAACCGGCTCAGCCGATGCTCAGCGCTTGCAGTCGCGACAAGGCGAGACCAGGCACCAGATGGGCGGATCAGACCGGGGCAAGGGAAGCAAGATCAAAAAGTCTGGCAAGCCGAAGAAGGGCAAATAGCCGGGGTCGACTCAACTCCGGCCTTCAGAGTCGAGCATCGGGATGCTTGTCCGCGACGGGCCCGCGGCAAGCGGTAACGATTGTGTGAATGTGTTCGGCCTACGAGATTCATCACTTAATTGCGTGGTGATTGGGCCCCAGCCTTCTTACCATCGAGTTCTCGGGGAAAGCCCACCGCGGCGCGCCAGACTGATCCGGCAGCTACAGATAGAGAATTCCCCATGGCAAGAGCTCCCGCCCCCGAGCGAACACTTTCGGACGACTCGTGGGGCCTGATATTGATTCCCGTCCTCGTCTGCGTCGGATTGATCGTTTCCGCATATATGTGGCTGTAACCGTCGCGCAAGTGGAACCGGCCCTGAGCCTGTCGAAGGGCCTGCATCCATAGCTGCTACGCGGATCCATTCACGGCGTCACGCCAACGCTGGAAGCGGGCCACGTCGTTGATCACGACTGCCGTACGGCTGCAACGCGATCATCATCGCGCTGTCTGACTCGTTCCTGCTCGTAAACAGAAACAGCTTGATGCCGGCTTCTCGATAGCTGCGCGCCACATCTGCCGGAATCGTGAGCTTGGCGTGGACAGCGGTGCCAACTTTCTTGATCGTTGATACGGATGTCCAACCGTTGGTTCCCAAGGTGATCAGGCCGTAGCTGAGACGGTGGCTGGGATCGGCGGCATCCAGCTTAGTGATCTTGTCCAGTGCAGCAAGTTGGGCCGATGTCGCCTGCACCTGCACCCTGGAGTTCTTGATCGCATTCCACAGCTGCTTGGCCTGTGCGTCGGTGATCGGAGAAACCTTGATTGCCAGGGCGAATGACTTTCCAATGAGTTGCCATACCTGAGCAGGTCAACCAAGCGCATCAATCTCTGACCGCCAACCTTGGTGCTGCAGCTGTCGCGGGTGGAGGACTGCAGCCATGACGAGACGGTGCCGCTGCAATTGGTCACCCGATCAAGTGTGGTGTCATGCAAGATCACCATCGTGCCGGGTTGGTCTGCGTCGGAGCCGTCCTTCGTCCAGCGAAAGTCGCCGTCCAGCATGTCCGCATGGTTTTGACCGCGTACCTATAAGCAGGCAGCGTGCCTTCACCGAATTGCGAAGTCGCCGCGCCACGGTGAGCAACGGTGATCTCCTCCATTGAATCCGCGTCCGCGACCTGCGCTGTAAAGACCAGAGCAATTAGAGCGACGATGGCAGCGCATAACGTACGGATGTGATTTCTCACGGCTCTCCTCAATGGGGGAAGGAAGGAAGTTCCGTTTCAAAACCTTGTCGAGCGTCGGCATTGCGCGAGCCCGCCCCAAATTCTGGTGAGCTGCGAGCGTCGGCATTGCGCGAGCCCGTTCCCAAATTCCGTCGAGCTGCGAGCGTCGGCATTGCGCGAGCAGCTCTTCAAAACTGAGTGCGAGCGCGTCACTCTAACTAGAGGTTGGCAAAGCAACGCAAACCGACACGCCGCAAAACTGTCGACCTGTAATAGACGGCACCTACTAGCGGGGTGGTCCCATGCCAAACAACCGGCGGCCCAACCGAAGCACTTGCCCGGTCCCTCCACACTTAGGACAGATGCGCTGTGCGTGCTTGAATACCAAGCCCTTCAACCTGGGCGTACCGTGGCATTTCGGGCACACTACCCACGGATTGAGCTTTAACGACCAGTAGTAGCCGACGCCAATCAAGACGACAACCAACGCAAGTCCTAGCCACACGATGCCCGTCCTCTGCAGTGAACGCGCACCTATGGTGCCGCAAGTACGCCAGAGTTACCGGCAGACTGGCCGGAGAGATTGGTGAAACTCAGACCATTTCATCGCCAAGAGGTCACAATCGAGATAATTTCGAGCGAATTCCTGCTGTGTGCGATCACTCTTCGACAGGGACCCGGGAGCGGAAAAGGGTGAGCACATTCATCTTCTTGCATGGTGCATGGCACGGCGCCTGGTGCTGGCACCGGCTGCTGCCCGAGATGGAAGCCCGAGGTCACCGATCAGTCGTGATGGATCTTCCCGTCGAGGATGGTGACGCGACATTCGAGGACTATGCCAATGCGGTCCTTGCGTCATACCCCGCGGATTTGGAAGACGGTGTACTGGTTGGGCATTCGCTCGGGGCGATGGTGCTGCCACTGGTTGCGGCGTCCCGGCCGCCGTCGCTCATGGTATTTCTCTGCGGCTTGATCCCGAATGTCGCTGGCAAGCCCTGGCATGACGCCCCGCCTATGGGTCGACCTGATGCCTACCAAACGAAAACGCTGGCCGACGGGTCGAGCATCTTTCCGACATACGAATCTGCGCGAGCCACTTTTTATGCCGATTGCGACCCGCAGGATGCCAGATGGGCCTTCCAGCGACTGCGCCCGCAGAACTCCAGGAGCCTGTGGGATCGTCCGTACCCTCTGGGGCAACTTCCCGAGACTCCCCGCACAGCGATTGCTGCAGTGGAAGACGCGGCCATCACTATTGAGTTCAGCCGCGCAGTCACCAAGCCGCGACTTGGCGTCGATCCCATCGAGATTGCCGGCGCCCATTCACCGTTTCTTGCCCGGCCTCGTGAGCTCGCCGATTTGCTGGATCAGCTGACTTTATAGAGCAATTGCGGGACTTGGCTCGAAGACATATGTCTGCTCCGGTCCACTCGGGTTGCTCGGAACCCTCAGAGTCACCCCGAGGCTCCTCGATACCACCGGTGAAGCTCACCGTCCCTGCTGCAACACCGGCCGCGTAGCCACCAGAGGCGATGAGGGAAGGCGGAGCGGCGATCGCGACTAGCTGGCGTAGCACCACCCTAGTGAAATCGGCCGACGCCTTGCCTCGAGGCGCTTGGGCATTGGTCATGATCAGCGGAGGAATCTACTCCAAGGAGCTTAGGTCCTCCGGGACATCGACTGCGTATGGCCGCAGTAAAGCCAAGTCGATCAACTCCAGGACACGGGCGTTGGTGGAGGCCAGCACCACCGGTGGAGCGACGCCGGCCTCGTACGCCTGAGCCCATCGTTCAGCAACCACACACCACCGATCCCCCGGTTGCAGACCGGGAAAGCCGTACTCAGGCACCGGCGTGATCAAGTCATTCCCGACGCTGCGCTGATGATCCAGGAATCCCGCTGTCACCACTGCACACACCAGATGGCGCGCCTGCGCGGGTCCGGAGCTGCAGCAGCCGTCGCGATAAAAGCCGGTGAGCGGATCCGTGCCGCAGGACTGCAGTTCAGTACCGAAGACATTCGTTTCACCATCCACAGCCCCAGTTTGGCCTGAACAGGCGTGCCATGATCGGTTTTGATGACCGCGTCCATGATCGAAGAAGGCTGGGCGGCGCTGCCCGCTGGAAATGCAGCAGCGGCTCGCGACGCTTTCGAGCGAGCGCTTCAGCAAGCGGAATCAGGTGCCGCGCGAGAAGGGCTTGGTCAGACGCTGTATTTGCAGCGCGATTACGTGGGGGCGATTGCTGCCCAAGAGCGTTACGCCGCGCACCAAAAAAGAGGGTGAAGGCTTTGCGGCTGGCAGGGCGGCGCGCAATCCAGCGTGGATTACGGGAAACGTGCTTGGCGATTGGAGTGTCCCGCCATAAACACCTATGTCGTCGACTTTGGACCCTTTACGCTTGCGGGTACGCCAAACGGCGCGACCGTCGGATACGGCCCGCGCGAACATTGCTCGACAAGCTGCTGCTCGACGCCGCGGCCCAGGCCGGCGCGGAAGTCCGGAAGGCTTCAGTCGAGTCGATCGTTTGTGAAGGTGACCGGGTCACCGGCGTACGCGGGCACGGCAAGGGCGGCGCGACAGTTACCGAGCACGCTCGTGTGGTGATCGGGGCCGATGGCAGACCCTCCCGTGTCGCACAGGCGGTCAATGCCTCCCAGTACAACGAAAAGCCGCGGCGCTTCGAAACCTATGTACGTCCCACCGGCGGAATGGCGGCATGGCCGACCAACGATGACTTGACTGTCGTGATTGCGGGTTGGCCATACGCTGAGTTCGAGGCCAACAAGAAAGACATCGAGGGCAACTTCTTCAAGACGTACGACCTCGCACCGTCCTTTGCGGAACGGCTGCGGGCCGGCACTCGCGAAACTCGGTTATGGGTACGGCAGTACCGAACTACTTCCGCAAGCCCTACGGTCCGGGATGGGCATTGGTCGGTGATGCCGGGTACAACAAGGACTTCATTACGGCGCAGGGAATTCACGATGCTTTGCGCGATGCCGAACTCTGCGTCACGGCCTTGGACGCGGCATTTAGTGGGGCTCGCACCTTCGAGGCCGCCATGGCTGAATACCAGGCGCGCCGCGACGAGCATGTGCTGCCGATGTACGAATTCACCACGGACCTGGCGACCTCGAGCCGCCGCCGCCCGAACTTCAGCAGCTCTTGGCTGCCATGGCCGGCAATCAGGAAGCAATGGATGGGTTCGCACGGGTCAATGCCGGCGTGACATCTCCGGCAGAGTTCTTTAGTCCGGAAAACGTGGCACGGATCATGTCCGTGGCAAGCGCTGTGCATTGAGGGACCGCTAGTCGGTGGCGAACCGTTCGCGGTCTGCGATGATCGTGATCGGGGGAGCCATGACACCACATACCCGGGCGAGCGGCGCCATTGAACATGCTCCGGTTCTCGCTCCGCTGGCTGTCCTGGTCGCTTCGGCGTTGCTCGTGTTATCGCAGCTCTACCTGGCGATTCCACTGGCACCGGTAATCAGCCACATACTCAGGGTTGACGGCTCTGCGGCGGCGGCGGCTATGGGCACAACATACGCATTGGCCTACGGCCTCGGATTCTTGATCTTCGGACCATTGTCTGACCGCTACGGGCGCAAGCCGATCTTGGTGCCTGGCATGGTCGCGCTGGCTCTCGTCACTGGAGGGCTGGCCGCGGCATCATCACTGCCGGTAGTCACTGTGCTGCGAACGGTCCAGGGACTGGTAGCGGCGAGCTTCTCGGCGGCGGCCCTGGCGTACGTCGGCGAAGCATTTCCACCGCGTTGGCGGTCCACCGGAATCGGTGCGATGTCGACCGCGTTCCTGTCCGCCGGCATTGTTGGTCAGGTCTACGCGCAGGCGGTGGTTGATGCCCTTGGCTGGCGCTGGGTATTCGGTCTGGTAGCACCTGTGTTTGTGATCTTGGCCGTCGCCTTGGCGACGATCTTGAAGGAGCCAGCGCGCCCTGGGCAGCCGGTGAGCCTGGCTGAGAAGTATCGGGCTCTTCGGACATTGGCAGTCCGGCGCGAGCTTGCGCTAGTTAACGCCGCATCTTTCCCGGTATTGCTCAGCTTCGTTGGCATGTACGCGGCCCTGGGCCCGCTGTTGCAGACCGGTTTCCGACTCGACCCAACCGGCGTACTCTTCGTGCGCCTCGCCGGGCTGCCGGCAATGTTGCTGGCCCCGGTTGCCGGCTGGCTGATTGGACATCACGGCCCCACCCGAGTTGCGATCGTCGGATTCCTCCTCGCCGCGACCGGGCTGGTCGGGGAGGCAATCTCAGTCAGCGCGCTGTGGGCGCTCGTGATCACCAGCGTGATCTTCGTTCTCGGTGTAGCGGCGATCATTCCATCGACTATTGCGCTGGTCGGTGGCCGCGGCGGCTCGTCTCGCGCGGGCGCACTCGCACTCAACGGTTTGGTCGTGTTCGCCGGAGCCTCCTGTGGTCCGCTCGCAGCCCACCTGCCGATCAGGTTCAGCGGCTTGATGTTGGGATTCGCCGTCTTGCTCATGATCGCGTCCGGACTTGTTGCGATCAGCAGTCGACCAGCTGTCGAAGTCAACGTTTGAGGCTCCGCAAAACTTCGATCTCGGCTTATCAAACGCCGGTGCTAGCCTCAGCCGTCGTGCGAGAACTGCGCAACGACGAGGAGCTAGCGACCAGACAATCGGCGTTGCATGCGGAGGGGACCGCCCTCCTTGACGAGCTCGACCAATCGAAGGTCGTCAGTGACATCGGGCCCATGGCGTTGGCCGGTAGCTATGTCTCTCACCTCATGTGCTGGCGCGATCTTGATGTGATGCTCCTCGTCGGCGCCGGCTACAGCCCACGAGATGTCCTGAAGTTGATCTCCAGGCTCATGGAGCTTCCCGGGGTTGTCGGCTTCGACTATCGGGACGAACGAGCTCACCGCAGCCCGACGGGAGAGGTCAGAGACGAGCGGTATCACGTCCCATTCCTGCTTGAGCGAGCGGCTGGCACGTGGCGGCTGGACCTGACCCTGTGGCTGCACGATCTTCACCGAAACATCACGGCTTGGCATGAGGCATTGCGTGACTCGATCACCGACGAACAACGGGCGGCGGTATTGCGGATCAAGGACGTGTGGTTTCGCCTCCCGAGCTACCCCGATCGGATTGGTGGCTTCGAGATCTACACCGCCGTTATCGATGACGGCGTCCGAACACCGGAGCAGTTCAGCGGCTGGCTCGCCGATCATGGGTTGTCCGAAGCCTGAGGTCAGCGGAGAACAATCGCAGCGCCGTGCTCATCGCCGTCTCGTGTGGGTTGGCTCCAGGTCTACTAAGGGCCCAGTCGACCACAGTCGGCACTTCCACAGATAGGTCACAGAAGATCAGAATCTGGAAATGACTGATCAACAGACGCAGCCGGCTCAAGCCCCGGCGTTACGGACAATCGTGTGGAGGCCTTTAGTGATGGCGCATTCGCCATCGCGATCACTCTGCTGGTGCTTGAAAAGGCGGTGCCCGCCGGATCGCCAACACACTCGTCAGCGTTGGGGGCGACGGCCGCAATTCACCTTCGACGGGTGATGCTTACTGAGCTTAGGTGTGGGAGAAAGGCAAACATGACAGCCAAGACCGCTGAACCGCTCGAGGTGGCTCGTAAGACGGCTCGAAAGAGGGCGCCCGCCCCGACTCAAAATGATGCCGCTGCCGACAGGGCAACGCCCGAACAACGCGCCGCATATGGAAAGGCCGTACGGGCGAAGGTTCCGTTGGAATCGCACGCAGATTTCCAGCCAAAGCGGTCACGCGATCCAATCCGGTTGTTGCTCGGCCAGGACGAGAACCGCGTACCTGACCTAGTTCCGATTCGACACGGCCGAATGCTGGTATCACCGTTCACCTTCTATCGGGGCGCGGCGCTGGTGATGGCCGCGGATCTCAAATCCACACCGACATCAGACCTGCGAACTCAACTATGCGGTGACGCACATCTGTCGAACTTCGGCGCGTACGCCTCGCCTGAGCGTCGCTTGGTGTTCGACATCAACGATTTCGATGAGACTCTGCCGGGCTCATTCGAATGGGATGTCAAGCGACTGGCCGCGAGCTTCGTCGTAGCGGGACGCGACAACGGGTTCAGCAGGAAGCAGTACCGCAAGGCCACCTTGGCCGCTGTGGAGACCTACCGCACAGCAATACGGACCTTCGCGGAGCAGCCGGTCCTCACAGTCTGGTATGCG
>Ga0173480_10000431_pt1 | contig 13879 bp, 8 predicted proteins | sample NitcycUS209509C1_FD_122622 | JGI IMG/M metagenome (GOLD analysis project Ga0173480, IMG submission 122622) | Soil microbial communities from Arlington Agricultural Research Station in Wisconsin, USA - Nitrogen cycling UWRJ-S209-509C-1 (version... | ecosystem: Environmental > Terrestrial > Soil >... | reverse complement strand
GTTTAGACACCCCCTGAGGTTCTCTGGGCAACTTGGAGGCGCGCCGCTCCTCTACTCCGCTCCCGGCAGCACCGCAGGTGAGGCTTTGAGAGCGATCGGGCCGACCCGCTCGCCGCGCCAGCGCTGCTGCAGCGCATAGGCGCCGCCCGAGACGACCACGAGGCAGATCGCCGCAGCCAGTTCCACCCAGGCGAGCGTCGACAGGAGCCACAGGATGATCGCGGACGCCGCGAGCGGAACCACCGATCCGCCAGGAGCGCGAAACGGTGGACCGGCGGTGGCGACGTTGCGGGCGCGAAGCCGGAGCAGCCCGAGACAGCACATCAGATACAGCATCAGCGTTCCGGAGGTGCTGACGATCACCAGTTGCCGGAACGATCCGGACAACGCAACGGCCGCGCACATGAGCGCGTACACGCCGATGGCGATCGCCGGTGTCTTGAAGCGCGGATGCACGGCCGCGAGAGCGCGGGGCAGCTGGCCACGGTCCGACAGCGCGGCCAGATTTCGTGGAGAACACAGCACGTCCGCGGACATGAACCCGGCAACAGACAGGAACGTCGTCGCCAGAAGCAGTCGCGTGCCCCACGGACCAAACACCGCCGTCGCGGCCGCGACGAGCGGAGCCGGCGCGCCCGCCAGGTCAACCCCGAGCACGCCCTGAGCGACCAGTTGCAGGCCGGCGTAGAGCGCCGCGACCACCGCCAACGCGACGAAGATGGCACGAGGCACGGTGCGTGCGGGGTTCGCCACTTCGCCGCTGACGTTCAGTGCACCCTCGAGGCCCATGAACGCAAAGAACAGCAGCACTGCCGTCTGCCCGATCTGGGACGCCGCCGGCACCGCCACCCATTGCAGGTTCGCCGTGCGCACGTCGAATGCGCCGACGATTACGAGCAGCACCAGCGGTGCAATCTTGACCGCAGCCATGATCATCGACAGCCGCGCGCCGGAACGTGATCCGCGAATGTTCACCGCCGCCAGCACCCCGTACAGCGTGACGAGACCGATGCCACGCCACGCTCCCCCACCTAGCGCGGGAATCATCATGGCGCCGGTGTCCATGAGGAGGGTTGCCACGGCCGCCGACGACACGACCGAGTTCGCAGCCCAGAGGAGCGTGCCCGCGACGCCGCCGGCCACCGGACCGAAGGCCTCGCTGACGTAGGCGTACAACCCTCCAGGGTGAGAGACGCGACTCCCGACCTCTGCGAGGCAGAGGCCGATGAGGCTCACGAGCAGCGCGCACAGCAAGTAGGCGAGAACCGCAGCCGGACCCAGGATGGCCGCGGCCAATCCGGGCAGGCCAAAGATGCCAGACCCAACGATGCAGTTGACGGCGGAGGCTGCCAGACCGCCAACGCCGATGACGCGCTCGAGCCGCGGGGCCCCATGCCTGACCTCTGTCAAACGGTCTCCTTGGGCGATGTGCCCGGGTTGCTCAGCGCGAACGCGGCCGTTCGCCAGGAATGGGCGGCAGCACGAGCCCGAGGAGTGTCGATACCACCAGCGCCGCGACGAACGCCCACAGCGCGAGGGCGGGACGCGCCTCGGCATGCCCGCCGGACAGGGCGAGGCTCAGGATGACGGTGCCACCGATGGCGCCAAGGTACCGAAGCATCGACACCGTGGCGGACGCCATGGCGCTCTGATGCGCGGGCACCGCGGTGATCGCCGACGCGTTGGCGGGACCGGTCGACAGCCCGAGGCCGAGGCCCACGAGCAGCAGGCGCATCGCGATCTCGGAGGGCCGTGCCGTCAGCGGGAGCCGCGTGAGACCCACGACACCCGCCGTCGCCAGGAGCCCTCCGGCGGTGACAACGGCCCGCACGCCGATCCACTCCACCAGCCAGCCGCCCAGCGGCGACGTCGCCGCCATCGTCAGCGTCATCGCGACGATCGCCAGCCCCAGCCGCGACCCCTCGTCTCCGCCGCCGAACAGGAACGGGATCTGAATCAGCAGCGAATACATCGCCAGGTTCTGCGTGGCGATCACGCCCGCGCCCGCCACGAACCCCCGGAGACGGAAGAACGAGAGGTTCAGCACCGGCGTGTCGATGCGGCGCTCGTGGAGGATGAGCGCGACGAAGGCGGCCGCCCCGCCGGCCGCAAGCCAGTACGCCAGCGGCGCCGCCGTGCGGGTCGCAAACGTCACCGCCATGAGTGCGAGGGCCAGGAGCACGCTGCCGGGCCAGTCGAACCACTTCGGTTCATGGCGCTCGCTCGCCGCCGGCGGCTCGACGCGCGGCTCGAAGAGCCAGGAGATCACGAGGAGCGGGAGGTTGATGACGAACAGCATCCGCCAGCCGAATTGCGTGGAGGTCCAGTCGCCCAGTGCGGGACCGATCGCCGCCGCCCCGCCCATCACGGCGCCCATGGTGCCGAAGGCGCGCGACCGCCGCTCGGGCGGCATCGAAATCCGCAGCAGCGCCATCGCCGTCGGATTGATCAGCGCGCCGCCCGCCGCCATGAGGAGCCGGCCGGCCACGACCAGCCCCAGCGTCGGCGCCAGCGTGCCGATGATCGAACCGGCCGCGAACATCCAGCGGCCCCACCGCAGCGCGCGCGTGTACCCGACGCGATCGGCGACGCTGCCGGCGGGCACCGACAGCACGAGCGTGGCGATCAGGTAGCCGGTGACGACGAAGACGGTCACGGCGGCGGCGGGAGACATGAACTCGTCCGCCAGGGCCGGCAGCGCCACCGCGACCATCGTGGAGTTGAGCGGGGTGAGTGCCGCGCCCAGCGCGGCCGAGACGAGAACCGACCCGCGAAACGGCTTCACGCGCGGCCGGTGGTGATCGGCCGGCACTGCAGCAGGAAGATCCGCCCGCCGGCGTCGAGCGCCCACTCGAGATCGAGGTCGCGTCCCCACAGGCGCTGGCATCGTGCCGCGAGGTCGTGCAGCGCCTCGAAGTGCACCGGCTCGAGGCACATCTGCGCTTGCAGCGAGGCGTCAACGGGGACTTCCACCGTGCCGTCCTCGTCGTCGTACCACACCTTGATGTCCTTCTCGCCCACGGTCACGTCGACGACGCGGCCGCCGGGATCGAGCCGGATGCGATCGGGCACCACCGCACCGTTGACGACGGCCTCGCCGAGCCCCCAGGCGGCCTCGATCAGGCGCTCCTCCACGCCGGTGACCGGGTTGCGCGTGAAGAGGACGCCGGCGGCCACCGGCTCGATGAGCGCCTGCACCACGACACCCATGCGCGGCGACGGGTCCAGGCCTTTTTTCGCCCGATACGCCAGCGCGGAGTCGGTTCGCGCCGAGTGCCAGACCATGCGAACCGCATCCAGGAGCTTCGGCCTTCTGACGTTCAGCTTCGTCGCATGCTGCCCCGCGAAGCTCGCGCCGGCGGAATCCTCGCCAACGGCGGACGATCGAACCGCCAGCCGTGCGTCCGGGACGTGCTCCGACTCCAGCAGCGCCTCCACGGCCGCCGCGTCCCCCGCGGCCGCGCGGTCCACGAACGCCGAGCCGAGCGCCGCCCCGGGAGGCACCGGCAGTCCTTCGCGGAGCGCCGCCGCAAGACTCGCCGCCTTGCCGCCGAACGCCGGCTCGTGATGCGCCTCGTGCAGCGGAACGAGCGTCAGGTCAGCGTCCATACTTCTCCGCTGCCGCCGTCCACGCGCACGCGCATGCCGGTCCGCAACTGTTTCGTCGCTCCCACGCAGCCGACGACGCCCGGCAGCCCGTACTCCCGCGACACGATCGCCGCGTGGCTGAGCACGCCGCCGCGCTCGGTGACGAGCGCGCCGATGAGCGGCAGCACCACGTTGAAGGTCGGCCCCGTGGACGTGGCCACGAGCACTTCTCCCTGCTGCACGTCCGGGAGTTCCTCGATTGACTTGATGACTCGCACGGGTCCTTCGTACACGCCGGGGCTTACGGGGAATCCTTTCAGGCGTGCGGTCTCCGCCGGCGGCGCCGCGTGCACGTCGAACATCAGGCTCATCACGAGGGTCGTGATCCGCTGGAGCCGCGCGGCATCCGGGGGCAACCATTCGGCTGGTGGCGGGTCCGATGGCGGATGCCCCAGTCGCTGCGGGGCCGTGCTCAGCGGCGTCTCGAGTCTCCAGCGCACGCGCTGCGCCAACTCGTCGGCCGTGGGGCCCTGGCGTCCCTCGACGAGCGCGACGATTTCGCCGGTCGTCGCGTCCACCAGATGCGACGGGTCGTGCACGAGGCCGCGCGCCTTCAAGCGGTCTCCGGCGGCAAGCACAGCGCGTCGCGCCACGCCCACCGCGAGCGTGTCGGTGTGGAAGCCGCGCTCGTCGCGCATGCGGTAGGTCGTCTGCGCCTCACGCAGCAGATCGTCGAACTGCTCGCGATGCGCCTCCGGGACACGCGCGCGAATCTTCTGCAGCGCGTCTTCGGCCGCGGCCTGCCGCGACGCCGGGTCGGCGGTCACCGCGAAGCGGATGATCTTGACGATCAGCTCGGGATGCTCGCGGCCGTGGGGGTCCGCGATGTCGTAGCCGCCGAGCACGCGCAGGCCGACGACCGCGAGGTAGGCGCGCATCGCGTTGCCCACGGGCCCGGGGTGCGCCTCGAGGGCGGCCATCACGTCCCCGTCGCCGCGGCCGCGCGAGGTCAGGAGCGTCAGGGCTTCGCTGTCGGCCAGGAGCGCGCGCCGCAGTTCCGCGAGCTCCGCCGTCGCGCCGGCCGAATCCGGCGACAGTCCTTTCATGGTGCGCAGCAGTTCACCGGCCGGCAGCCCCGTCCAGGCGATGGCGTGCACCAGGAAATCGCCCAGCGGAACCATCGAGCAGAAATTGAAGCGGTGGTGATAGAAGGTCGCTGAACGCACGAACTCGAACGCCAGCTGCAGATGGGCCACGAGCTGCGCGTCGGACAGCGACGCGAGATCGTCCTTCAGGAGCGCGCGCGCCTCGGCGGCGAGCGTTGGTCTGACCTCGTTGTCCCACCACTCGATGTCCGCTCGCCACACGCGGTCGCGCAGCACCTCGCCCGCCCGTTTGACGCGCTGGCGAATCGCCGGATGCAGTCGGCGCAGGACCTCGAACACCAGACGCGGCGGCGGCCCCTTCGAGCCCTTCGGCGCGCCGACCGGACGTGGTGCCATGTAGAGGAACCGATTGACGATCGCGATCTCGAGGTGGTCCAGCAGCAGACCGTAGTGCCGCGTGCCTTCGGAGAAGCCGCGCATCATCGACGACGGCACCAGTTCGCCGAGCAGGACCGACGGAGGCTTCGTGAGATGCGTCTGTTCCAGCTCCCACGACCCTGGCGAGGGGGCGGTGAAGGCCTGCGTAACGTTCATGTAAATCGAACGTTAACACGCCTGCTGAGGTAGCGCGGCCCGGGACATACGGGGCGCCGGCTGAATCTCAAAAGCGCAGGCGTACGCCGGCGTTGAACGTCCGCCCTTCGAGGGGGGCCCAGGCGTCCACGGTCCATCGGCCATCAGGCGCTCTGGTTGGCCGAACCAGCGGGTCCTCACGCGTCTGGCGAACATCGCCGAGGTTCTCGACGTTCAGGAAGATCCTGGCGCGGCCGACGGCCCAATCGATAAGTCCTCCGTAAAGGACATAGGGAAAGCCTTGGTCGCGATACGGGTTGTCGTCGAGAGATTGGCGGCCCGTGTAGAACACCTCGAACCCGACGCGGGCGGGACCGAACTCACGCAGCAGATCGAATGTCGCCGAGTGACGCGGGTTCAGCGGCGTCTCGCGCCGGCCAGGAGCATCCGGATTGGGCTCCTCCGACCAGAGATACATGTGGGTCAGGATCAGGTCGAATCCCTCGACGTGGCGGCGTGCGATGAACTCGGTCCCGCGAGTCTGCGTGAGCCCGTCGGAGTTGACGATCGCCATCGGAAAATCCGGGCGCCCGGTCTCCACGACGGCAAGCGCTCCGTCGATCCGCGAAGCAAACAACGTCACGGTCACCTCGAATGGCGCCCGCGACCATGTCAGGTCCGCCGACACGCTGTCGGCTCGCTCCGTGTCGAGCTCCCCGAGAGGGGCGATTCTCGAGAGACCGGTGGCCTCCGTCTCTTCCGTGAATGGCGTTGGCGCAAAATACCCGCGGCCGGCCGATACACGGACCGTCCACGGCTCGGACGGCCGCAACAACACCGATACGCGTGGACTGGCGAACGCTCCGAATTCGTTGTGGCGATCGAGGCGCGCGCTGGCCGAGAGCGTGAACCAGTCCGCCCCTGTGAAGTCGTCCTGCACGAACACACCGGGAACGGTGTGGGTGTAGTTGAACCGGGGCACGTCGCGAGCGTCGTAGCGCTCGTACTGCAGCGCGCCGCCGGCCACCCAGGTGTGACGCCCGGAGACGCCCGTGGCTGACATCTCACCGAACACAGTCTGGTGCGTGTCGCGCTCGATCACGGAGCCGAACGTGTGCGTGTGCGCCTGACGCGTACCGCTCCCTCGTGCGGTGACGACGATGCCCTTCGACGTGGCCACTCGCAGGAGCGCGCCGGCGTCCACGCGCTTCGTGTCGAGACTCTCTTCGAAGGGCAGGCCGTCCGGCATCTGGAAGCCGGGCATCGTGCCACCCGTGCGTTCCTCAGCCGTGCCGCCGACGGCGAGCAGGAGCGACTTGCCCAGGCCGTCCTCCCAGAAGAACCGCGGCCGCGCGACCACGCGGCGGTACGTGGGCAGGTCGGTCCAGCCGTCGTCATCCAGGTCGGAGCGTTCAGCGAAATGACCGCCGCCGACGAACGTGTAGCCCCAGCGGCTGCCAAGCGGCGCGGCGAGCCAGTTGACGATGTCGGTTCCCGCATGGCTCGTCTGATTCACGAGCACCTCCGCCTCGTGCCCCGCGGCAGGCGGGCGTCGCGACACGAGATTGACGACGCCGCCGATGGCCGACATGCCGTAGAGCGCGGACGCCACTCCCTTGATCACCTCCACTTGCCCGAGATCCATCGGCGGAATCTGCAGCAGCCCGATGGACCCGGTCTGTCCGCCATACAGCGGGAGCCCGTCGGCCAGGATCTGCGTGTATCGGCCGCGGAGGCCCTGGATACGCACATTCGCCCCGCCCAGCGAGGGAGAGGTCGTCTGCACGCGCAGCCCGTTTGTCTCATTGAGGAGCATCGAGACGTCGCCAGGCGTCATCATCAGCTTCTCCTGGACTTCTTCCCCCGGCACGACCTCGACCCGCATCGGCTGGTCCTCGAGCCGTTTGCCGGTGCGAGTGCTCGAGACCGTAACCGTCTCTTCGACGGTGGGCTCTGGCTGCAGATCCACCACGACGTCCTGCACTGAGCCGGCGGCCACTTGAACCGACGCGGTCGCCGCGGCATAGCCGGCCTTCACGACGACGAGCCCAACGGCGCCCGGCGTGACCGTCGCGGTCACGCTGCCCGACGCGTCGGTCTGGTGCGTCGCGCCGGCCACCCGGACTTCAGCCGCGACGACCGGCTTGTCGGCCGCGCGGACCAGCACCCGAATCGTTGCGGTCTGGCTCTGCGCCGCGAGCGTCGCGTGAAGGCACACGAGGACACTGATGATCAGAAACTCTCGGCTCACGTACGAGCAGTCTACCTTTCGCTACCTCGTCCGTTGTGATGGCGACACGCTACAGGCGCGCCCAAGCCCATCCATAGCTGAGGTGAGATCGCGCCTGGATCCGTAGAAGGGTGTGCGCGTTAGCAGCGCAGCCCACTTAGAATGGCCACGTCACATACTCGAGGTGGCCATGGCGTACGAGGGCGACGCGTTCATCAGTTACGCGCACATTGACAACCGCGCGCTGTCGGACGACGAGACGGGGTGGGTCGACGACTTCGAGCGAATCCTCGAGAATCGGCTCGCGATTCATCTGGGGCGCGACGTCAACGTCTGGCGCGATCCCGAACTGCACGGCAACGAAGACTTTCCCAAGAAGCTGAGCGATCAGCTCCGCTCGGTCGCGACGCTGGTGTCGATTGTCTCGCCCGGTTATCTCAATTCGGCCTGGGGCCGCCGCGAGCTCGAAGAATTCGTCCGCGCCGCCGGGGACAGCGGTGGCCTGCAGGTCGGCGACAAAGCCCGGGTGTTCAAGGTGCTCAAGACGCTCGTGCCGCTCGAGGAGCATCCGCCCGAGCTGCAGCCGTTTCTCGGCTACGAATTCTACCGGGTGGACGAAACCGGCCGCGTGCGGGAATTCTCCGAGATCTTCGGGGAAGAGGCCAAGCGCGACTTCCTGCTCAAGCTCGAAGACCTGGCCCGTGATCTCAGCGCTCTGCTCAAGCTGCTGAAAGGGGCGACGGCGCCGGTCGTACCGCCGAAGGGCACCATCTTCATTGCCGAGACCACCAGCGAGCTGAAGAACTATCGCGACGCGCTCAAGCGCACCCTGACTCCCGAAGGGTACGCGGTGCTGCCGTCGCGATCGATGCCGATGACCAAGGATCAGATCGACGCCGCGGTTCGCGACGATCTCGCTGCCTGCTGCATGTCGATCCACATCTTCGGCAGCACCTTCGGGCTGGTGCCGGAGGCCACGGATTCGTCGGTGCCGGAGATCCAGCACGAGCTCGCGGGCGCGCGCGGCGCGCAGGGCGGGTTCTCGCGGCTGGTGTGGATCCCCAGCGGCTTGACGGTGACCGACCCTCGGCAGCGGCAGTTGCTCGACCAGCTTCGCTCCGACGAGCAGATGGGGGCGGACACCGAAGTGCTCGAGATGCCGTTCGAAGACCTGCTGACGTACGTGGCAGAGAAGCTGAAGCCGGCAAAGCGCTCGGCGGCTCCACCGCCGCCGCCGACGAAAGTGCGGCGTGTGTACCTGATCTACGACCAGCGCGATCAAGCCGCGGCGAAAGCCTGGGACGACCTTCTGTTCCAGTCGTTCGAGGTGATCTCTCCACTCTTCGACGGCGACGAGCGCGAGGTGCGCGAGGCCCACGAAGACGCGCTGCGGACCTGTGACGGCGTCGTCGTGCTGTATGGCTCCGGCAACGACTTCTGGCTGCGCCGGAAGCTGACCGACCTGGAAAAAAGCCCCGGGATCGGCCGCACCCAGCCTGCGCCGGAAGTGTGCATCTGCCTGATCGCGCCGCGCACGCCGAAGAAGGAGCAGTATCGGACACACCTCGCGCGGGTCTTTCCGCAGTGGGATGGATGCGAAGCCGCGGGGCTCGAGCCGTTTATCGAGTCGCTCAAACTGAGAGGCCGAGAGTCGGCGGCGTGAGTCCGTCCTCTCCAATCGCCAATCCATTTCCCGGCCTGCGCCCATTCGAGGCCGAAGAAGATCATCTGTTCTTCGGCCGGGAGCAACACGTCGACGAGCTCGTGCGGCGCCTGCGCTCCCATCGATTCCTGGCGGTGGTGGGCACATCGGGCTGCGGCAAGTCGTCGCTCATCCGCTGCGGCCTGGTGCCCTCACTTCACGGCGGGCAGATGGTCAGCGCCGGGTCCAGCTGGCGCATCGCGATCTTCCGGCCGGGTGACGACCCCTTCGGGGAGCTGGCGGCCGCCATCGCCGCACCGGAAGTGCTCGACGAGCCTTCTCAGACGCGCGGGGTCGGCGGCGCCGCCATGGTCGATGCCACGCTGCGGCGGGGCCCGCGCGGCCTCACCGACGCGATCCAGCTGGCGCGATTGCCACCCGGCGAAAACGTGCTCGTGATCGTCGACCAGTTCGAAGAGCTGTTCCGGTTTCAGCGCAGCCGGCAGGTGGCCGACGCCCGCGGCGACGCGGTGGCGTTCGTCAAGCTCCTGCTCGACGCCAGTCAGCAGACCGACACCCCGATCTACGTCGTGCTGACGATGCGCTCGGACTTCATCGGTGAGTGCATCCAGTATCCGGGGCTGCCCGAGGCGCTCAACGCCGGGCAGTACCTCGTCCCGCGGATGACCCGCGACGAGCTGCGGTCGGCGATCGCCGGTCCCGTCGCGGTGGCAGGTGCCGAGATCACGCCGCGCATCGTGCAGCGTCTCCTGAACGAGGTGGGCTCCGATCAGGATCAACTGCCGGTGCTGCAACACGCGTTGATGCGCACCTGGGATCGCTGGGCGGCGCGCCCCGAGCCCCGGGGCCCGGTTGATCTCGCGGACTACGAGGCCGTCGGCGGCATGCGAGAGGCGCTCTCGCGCCACGCCGAGGAAGCGTTCGTCGAGGCCGGTGCGGGTTTCGGCCAGCACGTGGCCGAACAGATCTTTCGGGCGCTCACCGACCTCGTCACCGACCCGCGCGGCGTCAGGCGTCCCTGCTCGGTTGCCGAGCTCTGCGCCGTTGCCGCCGCGCCGAGCGCGGACGTGCAGCGTGTCATCGAGCTGTTTCGGCGGCCAGGCCGATCGTTTCTCATGCCGCCGGTGTCGGCGCCGCTCGAGCCCGACACCGTCGTCGATATCTCGCACGAGAGCCTGATGCGGTGCTGGACACGCCTGCGCGGCTGGGCCGAAGAGGAGCGCGCGTCGGCCACCGTCTACCTGCGGCTGTCGCGTGCGGCGCAGTGGTTTGCCGACGGCACCGCGGCGCTGTGGGGCCAGCCCGAGCTCGGAATGGGGCTCAAGTGGCGCCGCGATCACGGTCCGACGGCGGCCTGGGCCCGGCGCTACGACGACTCCTTCGATCGCGCGATGGGCTTTCTTCACGCGAGCGAGCGGGAGTGGGACCGCATCATCGAGGAGCGCCGCGCCGAGCGCCGCCGCCAATGGCGCCGCCTGCAGTGGGTCGCCGCGATGCTGGCGACGCTGCTCTTCGTAACCGGCGTGACCGCGTACCTGGCGACACGCGAAAGCCGTCGCGCACGAGCCGAGAGCGCCCGTGCCGAACAGAACCTGCAGCTGGCTCGCCAGGCGGTCGATGAGTCGCTCGCCGTCGTCCAGCGCGAACCCGCGCTCCTCGGAGTCGACGTGCCGGAGATCGTCGGCTTCCGCCGCGAGCTGCTGGAAAAGGCGCAGCGGTTCTACACCGAATTCATCGCTCAGGCGCCATCGAGCGAGGAGCTGCAGCGTGAGAACGCGATCGCGAAACTGCGTCTCGGGCACATCGATCGCGCGCTCGACGCCCGCGAGGCGGCCGTCGACGACTACCGGGCGGCGATCGAAGCGTTCAGCGCGCTGGTCGCGGCCCATCCCGATCGCGACGAGTATCAGTGGGCACTCGCCGACGCCCATAACTGGCTCGGGCAGGTCTTGTGGCTGCTCGGCAACCGTTTCGCCGAAGCCAAGGCCGCGTATGGCACCGCGCTCGAACAGGCGGCGCGGGCCGGCGCAACGTCAGCGGAGCACCAGCAGGCCGTCGCGCGCGTGCGCTACAACCGGGGCGTGCTGCTGGCCGACCACGTCGGCCGCGACGGCGTCGTCTTCGCCGACGCGGAAGCCGACCTGCGCGAGGCCGTGCGGCTGCTCGAGCCGCTGGCGGCAGGGTCATCGTCCGCCTCCCAGGATCTCGCGCGGGTGTACAACAACCTCGGCCGTGTCATTCTCGACCAGGAGCGGCCGGCGGAAGCCCGCGAATGGTACCAGCGTGCGGTTCTGATCCACGAAGCGTTGACGAAGCAGCAACCTGGAAATCGTGAGTACGCCATGGAGCTGGTGAAGTTCGACAACAATCTCGCCGACGTTCTGCGCGAGCTCGGTGACACTGCCGAGGCGACGCGGAGGAATGGGCTCGCCCTCGACGGCATCGAACGACTCGCGCGCGCGGCGCCGTCGGTCGGTATCGAGCGGGCCGATACCTATAACCTTCTCGGCAGCATCAGCCAGAACCGGTCGGCAGGCGCGGCACTCGCGCCCTACCGGCGGGCGCTCGAGCTGTTCACCGCGCTCGGCCGTGACGACGATACGCGACGCTTTCCCGAGTTCCACGAACGCTTCGGCGACCTGCTGGTGAACCTGGCCGATCTGCGTGCCGCGTCGCCACCCGCGGGCAGCCTGGCGGACGAGGCGTTGGACACGTACCTGGGATTTGCCGATCGGGCTGCCACTTCGGGCTCGCCCGCGGAGGCGCGCAGCGTGCTGGACACCCTCGACCGTGTCCGTCAGTCGCTGAGCGGCGGCGCCGCCTCGAAGCTCGATCTGGCCATGAATCGCTTGCGACCGTTGCTCGAGTCCCAGGCCGCCGCGGCCCCGGGGACATCTCGATGACCGCGTCCGGCAATCGACGGCGTGGCGTGCAAAAACTCAGAAGGGAGACCGGGATGACACGTTCGGTTCTTATCAGCCTGTGCGCGGCGCTGACTCTCGCCGCGAGCGCGACCCCCGCGCGGTCACAGCAGCTCGTGACCGCGACCGACGCCGACGAGGTGCGACTGCTGCGGATTGCCGATCCACAGCCGGTGCTGCAGCCGTCGCTCGAGCAGGCCAGAACCTCGGCGGTGCCGACGCGTTCTCCACGGCGGCGGCGCGGCAGCATGGTCGGCTACGTCGAAGATTCGACCATCGATTCGAGGGTTCGCGTGCGATTCGACTCGGCGTTCGAGAATCCGTTGCCCGATCGCGCCGAGTTCTTCTACGCCAAGTGCGGGTGCTACACCGGCCTCGACCACTCGAGCCCCCTCTTCGACCCCGACGCGCCCGGGCCGTCGCCCGGCATCGTCACGGAGCTCAAGTTCCAGCAGCTCAATGTGGAGGGGGAGATTGCAGTCAGCGACCGCTTCTCGCTGTTCGCGCAGATCCCGCTCCGGTGGCTGCAGCCCCAGTCTTTCGTTGCTGGCTTCGGCAGCTTCTCGAACCAGAGCGGCCTGAGCGATCTGCGGCTGGGAACGAAGATCGGCCTCCACGATTCGGCCGACGCCAGCGTGACGGCCAAAGTGGAAGTGTCCCTCCCGACCGGAGACCCGGAGAAGGGTCTGGGCACGAACCACACCAGCATCGATCCAGCGGTGCTCTATCGTCAGGATCTCTCGCCGGTCATCGCGATCGAATCGCAGTTCGGGGTGTGGTTCCCGATCGGCGGATCGGCGCCGGCGCCGACGAGTGGCGACGGCCATTTCGCCGGCCCGGTGCTGTACTACGGGATCGGTCCGAGCTTTACCGTCTATCAGTCGGACACCGTCCGGTTCGCTCCGGTCGTGGAGCTGGTGGGCTGGCACGTGCAGAGCGGCAACCAGACCGATCTCACCGACTTCGATGCCGGGGGCACCAACATCGTCAACATCAAGTTCGGTGCGCGGGTGTCGTTCGGTGACGGCTCGGTCTACGCCGGATACGGTCACGCCATGACGGACTCGGTCTGGTATCGCAACATCTTTCGCATGGAATACCGCCACTCCTTCTGACGGAGCGCCGCGGACGTCGTGGTTCCGGCTCGAGGCCGGAGCCGCGGCGAGGCGCACGACGCGCGATCCACCCGCGAGGGCCGGCTCAGATCTTTGCGCCCAGGTACGAGCAGACCCGCAGGAGGTCGGCGAACACGCCGCCGGCAGTGACGGCCGGGCCGGCACCGGGGCCTTGCACAACCAGCGGGTTCTGGTCGTAGCGTGAGGTGACGAATCGCACCACGTTGTCGGTGAGGTTGATGTTGGCGAACGGGTGCGAGCGCTCGAGCTCCATGAGCCCCACGGTGGCGCGGTTGCTCGCCGCGTCGAGTGCCCCGACGTAGCGCAGCACGCGGTTGCGGGCGCGCGCGGCCTCGAGCTTGGCCAGCATCGGCGCATCCAGCTCGGTGAGCCTCGCCATGAACTCATCGACGCCCACGCCAACGAGCGCCGGCGGGATCAGCCCTTCGAGCGCCACGTCGGCGAGCTCGAGGCGCATCCCCATCTCACGGGCGAGAATCACCAGCTTGCGCGCCACGTCGGTGCCGGAGAGATCGTCGCGCGGGTCGGGCTCGGTGTAGCCCTTCGCCTTGGCCGTCTTGACGATTGACGAGAACGGCTCGCTGCCGTCCCACACGTTGAAGAGATAGGCCAGGGTGCCCGAGAAAATGCCCTCGACCTTGCGGATCTCGTCGCCGGTTTCG
>Ga0173480_10000430_pt1 | contig 13919 bp, 12 predicted proteins | sample NitcycUS209509C1_FD_122622 | JGI IMG/M metagenome (GOLD analysis project Ga0173480, IMG submission 122622) | Soil microbial communities from Arlington Agricultural Research Station in Wisconsin, USA - Nitrogen cycling UWRJ-S209-509C-1 (version... | ecosystem: Environmental > Terrestrial > Soil... | reverse complement strand
TCCTCGGGTCGGCGTTCAACCCGCCTCACCTCGGCCACCTTGCGCTCGCCCAGGAGGCGCTCTGGCAGCTCGGCCTCGACGAGGTGGTTTTCGTCCCGACCGGCGAGGCGCCGCACAAGCGGATCGCCGAGGAGCCGGGCCGCGAGGCGCGGATGGAGATGACCCGTCTGGCCGCGGCGGAAGATCAGCGCTTCTCGGTTTCCCCCTTGGAGGTCGAGCGCGAGGGACCGTCCTACACGTATGAGACCTTGGAGGCACTTGCAAAGGACCGGGCCGACACGCAGCTGGTGTTCGTGATGGGGGCGGACGCTGCGGTCGGGCTGGAGAGCTGGCGCAACCCCGAGCGCGTAGTCGAGCTGGCGAGCCTGGCGGTGGCGCGTCGCGCCGGCGTCTCGGAGGCCGACGTCGCCGCGGTGCTACGCAGCCTCGGTGCAGACGAGCGGGCGACGATGCTGGAGATGCCCCAGTTCGGCGTCTCTTCCTCGGCGGTGCGCGAGCGGGCCAAGCAGGGCCGGCCGCTGCGCTTCCTGGTTCCAGATTCGGTCGCAAGTTTTATTGAGGAGAAGGGGATCTACCGATGAACCAGGCACAGTCCGAGCAGTTGGCGCGCAGTCTGGCGGCGATCGCCGACTCGAAAAAAGCCGAGGACCTGGTCGTCCTCGACATGCGAAAGCTGGTCGCCTACACCGACTTCCTCGCGATCTGCACCGCCCGCAGCGAGCGGCAGGCGCGGGCGATCGTCGACGAGGTGAGGCTGCGGGTAAAGCGCGAGTCGGGGCTTCTGCCGGGTGGGGTGGACGCCGGCGGCGAAGCGGGCTGGACGATCCTCGACTATCTCGACTGCGTTCTCCACGTCTTCACGCCGGAGGCGCGGGAGCGCTACGGGCTGGAGGATCTCTGGCGCGACGCGCCGCGACTGGAGCTCGATCTCGATGCTCCGGAAGCCTCCGAAGCGGCCAGCGCCTAGTTACCGTCCGAACGCCTCCGTACGGTTGCCGCCCATATGAATGGGTTCAGGCGTTCGCTGTTCGGGTACCGGCGCGCGGAAGTGGAGGAAGTGCTCTCTGCTCGCGACGCGCAGATCCTCCATGTCGAGCGGCAAGCCGCTGCTCAGCGCGAGACGATCGCCGAGATGGAAACGGAGACGACCGCCCTCGCCGGCATGGTGCTTGATCGCGAGCGGGAGATCCGGGCGTTGGACGGGCGCCTCCAAGAGGCCAACGAGTGCCACGACCGCAGCATCGCCGCGCTCGACGCGATCACCGCGCGGCTCGAGGAGCTGGAGACGCAGGCCCGCGGCCAGGCGACCCGGATTCGGATGAAGGCCCTGCGCGAGGCGGTCGAGGTCAGCAAGAAGGTGAAGGCACTGACCGACGTCGATCCGGTTTTCCAGTCCGAGCCGCAAGCGGCCGCCGAGTCCGAGCCGGAGCCGGCCGACGAGGGCCTCTACGCCGGGCGCGTCAAGCTTGAGATCGGCCCCCTCGGCGACTTTTCCCAGCTGGTTGGCTTCGAGGATGCGGTCGGCCAGCTCGGCGCCTCCGAGATCTCAGTCGAGCGCTTCTCCGAGGGCCGCGCCACTTTCTCGATGAACCTCGACCAGCCGGTCGACCTCCTGCGCGAACTCGAGGAGCTCTCCAACGTCGACTTCAAGGTCCGCCACAACGCCCCGGACAACCTGATCCTCGATGTAGACGAGGATCAGGGCCCCGAGCAGCGCGCCGCCTAGTTCTCCAGCAAGCCCGGTAAACTTCGCAGCCGACTTGGGGCTGTAGCTCAGCTGGAAGAGCGCTTCGCTGGCAGCGAAGAGGTCAGGGGTTCGAGCCCCCTCAGCTCCATGAAGCCTTGCTGATCCCGTTCTCGCGGGTGACGCTGATGTGCAGGGAGCAGAGGTCGATGATGTCGTCGGTGTGCGAGATGACGAAGATCTGCTCGAACTCGCCGCGGGAGAGCTCGATCAGCTGCTCCATCAGCATCTTGCGGCGTCCTATGTCCTGACTGCCGAAGACCTCGTCGAGGATGACGAAGCTGTGTTCGGTCCCGCGCTGGTGGGCGAGGGTCCTGGCCAGCGCCAGGCGCAGGCAGAGGGCGGCGAGGTCCTGCTCGCCACCGGAGAAGCGTTTGCTCCCGTAGAAGTCACGACCCTCAGCGATCTCCAGGAAGTAGTCCTCGGTCAGCCGGATCCGGGGATAGGTCGCTTCGGTGATCTGCCGCAGCAACTTGGAGGCTTCCGCTTCCACCATCGGCCGGGCGCGGCGGGAGGCCTCCTCGCGATAGTCCTCGAGCGCTCCCGCCAGCGCGGTGCGTAGCTCGAGCTCCTGCCGCTCCGCGTCGATCTTCGTCTCCAGCTCTCTCGCACCCTCCAGCCGGACCCGCGCCGCGGCGACTGCCTCCGACTCCGCCAGCGCCCTGCGGTTCGCCTCCTCGAGTGCCTCGCGCGCCTCTGCCAGCTTCTCTTCGAGCTGATCGCGTTCGGCGCTCATCTTCTCCTGGGCTCCCGGCTCGGGCGCCACCCTGTCGGCGCTCTGGCGCAATTTTTTGGTCTCTTTCGAGGCCTGCTCGACCTCCTTGCGTTGCGCTTTCACCTGCTTCCCGAGCAGCTCGGCGCTCGCCGCCTGGTCGCGGACGACTGCCAGCCGGCGCGTCGCCTCCTCGCGCGTTTCCAAGGCGGCCTTGACCGCCGCATGCGCCTCCGGGTCGTATCCGTCGGCGGAGGTCTCGGCCAGTTGCTCGGCAAGGAAGGCGACCTGCTGTTCGGCTTTGGCTTTTTGCCCCTTCGCCGTGCGCCGGCCGGCTTCCGTCTTCGCGTTCTCCTCAGCCTTCGTCCGGAGCTTCGGAATCGCTTTCTCCAGCGCCGCATGCGCCGCTTCGAGCTCGTTCTCGGCCGCCGTCGTCTGCTCCAGTAGCTCTTTGGCCCGCGCCGCCTCGGCTGCAAGCGCGGCCTCGGTGCCGAAGTCGCCCAGGGACTCGAGTTCGGACCGCAGCTGCATTTCCCGCTGGGCTTCTCGTTCGAGCTTCGCCACCGCTTTCTCCATCTGAGCGACTTTGCGATCAAGCGCTTTGTGTTGCCGGCGCGCGTCGGCGATTGCCGCATCGAGGCTGGCGGTCACTTCCTTGGTTGTGCCTTCGAGATCGCGGTGGCAGGTGGGGCAGACCCCCGACTCGCCCGCGGCGTTGCGGTGGCGTTCCTGGTGGGCGATCTCCGCTTTCGCTTCGGCCCGCTGATCGCGCATCTCCTGTAGGCCTTCGTGTGACTCCTCCAGGCGGTCCTCCGCCGCGGACAGCTTCTCGATCTCCCGCTCGATCTCCGCGCCGCGCCTTGCCCGCTCGATCTTTTCGAGGACGAGCCGGGCGCCCTCCTCGGCCTCCTGGCGCGCGGCGCCCGCCTCCCGCAACTGGCCGCTGAGGGTGTTGAGCTCCTCCTGGGCACTGCTGAGCTCCGCTGCGGGGTCGCCCTCCGCGGTCGGGCCGAGGTCGGCGAGCGCGTCGGTTGCCGAGGCGAGCTCTTCGAGAGCAAGGCGCTCCTTCTCCTTCAGTCCCTGGCGGCGCTCATGGCTCTGCTGCAGCAAGTCGAGCTCCCGCTCGCGTGCCTCGAGCCCCTCGCCGCCGCGCAAGGCTGCCTCGATCTCACCCTGTTCGGTCTTCGCGGCCAGCGCTGCCCGCAGTTGCTCGTCCCTGCTCTCGAGCGCCTCTTGCTTCCGCGTGAGGATGCCCTCCGCGCGCTCGGCCTTTAGCTGCCGCTCGGCGTGCTCGCTGAGCTGGGCGGTGAGTTTGTCGATGGCTTTGTTCGTTTTTTTCAGCTTCGCCTCGTGGGCGGCGATCTCCCGTTTCAGCCGTTTGACCGCGGGCGCGGCGTCTCGGGCCTCCTTTTCGCGCCGTTTGACCTCGGATTTCAGCTCGGCGGTGTCGGGTGCCTCCCGGCGCAGGCCCTCCAGGACCAATTGCTGCTCGCGCGCGTCGACCTCGGCGAGTTCGACCGCCTTGCGCAGGTGGCGGATTCCGAGCAGACGCTCCAGCTGGTCTTTCCGTTTGCGCGGGTCTTTGGAGGAGAGCGCCTCGACCTCTTTCTGGGGCGCGTAGAAGGTGCCGCGGAACATCTCCTTCGTCAGACCCAGGCGCACCGCCACCTCTTGGGAAGTCCCGCTCAGGGTGTGGGCTAGCCGCTCGTCCGTGGCCACATCGGTCAGCCAGGCGTCCTTGCCGTCGATCCTCGTCACCCGCAGGGCCTGGCCGGCCACTTCAAATTCCAGGGTGACGCAGCATTCCTCCCGCTCAACCCCCTCGCGGGCAACACGCAGGGAGCCGGCGCCCCTGCCGCCGCCGTAGAGCGCCCACTCGATCGCCGCGAAGATCGTGCTCTTTCCCGCCCCGTTCGGTCCCGTGATCGCGAAGACCCCGGCGGCGTTGAGGTCGAGATCGAGCTCGGCGAAGGAGCGGAAGTTCCTCGCCTCGAGGCGCAGCAGCCTCATGCACCGATTTCCTCGGCCGCGCGGGTCAGGTAGGACTCGCCGCGGCTGACAAACGCCTCCGGCTCGACTCCGGAGGGGACCCGCTTGGCGAGGAAGTCGCGCAGCTCGGCGGGCGCCGCCGGTTGCGGGATCCCGGAGCCGGACTCGACGAACTCGGGTTCGAGCTCGAAGTGGAGGCAGTGGGCGAACGCGTCGCCAACTTTGCGGCGGTCGATCGCCCCGAACCGCTCGAAGCTGACGTTGGCAATCGGCACCCTGACGATCGCTCCCTCCAGGCCTTTGCCTTTCGCCAGACGGCAGATCTTCTTGGTCAGGTCGCCGCTGCTGCCGTCGACCGTCGCGAGCCGCTTGCGAGTGCGCCCCTCGAGCTCGTGCAGCCGGATGAACCCTTTGTCGAGGGGATCGGCGGAGAGATCGACCTCGACGATTCCCTTCCGCTTCGCTTTGTCAGCCCAGCTCAGCCGTTCCGGCGAGCCGGCGTAGACGGCGTTGACCCGCGGCCGGTCGAACTGGTGGAGGTGGCCGAGGGCGATGTAGTCGAAGCCCGCCACCGACTCGAGAATCTCCCCCGGCAGCTCGGATGCGCCCGGCTCGCCGGCTCCGACCCGCGAAAGCCCTGCGAGGCCGACGTGCGCGACCAGCAGGTTGAACCGGGCGTCCGGATCGGGATCCGCGGCCGCGATCCAGCCCGCCATCTCCTCGTGGTCGTGGCTGTGGGGGACGGCGGTGACGCCGAGCTCGCCGAAGTGCAGTTGTTTTGGCTGCCCGTGCACCGCGTCGACTCCGAATCGCTCCAGCAGCGAGAACGGGTGCGCGACCGCCCGGCCGCGGGGGGTCGAGTGGTTGCCGGCGATGACGACGAACTCGATCCCGGCCTCGCGCAACCGCGCGATCTGGTCGAGCGCCACGCCCAGCGCCGCCGCGGCCGGGTGGTGGCCGTGGAAGAGGTCGCCGGAGTGGACCACGGCCGCCGGTTCCAGCTCGATCGCTTTGTCGATCGCCCGGGCGAAGACGGCGTAGACGTCCTGCTCGCGGACGTTGCGACCCTCAGCGTCGGTGTGATGCAACTCGCGCAGTCCCAGATGGGTATCGGAGAGGTGGACGATCCTCACGCTAGAGGTGGTAGCAGCTTCAGCAGCCGCAGGCGGAGGCGCATCGCCGGAGCCGAGACCTCGAAGCGGCTGGCAAGCGCCGGCAGGTTGAACCCGGTGGCGTGGGCCTGCTCGTTGACCAGGCGCTCCGGCATCAGCAGCTCACGCGCGAAAACGTTGGCCTCCCGCTCGCGCTGGCGCAGCTCGGGAAGCTCCTCGCCGGACGGGTCCTCGTCGATCTCGCGGATGTCGGCGGGCCGGTCGTAGAAAGCCTCCTTTGCGACGGGAACGTGCAGAACCAGGTGGCCGATCTCGTGGGCGATCGTGAAGCGGCGCCGGCCCGGGCTGCGACGAGCCTCGCTGCGGTCGACCCAGACGATCATCTCCTCGGGATCGAGCATGCCCGAGAGTCGGCCCTGGTCGGTGGGCGCTCCGGGACGGGTGCGGAGGTCATCTGCTTCGTCGATGAAGAGGCCGAGGAGGGAGCTGGCCACCCGCTCGACTGGGACCGGCGGCGCCTCGGCCGCCTCGTAGCGCTCCTCGAAATCGCGGAGCAGCGCCTCCGCGGCTGCGACCGGCTTAGGCGTCGAGGCCGCCATGGAACAGTCGCTCGACCAGCTCGACCTCCGGGTCGGGAAGCCTCGTGTCGGAAGAAGGCGAGGATGACGGTCGAGCACCGGCGCTCCGGCCCATCGCCGGCGCGCTCCTCAGGGACGGCTCATGTGCCGCGGGCCTGGCGGCGGCCAGCACCTCGGCCGGGTCGACGTCGAAGACCGCAGCCAGCGAGCCGAGGAGGCGGCGGCTGAGCCTCGAGCCGAGGAGCTTGCCGGTCTCGAGGCGGTGGTAGTTGCGGGCCAGGGCCCGGCGCCCGTCTTCTCCCTCGACTTCGAAGTCCACGGCCAGCCGCTCGACCACGGCGTCGGGCTCGATCCCGCGTGCGTTCCGCATCGCCTTCAAGGTCCCGGGCAGGATTCCGGCCACCCCCCGACTGCCCAGGACCTCGTCGACGACCGCGACAGCGCGTTCGTAACCCTTGCTGTCAGCAGTCTCTGGGGGTGCCGCCGGCCCGCGGGCGAGGAGGACGTCGGCGAGCATCCGGCCCAGCTCGTCCCGCTGCCCGCGAGGGACGAGGCGCAGGTACTCCTCGATCGGCTTCTCCGTCCCTTTCTTCAAGTCGTCGAGCGCTTGCCAGAAGGCTCGCTCGAATGCCTCTTCGGCGCTCATGAGTTCTCCCAGTCGTTGGGTCGAACCTGCCCGGTTTCGATCGCCTCGTCAAGCCCCTTGATCAGCCGCAGCTGCGGGGTGTGGGCCGTGAGTCGCGGAGCGCTCTTCTGCAGGGGCCAGGAGCGTTCGACGCAGGCGGCGGCGATCTCGGCGGCCAGGGCGTGGACCTGCGGCTGCGGCTCGACTCGCGAGAGGCGCAGGAGCATCCGCGCCGAGGCATCCTCGATCGCCAGCTCGATCTCCTGATCGCTCAGCCCGGAAGCCTCCCCCCGGGTGCGGCAGACCCGCTCGATGACCGCCACGCCGCGCAGGCAGAGGTTCCAGAGGACGAACTCGAAGCGCTCGTCATTGGCGGCGACGGTTTCGGCGCGGACGGCCTCCAGCTGGACGTCATCGAGCCTTTCGACTGCTTTCTCTTCGATCGGGTCGAACTGCGCCATACCGCCTACACCGTCCCGTAATCGCGATTTCTTACACCCGGCGGCGCGTTTCTTCGCATCTTCTTGAAGATGCGGTGCATCGCCGTATCGACGGCCCCTCGTTTCATCCCGTGGCGCTCGCCGATCTCGGCCGGCGAGAGGTCGAGGACCAGGCGGTCGCGGGCCAGCTCGCGCTCACGCTCGTTCAGGCCGGCGAGGTACGGCTCCAGCGCGTCGTTCATCTCCCTCGGGCCGGGAGCTCCGCGCGGCGCGCCCACCTCGGAGAGATCGACCGGGTCGACCGGCGTCGACTCGTTGCGGGCCGATCGCCGCCGGTAGTCCTTGATCGCGTAGCTGAGGTTGGTGAAGGCGACCACGCGGAAGGAGGTGTCGAACTCGAGCTTGCGCTCGAGCATGCGCGCCAGCCGGCGCAGGAGGTCCCCGGCGATCTCGTCCGCGTCGGCCTTCGGGTCGTCTGCGCCGCCGATCCTGCCGTAGGCGATCGAGCGCGCCCAGGTCCAGTAGGGCCCGAGCAGGCGGGAGATAGCCTCGCGTTCGGCCGCGGTATCGCCGGCAGCTCGCGCCGCGCGCGCCCGGCGCAGGTAACGCTCGTCGTGAGCGTCGGGTGGCGTTGGTTCTTCGCTCATCAAGGTGACGTACCTAGTAGACCGCAAGCCGCTCGGGATTTCTTACAGCTGTGAGAAGTGCCGCTGAGCGTGCGGCTAAGAGGGTGATGCCGAAACTAAGGCTTAGCGGAATACGCAAGTCGCGCGTTCGACGACATGCCTTGAGCTTGCCTCTATGGACCTGGGGCCAGCGGGGCAATTCCCTCCCCTAAATGCCGCGGCGCGACGACCCACAGATTGGACTCGGGAAAGCAATCCGAGCTCTGCGCACAGAGGGCAAACTGAGCCAGGAGGCGCTGGGGGAACGGGCGGAAATTCACCCGACCTGGATCTCCCACATCGAGTCTGGCCGGATCAACCCGACTTGGGGCAACGTGCGGCGAATCTCCCGGGGACTGAAAGTGCCGCTGCCGCGGCTCGCGCAACTGGCCGAGGAGTACGAGGCGAAGTTCGGCAGCTGAAGCGCAGCTTCCCCTGGCGGATGAAGGCGCTGACGATCACGGCCGCTTTTCCTTGCGCGTCGAAGACGACAGCGATGCCACCTCGGCGTGGACTCGGCACCTTGGTCGAGCACCAGCTGAAGGTGCTGCCGGCGCGGCGCTGGGGCTGGCCGGCGGGGCGCAGGATCTGCTCTGGGCTGCGGCCCAACCGCAGCGGCCCGAACCCGTCGCGGGCGAGGCGGCGCGGGGGTGCCAGGCAGCGCGTCGCCGGTACGCCGACGGCCCGCTCCCAGGTCTGCAGGTAGGCCTCGGCGCCGCCCAGAAGGTCGTTGGCGATCGGCTGCCCGGCGAGCAGCCGCAGCTGCTCCATCCAATCGGGGTAAAGCCCATAGTGGGCAACCCCGTCGACGTTGACGTCGTAGACCCGTTGGCCGGAGACCTGGCGATCGAAACTGATGCTCCCGTCGAGCGATTTGAACGGATAGGTGACGGGGTTCGGTTTGTCGGCTCCGCGCGCCGGCGGCTGGGAATGGAAGCCGTTGGCGTCGGCGCCGAACCCGATCCCGAAGCGGTAACGCGGGTCGGCGACGGCGCGCAGCTGCCGCCATTCCTCGATGAAGCTCTCGGGGCTGGTGGTGATCGGCTCGATGAAGCCGCCGAGCCCGTAGACGCGCGAGCGCAGGTGCGAGTCCATCCAGGAGTGGGAGGAGAGGACGCCCGAGTAGTTGCGCGCTTCGGCCAGCGCCAGGGCACGCGAGGCCGACTTTGCGCTCATGTGGTCGACCTCGACCATCAGCCCGCGGTCAATCATCTGTTCCACCGTGAATTCGCCCAGCGGGGTCAGGCCAAGCGCGTTGCAGTGGGGCGGGGGCGGATACAGCGGCACCAGGCCGGCCGGGAAGAAAGAGAGCAGCCCGGTGTCGATGATGTCCTCCGGCACGACGGTCGCCTGCTCGTTGTCCGTTTCCGGGCCTTTGCAGCGTTCCACTTTCCAGAAGTGACCGGTCTGCTTGAAGTTGGCGGCATTGATCGCGGCCCCGAAGGTGCCGCTGTCGAAGCGGACTCCGCCCAGGGCGTTGTCGAACTTGTGGATCGGGAAAAAGGAGGCGACGCCCATCTGCTGGATTTCGTCCAGGCCGGCGACGATCTGATCGCGGTTGCAGCGCGGCAGTAGTTCCGAGCCGCCGCAGCCGAAGATCTCCGAGGTCTCGATCCCCAGCACCACCGCCAACTTGCCTTCGTTGACCACCCGGCGCGCTTCGAATGGGTCGCGAACGATCCGGAACCAGCCTTGGCCGGGGCCACCGGCCTTGGCGTCGATGAAGTCCTGCAGTTCGTGGATCCGCCGGTACTGGAGCCGGATGCTGTCCATGTCGTCGCAGCTGTTGTGTTTCAGCGGGTAGACCTGGCAGAGGGCGACGTTCTCGACCAGGTCGTTGACCATGATCCGCACGCCGCCGAGGTAGGCGCGCTCGATCCAGCGGTAGTAGGTCTGCTCGTGGGTCTGCGAGGCGGGCGCCGGCCAGCCTTTGAAGGTCGGCCAGCCAACCGGGTCGTGTTTGCGCAGCGGGTCGCCGTAGAGGGCGTTCTCGAGCACCGCGCCGGTGCCGTCCGGGTAGTGGTCGGGGCAGTCGACAAGCGCCACCGCCGGGCCAGCAGGGTTCCACGGTTCGCCGCAGTGGGCATCGCCGCCGAGGAACTCATACGCGGTGACGTGGTTGTGACCATCGATCGTGCCCTGAACTTCGGCGTAGGGAGAGGCGCCGTGCCAGGGGGTGCCGCTGGCGTTGAGGTCGATCTCCGCCGTCTCGGCGCCGGCGGTGCCGACGGTCGCAAAGACCGCCAGCAGCGCCAGCGCTCCAACGTGCCATCTCTCCCTCACTCGCCGCATAAGTCTCCTTGCCCAAACTTCTTACCCAATATTTAGTAACAGAATCCGCGCCCTCAAAGCAACCCCCGTCGCTGCCGATGGTTGAACCGTGAGCACGGCTAACGAGCACGTGTTCTCGCACGGGATGCGGGACACGCGGGCGACCCTGGACCTCTGGGCCCAGCACCCCTGGCGGGTGCTGCGCGGCTGGATCGCCCTCAGCGTCGCCGTGGCACTGACGCTGCTGACGGCGACCTGGTTCGTCGCCGGGCTGCTGACTCCCGACCTGTCCCCGATCCACTTGGCCGGCCTCACCTATCCGGCGGAGCCAGGCGACATGCTGCCGATCCTCTACCGCAACTCGCTCGTCCTCGCGCTGCACGCGACCGCCTGTATCGCCGGCTTCATCGCCGGCGCCTCGATGCCGATCGCCGCTGCGCAGCGGACCGGGTTCAGCCGCTGGATCCACGTCAAGGCCGGCGAGTTCGCGATCCTCTTCGTCGCCGCCGTCACCCTCTTCTCTCTATCGACCCAGGCGCTCTACCTCGGCTTCCAGGGCTCGACCCTCGCCTACCAGTTGCAGATCTCTCGCTTCGAGCTGATCCTCAGCGTCCTGCCGCACGCTCTGCCGGAGCTGACCGCACTCTTCCTGCCGCTCGCCGCCTGGCTGATCGCCAGCCGCCGAGGCGAGTGGAACCAGCTGCTAGCCGCCACCCTGATCACGGTGATGCTGGCGATCCCGGTCGTCATCCTCGCCGCGGCGATCGAGGTCTATATCTGGCCGCAGATTCTCGAACAGCTCTCGCCGGGCCTGCGCGTCATCTTCTGAGGGGAGGCCCGGGCGCCGAAGCGCCGCTGCACGTCTGGCTCGTAAGATCGCCGCTGATGGCGGGTTACGAGCCGAAAGAGATCGAGCGCAAGTGGCAGGCGGTTTGGGCCGAGGAGAAGACCTGGGAGGTCGCCAACCCCGGTCAGCCCGGCTTCGACGCCGAGAAGCCGAAGGCCTACGTGCTGGAGATGCTGCCCTACCCCTCCGGCGAGCCCCACGTCGGCCATCTCAAGTGCTACGCGGTCGGCGACGCGATCGCCCACTTCCGCCGCCGCCACGGCTTCGAGGTGATCCACCCGATGGGGTACGACAGCTTTGGCCTGCCGGCGGAGAACAACGCGATCAAAACCGGCGAGCCGCCGCGGGTCGCGACCGAGCGCTCGATCGAGTCCTTCCGGCGCCAGTTCCGCGAGTGGGGGATCTCGATCGACTGGAGTCGGGAACTGGCGACCCACACCCCCGAGTACTACCGCTGGACCCAGTGGATCTTTCTGCAGCTGTTCGAGCGCGGTCTCGCCTACCGCACCGAGGCGCCGGTCCAGTGGTGCCCGAAGGACGCCACGGTGCTGGCCAACGAGCAGGTCGTCGACGGCCGCTGCGAGCGCTGCGGCACCGAGGTGATCCAGAAAAACCTCGAGCAGTGGTTCTTCCGCATCACCGAGTACGCCGACCGGCTGCTGGAGGACTTCGACCTGCTCGAGTCCTGGCCCGAGCACGTGATCACCATGCAGCGCAACTGGATCGGCCGCTCCGAGGGCGCCGAGGTCGTCTTCCGTTGCGAGGAGGTCGACCTCGACTTCCCGGTCTTCACCACCCGTCCCGACACCCTCTTCGGCGCCACCTTCTTTGTGCTGGCACCCGAGCACCCGGAGCTGATGCGGCTGGTCGAGGGCACGCCGGCCGCTGGGGAGGTCCGCGAGTACGTCAACCGGGTCGGGCGCGAGTCGGCCGAGGAGCGCGGGGCGGAGGACCGCGAGAAGACTGGGGTGCCGCTCGGCCGCTCGGTCGTCAACCCGGTCAACGGCGAGGAGATCCCGATGTTCGTCGCCGACTACGTGCTGATGGAGTACGGCACCGGGGCGATCATGGCGGTGCCGGGACACGATTCCCGCGACTACGAATTCGCCCAGAAGTTCGGCTTGCCCGTCAAGCGGGTGATCGAGGGCAGCGACCCCGAAACGGCGCGCGACGACCAGGGGCTTCCCTACCCGGGCGACGGAGCGATGACCGGCTCGGGCCGCTTCGACGGCAAGCACAACCGCGAGGCCTACGACGAGATCGTTGCCTGGCTCAACTCAGAGGGTCGCGGCGAACCAGCCGTCAACTACCGGCTGCGCGATTGGCTGGTCAGCCGTCAGCGCTACTGGGGGGCGCCGATCCCAGTCGTCTACTGCGACGAGTGCGGGATCGTGCCAGTTCCCGCGGAGCAACTGCCGGTCGAGCTGCCCGAGATCGAGGACTACGCGCCGCAGGGAAAAAGCCCGCTGGCCGCGGCCGGGGACTGGGTCGCGACCGAGTGCCCGCACTGCGGCGGTGAGGCAAGGCGCGAGACCGACACGATGGACACCTTTGTCGACTCCTCCTGGTACTTCCTTCGCTACCTGGACGCCCATAACACCGACGCTGCCTGGGACCGCGAGGCAGCCGACCATTGGATGCCGGTCGACCAGTACATCGGCGGAGTCGAGCACGCGATCCTGCACCTGATGTACGCGCGTTTCTTCACCAAGGCGCTGGCCGACCTCGGCCACCTCGGCGTGCAGGAGCCGTTTGCCAATCTCTTCACCCAGGGGATGATCACCCGCGACGGGGCGAAGATGTCGAAGTCGAAGGGCAACACGGTCAGCCCCGGCGACTACGTCGAGCGCTACGGCGCCGACACCGCTCGTACGTACGTCTGCTTCATGGGCCCGCCCGAGCGCGGCGGCGACTGGACCGACGAGGGTGTCGAGGGCGTCAATCGCTTCCTCTCGCGGCTCTGGCGGCTCTGCGAGGAGGTCGACGAGCGAACCAATCCCGTCGACTGGGATTCCCGAGAAGGTGGGGAAGAGGCATTAGAGCTGCTCCGCAAGGCGCACTGGGCGATCGACAAGGCGACCCGGGACTTCAGCCGTGGCTTCCAGTTCAACACGGTCATCGCTGCGGTGATGGAGTTGGTCAACGACACCTACCGCCTCAAGGACGGCCTCTTCAATGATCCCGACGGTGTGTCTGCCCTGCGCTTCGCCACCTCAACCGCGGCCTCGCTGGTCTTTCCCTTCGCCCCGCACCTCGGCAGCGAGGTGTTTTTCCGGCTGACCGGAGAGCGGGTCTGGGAGCAGCCCTGGCCGCAGGCGGACCCGGCGCTGCTGGTCAGCGACACGGTGACCCTCGTCGTCCAGGTCAACGGCAAGCTGCGCGACCGGATCGAGGCGCCGGCCGAGGCCTCGAAGGAGGAGCTGCTGCGACTGGCGCGAGAAAGCGAGAAGGTCGCCAAGCATCTCGATGGCCAGCAAATAGTCAAGGAAATTGTAGTTCCGGGCAAGCTGGTCAACCTGGTGGTCCGATAGCGCCCTCCGCCGGGGCCTGTCGTTCTGCTAGAAAGCCGCCGAATGCTGGTCAGGCGCCTGCAAGACACGGCGGTGGAGGAGTGGCACCGGATCCGGGCCCACGTTCTGATGGACGCGGGGGAACTCGGTTCGCGCAATCTCTCCGTCACCTGGGTCTGCGTTCCCGGTGGGGCGGAGCAGACGCTGCACTCCAACAGCGAGGCCGAGCAGGCCTACGTCGTCGTCCGCGGTCGCGGCACGATGTCGGTCGCCGGCGATACGCAGGAGGTGGGCGAGGGGGACCTGATCCTGGTCCCGCCCGCGACCGAGCACTCGATTGGCAACGAGGGCGATGCCGAGCTGGTCTGCGTCTCGATTCAGTCGCCGCCGGTGGCGGCCACCGAGTTGTACAGCGACCAGCTGGCG
>Ga0173480_10000427_pt1 | contig 13950 bp, 9 predicted proteins | sample NitcycUS209509C1_FD_122622 | JGI IMG/M metagenome (GOLD analysis project Ga0173480, IMG submission 122622) | Soil microbial communities from Arlington Agricultural Research Station in Wisconsin, USA - Nitrogen cycling UWRJ-S209-509C-1 (version... | ecosystem: Environmental > Terrestrial > Soil >... | reverse complement strand
GGCCGGCTGAAGCCGGCCCCCACACCCGTCCAGGGCGGACCCCCACACGGCGACCTCCAACGGGCCTCATGGCGCTGTCGGCATCCGCCGACAATTAATCCGTCAAATTGCCGCCGCATTGTTAATTTTGTAAATTCATCAACTACAATTCGACGTTCCCACACGCCAAGATCTGATGACGCGTCGAGTTCTGGAAGCCGTCGTGCTGACGGCGGTGTATTTCGCCGCCGGCAAGCTCGGACTGTCTATGGCCGTCGTGAACGACAGTGCCAGCGCGGTATGGCCGCCGGCGGGGCTTGCTGTCGGTGCACTGATGATCCTCGGCGTCCGCGTGTGGCCGGCGGTGGCCGTCGGCGCCTTCCTGGTCAACTTCACCACGTCGCATCTCGTGGGAGCGTCGCTGGTCATCGCCGTCGGGAACACCCTGGAGGCGCTCGCCGGATGGTGGCTGGTGAGCCGCTTCGCGAGTGGCGACAAGGCGTTCGAGCGGCCGTACACAACCCTCCGCTTTGCCCTGTTCGTCGGCGCTCTGTCACCGGTGATTGCGGCGACCGTCGGCACCATCGCACTGCGCGCCTCCAGTCTGGCAGCTCCCGCCGATACAACCGCGGTGTGGGTGACCTGGTGGCTCGGCGACGCCGTCGGCATCCTGCTCGTGACTCCGGTCATCGTCATGTGGGCCAGGCCGCCGAAGAAACGATGGTCGCTGTCGCGTCTTGCCGAGATGACGGCCGTCGCGGCGGCCGTGGCCGTCACCGCGTGGGCGGTTTTCGGCGACACGACCATCGGTCGAAGCCGCTATCCGGTACCGTTCCTCACCGTACCGGTGCTGATGTGGCCGGCCTTCCGGCTCGGGAGTCGTGAGACGGCGCTGGCGACGGTGCTGATGTCCGTCGTGGCCGTCGGCGGCACCGTCAATGGCTTCGGGCCGTTCTTCCGCACGTCGTCGTCCAACGAGTCGCTGCTGTTCCTGCAGGCCTTTGTCGGCGTCTGGACCATCGTGATGCTGGCGGTGTCGGCGGAAGTCGAGACGAGGCAGGGTGCCGAACGTGACGTGCGGCTGTTGAACGAACAGCTGGAAGAACGCGTCCACCTACGGACTGGCGAGCTGCGCCGCATGCGCGATCGCCTCGTCGAAGCGCAGCGCGTTGCCAATGTCGGCAGCTGGGAGTGGGACGTTCAGGCCAACACCATCTGGTGGTCGGAGGAGCTCTACCGCATCTTCCGCGTATCGCTCTCGACTCAGCTCACGTACGAGCATTACCTCGGATTGCTGCATCCGGACGATCGCGGACGCGTCGAAAGCGCGGTCGGCAAGGCGCTCTCGGACCGGCGCTCCTTTTCCGTGGAACATCGCGTCACGTGGCCGGACGGATCGGTTCGCACCATCGAGGGCGATGGGCACCTCATCGCCGACGACACCGACGGTACGATTCGGATGGTCGGCACCTGTCGCGACGTCACCGAATTGCGACAGGCGGACGAGTTGAGACTGGAGCGCATTCGTGAGCAGGCGGCCCGTGTCGAAGCCGAGGATGCCAACCGCGCCAAGGACGAATTTCTCGCCACGTTGTCGCACGAACTGCGGACCCCGCTCAATGCGGCGCTCGGCTGGACGCACATGCTGCGCGACGTGCTCGACAATCCCTCGGCGCGTCAGCGCGCCATCGAGGCGATCCTGCGGAACCTGCAGGCGCAGGCGCGACTGGTGTCGGACATGATGGACCTGTCGCACATCACGCTGCGGACATTGCGGCTGGAACAGGCGCCGGTCGACATGGTGGACGTGGTGCGCAGCGCCACCGACAGCCTGCGGGCGACGGTCAATGCGCGAGGGCTCACCATCGAGGCACGAATACCGGACTCTCCCGTGTATGTGCTGGGCGACGGAGGGCGGCTACAGCAGGTCGTGTGGAACCTGCTGTCGAATTCGGCCAAGTTCAGTGAAGAGGGCGGTGTGGTCTCGGTGGCGTTGAGCCTCGAGTCGGACGCGGTGCGACTGATGGTGGAGGATGAGGGGCAAGGCATCGAGCCGGCCTTCATCCCCTATCTCTTCGACCGGTTCCGGCAGGCCGATTCCACGGCGACGCGCGAGCACGGCGGGCTGGGTCTCGGGCTCGCCATTGCCCGGCATCTCGTCGAGGCCCATGGCGGCCGGATCGACGCGGCCAACCGCGAGGGCGGCGGCGCCGTCTTCACGGTCATCCTGCCGCCGGCACCGGCAAACGTCGGCGTCTAAGGTCCCGTTCGAGCCTAAGTCCGGGGATTAGCTGCGCCGGCGGCCGCGCGATTCGGCGACCCGCCGTCGCGCCTCGGGTTCCGAATCCTTCTCGGGTTCCTGCGACCGATCGCCGACGACGACGAAGTCCGCCGCATCCCAGGTGAAGGGAGGCGCCTGGCGCCGGTCCTGTGCGCGGCGATCCGGACCCTCGGGTGAGGATCCCGAGCGACGCTCGCTGGTCCGCCGATCCCACTTCACCTCGACCGGAAGGCCTTCGCCTTTGGTCTTCAGCTGATCGAAGCGGCGCAGCGCGCCGCGCTTGACGCGGATCACGGTTTTGTCGGCGCCGTCGCCGTTGTCGTTTGCCGTTGCCGGCGGTTCCACACGGGTGCGTTCGGACCTGCTGCGCATGACAGTCTGAGTATCGGCAATGGCTGCCCGGTACTTTGCTCATCCACTGGGGTTATAACTTGCCGGTTCAGGCCCGCTGCGCACCAGTGGGCAGCCGCTGACATGGTTGAGTAGTGCGATGCCCAGTGATCAGTTACCACGCCGTGATTTGTCGATCGGCGCCGAGCGCTTGGCGAGCCCAGGCCTACGTCCGTGATCGATCCACTCTACCCGCGGGGTCGTACACCATTCACGTGATGCGGCGTGGGGTTTCGTGAAGGAATTCTGAGCCACAAAATGGCGAGCCGGGAGGCATACAACGCCTCCCGTTCGTGTGGTGGGGATGTCTGTCGGCCGCCCAGAGTGGCGATCGAGCGAAGCTGTATCCCCTAGAGCAAGCGTGGTGCCACGTACGCCACGGCCGATTCTCGCGTGGGGGCCGCCCTTAGGCGGCCCTGGGCCGGCTGAAGCCGGCCCCGACATCAAGGCGAACGCCGGCCTCCACATCATGGAAGCCCCGGCCACCCTGCGCCGTGGGTCAGTGAACCGGTGGCCGCGGCTCGCCGACCGCGATCGCGAGCTGTTGCGGCAGTGGCCGCACGTCGTCGTGATCTGCCACTGCCGGCTCGTGGTCGCTCTCACGCATCCGGTAGCTTTCGACCATCGTCATGAGCGCCTGAATCTGATCGTTCTTCAGGGCGAGCTCGCGCTGCGCCTCGCGATCGCGCTGTGCCCAGCCGGCGATGCGTCCGGCTTCGTGCCCTTCACGCCACCCGCGTCCGAAGTCGGAGTCACTCTGCTGGGAGAGCAGCTCGCGGAGATCCTTGCCGAGCGACTCGTACGCAGCGTTCACGCGGTACCGCACCGTCTCCGGGCAATAGCGCCAGGCGTTGGCGTTGATTTCGAGCCAGAAGCGATTGATGGAACCGAGAATCGAATTGGTCATACGACAACCGCACGTCCAGGGGGTGTTCGCAGTGTAGTCCGATCGAAGTGTGGGGCAAAGGCCGAAGCACGAATGTTTGCCGACATTTTTCATGGCTGAGTGCAACTGTCGCGATGAGGTTGATGTCATGTCGTGCGATCGTGTGTTGATGACGTTCGGGGCGCGCGTTCCGCCGCGTGCTAGGATTTCTGCATTCCTCGTTCGCGCCTCTCACGAAGTAACGTTCCGATCATCTGTTCATGTCCCGTTCTCTCACTTCGTCTGTCGTACTCACGTGCGGTGCTGTGGCCGCACTGAGCGTCCTCGTCAGTGCCGGTCGCCGCGCGCGAGCGTCCTCCGTGGCGCAGGAACCGCCGCCTGCGACGGCGCGGCCAGTCGTGGGCATCGTCGATCGGCGAGCGTCCGCCGCACGACCTGCCACCGTGCCCGACCCGGCGCGGAACCGGGATCATCCGGCGCGCGATCGCGCCGAAGCGCTCAGTCGCCGCAAGCAGGACTTCCTTGGTCTGCTCTCGCACGAGCTCCGGAATCCTTTGTCCGCGATTCAGGTAGCCCTGGCGGTGATGCGGGCGCGAGAGAACATCACATCGGGTCAGCAGGCGCGCACGGTAATCGAGCGGCAGGTCGCGCACATTGCGCGTCTGGTGGAGGATCTCGTCGACTCGGCGCGGATCGAGCGCGGAACGTTGTCGCTTCAGCAGCAGCCGCTGGATCTGCGCGAGGTGCTGCGCACCGCCGTGGACATGGCGCAGCCGTCGGTGGACCATCGGCGACAGGTGTTGGTCTGGATCCCGTCCGATCAGCCGATGGAAGTCAGTGGCGACCGCGTGCGTCTGCAGCAGGTGTTTTCCAACCTGTTGCTGAACGCGTCGAAGTACACGCCCGAAGGCGGCACGATCGAGCTGGTGACGTTCCGCGACGCATCCGACTTCTGCGTATCAGTGCGTGACAACGGCAACGGCATTGCGGAGGCGGACTTGTCGAAGGTGTTCGAACCGTTCGTGCGTGCGTCACGCGGCGTGGCCGGCCTTGGCGTCGGCCTGTATGTGGCGCGCACGCTGGTCGAACAGCATGGAGGCGTAATCAGCGCCGCCAGCGTCGGGCCCGGTCACGGCGCGACATTCACGGTGCGGCTGCCTGAACTGTCGCCGCTTTTCCGGGAGGCGCAGCCGCCGGCTGATGGTGTCGAAGGAGACTACTCTCCGGGGATTACGGTACGCGCCAGGTAATGAAGGCGAGGATGTTGCCGCCGCCCATGCTGACGACCGGCGTGTCGCCGGCGGGCACGTTACGCGAACCGTCGAAGCGTTGATTGTCGGTTGAGAACATGCGGCTGCTGTTCGTCGTAAACGAGGCGCCACGCTCAGCCAGCAACTGTTCGTAGGTTGCGGCCAGCCCGGGATTGACGTGGGGGCTGAAGTTGATGTCGCCGCGTCCGTCGGCGCTGACGAAGGGGCTGGTGCGCGTCGTGCCGTGTCCGCCGTCGTTGAACAGCAGCTGCCAGGCGGCGCCGAGCGAGAGCGACGGGAACTTGGGCACGTTCGCCTGCAGACCGAGGCGCATTTCCATCGGATGTACCAGGCGCTCGACTCGCGTGGCGCCGCCGACGTAACGGGTGTAGCTCAGCTCGCTCAGCATCCAGAACTGCAGGCCCCACGCATTGAACGCCGGCAGCGCCGTGCCGACGGTGGCGTTCAACTGATCCCGCAGATCGAGCTTGGTCTCTACCGGCTCGCCCACGAGGACGCTCGCCGGCAGGCCCGTGAGCGGGTCGATGTCATCCCATCGTGAGGAATCCACGAGCTGGACCCGAAGGCCGCGCGATGGATCACCGACATGCTTGTACCCGATGTTGCCCAGCAGCTGACTGCGGCCGAGCCGTTTGGAAAGGAGCACGTCGCCGCCGATGTCGGTCTTGCCCGACACGCCGGCCACGTTACGCCAGTCCGTGGTGTTGTAAGTCGGCGTCTCGGACGGAATCTCCAGGTACGCCCGTACGCCAAGGCCAAGCCGGCTGCCGCGCTCCTCTGAGAACAGATTGACCTTGCCGCCGAATCCGTAGCCGCCTGACGAACTGCCGAATGCACCATGGCCGGGAGGCTCGATCTTCACTCCGGCGAGGTTATAGCTCTTGTACGGCACTTCCTGCGCGTAGAGGAAGTACGGCTGCGTCCGGAGCGCCGGCGCGGGATAGACGTCCACGAAGAGGTCGAGCGGCGGCACCGGGTAGCCAATCGGTTCCTGATTGACGCTGTTGGTGCGAAGCACGGGCGCGCCGCGGAAGAACAGCTCGATTCTTCCGGGAATGCCGACAGCGACCTGGAAGCCGTACTCGAAAAAGTCGACGTCGCCGGGGTTGCGATCGAAATTCGTGACGGAGGCACCCGTCCCGATTTCCCATGGCTGGAGGGCCTCCGGCGAGATCGCCTGCATCAGCCCCTGGCCGCCGCGGGGCGACAGGTTGAAGCGCGAGGGCTCGAATTCGTGGGTGCGCGACCGCAGCGTCGAGGGCGGCACGCCCGAGGGCGCCGGGTCTCGCGCCTCGGCAGGTGTTGTCTTCTGAGGAGCCGGCTTGTCCGCGCTGTTCAGGATCTGCGCATGTAATGGAGAGACGAGCGCGCCGGCGACAACGAGGACGGCCGACACACGCAGAATCAGGCAGGTGAACGCGAGGAACAGTCTGTTCATCCAGGAATAATGAAAGGTAAGAAGTCGGCTGATCATAGACGAGTCTCCCCTCCGCGTATTTTGCCCCTTCGGGCTATCGCGACAGCAGGGCGCCGACGGCGCCGATCAGCTCATGGGGGCCGACGGGCTTGGCCACGTGCAGGTGGAAACCGGCGGCAATGGCTCTGGCTCGTTCCTCTTCGCGCGCATGGGCGCTCACCGCAATCGCCGGCATCCGACGGAGCCTGTCGTCGGCCGCCTGGCGGACCTGTTCGATCAGCGAATAACCGTCGCGACTCGGCATGGCGAGGTCGCTGAGCAGGACGTCGAAGGCGCTCGCTCGCAGCTGGGCGAACGCTTCATCGGCCGATGCGGCCGTCGTGACTGCCGCGCCCGACCTGGCAAGCATGAGGGCGAGCGTCTCGCGGGTATCCGGGTCGTCATCCACCACCAGCACGCGGGCGCCGGTGAGGTCGCCGGCGATGCGGTTCCACGATGGCGCCGGTTCATCGGCGAGCTCAGCTGGCGGCAGGGTTCGGATCGGCAGCTTGACGCAGAACGTGGCGCCCGTACCGGGACCATCGCTGCCGGCGCTGATCGTGCCACCGTGCAACTCCACCAGTTGACGCGCGATCGCCAGCCCGAGGCCGATGCCGTGATGTTCGCGCGTCGAAGACGAGTTGGCCTGCGTGAACCGGTCGAACAGGTGAGGCATGAAGGCGCGTTCGATGCCGATGCCGTTGTCCCGGACCTCGATGGCCGCCTCTCCCGGCTCCTGCGTCACAGTGACCGTGACGCTGCCGCCGGCAGGCGTGAACTTGACGGCGTTCGACAGCAGATTCCAGACGATCTGCTGCAACCGGCGCGGCTCACCGGTCATCGAGACGAGCGATGGCGGCCTGATCAACGAGACGTCAACATGCTTGGCGTCGGCAGCCGGCCGTACGACTTCGAGTGCATCGGACACGATGCGCACCAGATCGACGGGCTCGAGCGTCAACCGAAGCGTGCCAGCCGAAAGCTGGGAGACGTCGAGCAGGTCTTCGATCAGCTGCGCCTGAATCGACGCATTGCGGTCGATCACCGCGAGCCCGCGGCGCGCGAACGGCTCGTCGTTGGCGCCTGAGTTGAGCATGCGTGCCCAGCCGAGGATGGCGTTGAGTGGCGTCCGCAATTCGTGAGAGACGATGCTGAGGAAGGCCTCCTTGCTTCGCGCCGCGTCCTCGGCACGCTCGAGCGCGGTCTGCAGCTGCGCGGTCCGTTCTGCGACCCGCCGCTCGAGCTCGGCGTGCGCCTGTTCGAGGTCGACGCGGCGCTCCTCGGATATGTGCGCCTGCTGAATGACATGGAGTACTTTCGGGAGCAGCGGCGGCAGCACCGTGGCCGTCGCGACTGATGCCACGGCGGTCACGATCTTGGCGTCTGCAGCCAGCCAGAACACCGGCGTCCAGAGTGTCCAGATCTCCATGAGATGGGTCACACCGCAGGCGACGATGAAGACGCCGAACGAGACGAAGACCCAGCTGAACGGCAGCAGCCGCCTTGCGCGCCAGACGAGATAGATCAGCGTGAAGGAGATGGCGATATACGACAGCCCGATGAGCGCATCGGAGACGACGTGGGCGCCGACCAGCCCTGGTTGCCACAGATAGCAGTAGCCGTGCGGATGAAACCGGTCGCTCGATGAGGCGTCGAGCAGCGCCAGTCGGGTGAGCAGAGCCGCGAACACGGCGAGGGCCGCCACACTGATGACCCGGACACGGGTCAGAGGGCGGAAACGGATGGCGGTCATGAAAACGCTCCGAGTGGGACCGATGAAACCGTGTCATGACCTGGCCGAATGGCGAGGCGGTGTGTCATCGGGCTCCGATATGATCGCAGTTTCCCGATGAGTAAACCGTTAATTGTCGTGGTCGACGACGAGCCCCAGGTTCTTCGGGCTATTGGCCGAGATTTGCTCAGTCGCTATGGGCGCGACTATCGGATCGTCCGCGCCTCGAGTGGGCAGGAGGCCATGGAGGTCCTTGCCCGGGAACGCGACGCGGCCCAGCCCGTCGCCCTCGTACTGTCCGACCAGCGCATGCCCGGCCTCGACGGCGTTTCGTTTCTCGCTGAAGTCAGGCGGCTCGCCCCTGCTGCCAGGCGCGCGTTGCTGACGGCGTACGCGGACACCGAGTCGGCGATCGGCGCCATCAATCGCTCGCAGGTGGACTACTACCTCCAGAAGCCGTGGGACCCGCCCGATCAGCACCTCTATCCCGTCCTCGACGACCTGCTGGACGACTGGCAGCAGGGCTACAAGCCCGGACTCGGGGGCGTGCGCATCGCCGGATCGCGCTGGCTCCCGGAGGTGCATGCGCTCCGCGAGTTCCTCACGCGCAATCACGTCCCGTACGAGTTCTTCGACACCGAGCGCGCAGATGACCGTGGGGACGAGGCGCGCGAACTGGCGGCCGGTGCCGCCGCCCTTCCGGTCGTGCTGTTGCCGGACGGCGTGCGGCTGGAGCGGCCGAAGGTGGAGGACGTGGCCCGCGGCGTCGGCCTTCACACCGAGGCCAGCGAGACGACGTATGACGTCGCCATTGTCGGCGCCGGTCCGGCGGGGCTTGCCGCGGCCGTCTATGCGGCCTCCGAAGGATTGCAAACGGTGCTGCTCGATCGCGAGGCGCCCGGAGGGCAGGCGGGCACCTCCAGCCGCATCGAGAACTATCTTGGATTTCCATCCGGACTGTCGGGACACGATCTGGCGCGGCGGGCCCTGACCCAGGCACGCCGGTTCGAGGTCGAGGTGGTGACGCCGGTTGACGTCCAGGGACTTCGGCTGGACGGACCATTCAAGTATCTGGAGGTCAGCGCCGGCGATGGCGGGTCGCGCACCATTTCCTGCAAGGCGCTGGTCCTGACCACCGGGCTGTCGTGGCAGCGCCTGCCGGCCGAATGTGCCGACCGCTTCGAACGACGCGGCATCTACTACGGCGCCTCGTCAACTGAAGCGCTCAATTGCAGCGGCGAGACGGTCTACATCGTTGGCGCCGGTAACTCCGCTGGTCAGGCGGCGATGCACCTGGTGCAGTACGCGCGCAAGGTGGTGATGGTGATCCGGGGGAGATCGCTCGGCGAAAAGATGTCCGAGTATCTCGTGAAGCGCATCGAATCGCTCGCCGCCGCCGACGAGCAGTCGATCGAGATTCGCACGCGCACCGAGGTCGTTGGCTGTCGCGGGGCGGATCGCCTCGAGGGCCTGCGGCTTCGCCACGCGGTGACCCATGAGGAGGACGAGGTGACGACCGGCTTCCTGTTCGTCTTCATTGGCGCGACGCCGCGCACCGACTGGCTCGGCGATCGGGTGTCGCGCGACGCGCACGGGTTCATCCTCACCGGGTCGGATCTGGACGCGGAGCGCGATCTGGCGCGATGGCCGCTCAAGCGGGCGCCATACCTGCTGGAAGCCAGCGTTCCCGGTATCTTCGCGGCGGGCGATGTCCGTCACGATTCGGTGAAGCGCGTCGCCTCGGCCGTCGGCGAAGGTGCCGTGTCGGTGCACTTCATCCATCGCTACCTCGCCTCGCTCTAGCACCCCGTCAGCCTCTGCCGTTGCGGCACGAAACGCGCATCATGATTGCCGCCAGCGTTGCCCCCGCCTTCCTCGCCGAGGTCGTCGCCATCATCTGTGCGGCGGCGGCGATCGCTTATCTGAGCTTCAGGGCCGGACTCCTGCCGATCGTCGGTTTCCTGCTGGCCGGCGTCCTGATCGGACCTCACGCGCTCGGTCTCGTCCGCGACCCGGCGCTGGCCGACGCTGCCGCCGAGGCGGGTGTGATTCTGCTGATGTTCACCATCGGCATCGAGTTCAGCCTGGACCGCCTGTCGCGAATCAAGAAGCTGATCTTCGTCGGCGGTGGCCTGCAGGTGGCGCTGTCGATCGTGACGACGCTGGGCGTGTTGACGCTGGTTGGCGTCGACTGGCGTGCGGCCCTGTTTACGGGGTTTCTCGTCTCACTGTCGTCGACGGCGATCGTGATGAAGGTGGTGGCGGATCGGGGCGACACGGCGGCCGACTACGGTCAGGCGAGCATGGGGCTCCTGATCTTCCAGGACCTCGCCATCATCATGATGGTCCTGCTCGTACCGATGATCGGCGGCGGTGGCGGGAGCGCGCTCGCTATCGCCCTGGCCATCGGCAAGGCGGTGGCGATCGTACTCCTGGTTCTCTTCGTCGCGCGGCGCCTCATGCCGCCGGTGCTCGAGCGCGTGGCGCTGACCTGTTCGCCCGAACTGTTTCTGCTTTCCGTCGTCGCCATCTGCTTCGGAACCGCCTGGCTGACGAGTGTGGTCGGCGTCAGCGTGTCGCTTGGAGCGTTTCTGGCGGGACTGCTGGTCAGCGAGAGCCGGTTCAGCCATCACGCGCTCGGCGAGGTGATGCCGCTGCAGATCCTGTTCAGCGCGACGTTCTTCGTCTCGGTGGGCATGCTGCTCGATCTCGAGTTCCTCGTCATGCGGCCAGGGCTCGTGCTGGCCGCGGTGGCCCTTGTACTGGTCGTGAAGATCGTCACCACGGCCGGAAGCATTCTCGCGTTGAAATATCCGCCGCCGGTTGCGGCCGCTGCGGCGCTGACGCTGGCACAGGTTGGTGAGTTCTCGTTCGTGCTCGATCGCGCCGGTGCCGCAGTCGGTCTGAGCCCGGGCGGCCTGGGCGCAGCGGGCTCGCAGTCGCTGATCGCAAGCACGGTGCTGCTGATGGTGGCGACGCCCAGGCTGGCGCATCTTGGCGGCGGTCTGGGCGAAAGGCTGGCCCGTCGCCAGACGGTGTCGGCTGGTCCGACCGCAGCTGGTGATGTGGCACACGATCAGTTTGCTCACTTCGAACATCACGTCATCGTCGCCGGCTATGGACAGGCGGCGCGGCAACTCGTGCGCGTGCTGCGCGGCTCGCGTGTGCCGTTCGTCGTGACGACGCTCAGTCCAGGCGGCGCGAACGAGGCGGAATCAGAAGGTCTGCCGGTGCTGCGTGGCGATTCGACAAGACAGCACACGCTGATCCTCGCCGGAATCGAGCGTGCCAAGATGGTCGTCGTGGCCGACGATGACCCGGTGGTGGCCATTCGCGTGGTGGCGACCGCGCGCGTCCTGGCACCCACCGCGCGCATACTCGTGCGGACCCGCTACCAGTCCGACGCCGCGTCGCTGGCCGATGCCGGCGCCGACCTCGTCATTGCGGACGAGCTCGAGAGCGTGGTCCAGATCTTCGGCGAGGTGCTCCGGAACTATCAGATTCCGGCCGGGGACATCGAGTCGGACGAGCACCTTATCCGGAGCGGCGGCTACTCGGCGCTGAACGAAGGTGGCGAGCGTCCGGAGATGTCGTGCGACGTCAATGCCGACTGCCTGCAGACGCGGCGCATCCAGGTGCGCGCCTCAGCGCCGGCTGCCGGGCAGCCGCTGGCATCACTGATGGCTGGTCCCTTTGCCTCGATGACGCTCCGCGACGTCGAGCGTGACGGGAGCAGCCTCGAACCGTCGACCGCCGTCCTTCGACCTGGCGACCTGCTTACGTTCGTCGGCACCACGACATCGTTCGCGGATGCTTCTCCATTGTTCCGTTCGGCAGCGCTATTGGACGGCGCGGCGCCGGCGGCTGGTCCTCAAATACGCGCGGCGTCTGACGTGCCGCAGTCATCGACTCGGGAGTCACACATGGCAGGCCACGAAGAAATTGTGTTCCACCCGCGGCACGGCACGGGCTGCGGACACCTCGATCAGATCCATCCGGTTCGACCCAGTGCGGCTGGCTGTGAGGATTGTCTGCGCATCGGCAGCAAGTGGGTGCACCTGCGCATCTGTCTCACCTGCGGACATGTCGGCTGCTGCGACTCGTCGCCCAACCGGCACGCCACCGCCCATCACCATGCGACGGGGCATCCGATCGTGCGCTCGATGGAGCGTGGTGAAACGTGGGGATGGTGTTACGTGGACGAGGTCATGCTGTGAGTGCGAGCCTCATCGACGCGCTGCGAACGGTACCGATCTTCTCGGATCTGTCAGCAGAGCAGCTCGAGTGGCTCGCATCCCACGGCAGCGATGAAGTACACGACGACGGGGCGATGCTGTTCACGCCTGGCTCTGAAGCCGACAGCATGACCGCCATTCTCGACGGCAGCATTGACGTCCTGCTCAGTATCGGCGGCCAGATGGTGCCGTTTCTCACTCAGCGCGCCGGAGTGGTGACCGGGCTGCTGCCGTACTCGCGACTGCGGACCTATCCGGGCAGCGGACAGGCCGTCGGACGGACCCGCATCTACCGGCTGCATCAGACACAGTTCGACGAGATGCTGCGCATGGCGCCCGGTCTCGGCCCGCGGCTGGTTGCGCTGATGACCGATCGCGTCCGTGAGACGACCAGGCTTACCCAGCAGCGCGAGAAGATGATGGCGCTCGGCAAGCTGGCCGCGGGCCTGGCTCACGAGATCAACAATCCCGCCGCCGCGGCGGGCCGTGCCGCCTCGTCGCTGCTGGAGCATCTTCGCCGGCTGCCGCAGCTCACCGCGCGACTGAACGAGGGTGGCAGCAGCGACGCCGGGCTGCCCGCGGCGTTCGCGCTGATCATCGCGCTGGCTGCCGAAGCGACGCCAGCAGGCAAGCCGGCGGCGGGCGCGGCGATCAACGGCCGCGAGCGCTCAGCGCGCGAGGACGCGCTGACGGCGTGGATGGAACGGCATGCCATCGAAGAGAGCTGGCTGCTGGCAGATACGTTCGTCGAGGCTGGCATCGGCGTCGACGCGCTCGAAACGCTGGCGTCAACCGTGCGCCCGGAAGCGCTGTCGTCACTCGTGGCCTGGTTCGAAGCGATTGTGGCGACGCAGCGGCTGGCGGCCGACATTCACGCCGCGACCGCGCGCGTGTCCGAGCTCGTTGGCGCGGTCAAAGTCTATTCACACATGGATCGGGCCGGGGTGCGCGAGGGTGTGAAGCTGCAGCACGGTATCGACAGCACGCTGGTGATGCTCGGTCACAAGCTGAAACGCACCGGCATCACACTCGAACGCGCCTTCGACCCCGGGCTCCCGGACATCGAAGCGTACCCGGGTGAGCTGAATCAGGTCTGGACGAACCTGATCGACAACGCCATCGACGCGATGCCCGATGGCGGCACGCTGCAAATCGAGACCGCTCGCGACGGCAGTTTCGTCCTGGTGCGGATCATCGACAGCGGCAGCGGCATCCCGCTGGAGATTCAGCCGCGGATCTTCGAAGCCTTCTTCACCACCAAGCCGGTAGGAGAGGGTACTGGACTCGGGCTCGACATCGTGCAGCGCATCGTCGCCCAGCAGCATGGAGGCAGGATCGACGTCGACAGCCGTCCGGGGCGCACGATGTTCACGGTGCGGCTGCCGATCGGACATTGAATGCCGGGTCCAAGCCACCTTCGCGCTCCGCGCTACGGTGCCCGAGAAGGACCCAGCCTACATGATGCCGGGCTAAAGCCCCGGCCCACAAGCTGAAGTCCAGGCCTGCAGGTCAGATCGTTCCGCGTTCGAGGGCACGGCGGATCTTCTCGAGCTCCTGACGCTCGGTGTCGGCCACCGACGGGTATTCCAGGTTCAACTCCTCCAGCGCCTCGACGATCACCGCGGCAATCACCGTACGTCCCCACCATTTGTGATCGGCGGGCACCACGTACCAGGGGGCCGTCTCGGTGCTGGTCTCGGCGATGGCGTGTTCATAGGCG
>Ga0173480_10000426_pt1 | contig 13950 bp, 12 predicted proteins | sample NitcycUS209509C1_FD_122622 | JGI IMG/M metagenome (GOLD analysis project Ga0173480, IMG submission 122622) | Soil microbial communities from Arlington Agricultural Research Station in Wisconsin, USA - Nitrogen cycling UWRJ-S209-509C-1 (version... | ecosystem: Environmental > Terrestrial > Soil... | reverse complement strand
AGGATGGCGGCGTCACGAACGCCATGACCTCCAAGGGGTATGGTGAACGCCAGCCGATCGCCAGCAACAACACCGAAGAGGGTCGGTTGCAGAATCGTCGCGTGGTACTGCGCGCGCTGAACTGACAAGGACTGACGGGAAGTAAGCCGGCGGTTCAGCGTCGCTGGCGGGAATGACGATGCTCGACCTGCCTGGACAACCGACGCTCGACAAGCTGGGACTGATCGGCACGTGCAGCCGACTGCCCCTGCAGGTGAACGCTGCGCGACTCCAGGCCGAAGTCGCGTCTCTGCCCGAGATCCTGTGGGCCGGCACGGGCGGACGGGTCGGCGTTCATCGCGCGGCGCAGGCGATTTTTCTTCGCGGGTTCGCCCCCGCCGAGGGAAACAAGCCCATCGAAGACCGCGCCCAACTCGCGGATATGCCCTATGCGGCGGAGATCATCACCAAGCTGATCCCGGCTCAGCCCCAGCGATGCCTGCTGGCGCGCCTGCCGGCCGGCGCGAGGGTCACCGGCCACATCGATCTCGCGCCTTACTTCGCGAAGACTGTTCGCATCCATGTGCCCGTAGTAACCAATGACAAAGCATGGATGTACTGCGGCGGACTCGCCTTCCGCATGCAGCCCGGCGAGGTATGGGCGCTGAACAATTCTTCGACCCATGGTGTCTGGAATGCACACGCGACGGACGCACGCACCCACCTGATCTGCGACTTCCTGCCGAGCCCCGAACTGCTGGAACAGCTGTCGCAGGCCGAGCGCGGGCTCGGTGCTCCCAATGCCGAACTCGAAAGCGTGATGCGCGGCGTTCAATGATCGTCACCGACGGTTTCGTATTCCTGCACCTGCACAAGTCGGGCGGCAGCTTCGTCAACGAGTTCCTGAAACGGTTCTATCCGTCCGCCCGGGAGATCGGCTACCACCTGCCATGGAGCCTCGTGCCGGAGTCGCACGCAGACCTTCCCGCCCTCGGGCTGGTGCGAAACCCATGGTCGTACTACGTGTCCTGGTACACCTTCCAGAAGGAACGGCCACGCCAGAACGCGCTGTTCCGGATCCTGAGCGACGACGGCCGCCTCGAATTCGAGCCGACGATCCGGAACATGCTCGAGCTTGGCAGTACGAAGAGCGCCCACCTCGAGGCGCTCGTGGCTGCCCTGCCGCCGGGCTACGGGGGAAGGGGTCTCAACCTGCCCGGCCCTGCCCTGGCCCCCATTGCCGGGAGCGGGCTGGGGTTCTATTCATTCCTGTATCGGCATATGTACAACGGCGCCGGCCGTGCCTTTTTCGTCAGGATGGAACATTTGCGCGACGAAATGCTCAAAATGCTGACCGGCGCGGGTCAATCCGTCACCGGTCCGATGCGAGAATGGGTCGCCGCGGCACCCGCCAAGAACGTGTCCGCGCATGGGAGATACACCGAGTACTACGGTTCGGAATTGCGCAATCTCGTGGCCGAGCGCGATGCGAAGCTGATCGCTGCGCACGGCTACCGTTTCGGAGAATTCACTTGAAAACCATCAATCTCATACTGATCGCCACCGCCGTCCTGTCCCTCGCCGCTTGCGCAGGCAAGCCGCCTCAAAAGTCCGATAAGGTCGCCGCCGCGCCCACGGACATGACCATGGACGAAATCAACGTCGCCATCGAAAACGGCGTCCAGCTCCAGAACGAAAAGGGCGAGGAGATGGTCTGCCGTCGCGAAGCCAAGACCGGATCACGGCTGGCCCGCGAAACCATCTGCATGACGAAGGCCGAATGGATGAAGGTCTCCGAGGAATCCCAGCGCCAGACCAAGAAGTCGATGCGGAGCGGAAACATTCCGCACGGCAGCGATTGAAGTCGGACTCTCGGAACGACACTGAGCCGCCCCGCCCAGCTCCCGACTCGGAGAAGTAAATTGAAAACCTTCAACCTGACCGTGCTCGCCGCGACCGCTCTCTTGTTGGGAGCCTGTGCCAGCGCGCCGCCGGAGCAACCGGCGAGGATCGTTCCCGCGCCAACGGACGTCACGCTCGATGAGATCAATGCTGCGATCGACAATGGCGTGAAGCTCCAGAATGAGAAGGGCGAAGAAATGCTCTGCCGGAAAGAGGCCAAGACCGGTTCACGTCTCGCTCGCGAGACCGTCTGCATGACCAAGGCCGAATGGACGCGCGTCGCCGAGGAGTCCCAACGCGCCACGCAGAAGACGATGCGGCTCGGAAAGATCCCGCACAACTCGTTGTAATTCCAATCGCGATTCGGGTGAGTACCCGATTTTCCCGGCTCGCCGCCTACGACTTTCGCGCTACACAATTTCGCAGTTTTGAGTCCGGGTGTGACGCTACACTGATCGCCGCGCAAGGTTTCTGATCCGGAGAATTCAATTGAAAACGTTCAAGTTCAGCCTGGTCGCCGCGGTCGTAATGTCACTGGGTGCGTGTGCCGGCAGCCCGCCCGTACAGCAACCTGCAAAGGTCGTACCGACGCCCACCGACGTCTCGCTCGACGAGATCAACGCTGCCATCGATAACGGCGTGAAGCTCCAGAACGAGAAGGGCGAAGAGATGGTCTGCCGCAAGGAGGCCAAGACCGGTTCACGCCTCGCACGCGAGACCGTCTGCATGACCAAGGCCGAATGGACGAAGGTCGCGGAAGAATCCCAGCGCGCCACGCAGAAGACGATGCGCCTCGGCAAGGTTCCGCACGGCACCTGATTCTCCGGGTACCCGATTCACGTCGGGTACCGCTCTCTTCCCGCCGGCCGAGTGGTTAGACGGCCCCGAGCCGATCGATCGTGCGCTGCAATCCCGGGAGCAGCGCTTCAATTTCCGCCTGGTACTTCCGCCACTTGTCGGCCGCGGCCGGCGTATTCGTCTGTTTCGAAGGCGGCAATGGCGCAGCCAGCCTCCGCTCGAGCCCTTCATCGAAACCAATGCCGATGAACTTCGTCAGCCGCTCGATGACGGCACGCGGATTCGCGACGAGGTCTTCGTAGGTCACCGTCGTCCACCGGCTGCGATCCAGCTTCTCGAGATCATCGAGCGCGATGCGATTTGCGCTCTCCCACTGGAACGCAGCGATTTCGGGCAGCGACTTGTCGCGCATCGCGCGCCAACCCGGCGGAAGTAGCAACGACCAGGGATCAGCTCGCCCATCGAGTCCGCGGTAAGTCACCCACCTGCCGGCTTTCCATGCCTCGATGATGCTGGCGAGATTGGCGCGCGGCTCGCGAGACAGGAAGATGAACTGCGCGTCCGGAAACGCGGCGTCGAGAAAGGGAATGCGCAGCGCGTTCTTGGGCGTCTTCTCGAGGAATCTCAGCTTCGCGGGATCGACTCCCTGCACGCCGGCTGCCGCGCGACGTTGCGCCGCGAACTCCTCGTGGAGCTGTCGGATCGCATCCGGCGTCGCTTGCTGCCGCTCGAGTCGGTTGGAGTCGACGCCCGGCGCACCAGGACGCAACGCCGGCTGCGCGCCTTCGATGGCCGCATGCGACTCTCCGCCGAGCGTGCAGATGGCGTGACTTTCGGCGAGCGTCTCGAACAGGAGTGTGCTGCCCGAACGCGGCGCCGCGATGATGAACACGGGACGTTCGAAGCGCGCGGCCGCGGACACTGGAGCAGGTCGCGGCGCCGAAACATTGGCCGTGCTCGTCGGCGTGTTACCTGGCTTGTGCGGGATGACGGAGCGCAGGACCCTGCCCTCGAACACCGGATGAGCCCCGACGCGATTGGTCCGAAGCATGAGCCCTTCGGCCAGCTCGCGCGACGCCGCGCGCGCGCCATCGCGCAGCTGCTCGAACTGTCCGCGTGCCTCGGCGCGCTCGCCAAACAGCAGGTACACCTGGCGCCAATCTCGTGTGAACCCATCGAGCAACTGGTGATAACGCGCGAGCCTTGCGCGCGACTCCGGAGAGTCGACCGTGGGCACGAGCTCCGATCGCAGATCACCGACCAGGTAATCCACCTCGCCCGGCGACATGACCGGCCGCAGCGGACTCTGCTCCGTCAGCAGTCCCGCCTCGCGCGACGGGTCGAAGCGCAGCTCGCGATCTGCAACGTTTGGCTGGCCGGCCTGCGCCACGAACTGCCAGAAGCTCGCGCTCCCCGACGTGTCCGCAACGAGATGGATGCGCGCGTCGGGCGTCGGATTCTCGACGCTGTGCAGGCGCCAGTTGTCGAACAGCCAGGCCTCGCCGCCACGCATGTGGACCGTCTCGCCGCCGCAGTGAAACTGCACCTCGGGACGCGTGACGATCGGGATGTGCACGCGGACGCGATAGAACCAGTGATAGTTGATATCGGCGTGCTCGGGCACGACGGCGCCCGGATCGAGGCGCAACAGGCGCGAGCGACTCCAGACGACGCCGAAGCTCGCCAGGATCTGGCGCACGTACGGTAGTTTGGCGAGGTTCGGCGTCGGACGCATGATGCCGTCCACGTCGTCGTTCTCGCCGCCGTCGACGCTGACGAGACGCAGCGAGGTGTTGCCGGCGATGTGATTGGGATGCGGAGCCCAGGCTTCGGCCGGCAGCGCTGCAATTTCCGCCTGCAGGCGCTCGAGGTCGAAGCGCACGGGCAACCGGATGAAAGGACGAGGCAGACGCATCGACTACAACGCCTCGACGCCGGCGCGGAACTCACCCATCGCGATCACGAGCGCGCTCAGGGCGGCGCGTTCGGCCTGCGAGAGGAACGGATTCCAGAGGTCGAAGATCATGACGACGCGCGTGCGGTCGCTTCGGTTCCACGCCTCGTGCTCGTAGGTATCGTCGAACACCACGACTTCGCCTTCGCGCCAGTGATGATCCTCGCCGCCCACGCGCAGCGCGCAATCGTCGGGAATCATCAGCGGCAGATGGCCCACGACACGCGTGTTGGTGACTCCGCAATGCGGCAGCAGATGTGTGCCCGGCGAGAAAACCGAGAACAGCACTTCGGGTCCATGCCCCGGCACGCGCGCGAGCGGCAACTCGTCGAGCGCCGCAGCGGTGACGGGACAGGCCGCGCAGTTGTCCGCGCGCCGCTCGCCATGGCGGAAGAAGTAGTAGCCGTTCCAGCTCGGCGGCGTATCGAGGCCGCGCAGGTTCGCCTCTTCGAGCTCTCCCGTATGAAACACGCGCTCGCGGCCGGTGGCGCTCGGGAGCAGCGCCAGCAACTCCGCGCGAATGTCGTTCGTGCGCGCCTCGAGGTCTTCGATCTCGAGGATCAGACCCTTGTCGAGATACGGCGTCGCCGGAAGGCCGGGGAAGAAAAGGAACGTAGGCTTCTGGCGCGGATCGGTCGACACGCCCTGCTCGAGGTGCAGATGGATTCGTATGGCCTGCTCCACGCGCCGCATCGCGCTGGCACCGTACTGCTTCACGAACGGCGCCATGATCTCCGCGAAGCCTGCGATGCGCTTCTCGCGAACGAATCGTTGCGCATGGTCGACCGCGCCCAGCAACGCCGCGGGCGTAGTGGCCGCGTTGAGCCAGCGGCCTTCGGACTGCGCGTCGTTGAGCGCGCGTGCGAACGTCATGACCGCGCGCGCGATGTCGCCCCGCTTCTCGTGGAGTTCCGCGAGCTGCAGGCGCGCGATGTGCAGCCGGGGCTCACGCGTGAGCGCCGCCAGGTAAGACGCCTCCGCGGCATCGAGCTCGAACGCCGCGGCGTGGGCGCGCCCCAGGTGCAGATAACTCAGGGCCTGTCCGCCCTCGACGGCCGCAGCGCGTTTGAGCAGCGTCAGCGCGTTGTCGATGTCGCCATCACGAAGCGCGGCGAGCCCGAGGACGTTGAGCGCCTCGACGTGATCCGGGTCCTGCTCGAGCACGGCGCTGAACGAGGCCTCGGCCTCTTTGACCTTGCCTTGCTTGAGCAGTAAATGACCTTGTTCTGCGGCGTTCATGGGCGTGCGAGGCTAGGATACGCGGGATGTCCGCCACCCCACAGCAAGACCTGCAGCGATACGTCCGCGTCTACGACGGCGCGTTGTCCGCCACCTGGTGTTCGCGAATGCTCGCCGGATTCAACGCGCTGAGCGCCCACCAGGCGCGCAACGGGCGCGAGGTGCGTACCGCGCTGCCCGATTCGGCATGGACCGAGCTCAACGTCACGCGACACGGCGATCAGCTGACCGTCGGCTACTTCCGCAAACTCATCGACGAGGGCCTTGCACGTTACAACGCGGACCTGGGCCTCAGCCTTCCCGTGCCGAACTCCCCCGCGTGCGCCGATCTCGTGCTGAAGCGTTATCGCCCGAACTCCGGCGAGCGCTTCCAGCTGCATTTCGATTCCGTGGATCATCTGGCGAGCCGTTATCTCGTATTGCTCTGGTATCTCAACGATGTCGAGCGTGGGGGCGCCACTCGGTTCCCCGATCTCGGCCTCGAAGTCGCAGCGCGCGCGGGACGCCTGCTGATCTTCCCGCCGTACTGGATGTTTCAGCACGAAGGCCTTCCGCCCGAGTCCGGAGACAAGTACATCCTGTCGACGTACCTGCTCTTCACTTCCCCGCGTAACCCCACCGTGTGAGGTAGGGTTCGAGCGGCGGCAACGCGCCGCCAAAATGTTTCTCGTAACGCCGCCAGCGATCGACCGACTTCTGGTTCACGGGCTGCATCACCTGCGAATAGCTCGGCGTGCTGATGTAGCCCTTTGCCTGCGCGCGCTCCGCCGGTCGCAGCATGCTTTCGACCCAGGGCAGTTCGAGGAAATCGGTGATGGCTCGCGTGCCCGACTCGAAATCGCGCACGAAGTCTTCGTACTTGAGTTCATGTACCGCGGGCGTGAGCAACTCGCTCTGGCCGTACCAGTAATCGAACGTTCGACGGAAACCGAGTGCGAGTGACTCGATGCTGCGGCACAAGAGCGCGAAGTCCGGTGCGCGGAACTGCTGCATGTAGCACGACAGGATCACATCGCACGGATGACGGACCGCGAGAATGATTCGTGCGTTGGGAAACACGCGCCGGATGACGGGTAGTCGAAGGATGTTCAGCGGATTCTTGTCGACGAGCCTCTCGCCCGCCGCGAGCTTCACTTTCTTTGCGACGCGCGCCCAGTACTGGGCGCGTACGCGGGCGAGGATGTCGGATGTCACGTCGCTCAATTTCGCCGGATATCCGACGCCTGCGGCCAGCAGGTCGTCGAGCGCGTCCTGTACGAAGCGCTGTTCATCCATCGACTTGAGCTGCGGATGCGCGTCGAGCGCGAGTTCCAGCAACGTCGTGCCCGAACGCGGAAAGCCCACCACGAACACCGGGCTCTCCGCGGTGGATGGTGCACCGGCGTGGTCCCACGCCGCGACATCCGCGGGGTCGCAGCCGCGCGCGGTAATCGACATGTCGGGCATGGCACGTACCTGCCACTGCGGTGACTGGCGCTGGATGGCGTCGAACTGCGAGGCGTGCGCCTCCGTGAGCACACGCCAGGCATCGTCGTATCGACCCAGCGCATCGAGTGAACGCGCGATGGGGAACAGGCGCATGTAGCGGAGATGGAATTCCTCTTTTCCGGGCAGCGCGCGCGTGAACAGAGTTTCGGCCTCTGCGTGTTTGCCCTCGCGCTGCAGGAGCTGTGCTTCGAGAGCCATGCGCTCCGGGCTGTGCAGGTCCGTCTTCGGATCTGCCAGCAATCGATCCATGAGCTCGCGCGCTTCGGCGAGTCGATTGGTCCGCTCGAGCACCGAGATGACGGTGAGCAGCGCGCCGGTGGTCGCCGACTTGTCGGCGCGCGCCTGGCGCAACGCCACTTCCGCGCGGCGCGGCTCGCCGAGGTTCGTGAGCAGCGAACCGATGTTGGCGATCAGCGTGGAATCCAGCCGCTGCAGTGTTTGCCACTGCGCGAGCACCGCACTCGCCTCGTCCATGCGCAAAGTCTCGTAACAGACCAGCGCGTAGTGAAAACAGATTTCGCCATCGAAGGGTTCCTGCTCCCGGGCGGCCGCGAGCAGCGAACGCGCGGCCTCGAGGTCACCGCGTTCGATATGCGTGAGCGCCACGTTGAAGGCGAAGTCCGGTCCCGAGGCTCCGAGCGTCGCCGCTTCCGTATACGCCTTGAGCGCCAGATCGTATTGCCTGGCGCCGCGCCGTGCGGTGCCGAGATTCATCCAGTGCGCGGGTTCCTTCGGCGCGCTCTCGACGAGCGACTCTGCCACCGGAATGGCTTCGGTGAAGCGCTGGGCGAACAGCAGGCTCGCGTTGAGGATCATGCGCGCGCCGAGATCACCGGGCGATCGTGCGAGCACTGCACGCGCCTCGGCTTCGGCCTGCGCATGTTTGCCTTCGGCGAGGAACTGGCGTGCGCGTTCGACGGATGCAGAAGTAGTGGAATTCACGGGCGACACCCTAATAAGAGAAGGGCCGCGTGGCAAACGCCACGCGGCCCTTCGGAGGTCATACCAACCTCAGGTCAGGATCAGAACTTGTACGTCGCAGAGATCGAGTACCGGCGACCCAGCGTGTCGTACGTATTCACGTCCGTGTTCGCGTTGGTCACGTTGTTCTGATACATCATCGGCGGTTGCTCGTCCGACAGGTTCGTTCCGCTCAACGACACCTTGATGTTGTCGTTGATGTTGTACCCGAAGTACAGGTCGAGGTAGAGGAACGAATCGATCGGCAGCGGCGGGTTGTCTTCCGGCGGCAACGTACCGCCGCTGGGGAGCAGCAGCACGAGGTCGTCGATGAAGCGCAATCCGATCTGTGCATCGAACTTGTCCATGCTCCAGCCGATGGAGGCCGTCGCACGGTTCTCGGCGTAGTTGCCGAACTGGCGGTCGTACGTACCAGCAACGTGCACGATTGCCGAATTCTCGGACGGCAAGTTGTCGTACTTGTTGATGTGCGTCCAGTCGATCTGGAAGTTCCAGCTGCCGGCCGCGGTATCACGCAGCTGGTAGCGGGCACCCACGTCGATACCGTCGGTTTCCAGCTTGCCCAGGTTGATGGTCGGCTGGCGGAACAGGTACACGATGCCCGCATTGTTCGGGTCCGTGAAACGAGTCACGAGATCGCAGAACGCCGGGTCACCCGTGGCCACGCACTGGTTGATGCTGAAGTTCGTGTCCAGCTGCGTGATCACGTCGTCGATTTCGTAGTTCCAGTAGTCGACACGGATCGAGAAGTTGTTATGCAGGAAGCTCGGCTGCCACGTGATACCGAACGTCGTGACATTACCGGTCTCGGGATCGAGCTGGTCGTTGGCCAGCAGGAGGCCCGTGACCTGGCCGTTCGGCTGCTCGAAGCTGCCGTCACGCGGGACACCGACGCAAGCCAGCGCCAGGTTCGGGTTCGCATCGACGCGACCCTGGGTCAGACCGACGCAAGGATCCGTGAACGTCGAGGAATTGTTCGCCGGGGCGGCGTACAGGTCCAGGATCGTCGGAGCACGGAACACCTCGGCGTACGTGCCGCTCAGCATGATGTCTTCGATCGGACGATATTCCAGCTTGACCGTGGAGTTCGTCGTGCTGTCGAACAGCGAGTAGTCAGAGAAGCGCGAACCGATGGTCAGGTTCAGGGCCTGAACGCCGGTGACGTCCTTGACCAACGGGAAGAACAACTCGGCAGAAACTTCCTTCACGTCGTATCCGCCGCTGTTCGGGCCCGTGCAGGTTTCCTGCGCGAGGTAGCAGTTCAGATACAGCGGCGGGGTCGCCGTGATCAGGAAGTCGACGTTGAAGTCGCCGTGCAGCTTCGTGTAATCGAACTGCACCGACGCCAGCGCATCGCCGGCAGGCATGGCGAACATCTTGCCGTCGACGGCGAACGACGCCTGCTTCGAGGTGTACACGCGATCCGTGTCGTAACCCGAGCTGATCGTCTTGAGCGCGTTGACCTGGCCGGGATCCTGCAGGTTGAAGATATTGACGGGTGTGCACTGTCCGAGCGGAATCGGATTCGTCGGCGTACCGCACTGGATCACGCCACCGCCCGAATCGAACGACGGACCGAACGCACCGGCGAGAGCAGGCTGGTAGAGGTAGCCCGAGACCGAGGCCGTCTGGTCGAGGCGGCTGTAGCCGACCATGAAGTCGTAGTTCCATTCGGAACCGAACAGACCACCGCGCAAGCCCAGCTTCGCGACCTTCGAATCCGAAGACGTGCTGCTGAAGCGGTTGCCCAGGGCTTCCATACGAACCGTCAGGTTCGGGTTGCCAGTGGTGGCGCCACCGAAGTCATAGTCGAACGGGTTGTAGTAGCTCTGGCCGGAGATCACGACGTCGTCGGCGAGGGCGTCGAACGGCAGCGGCGCGATCTGGAAGCCCGACGAGGTGCGGCTGTAGAGCACTTCGGCGTACAGCTGCATCGCGTCGTTGATCTGGTAGTCGTAGTTCGCAAAGATCGACCCGCGTTCTTGCGGCGTCATGATCAGGTTGAGCGGCTGGTAGTTGTACGCATCCGAGAGGCCGGCGTAGCAACGGTAGTCGTCGAGGGAGTCGCCAGCGGCACCTTCCGTGCGCGTCACACTGGTGCAGCCCGTCGGCAGACCGGGCGTACCGGCCGGGAAGTAGAAGCGTCCCGTCGGGATGCGGCTCGAACCACCCTGTTGAACCGAGCCCGAGTACAAGTACGTGGCGAACTCGGAGAACGCACGGTCACCAGCGGAGACCGCTTCGGTCTTGTTGTAGTTGCCGTTGATGCTGAAATGGAAGTTGTCGCCCGACGTGCCCCACAGCAGGTTCACGTTCTGGGTCTTGCCGTCGCCTTCGCCGGTCTCGCCGTAGCTGGCGGTCAGTTCGGCACCGTCGACATCCTTGCGCGTGATGAAGTTCACCACGCCCGCGATGGCGTCGGAGCCGTAGATCGCGCCCGCGCCTTCTTTCAGCACGTCGACGCGTTCGATGAGGTTCACGGGGATGAGGTTGATGTCGGTGGCATCGCTCGCGCCGACGAGGCCGAGGCGACGGCCGTTCAACAGCACCAGCGTGCGCTTGGCGTCGAGGCCGCGCAGTTCGACGTTGGCTTCACCGAAGCCGCCGCCGTTGTTCACTGCCGGGTTGGTCGCGGCGCCGGAAACGGTCGGGAGTCTCTGCAGCAGGTCACCCGCGGTCGTGACGCCCGATTTTTCAATCGCGGCCGCGTCGATCGTGACGATCGGGCTGGCCGACTCGGTGTCGACGCGACGGACGCGCGAACCGGTGACGATGACCTCTTCCATCGACTCGGTTGAGTCTTTGGTCTGGTCCTGCTCTTGTGCCATCGCGCTTTGCATTTGCAGTTGGGACAGCGACGCAGTGGCCGCTGTAGCCAATGCGAAACGCACTGAACTCTTGAGTGAGGAATTCAACATCTTTTGCTCCTGAATGGTGTCGATCGACTGCGCAACGTTGCGTTTGCCCAACCCCTTCGCCGACCGTGTATTTCTCTAAATGGCGTGTGCCGCGTCTACAAATGTCCTGCCATTTGCGTCGACGCTACTCACACATGGAGCGGATCATAAGCAGACTTCAAGGGGTTTCCAAGCACTGTGTTACGACCTGTTGCACTACAGCCACGGAACACCTGTCCCTGAAGGGGCTCTAGGACATGTCTTACATGTCTCGTGCCAACCACCTGGAGATGGGCAGCCGGAATCGGCTAGTTGACAGAATTCTGCGACGAACGGCGGCGTTTCGCGTCTCTTGGGGCCCCGACCGCAGCCTTTGTTGTATGAGCAAGACGCAGGCGGAGCGTACCCAAAGCCCGAGGATCGCGAAAGAGCCACCGACGCTTTCGATTAACCTTCCGGCATGAGCGCGATGGCAAACGACATCCGGCGACTGATGGAGACCGGCCGTACCGCCGAAGCCGAGGCCGCCCTGCGTCGCAAGCTCGCCGAAGCGCCGACCAATGCCGAATGGCGCACGATGCTCGCGCGAATTCTCGCGGCGACCGGCCGCAAGCCCGACGCCATCAACGAACTGGGCATGGCCGTCGAGCACGCTCCAACCGCCCGCGAATCCCGACTCACGCTCGCGCGGCTGGCTAACGAACTCGGGCAATCCGATCTCGCCGCGCGTCACGCGCGAGTACTCACCGAGCGCGATGCGCGAGACAGCGAAGCCTGGTCCGCACTCGGCATGGCTGCGTTCGGATTGCGCCAAAAACGAGAAGCGACGCGCGCATTGCGCCGCGCGCTCGAGATCCAGCCGAACTACGGAGCGGCGCGATACAACCTGGCGGCCGTCCTCGCCGACCAGGAGCAATCCGAAGAAGCGCTGGAAGAAGCGGGCGCCGCTCTTCGTCACGGCGCAAAGCCGCGCAGCGTTTCACTCGTGCAGGCACGCGCGTTCATCCAGCTCGATCGATTCGAAGACGCCGAGCGCCAGTTGCTCGTGTTATTGCGCACCGATGCGAACGACGTCGAAGCGCACGGCCTGCTTCTTCAATTGCGTCAGCTGCGAGGCGACGAAGATCCGCTCTCCGTGCTTCGCGACGCTGCAAGCAAGCCGTCGGCACCGCCGCGACTGCGGCTTGCGCTCGCCGATGCCGCGCGACGATCGGGCGCCGCGCCGGAAGCCGAAGCCGGCCTGCGCGAGCTCATGAAAACATTCGGAGCCGAGCCCACGCTGATGAGCTCGCTCGCAACCGTGCTGCAGGAAAGCGGACGCACCGGCGAAGCGCTCGACGCCGCGCGCACCGCTATCGCTCGCCTGCCGGATGATCCCGTTGTCGCCGAAAATTTCGTGGTCGCGGCGCTGTGCGCCGGCGCGCCCGCGGACGCTCTGCCCTTCGTCGAAAAATTCCGCGCGCGCAGACCACGCGACCAGCGCTGGATCGCGTATCGCATCGACATCGCGCGCCTGCGCGCCGAACAGGAATATGCGAGCTGGTTCGATGCGGCACGAGTCATTACGGTAATCGACCTGCCGCCGCCAGCCGGATTCGCGAGCATCGGGGATTTTCATTCCTCGCTCGTACCGGTCCTGCAGGCGCGGCATCGGCAACAGAATCATCCGCTCGACCAGAGCCTGCGCCATGGCACCCAGACGTCGCGCAACCTGCTCGTGAAGCCGGGACCGGAGATCTCTTCTCTGCTGCAGTCGTTCCAGCAAGCCATTGCGGATGTGCAGGCACGGCTCGGCCGCGACGCCGCACATCCCTTCGAGGCTCGAAATCTTTCGCCCGCGGTGCTGCTCGGTTGCTGGTCCGTGCGCCTGCGTCGGCAGGGATTTCACGTAAACCACATCCATCCCGAGGGCTGGTTGAGTTCGGCGTATTACGCGAGCGTGCCCGCGGAGGTCGACGATTCGACCCGGCGGAGCGGCTGGCTCAAGTTCGGCGAGCCGCGTTTCCCAGTCCCGCAACTGACACCGTTTCTGGAAGTGCAGCCGATGCCAGGCCGGCTGGTGCTGTTCCCCTCTTATCTATGGCACGGCACGAACGCGCTGCGGGACGATGCGCCACGACTCTCCGTGGCCTTCGACGCCGTGCCGAGTGCGGAAATGGACTAGGCCACTCGCAAGAAGTGACGTTATATTCGGGCCATGCACTTCACTCGCGTAGTCAGAACGGCGGTGTGCATCGCGGGTCTCGCGGCAATTTCCGCGGTGTATTTCGTCTCCCCCACCCTCGCCGCATCCGTGCGAGCCCGGGGCGCTTCCGAATGCCAGGCGACGGGCAAACCGGAGCCCAAAAGTATTGCCTTCGTCGTGCGATACGTCGATCGGCGTCCGAGCGGAGAGTTCGTCGTGACGTTCATCAACGGCGAGGTCTGGGAGCAGGTCGAGCGCAACAAGGTGATCAAGCTCGAGCGCGGGGAACAAGTCGTGATTCGCCGCGCGACCACGGGCAAGTTCACGCTGTGGTCACGTTCCGGTGAGTCTACTTACGTGGAACGGACGCACTGAATTCCGTCTAGCTAGGGAGAAAATAATCGTGAAAAGAATCGGCACCCTGGTGCTCGCGGCGACGTTGTCGGCGGCGGCATTGACCTCGGGAACGGCGTACGGCGGAGCGGCGGAGGGGAGCTGGTTCATCTCTCCGCGCATCAACGCGCTGT